>Ga0210409_10005355_pt1 | contig 13482 bp, 11 predicted proteins | sample IncBWH17MmetaG_FD_161649 | JGI IMG/M metagenome (GOLD analysis project Ga0210409, IMG submission 161649) | Forest soil microbial communities from Barre Woods Harvard Forest LTER site, Petersham, Massachusetts, United States - Inc-BW-H-17-M | ecosystem: Environmental > Terrestrial > Soil >... | reverse complement strand
AGTGCGATCTGGACGAATTGGGAAGCGCCTGCCATCTGCTCATTCAATTCTACATGCCAGATTGACGATTCGCGAAGCGGTGGACAATCTTCCCGCTGGATACCGGGGCTATTTACGTGACGCGTACGTCAAACAATACCAGCCAATACTGAAGCGATTGCAGGGCAAAGCCACAAAAGATAAGACCGATGCCGAAGGCTCCGAGGCGCCGCTCCGGAAGATTGTCGGCGTAATATTCGATGTAGGGATTCACCGTCACCCCGATGCCGGTCACAAGGCCGGTTACCAGCCCTACACGGATCGCAAATGACCAGGCGTGTTCAAAACGATGCACGAGTGCACTACAGACCAGTGCTGTGGTAATGTAGCCAATTGTCCGAACGACCGTCCCCCGAAACTGACGACGCGTAAGGCGTGGACGGCGCGAGGCTGCATAGTCAGTGGCGGGGCGCATGCCGCGAGAATAAGCGAAGATTTGGCCGAGCGTGATGAGAGTGCCGAATGCGATCGCGTATTCCAGGCCTAGAATCCGAAATAGCCCAGCGCCGAAGGCAGATCCGCGGATGGCACTGAACAATCCCTCCCAGGCCAAAGAATAATGGTTCAGACCACGCGCAGCTCGACTGAGTTCAATCGAGATCGTGATGCCGGTCGCGAGACCCGAGGCTAGGCCGAAGAACAGGCCGAGGCCAATGCCGTAGCCAACGCCAAAGACAACGGAGTACGTCACCGCCCGCGTAAGCAGCCGTAAGGGGCCGTGTTGTCCGCCCAACAAATCGTAAGCCAGGTAAAGGCTGCCGAGAACATCAAGACAGGTTCCGGCAATGCTTACGGCAGCTACTGCGTGGTGATCGATCGACACGTAAAGATTGTGCCCGAATCGCGCCGCGCTCGGAAGAAAATCTGTGTGGAGTCGATATTTATGAGGATGTAAAACTTTTCATACAGTCGGCAGCAGTGCACAAGAAGAATAATACGAGCAGAAAACCAAGGCGCGCAGTCTCTTCAAACCCAGCGGCCTAGTTTTCCAAATAAGCTTCAACCCATCCTTTAATTCGAAAACGGCGTTCGTCCTGTTGGTCGAAGCGGATTCCAAAGGTTTTGTTGTTCGGGTTCCGCCAAGTCACCGCGCAGCGAACCCAGATCCGCGGCAAGGTCAGCAAGGCGAACGAGACCTCTCCCGACTGTCCAATGGAGATATCTTCGGCGCTGCGCAGGGACATGCCTCCCGAGCTGACTTCGATACTGGTCGCGGTTACCTTGCGATTGTCGGACATCACCAGGGATATTTCCGTGATTACAGGAATGCGGACGTAGCGCCGCATCTCATGCAATACGAGCATCTGCGTGGCCCGCACCAATTTCAGGACCGCAGGACGCTCCAACGGCTCGTGGAAGATGGCATTGATGCCGTACTTAGAGTAGCGCATCGCATCCTGGGCGCTGCCGCCAAGGGCATAGAGCACGATCCGGGTGTTCGAAGGAGAGGTACGCGCCGAATCCATTACGGCTTGCGCCTCCGGACCCAGCTTGATCACGCACGCCTCGAATTTCTCTTTCTTCAGCCGTTCGACCGCATTTCCGTTCACCAAGACGGTCTCGATCCCAAACTGCCGGAAACACTCGGCAAGGGTATTTTTGGCGGGCTCCTTCAAGTCAATTAGAGCCACCCGAGCGGCGGTTTTTTTGCCGCTAAGTGTAGGCAAGACGGCGGTGGCGAAGGCTTTGTCCATAGGACGTGATGCTTTCTCCCTAAAAGTCTATTCTGTATTGCTCTATCGGCATTGGCAAAGGCGAAGAAGGACAGTCCCCGAGTACTAAGGTCGCATTACCACAGGTGGAATGGAGACGTCCTAAAGGTTCTTGCCAAAACGGCGGAGAAGTGAACCCATGGGCCGCACATTCCCGATGGCCACAACATTTCTTAGAACATCATAGTTGCCAACGATTTAGAGGGATTCCGCTGGATACCGAAGACTTCGCCCCAGCAACATTTCAAACCCTCGAAGGTTCTATCCGCCCTGGAAAAAGACCTTCGATGGTTGCAAAAAGTTCTTTGACGGAGAGAGGCTTCGAAATATAGGCATCCATTCCGGCCTGAAGACAGCGTTCCTTGTCCCCTGCCATCGCGTGGGCCGTCATGGCAATGATCGGGATGTGGGTTCCGGTGTCTTTTTCACGTTCGCGAACCCCCGCCGTTGCGTCCAACCCGTCCATCTCCGGCATTTGAATATCCATTAGGACGAGGTCAAAGGTTTCAGTCTGCAAAACCTCCAGAGCCGCCTTGCCGGTTTCAACCAGCACGACCGAGTGTCCTCTTTTCTCCAACAGGCGAACTGCCAGTACCTGATTCACACGATTGTCTTCGGCAAGCAGAATCTTCAATCGTCCTCGACCTTCCCGCAACGAATGAAACGTAATCAGCGCCGGCGCTTGTTTTCTTTGATCCGGCGAGCTCATCACGGTCTGAATGGCTTGGAGAAGGTCGGAACTTTTGACCGGTTTGGGCAGGTAGGCCAGAATGCTTAATTCTCGGCAACGCGCGGCGTCGCCTCGAAAACCCGCCGAAGTGAGCATGATTAAACGTGAAGATGCCGTTTGTGGCCCACGCTTGATTTGTTCGGCCACCTGGAAACCGTCGATTTCCGGCATTTGGGCATCAACCAGGACCAGCGGAATGGCTCTTCCCTCCGCGGCGGCTTGAGTCAACAGGGCAAGGGCGGCACGGCCGCCATCGGCCTCGAATGCGGTCATCTTCCAACCGGCAAGCATTTCTTTCAGAATGTGCCGGTTGGTTGCGTTGTCGTCCACGATGAGTACAGAAACGCCTTGAAGCGTGCCCAACCCCGCTGGCATGTGCCTGCTGGTGCGGGCGCTCTGCAATTGAAAACGCGCGCTGAAGTGAAATGTACTGCCCCGGCCAGCTACACTTTCCAACCACATGCGGCCGCCCATCATCTCGACCAGTCGTGAGGAAATCGACAGTCCCAAACCGGTTCCACCGTATTTCCGGGTCGTTGAATTATCCGCCTGGGTGAATGCCTCGAAAATCGACGCCTGTTTTTCCAACGGGATTCCGACTCCAGTATCGGTCACGGCAAAATGGAGTATTGCTTCCTTCTCGGTCTCTTCCTGGGTCTCGACCCTCATTACAACTTCGCCCTGGGAGGTGAACTTGATGGCGTTGCCAACCAGGTTTATAACGATCTGACGCAGGCGAGTGGGATCGCCGAGTAACCCGTCCGGGACGTCAGCCAGAATATGGCAGGCAAGTTCGAGCCCTTTCTCGTGAGCCCGCAAGCCGACGGCTTTCATGGTGTCGTCCAGGCTGTCGCGCAGGTTGAATTCAATGATCTCCATATCCAACTTGCCAGCTTCAATCTTGGAAAAATCCAGGATGTCGTTGAGCAGTACGAGCAAGGACTCCGCTGAACTCTTGACCAGATTCAGAAAGCCGCGCTGCTCGCGTGTCAGTTCGGTATCGAGTGCCAGTTCCGTCATGCCGATTACACCGTTCATGGGTGTGCGGATTTCATGGCTCATGTTGGCCAGGAACTCACTCTTGGCGCGACTGGCGGCCTCCGCGGCCTCCCGCGCCTCGCGCAAGACCTGTTCGGTTCGCTTTCGCTCCGTAATATCGACGAAAGTTACAACCGTGCCGATCACTTTTCCGTCTCGATGCATGGGAAGAGACCAGTATTCGGCTGGGAAGCTGGTGCCGTCGCCGCGCCAGAATACTTCGTCGTCGATGTGGGTGCCATGCCCCTGCCGGAAAGCTTCGTAGATGTGGCACTCCTCCACCGGGTAGGGCGTTCCATTCGCCCGCGTATGGTGGATTAGGGTGTGCATGTTCTTAGCGAGCAACTCGGTAGGCTCATGGTAGCCTGCCAATCGAAGGCAAGATGGGTTGCAAAAAGTGCAATTGCCCTGCATGTCAATTCCGTAGACTGCCTCCGGAATTGAATCGAAAACAAGTTTGATAAGCTCGCTGCTTCCGCGGAGCGCCTCCTCCGCCCGCACCCGCTCGGCGACCTCCGACTCCAACAACTCGTTGGCATTCCTGAGGTCTGCGGTGCGCGCTTGCACGCGTTCATCCAGCTTGTCGTGCGCTCGTCGCAGTACCTCCTCCACGCGCTGGCGTTCCGCGATCTCCGCAGCCAGCGACCGGTTCACTTGCCCAAGCTGGATGGAGTTCTCAGCTTCCCGCTTAAAGATGGAGAACATGCTGGTAAAAAGACCGGTCAGTACCAAGATGTGACCCAGAATCCTTAGTGCGTGAGCGGTGAAGAATTGAGCATCGAAGAGTCTACTGTAAAAGGACATGTACTCAAGTTGCGCTGCGGTGCCCACAATAAGGGAAAGTACCAGCCAGTGTTCGAAGTCGTCAGTTTTCCACCCGCGCTTCCACAAGTATCCGATGGTCGCCAAACCAAGAAAGAAACCTGGGGAAAGGTCGGTCGAACGGTGAATCAGTTGGTTATGAAGGGGAGGCAGTCGCACCAGTGTGAAAAAAAACAGGCTGACGATTGTCCAGGCTCCGACGAACAGATAAACAAAACTCTCTGAGATCCTGCCCCCGGCCTGATTTCCCATCTCTCTTTTGCATACCACTACACTCGCGCACAAGAGCAAGGACATGAACACGCGAGACATAACACCGCTCCAAGGAGTAAGCGAAGAAAGTGCCGACGGGGCATGTCTGGCGAAAAACGACGACGTAACCAACGCATGGCAGCCGTCAAGGATAGCCTCTCCCAGAAAGCCGCTGCCAAGTAGCAAGAACATGCTGTTTTTCTTTGTGTAATAGCGCACCAATGCCATCGCGCCGGTAACGAATCCCAGCAAGGTTGCAACAGTCTCGAACAAAGTGTGCAATTCGGCGTTGCCCTGCCACGTGGAACGGTGGGCGGGGATGGCGCCGATCAACAGAACCAGGGTAAAAAAAACATAGGTGACGCTGCGTCCTCGGGCGTGGTTTGGTCGCAGACCTTCCATTCAAAGGTTATCGGCAAAACAAGACGTTTTGTTTAGGCGTCAACGGCGACAGGGGTTGCACCTACCCGAAAAACGCGGATCGACGTTTTTGTCAGTTTGGGGCTAGATCCTCTTCAAGAATCCGCTACTCCGCCCAACGTCGGAAAAGCAGAGCCCCGTTGGTCCCACCGAAGCCAAATGAGTTGGACATGGCATATTCCACCTTCGCCTTGCGGGGATGGTTGGGAACGTAGTCGAGGTCGCACTCGGGGTCGGGATTATCAAGATTTGCGGTCGGAGGCAAAATCTGGTCGCGTAGCGCGAGAATGGTAATGCCGGCCTCCAGTCCTCCGGCTCCGCCGAGCAGATGCCCGGTCATCGACTTCGTGGAACTCACCGCCAGCTTGCGCGCGTGATCGCCAAATGCACGCTTGATGGCGATGGTTTCCAGTTTGTCTCCAAGATCGGTCGATGTGCCGTGAGCGTTGATGTAGTCCACCTGCTGCGGCTGCACTTTGGCGTCATTGAGAGTGTTGAGCATCACGCGGTAGGCGCCATCGCCGTTTTCCGCGGGCTGAGTGATGTGGTGAGCATCTCCGCTCATGCCGTAGCCGACGATTTCAGCCAGGATATTGGCTCCACGGCGGCGGGCAAATTCCAGCTCTTCGAGAATGAGGATTCCAGCGCCTTCGCCGATGACGAATCCGTCGCGTCCAGAGTCCCAAGGACGGCTGGCTTTCTCCGGCTCATGGTTGCGCGTCGAGAGGGCGCGCATGGCGGCGAAACCACCAACGCCCATGGGAGTAATCGCAGCTTCGGTCCCACCGGCGATCATCACATCGGCGTCGCAACGCGCGATGATTTTGTAGGCATCGCCGATCGAATGTGCGCTGGAGGTGCACGCCGTACATGTAGCCTCGTTCGGCCCCTTGGCGTGGTAGCGGATACTAATATGCCCCGCGGCCAGATTTACGATGGAGGCGGGAATAAAAAACGGCGAGATCTTGCGCGGTCCGCCATTGAGCAGATTTATATGCTCGCGTTCAATCACGTCGAACCCGCCAATTCCGGATCCGATGTGCACTCCCGCGCGGGTCGCAATCTCTTCCGTGATCTGCAGCCCCGAGGCTTTCATCGCCTCGTCCGCGGCAGCAAGGGCCAGATAGATGAACCGGCCCATCTTCTTCAATTCTTTTTTTTCGACAAATTGCAGGGGATCAAAGTTCTTGACTTCAGCGGCGATCTGGCAAGCGAACTGTGAAGGATCAAATTGCGTGATCCGTGCCACCCCGCTCTTGCCCGCCAGCAGGTTTTGCCAAACCTCTTCAGCGGTGTGGCCCACTCCACAGATCAGGCCAATGCCAGTAACTACGACCCTCCTCGCCAACTACTTCCCGCCTTTCGCGTGCTTGCCGATGTAGTCGACGGCATCCTGCACGGTGCGAATTTTCTCGGCGTCCTCGTCGGGAATCTCGATCTCAAAGGCCTCTTCAAAGGCCATGACCAGTTCTACGGTGTCCAGAGAGTCGGCTCCCAGGTCGTCCACGAATGAGGCATTCTGGGTTACTTCGCCCTCATCCACTCCCAGTTGCTCCACAATGATTTGCTTTACTTTGTCATCAACGGCTGCCATGCGTTCTCCTTGCGGTTGCGATATGCGGGAGTCAGACCCACCCACGATGGAGGACGGACATCTCGTCCGTCCAGCCGGGCCAGGACGCCCGGCCTCCCTTAAGATCGTGCAACTTACTTGGCCACTTTGGCGTGCTTATCGATGTAGTCGATAGCATCCTGAACCGAGCGGATCTTCTCCGCGTCTTCATCTGGAATTTCCAGATCGAAGGCTTCTTCAAGGGCCATTACCAGTTCAACCTGGTCCAGCGAATCAGCGCCTAAATCGTCCACGAACGAAGCACTGGGCGTGACCTCAGCTTCGTCAACCCCCAGTTGCTCGCTGACAATCTGTTTTACTTTTTCGTTGATCTCTTTCGATTTGTCTCCAACGGCCATAGCTATCCACCTCCCAAAGAATGAAAAAAGGGAACGAGTAGTGTACTGGCCAGCACGAATCGCTGTAAAGGCGAGTCCCGCCACAGCGAAACCCGAATGCGGACGGTTCTGAGAAGGCCCACAGGAATCCTAACCGCTGACACTTGCCGCGGTCAACGTAGCCTGCGTCTGATGACATGTGTGCGGGCGGGCGCCCTCGCCCGTCCACGCCGAGCGAAGCCCGGCAGCGATTAGTATTGCCTCCACTTGAAAGTCAGGACAAGAAAATGGAAACTGCCTCTATGCGCGCTGTCGTGCAACGAGTCAGCTATGCCCAGGTCACCGTGGAAGGAGAGATCGTGGGCGAGATCGCCCGCGGCCTACTGGTTCTGCTTGGGGTGACTCACGCAGACACTGGAGCGGACGCCGATTATCTCGCCGACAAGATCGTTGGACTGCGTATCTTTGAAGACGCAAGCGGAAAGATGAATCTAGATACCTCCGCGGTCGAAGGCGGAATTCTGGTGGTCTCCCAGTTCACCCTCTACGGCGACGTCCGTCGCGGCAAGCGCCCGTCGTTCGATGGCGCAGCTCCACCCGAGCGCGCCCGCCAACTCTATGAATACTTCGTGGAACACATTCGATCCGCCGGGATTCCCTGCCAGACCGGCCGCTTCCAGGAAATGATGCAAGTGGAACTGGTGAACGATGGCCCGGTGACGATTCTCCTGGATTCGCAGAGGACCTTTTAGGGTTTCCTTTGTGGACCTTCGTGTCCCTTGTGGTTCCAGCATTTGAAGTTCATCGACCACAAAGGACACAAAGGGCCACAAAGGACCTGCAGTCAAGACGGCAGCCGGTACAACTCCTCGAGTACATTCCGCGTGTTGATCAGGATTTCTTCGACCTTCTCCGCGGAATAATCCCGCTCGAACATTTCCGGATCGTGAATGGCTCGATTGCCCGCCTTGGCCACTTCCCGCGCGCAACGCGGACGAACATCGGTGAGAAGCCGCTTCTCCACTGCCACCGCGATCATCTCGTGAATTGACTGACTGGTTTCACTCTGCGGATCGGCGACTTCCTTGAGCGCCCCTTCCAGAATGGCGCGGCAGAACACCGCGCAAGCCAAATGAAAACCGTACAAATAACAGCGATGGGCTTCATCGAAAAGAACCTGGACTCGTCCGTTGGGCAAGACTTCCAGGCCCATGCGGTCCAGCGCGGAGGCCCGGGAAACAATTCCATCCAGCTTTTCAAGAATTTCTTCCGAGTAATAACGATCGAGTGCGTCGAGTTGGTCGTTGTCTGCGGCAACAGGCTGGGCAGCCGGTGAGCCTTCCCCCGCCGCGATCGGCGCTAAAGCCTGGCCCAGAGCTGCGCGCGTTTCAGGCCTCAGTTCATCCATCAGTTTCTTGAACTCGGACGCCAGGGAATCTACTGTAGGAGGGCTCGATAGCGACGTCCTTTGAAGAGCTACAGTGCGGGCAACATGGTCGTAGACCAGGCGGCGCATCTTCTGGAAGACAGCTTCATCCTGGTTGACTTGGGCACCCGAGGCACCCAGACCGATCCCGAATGACCAGGCATCTCCCGCCTTCTCATAATTTCTGTCGTCGATATTCCGCAGAATTTCGCTGAGGAGTTGGGCCCGTTTCGAGCGATGGTCACTCATCCCCAGCCTCCACTGCCCAGTTGCACTCGGCTGGACGGCCCGGGGCGGCCGTCCGCACGGGATGCTTGCTGGTTACGCGTGCACGGTCGCCGGCTTCGTCGACAGCAACTGCCGCAACACAAACTGCAGGATGCCGCCATTCGCGTAGTATTGCGCCTCTTGGGGCGTGTCGATTCGCACCAGTGCCTTGAACTCCGTGGTTTTGCCGTTCGCACTGGCGCGCACTTCAACCTGCCGTCCCGGCGCGAAGCTTCCGATCAGATCGCGAATGCCGGTAATCTCGAAAACTTCTTCGCCCGTCAAGCCCAGCGATTGCGGAGTCTCGCCTTCGACGAACTGCAAGGCGAGAATTCCCATCCCCACCAGGTTGGAGCGATGAATGCGCTCGTAGCTTTCCGCGATGACGGCACGCACGCCAAGCAGAAGCGGACCCTTCGCAGCCCAGTCGCGCGAGGAACCGGAACCGTACTCTTTCCCCGCGAGGATCACTGAGGGCACTTTTTCCGCGATGTATTTCTCTGACGCTTCAAAGATACTCATCTCCGCCCCGTCAGGCAGGTGGCGCGTGAATCCGCCTTCGAGGTTCGGAACCATCTTGTTCCGCAAGCGAACATTGGCAAACGTCCCGCGCACCATGACTTCGTGATTGCCGCGCCGTGAGCCGTAAGAGTTAAAATCCGCAGGCTTGACCCCATGATCAATCAGATACTTTCCTGCCGGGCTATCTTTCTTGATCGAACCTGCCGGCGAGATGTGATCGGTAGTAACGCTGTCGCCGAGCACCGCCAGCACGCGCGCATTCCTGATGTCGTCCACCGCCGCCGGCTTGAGCGTCATGCCATCGAAGTACGGCGCCCGCCGGATGTACGTCGAATCCTTATCCCAATCGTAGGTCTCGCCCTCGGGCACAGGCAAGGAGCGCCAGCGCTCATCCCCGTGATAAACCTCGCCGTAGCTTCGCCGGAACATGTCCGACGAAATCGATTTCTTGACGGCCTCATCCACTTCGCTTCGCGACGGCCAAATGTCCGCCAAATACACGGGCTGGCCTTGCTTGTCGTTGGCAATGGCATCCTTACGCAAATCGATATCGATGCGGCCAGCCAGCGCGAACGCCACCACCAGCGGCGGCGACATTAAATAGTTGGCCCGGACGTCAGGATTTATGCGGCCTTCAAAATTGCGGTTTCCGGAGAGCACCGACGCCACGACCAGATTCTGTTCGTCAATCGCCTTGGAAATCTCTTCGGACAACGGCCCCGAATTTCCAATGCAGGTAGTACAACCGTAGCCTACAATGTGAAATTTCAACTTCTCCAGATACGGAGTCAACCCAGCGCGCTCCAGATAATCGCTCACGACTTTTGAGCCCGGAGCCAGCGAAGTCTTCACCCAGGCGGGAACTTGCAGGCCCCTCTCAACCGCTTTCTTCGCGACCAGGCCTGCAGCGACCATCACCGAAGGGTTGGACGTGTTCGTGCAACTGGTGATGGCGGCAATCACTACGCTGCCGTGGTGAAGGTGCCCATTGCCGTTTGACGGTTTCGCGCCGCCCCTGCCCGGTTTAATCAACGAAGGCAATGCCTGCTCAAACGATTCCCGCGCCTTAGGCAGCGGCACACGATCCTGCGGACGCTTGGGGCCAGCTAAGCTGGATTCCACAGTGCTCAGATCAAGCGCCAGCAACTCGGAGTATTGCGCCTCGGGCGTCTTCTCATCGTGGAACAATCCCTGCTCGCGGCAATAGGCTTCGACCAACGCGATCTGTTCCTCCGAGCGCCCAGTCAGCCGCAAGTAGACGAGGGTTTCTTTATCGACCGGAAAGATCCCGCATGTCGCGCCGTACTCCGGAGACATATTGGCGATGGTTGCGCGGTCGGCCAGCGGAAGCTCCTGCAATCCAGGTCCAAAATACTCGACGAATTTTCCGACCACACCATGTTTGCGCAGCATTTCGGTCACGGTGAGCACGAGATCGGTAGCGGTGGCGCCCTCGCGCAGTTTGCCCGTCAACTTCACGCCCACCACTTGCGGGATCAGCATCGACACCGCTTGCCCCAGCATCGCTGCCTCGGCTTCGATTCCGCCCACGCCCCAGCCCAGCACGCCAAGCCCGTTAATCATGGTGGTATGCGAATCCGTCCCCACAAGCGTATCGGGATAAGCCCCGCGCTTGCCGTTCGACTCCTGCACGTAAACAACCCGTGCCAGGAACTCAAGATTTACTTGATGCACGATTCCGGTATCCGGAGGAACAATCGCCAGATTGCGGAAAGCAGTCTGCCCCCAGCGCAGGAATCCATAACGTTCCCTGTTGCGCAGGAACTCAAGCTCGGCATTCAGCTGGAATGCCTGTGGCGTGCCGAATTCATCCACCTGCACCGAGTGATCGATTACCAACTCAGCGGGCTGTAGTGGATTAATCAACGCTGGATCGCCCGACAGCACCTTCATCGCGTCGCGCATCGCGGCGAGATCGACCACCGCGGGCACTCCCGTGAAGTCCTGCATCAGAACGCGGCTCGGCGTGAAGGCGATTTCCTTGTCCGGCTTTGACTTGCTATTCCACGCTGCCAGCGCGCGAATATCCTCTTTGGTGACGCTGCGGCCGTCTTCGGTACGCAACAAGTTCTCCAGAAGAATGCGCAGGGAGAAAGGAAGGTGCTTGGTCGAAATCCCCTGCTTATCGAGCGCGTCGATGCGATAAACCTCATAGTCGTGGCCAGAAACACGGAGAGTGGAACGGCTGCCAAAGCTGTTCATAGGATTGCCTTCCTGAAAAAAATCGATGCGCCACCGGGGAGTCGAGAACTAAACCGGGGCGGCGACACCCGCCCAACTAACTAGTTTAGTCGTTTCCGGGAAGGATTGCGTAGTCGGGAGGCAATGAACCACGTAGCCCCGGACGCCTTGTCCGGGCAGCCGAGAAGAGTTGCTATCAGGCGTGAACGGAGTCCCTCGCTTACGAAGGACTCCCGACGAAGGATCACGAACCGAAAAACCCGCGCTACTTCTGCGCTGTCTTCTTGTCCGCGGCCTGCTTCTTCGCCTCCACCGTCCAGGGTGGAACGATGCCGTTTTCGCGCGCATAAGCTACCGTCTGACCAAGATGCTCGTGCGCATCCGCGACCAAAATGTAGATCACGTCGCCGGCATTCGCCTGCGGCCCAAGCTTCGGCAACAGTTTCGCGAAATCTGCGTTGCTCATGCCGTTGATCGCTTTCTGGGTAAATTCCCACGACTTATTCAATTGCTCGACGACCTGGGCTCGATCGGTCGTGGATTTTTCAAAAGTCTTGCCATCGAATCCGGCCGGCGGCGTAGCCCCCATCAAGGCCAGAATCCCGTAGCGTTCGCCTGCGACGTGCAAGAACACTTCCGCGAAAGAGCGTGAGTCGTCCGACGGACGCCACGTGAGTTTGTCGGCCGGGAGCGCGTTAGCCAGATCCACAAATTTTTTCTGTACTGCTCCCAGATCCTGTAATGCCTGCGCCTTCATGTCGTAACTGGGAGCAGTATGGTCGGCCGAAGCTGCCATGTCCTGCGCCGGCGCACCGCCCACCCCAACACTCACAACAAGAAATAACACTGCCAAAAACATTTTGTTCATGTGTGATCCCTCCTGATCAAAGCTGCTGGTTCCCTTAGACGGACCCGCCGAGAAAATATCCCACCCGCCGCAAAAGTTTTTGCGAGCGGGCTGGCACGTTCCCGCAGGCCCCGGGGTTAAGCAATGGAACCTGGCAGCTGCCGTCAGATCCTCCAATCCCAACCGAGAACTGAGAACCGGGAACTGACTTCTGGTTTTCCTGATCCGTACCCGCGGCGGACGAAACCGTCCTCAGCTCTTCTGTGTTTGACTCACGGCAATGAGTCAATTAAACTCATCATATGAGTAAGAGACTCCAGGTGATTCTACAAGACCCGGAATACCGCGAAATTCAAAAGATGGCGCGGACCCGCCGTATGTCCCTCGCCGAGTGGGTCCGTCAAGCGCTGGACTTGGCGCGACGCCGCGAGCCTCTGGGGGATGCCGGCAAGAAACTCGAAATCATCCGCTCCGCCGCTCAGCACGACTATCCGACCGGCGACATCGACAGCGTGCTGGCCGAGATTGAAAAGGGATACGGAACCGGCACACACCCGTGATTCTGATCGATTCCAATATCCCCATGTATCTCGTCGGCGCGCCTCACCCCCACAAGAGCGATGCGCAACGCATGCTAGAAAAGCTGGTCAGCGACCGCCAGCGCCTGGTAACCGACGCCGAGGTTCTCCAGGAGATCCTCCACCGCTACGTCGCCATCAATCGCCGCGACGCCATCCAACCAGCTTTCGACGCTCTGCTGGGCATCGTCGACGAGGTCCTACCCATCGACCACGCAACGGTCGAGCGTGCAAAAGAAATTGTCCTGGGACACAAGCAAATGTCCGCCCGCGACGCCGTCCACCTAGCCGTGATGGAACGAAACAAAATCGACCAAATCCTAACCTTCGACACCGGCTTCGACGGCTTCCCCGGAATCAAGCGCCTGTCATGACTAAGTCCATGTAGCGCGGACACTCCTGTCCGCGGATGTCGACCGTTGCCCGTGTGGCGCGGGCGCCCTCGCCCGCGAAACGGAATCGGCCGCCCGAGGCCGCGCGATGTCATCAGGGCAGAATCTTGGAGCTGCGAACTCCCTTACATCAGCCAAACCGCATCCACATCCACAATGACCTGCGTCCGCGGGATCTTTTCCCGGACTGCATAGACGAGCATCGACCTGAGAACCGCGTTGAGTTTCTCCCGGCTCTCCGACTTCAAGACAAAATGGTATCGGTAGTCCCGCTTCAACCGCACA
>Ga0210409_10005354_pt1 | contig 13482 bp, 10 predicted proteins | sample IncBWH17MmetaG_FD_161649 | JGI IMG/M metagenome (GOLD analysis project Ga0210409, IMG submission 161649) | Forest soil microbial communities from Barre Woods Harvard Forest LTER site, Petersham, Massachusetts, United States - Inc-BW-H-17-M | ecosystem: Environmental > Terrestrial > Soil >... | reverse complement strand
GGTGATTCATGCAAAGGGCAATGAAGAAAACATTTTTGACCGGTTCGATTATCAGTTTTCGCAGAAAGACACTCTGCACTTGAACCTGAACTATACGCGCTCGTGGTTTCAGACTCCGAACTCGTTCGATAATCTCAACGTGACCGACGTCAACGGGAACGATGTGGGGAACGCGGATCAGCGCTCGAAGATTGGAACCTACAACATTGCGCCAGTTTGGACGCGATTGATCAATTCCAACACCGTGTTAACCTTCGGCGCGTTCGTGCGTCACGACCAGTTCAATTATTATCCGAGCAACAATCCCTTGGCGGATTTCAGTCCGATCCAGTCGGAGAGCATCGCGCAAAACCGAACGTTGACGAACACCGGCCTGCGTTCCGATATTTCTTACGTTAAGGGAATCAACAATATAAAGGTTGGCGTCACTTACGAACAGACGTTCCTGACGGAGAACGACAATCTGGCGATTGTCAACCCAACGCTAAACTCACCGTGCCTCGACGCGCTCGGAAACCCGCAACCCGGTTTCACCGACCCTACGCAATGCGGCGGCGCCGGGCTTACTCCAAACGATGGCACAAACCCAAACGCAACGGTTAGCCCGTTTCTTCCTCTGCTCGGTTGCTTCGACCTGACCAGGCCCACGCCGGCCGCGACAGACGGCTGCGCAAACACGACGAGCACCTTCCACTTGTTCCACGGACACACGGATGTGAAGGAATTAGCCTTGTACGCCCAGGACACAATTACGAAAAACAATTGGTCGTTCAGTTTGGGTATTAGAGGCGATATATACAACGGCATAACGCACTACAGCCAGCCTGAGCCGAGATTGGGCATCGCATACAACATAAAGCCAAGCAGTACCGTGCTGCGCGTCTCCTACGCGCGAATCATGGAGACGCCATTCAACGAGAATCTTGTGCTGGCCAGCGAGGGGTGCAACGATCCAGTTGTAAATGGCATCTTCTCGGCCTCTTCAGGAGGCTCACCATGTTTGAACGTCCCGCTGCATCCCGGGTGGCGCAATGAATTTCACGCTGGATTTGAGCAGGCATTCGGCAAGTACCTCGTCGTCGACGCTGATTACATCTGGAAGTACACCCATTACGGCTTCGATTTCAGCATCCTGGGCAATACTCCTGTCACGTTCCCGGTAGAGTGGCACAACTCGAAGATTCCGGGCTTTGCCCTTCGGGCTAGCGTGCCGAACTATCATGGATTCAGCGCTCTGGTGGTGATGTCGAGCGTGGCGGCGCGATTCTTCCAACCGCAAATCTCCGGGCTTGGTGTTACGCCTGGGGGAACGGGCGGCACGGGCGTTTTCCGAATCGACCATGACGAAAGATACAACGAGACCACCCACTTGCAGTATCAGTTGCCAAAATGGGGAGGACCTTGGGTCGGATTTAACTGGCGATATGACAGCGGCCTCGTAGTGAGCGGAGTTCCGGATGCCGGCGCAGCCCTCGGCCTGACGGGGAATCAGCAGGTGACTATTGGATTGGCGTGTAACGGAGTTTTCGCGACGGTAGCCAACCCGCTGACCCCCGCGAACTGCCCGTCCGGCCCCGTCACATCGAAACTGATCACTCTGCCGCAGGGTGGTTTCAACGGAATCCCGAGCCAAGAGAACGATGACCACAATCCCGACCGCGTCAAGCCTCGCAGTCTGTTCGATATTGCGGTCGGAGACGACAACCTGTTACGCGGAGACCGCTACCGATGGAGCTTGCGTTTCACCGTGATCAACCTAACCAACAAAGTAGCGTTGTACAACTTCCTTTCCAGCTTCACCGGAACCCATTTCGTGACACCAAGGGCCGAGACGGTGGAACTGGGCTTCCATTTTTAGATGGATTGGAATGAGCAGCTTGCACGATTGACGCAGGACGTTCTGATGGCCAAACCGATGGCAAGAACAACGGAGAGCGGGAAGGACGGGGGATTCCTAAGGAATCCCCTTGCCACTGCGCAGAAGTCTGACCGCAAATATACCGGCATCCGAGAGTGGCAGGCGGAACTCTCTATATCACGGCTCTTTCGAACCAGCATTCGGCTGCAGACGGCATTTGATCGTTGTTTCAGCCAATTCGGCGTGACGGCACAGGAGGCGGCGGTGCTCGTGCACTGTGTGCAAGAAGGAGAGACGTCGGCCGGAAAGCTCGCCAAGGCCATGGGCAGAGACAAAGGCAAGATCACTCGGTTTGTCGACCGGCTCGAAGCGAGCGGTTTTGTTTCGCGCAGGAATGATTCCCGCGATCACCGGCTATTGATCATCAAGGCGACGAGCAAGGGACTCCGCTTTGCGCCGCAATTGAAAACGAGGTTCGAGGAAGTTCGCAGCCAATTCTTTGAGGGCGTCCTGAACGTCGACATCGATAAGCTGGAAACGGTGCTCTCGCAGCTGCACGCCAACGCCGAGCGGCTTTGTGCAGAGAAGATTCACAAACCCGCACAGAGTTAGGAGACTAAGAGCGGCGGGATCAGCTTCAGTGTTGGGGGGCGAGTCGGGATGAATGCCATCTGTGTGTCTGGAAAAACCTCTCCCCGAAAGAAGCCCCTTAAGCTGGTGCTTAGCGCAAGTCTGCTCCTTGGCGGACATTTTCTCTTCTCAATGCATCTAAATGCGACGAGCGTGGTCGCTTTGATCGATCGCGCAAATCACAGGCTGGTGATTGCAGCGGATTGCCGGGTTAGCCGGGGGGCCCGTCCGGTCTCAGCCTGCAAGATCATTCAGGAACCTGGGTGCACGGTAGCGATGGCCGGGCTTTACGAAGAGGGGAACTCTGACTTCCATTTGCGGGAATATGTTCGCGTGGCTTGCCGTGAACCGGGAGACCTGCGGTCAAAAGCGGATGCGTTTCTTCGGATTGCCCGCCGGCCCTTCGAGGAGGCGGTCATCGGAATCCGGAAAGGCGACCCCCAGTACTTCGCGAACACGATCGCGAACAAACCAACCGAGGTGATTTTTGCTGGAATCCAGGATGGTGAGCCCGGGTTGATTGTCAGGGGCCTGCAGGCCGATTCCGCGGGGAGGATCAAGGTCGAGCGGTTCGAGAGCACGGCTCCCGCGTACGGGCGGATTGGCTACTTTATAGGACTTAACGGACACATCCGTTCGTACATCAAATCACACCCAGACTGGGCAAAAGATGATTACGCCAAGCTGGCAGCCAGATTCGTGGAGTTGGAGATTGAGGCACACCCCGACCTCGCCGGACTTCCGGTTTCAGCGCTACAAATTGACAATAAAGGGGATATCGTCTGGCTGGCCAAAGGCGCGTGTGACGCTCGCCAATCCGACTGATCCAATCAGACTAAGGAAAGAACCTGTTCGAAGACAGAGTTCGCATCGGCCAGACAATGAATGCATCTCATAAAGCAATTCGCCGCGCTACATCCCTCAGCTCCGTCAGAACTCCGCCAGACCGAAACAAGCTGGGTTGGGCGCGAGGAGCGGTTGCCGTATTTGTGATGTTCGCGGCGACTGTCTCTGTATTCGGGCAGGCGAGAAGCTCAAATAGCGAGAAGGCGCAGACCGGGTCCATCCGCGGCACGATTTCCACCAAGCAAGAGAACGCCTCGTCTGATTTGTCCGGAATTAGCGTAAAGCTGAGTGCCGTCCCGCCTGAGGGAGACCCCCTATCTGCGGATACAGATGACGCAGGACACTACGAGTTCAAAGGCATCCATCCTGGGAAGTACACGATTTCGGTCAGCCAGCAAGGGTTCAAGGCCGTAACAAAAACGGTTTCCGTGGCGCCCGGGCAGGTGGCAGTACAAGACTTTGCGCTGGAACTCGAGACGGTCGCCGAGAAGGTCGAGGTGAACGAACAAACTCAGGTCATTTCAACGGAGAGCGTTTCCAACCCGGAGGCTACTATAACCCACCGCGATCTGGTTGCTCTGCCTACGCCGGAGGAAAAGATCCGGGAAGTGATTCCCATTACTCCAGGAGTGATAAAAACGCAGGACGGAAAACTCACGTTCAAGGGAGCTGACGAAAATCAGAGCCTGTTTCTGGTGAATTCCGCGCAGACGGCTGATCCGGTGACCGGAAGCTTTTCCATAGCGGTGCCCACGGATGCGGTGCAATCGTTCGCGGTCTACAAAACGCCGTATAACGCGGGACTCGGGAGTTTCTCGGGCGGATTGACCACCATTGAGACCAAGCCTCCGGATGAAAAATGGAATTTCTATGTAAAGAATGTCGTGCCTTCCGTTCTTGGTAAGAACGGCTCCATGGTCGGCGTTGCGCAAGCGACGCCTGGCGTCGACTTTGGTGGACCGCTGATCGAAGGAAAACTATTTTTCTCGGAAGTCTTCCAGTACGACATGAAAAAGACCACGGTTCGCGGATTGCCGTGGCCAGACGACATCTATAAGAAACAAGGATTTAACTCTTTTACGACTCTCGAACTCATTCTTTCGCCCAAGCAAATCCTGACTCTTACGGTTAATGCCTTTCCTCTTCGGCAGCAGCACATCGACATTAATGCCCTCGTCCCAGATCCAGCCTCGAACGACTTGAATCAAAAGGGAATCGCCTTACATTTGTCCGATCGGTACCAGCTGGATTCCGGGGCGATTTTCAGCGCGGTTGCGCAGTACACGCGGTTCGACAGCAATGCTCATGGCCAAGGATTGGATGACATGCTGATTACACCAGAAGGCTGGGGCGGAAACTTTTTCAACCAATGGTCAAGGAGAGGCAAGCAGTTCCAGTTTCTGCCCAGCTATCAATTTGCGGAGAAACACTGGCTGGGACGGCACGAGATCCATGTGGGCGTAGACGTAAACTATCGTTCTTATTTCGGCGTGAGCACGGCTAATCCGATTCACCTCCTTGAGCAGAACGGCACGTTGGATGAGCAGATCAACTTTCAGCCAGCGGCCGCTCAGATTCCATCCGATACTTCCGTTGCCGAGTTCGTCCAGGATCATTGGATACTAAATCCGCATTGGACGGTGGATGTGGGGGCGCGCTTGTCCAGCGAAACGGCTGGGTGGTCCGCGGCGTTCGCACCGCGCGCGGGTATCGCCTACACACTAGATAAGGACGGCAAAACCGTCATTCGAGCTGGGGCGGGCTTGTTCTATAGCATGCTGCCTCTGCTGGCAGCCGACTTTGACATAAACCCGACTCGTGTGGTGAGCCAGTTTGATGCCACGGGGCAATTGATTGGGCCTCCCGTAACGTACACCAACGCCTACGTCGGCGGCGTGAATCCGCTCACAACCGGCATTTTGCCGCAGGGGCCGGGCACCACACCGCGTAATTTCACGTGGAGTATCGAGGGCGATCGCGAGTTGCGGAGAAACATGGTGTTGCGAGTCGGCTACATCGACAGCCGCACGACTTACCTGTTTGTCATCAATCCATTCACCGGTACGGCCGGCCAGGCTTCTTTTCTGGGCCTCACGAACACCGGTTCCTCTCACTATCGGGAGATTGAAAGCACCCTGCGTTTCACCGTTCTTGAACACCATGAGGTGAACGCCTCTTACATATGGAGCCGCAACCGGGGAGATTTGAATAACCTTTCCGACGTAATGATTCCGTTCTTGGAGCCGGTCATCCGGCCAAATGTCTACGGAATATTGCCTTCCGACGTCCCTCAGCGGATGATCACCTGGGGAGTGTTTTCCTTGCCGAAGAAGTTCACGTTCAGTCCCATCCTCGACGTGCATTCGGGCTACCCCTACTCGAATGTGGATGTGCTGCAGAACTACGTGGGCACGCCAAACGGACAGCGCTTCGCCACGTATCTCTCGTTGGATGTAAAAATCTACCGTGTCTTCCCTGTTCCTTTTCTTGGAGCGAAAAGCGGCAAGATTCACCATTTTCGGCTGGGGTTCTATTCGCTAAACGTCACCAATCACGGCAATTTCAACGCCGTGTTCAACAATGTGACGGCGCCAAATTTCGGGCAGTTTGTCGGATTTTTGGACCGGCGAGACGGCGCGGTGATTGATTTCATCGACTAGACCTGTCCCCCGGCTTTTCCTCGGCTACTCGCATCCTGTTAGAATACAAAGCGGAGCGGTTCTTCGAAGCAGGTGAGGGAGCGAAAGCTGTTTGAACCAATGACGAATCTCTGAGGTGCTGCGGATAGACAGCCTGTGTGCACGGCCTGTCCCGCTGGCGCGTCTTAGTCGCTGAAATTTACGCCGGGAAACAGGCGACTTCGAGACGGGCGAGCGGGGCAGGAAAGCCTAACGGTTGGCTCGTGGCGCCCACCTAATTCAGAGGTTCACGGCCTAGCTCCCCACGGCCAAGCAGTCCGCTCTTTTTTTGTATCAACGAGCCCTTATAAAACATGCGCGTACTTTTCATCGGAGACATTGTTGGGTCGCCGGGGCGGCAGATCGTCCGCGAGCGGCTTGCCGACATCGTTGCGCAACGTCAAATCGATCTGGTGATCGCCAACGGCGAGAATTCGGCCTCTGGCTTCGGCATTACGCCGCGGCTGGCGGAAGAGTTGCTCGCGATGGGTATAGACGTCCTGACGGGCGGCAACCACAGCTGGGACCGCAAAGAAATCCTGGAGTTCATGCCGCACGAACCGCGCCTGCTGCGGCCGGCGAACTTTCCGGAAGGAAACGTTGGAAGTGGGCTTTATATTGGCACAGCAAAAAACGGTGTGAAATACGCCGTGCTCAACCTGCAGGGGCGGGTGTTCATGACGCCGATTGATGATCCGTTCCGCAAAGCGGACAGCGAACTGGCCAAGGTGCCGGAAGATGTCGCATTCGTTTTCGTGGACATACATGCGGAGACCACCAGCGAGAAAGTCGCGATGGGCTGGTACCTCGACGGGCGGGTCACCGCGATCGTGGGAACGCACACGCACGTAACGACCGCGGATGAACACGTCCTGCCCGGCGGCACGGCGTATATTACAGACGTGGGCATGAGCGGGCCGCACGGCGGCATCATCGGCATGGACCGCGGCGGCATCATCAAAAAGTTCCTCGATGGATTGCCGGCGCGCTTTGAAGTCGCGTCCGGCGATGTGCAGATGAATTGCGTGTTGATCGAGACGGATGACGAAGGGCCACGCAACACGGCAGGCCGCCTGCGCGCCAAGTCCATAGAACGCCTCCGCCTCCGCATCGACTAAACCCCTTTGGAATCCCTACGAACTGTCATTCCCTACACAAACTGTCATTCCGAGCGGAGTCGAGGAACCTCTCTTCGGTCTTCTCACACTGCATCTCAACCTCTCCGACTCCCTTCTCCCCCCTGACTCAAAAGCGTCGGTCGCAGCTTCCCGGCAGCAAGCAATTCCAGCGCCTCGAAGCGCCCTCTGAGTTCGGCCGCGCCCAACCGGTGCTCGCGAAACAGCCAGAGAAGATATTCCTCGGCGGGCCGCTCCCGTTTCTGGGCGTTGCATTCCATGCATGCCGAGACCAGGTTGCGGTACGAATTGCACGCGACGCGCGCCCGTGGCACAACATGGTCGAGGCAGCGAGGCGCGATTCGCCGCAGGCAATAGAAGCACCGGCCGCGCTCCCGCGCGTGGATGGCTCTTCGGAGTTCCAACGTCCTCAGGAAGTCCACCTTCTCGATGTCCGAGGTGGCCACCTTCCGTGCCGCCTCGCGTGCCCGTACGACGGCTGCAGCGCGCATGCCTCGAACCGCGTCGGGCAAGCGCACCTCCACCACATGGCCTGCCCTGCTGTTGCGCTCCACCAGGCGCAGAACGCCTTGGGCGGCGAGCCGGCGAACTGCGTCGCGCGTGGGACGCATGGTAAGGTTCATATTTCGCGACAGCCACAGAATCGAAAAGCGTAGCCTGCGCTTGCCTTCCAGGTGGCTATGTCGTAGCAAGTGCAGATACACCACGTGGTCAATCACCGGCAGCCGCAGCTGCGCCACCAGTACATCTTCCACCTGCTTCCAAAGGAACTTCGCGTCGACCTCTTTTTGATGTCGCGCGTCAGCTGTGGACGTTCGTCCGAGGGAGCGTTTAGATACACCCGTCCCATTGCGTTTACCGTTTTTCATGTTGGGAGATCCTTCAGGCGCGTTGAGTAGCGCCTCTTTTGGAAACTGTCATTCCGAGCTTTTGGAGACTGTCATTCCGAGCGCAGTCGAGGAATCTCTCCTCTGCGACTGTCGACTCAAGAACACACTAACCCCTGCATTTTCAATACGGGGGAAACCGCAAGGAGGGGCCAAAAACAAAAAAGAGAATCACGCCTCAGGCGCAATTCTCTACATCCCAAAGTCTACCATGTTTTACGAATTTGTCAAGTAGAATCTTACTATCGAAAAAAGAAAAAAACAAAATCGACGTAAGCCGCTGAATTGCTGGTAGATAGCCGAGGTAACTCTGGATTCTCGTTTTCGAAAGAGAAAGTCTAGACCCAAGACCCGCCCTCAAAACCCGAGGACGGGGCACCCTCCGCATAACTAAAAGTCCGGGCCGCCCGTCCGGGCGGCTTTCCTTGTGGGTGCCGCGGGCAAGGGTATAACGATCGCATATTTCTCTTGCTCGACTTCTTCATCGCTCGCGTCGTGCGCACTGCATTCTTGGAAGTACTATAAAGGGAATTCTAAGTTTCGTAAAAATCTCTTGACTTTATGCCAGTCTGCAGTAATGTTTAATTTGCACGACTCCCCGGCAATCCAATGCCGGTTTGGGCAATCTATATGATTGCCCCTCCCTGTGATTTCTGATTCGTGCGAAGAGAAACATGAGAAAACTTCCCGTCCGTCCCCATGTTTCCAGTCCAGAGCGTGCCGCATCAAAGGTTTGACGGGGCCTGTACCGATTGCTAATCTAAGGCCCCGAGGTAACCCAAGCCCCATCGCAGTTTGGACTACACTCCTAGTGACTGGTGGAAAGATGGCCCGTATGCGACAGAAGTTCCAATCTCCACCCGTAGTGGAGACCGTCCTTGGTGTGCAATTCGCCGGACTCCCCGGCTACTCGACCGCCCACGCTGGATGGTTTTGGAAAGAGTACTTGGAAAAATTGAACGAATCAGCCAATCGCAAGTGGGACAAGGCTGCGGACGCCATGCGGCTCGAAGACCAATTTGAACGCTTCGGGGCCGAAGACACTTGGGGACCGATGTTCGCTATTAAAGCGCTGCCGCCAACGCAATCGAGCCGGACACAATTTTTCCGTTCGGACGGTGAGCGTCTGATTCAAATACAGGACAGCCGAGTCATCTTGAACTGGAAGAAACAATCGGGCGTGTATCCCAGTTTCGGCCCGCTTCTCCAAGAGTTTCGCAATCTGATTCACACGTTCGAATCGTTCGTGCATGAGGCTGGCTTCCCCGCTCTCACCTACAACCAGTGGGAGGTTGTTTACGTTGACCAACTAAAGAAAGGCGAGTTGTGGAACTCCGCACGTGATTGGAGCAAGATTTTTCCCGGTCTGTCGATGCCGCAGATTTCGGACAGCACGCTTCTATCATCAGGCGACGAAAACGTCAGCGCGGATTGGCGTTTCACTATTTCGGACCAACGCGGGAGGATGTACATCTCCCTTCGACAGTCAAAGAATCTCCCAACTAACGAAGAGGTCCTTCACGTAACGTTTCTGGCTCGTGGTCCCGCGAACGACTACGAAAGCAGCATTCGTGGTCTGGAACTGGGACACGATGTTTTGAACGAAACCTTTATCGCAATCACGTCGCAAGAGGCGCAAATCCACTGGAACAGGAGGTGATAGTTGTTAATGACAGCACCAGTTTGGCCCAACAGCGCGTTTGTACGTCCTGCCACCCCGCAAGAGGAATCTGCATATGTGAATCTTGTAACGCTGACAAAGGCTGAGGCTGTTTATGCAGGCAGTCGCTCATTGGAGATTTCCGCCGACGTAAATGCTTCTGCATGGACCGCGCACCAGTCTACGCTTGCAAGAATCCGCACGCTGGGGGTTGACTGGGATGGGGATGACTCGCTCCCGCCTTCCTTCGGAGTTTGGGTCCGTGCCGGTGTCTTTTTGAACGTTCTGCGCGAGAGATACCCTGCCGTTCCTCCCACAAGAATCGCCCTTTCGCCTGATGGCTTGCTCGCGTTCGAGTGGTACGACGGCGACCTATTCCTGCGTGCGGAGGTTGGAGAATCGGACCAAGTGGAATGGATGTCTTCAAGTCCGAATTCACCCACAAAGTTCAAGACTGAAACTGTCGCCGAACTAAGGGCACCAGAGCAGGGGCAAGTGTGGCAACCAGCCGAGGTAGACGCGCCCGACTACGCCTTCGCACTTTAGTACGGTGGCCGTGGTATTTTGAAACTACGCCAGTATCCCGCTCCGAGATACTGTTGCGACGCATTCCCAACTTTCAAAACTATTGTTTCTCCGAAGAATCGACGGGGAAACTCGTGGTTGCTTTGGATGCATTCAAGCCCAATCGTAGCCGAGACACTGACGGCATGTCTTTCTATCGGGAAGATTTCACGACGAGGGAAGAAGTCGCCTCGGACCATCCTCCCGCTGTTGGGGCACGAGTCGCGAGAGTTACGGTCCAAGAGTTGACTGCGTTGGGTATAAAAGAAATTATTACCGACCCTCAAGACGGACCAGCCGGACACGTTTACATTCCAGCGTTGAGGTACGTGGATAGAAACACGCTAACGAAAGATGAGAAGCGAGAAAGGGACAAAATCTCATTTGCGTTGGCGCAGCATGCCACAAAGAACGGTCTTTGGGCGCGACCTGGCTTGGCGGACCCAGTGAAAATGTGAACGGGAAACTTGGAGACTTGGAAACCTGGGAAACCTGGGGACAAACGGAACGCTTCCTGTAATTCTTGATTCGCGCGGAGAGAAACATGAGAAAACTTCCTGTCTGTCCCCATATTTCAAGAACGAGGCAGTTGCTCTGACTACGCTATGGCTCACAAACCGGTAAGCTCTAACGGCAAATTGCTACGGGCCCCACGAGATCGGACGATTCGGGCCCTAAACGATCTGTACGTCCTGGCTGGGTTAACTGCGCAATCCCTTCTCGAGATGCAGGAAAGAGTGAGAGAAGGCGAGTTAGAGGACGAGATCGAGTTCGAAGCGCCTTCATCTGACCGCGAAACCACCGTCGTCACCCGTGACGTAGGGGAACTTTCCAAGCTCTTACAGGTCGCCAGCGCGAGCGGAGTCTATCAACAATCTCTGGTGACGGCTGTCGCGGTAGCCGAAGACTACCTCCAGAGTGTCTTGAAGCAGGTGCTCCGATGGTTCCCAGAGAAATTGAAGCTCAACGTCGAAGGCCGAAATACCGATAAGACCATTGAGCTAGATTTAGTTCTGCGATCCTCCACGGTCGAGGACATTCTAGACTCCGCAATAAGCAAGCAGCTACTCTCAATTTTCTACGGGTCGCCAGACCGCTACTTCCAATACATTGAGTCAATCCTTTCAGTTAAGATCGAAAAAGAATTGAAGGATTCCTTTGCTGAGATAAAGGCAACCCGCGACATCATCGTTCACAACTCTGGCATCGCCAATGAGGTCTATGCTGAAAAAGCAGGAACCAAAGCTCGCTCCCAGCCAGGAAAGCTTCTGAAGAATGACAAGGCCTATTTTGGAACAGCAATCAAGGTCATGAAAAAGCTTTGTATTACCATCTTCTCGCAAGCGCTCAAAAAGTTTGGCAACTCTCCGACCCGCTCCAGCAAGAGATGAGAGCCCGGGTGGGCCGCTCGATTTTCTCGTGACGGCTCTCGAGGCTCAGCCCGATAAAGCTTCGCCCAAGGCTCCTTGCCCACCACCCGCAATCACAAATAGCCGCCTCTCGCCACAACCAGCGCTGACATACAGACGAGGCGCCTCAAGACCCCCCGCGATTGAGCGGCTGCGGCTAAGGATTGACTGATCGGCACTTAGAATCGTCTGAAACGGGCAACCTGTTCTCTTACGTCGTACTCTGATGATTCAGCACAAGTGAGTTAGAACAAAGGGGTTGTACACAAAGTGAGAATTCTTGCGGGGCTGTGTCTTCTGGCGAGTCTGACGGGGTGGGCCTATGCCCAGGACGAAGGGGACTTGACGGCCAAAAAGCGCCTTTTCCCGGGAGTTGGGCCGGGGCTGCGGGCGGTGAAGCGCGGGGCGGACGGGAACTATTACATCTTGAGCGCGCCGGGATCCTCGGCTTCGGTATTCGACGCTGCGGGAAAACTTATAAAAAGAATTCCAGTGTACGAAGACAGTAAGGGTCCGAGCCCACAGTCACCCCAGTTGGCAGCCATCACTTTTGGCGAAGACCTGGACGTAGATGCGCAGGGAACCGTGTACGTGGCGGACCGCGGCGCAAACGCGATCAAAATCTGGGACGCCAAAGGCAATGAGCGCGTGATCAGAATCAATGGACCGATATCGGTCGCAGCCCTCCCGGACGGGGAAGTTGCCGTGGCGACCGTGCATGAGCCGCACCTGGTTATGGTGTTCGACAAGAACGGACGCGACGTTCGCGAATTTGGCGACCCCGAGCCGATCTCCGAGCGGCCGGAAGTGAACAGATTTTTGAATATCGGAATGCTTGCGACGGACGGCGGAGGCCATCTCTATTACGCCTTTCCCTATCTGCCGGAAGCCACCGTGCGGCAGTACGACCGCAATGGCTACGGGGGCCAGGATATTCAATACACCGGAGTAGACGCATGGCCGGCGGCGCAGGCCACGCGCAAGGAGATCGAGAGGCAGGAAAAGCGCGGGGACGCCCCGGTATTCAAGCGCATTCTTACGGGCGTTGGCGTCGAGCGCGCCAGCGGAGAAGTCTGGATGGCGCTTGGCGACAAATTGCTGCACTTCGACAAGGAAGGCAATCGGCGGGCGACCTACCTGATCTACACGCCCGAAGGAGCGCGGCTCGAAGCCAACACGATTCTCATCGAGCAAGACCGGTTGATCATCGGAAGCGACCCGCTGGGCATCTACGAATTCGAACGGCCCGATAAAAAATCTCAACAATAAGGGAATTATCCTCAGGACGATTTGGATTCATCCTGTGCAAATGTTCGAGCGAGCGCGAAAATTATTCTTAAATTCCCTTGCAAATGCGGCTTCGCCAGCCGAGTTGCACAAAAACTGTGCTTGTGGAAAAGCTGTGCATGGGGTGTGCACCCCGGTGAATCCCTTCGCACACTTTTCGCTTGCTCCATGCGGTCCAATCGGCGACAATCCCGCGCTGTCCTGATAGTGGCGGGTCGAGGGGCCGGCAATTCTGAAGGGCCGCGCGCGGGGCGCCAGGGGAAAGCAAGACGCTCCCGTACGGGCATGATTCCCGAAGACTGAAAAAAGAAATGATAATGAAGGGACCTGCTTTCCACAGCTTATTCACATCTGTGGAAATAACGGGGTGGGATTTTCTCTTGCGATGACTACTGCGACGAATTCCTGGGAGCGGTTTCTTGAGCATGTGAAGTCCCGGGTCAGCATCAACACCTATACCACCTGGTTTCAACCCACGCGGCTGAATCGCGCCGAGGGAGAAAACCTGTTTGTACAGATCCCCAGCA
>Ga0210409_10005353_pt1 | contig 13483 bp, 8 predicted proteins | sample IncBWH17MmetaG_FD_161649 | JGI IMG/M metagenome (GOLD analysis project Ga0210409, IMG submission 161649) | Forest soil microbial communities from Barre Woods Harvard Forest LTER site, Petersham, Massachusetts, United States - Inc-BW-H-17-M | ecosystem: Environmental > Terrestrial > Soil >... | reverse complement strand
AGCGAGTAATATGAACACTTTTGAGATTATCAAAACTGTGCGCCTGACCGAGAAGGGCACACGCCAGGGTGAGAATTATAACCAGTACACTGTCGTGGCCGACACCCGAGCCAACAAGACCCAGATCCGCCAGGCGGTCCAGGACCTGTTCAAAGTGAAGGTCGTCAAGGTCAACACCCTGAACGTGCGGGGGAAATTCCGCCGCCAGCGCACCAAGCAAGCCGGCCAGGCGCCCAACTGGAAAAAGGCCATCGTCACCTTGAAAGAAGGGGACAAAATCGTGCTGACGTAGGTCCATGGTGGGGCGAGGTTCCCGCCGAGCCCTGATTATCCTCGCAGATTCAGGGCGACCACAGATCGCAGAAAAGGCCTGTTCCCCTGCCCTCCTCTAGCCCCTTGGTGGGGCGAGGCTCGGAAAGGGTTCACGCCTCGGGCACCACTTTAGGTTCACACCTTGGGTAACAGTTTGCATTCCGTCCTCCTTTGCTGGGCAGAGCAGAGGCGAGCGTAGCGAGCCGATGCGTCGCCCAGCAAAGGAGGATGGCTCGACACGCTCAATCTCATTCGGATCGGGGCCTGTGTGCTCTGCCTCTTCGGGCATACGTTCGTGGCCGGATCGACCCACAGTCGGTACTGTGCATCTCCCCCAGTAGCATGTTTGCGAAGTGGACTTGTATCACTCCGACTCCGAGTTTCTCAAGGCCGACTCGCTGGTCTGCAAACGCCTCCCCAACAAACCAGCGACGTCCCTCCAAGCAGATCTCTCCGGCCTTTAACTGACCTTTAAATGTCCTGCGTGCGATGAACAAGCCGTCCGTTACCCCTCGCTGCAAAAAAATGTGGTGAAGCCTTCAATGCGACACGGAGGTTTGCTAAGCTCGCCCCTGATGAAGCTTGATCCCACCGGATCCTCCGGCCAGCAACCGGCCGCAAGCGAGACCCTCTCGCCCAGTGCCGGCCGGCGCCGCTGGTTTCGCTTGCTGGCCGCGAGCTCGCCGCTGCTTCTGCTGGTAGTCGTGGAGATATCCTTGCGCCTGGCCGGCTACGGCTATCCCACCTCCTTTTTCCTAGAAGTCCAACAAGATGGCAAAAACGTCCTGATCGAAAATTCAAAGTTCGGTTGGCGCTTTTTTCCGCATGCAATCGCGCGGGCGCCGCAGGCATTGGCGGTTGAACCGAAAAAGCCGGCCGGGACAATTCGAATTTTTTTGATGGGCGAATCGGCGGCGATGGGAGACCCGGAGGCGGCCTACGGGTTCGGCCGCCAGCTCCAGCGCATCCTGCAAGCGCGCCACCCGGTCAACCGCATTGAAGTGCTTAATGTGGCCATGACGGCCATCAACTCTCATGTCATCCGTGAGATCGCCCGCGACTGCGCGGCGCGCCAGGGAGATCTCTGGCTGATCTACGCGGGAAACAACGAAGTGGTCGGCCCGTTTGGCGCCGGAACCATTTTTGGTCCCCAGGCGCCCAGCCTCGGTTTTGTGCGCGCCGCCTTGGCACTGAAGTCATTGCGGGTCGGGCAATTCTTGGAAACCCTGCGGCCGCATGGCCAGGAGCCCAAACAATGGGGAGGGATGGAACTGTTCCTGCGCAACCAGGTACGTTCCCAGGATCCTCGCTTAAAGAGAGTCTACGACAACTTTTCAAAGAACCTTTCCGCCGTGATTCAACAGGGCCGGCGATCAGGGGCAAAAGTGGTGCTGGCAACTGTCGCGGTGAATCTCAAGGATTGCCCGCCTTTCGCCTCCAGCCATCGCCCGGGTTTGACATCCGGTGACCTGCAACGCTGGCAAGAATTCTTTGAGCAAGGCCGACAGGCCGAATCCAGCCATCACTACGCAGAGGCACTGGCCGCTTACGAAAAGGCTGCCAAGCTCGATTCGGAGTTTGCGGAACTCATCTTCCGCCGAGCCACCTGTGAATTCGCCCTCGGTCAGTTGCCGGCTGCCAAATCCGACTTTTCTCTCGCCCGGGATCTCGACACCCTGCGTTTCCGGGCCGATTCCCATCTCAATAATATCGTTCGAGGGACGGCCATCTCTCGGCAAGTACCCCTCGTCGATGTCGAGCAGCAAAGCGCGCTTCACGTGCCGGACAGCTTGCCGGGAGACGAGCAGTTCTATGACCATGTTCACCTGAACTTCGACGGCAATTACCAGGTTGCCAGTCTCTTGGCCGCTCAAGTTGAAAAGGAACTTTTTCCTTCCTCCAGCTCGACGGGACCGCTGCTTCCAGAAACCGAGATTGCCCATCAGCTTGCCTTTACCGATTTCGATCGGCGTCGAATCGCTGAAGAGATGCAAACTCGGCTACGTCAACCGCCCTTCTCGACCCAAAGCAACTTCGCGGACCGGGACCAACGCTGGCAGCAAACGCTGGCCGCACTGCAAGCTCCACCGGCCGATTCAGTCTGGGAATATCGCGCGGCGCTGGCTTTGGCTCCCGGAGACTGGGTGCTACGGGAAAACTTCGGACGCCTGCTCGAGGCGGCCAATGACAAAACGGGCGCCGCTGAGCAATGGACCCAAGTCCTCGAGCAATTACCCGACGAACCCGAAGGTTATTTCCACATGGCCAACCTGGCGTTTGATGCCGGGGCCTACGCCGAAGCCGCCGATGAATTCCGCCAGGCTCTCCAACGGCGGCCTAATGCTACCGAGTCGCTCAACGGCCTTGGCCTGGCTCTGGCCTCACAGGGCCGAACCAACGAGGCCCTGGCCCAATTCCGCGCCGCTCTTGAGCTAAACCAGGATTATAGCGCCGCGCGTGTAAATATGGCTCTCCTGCTCTCCCAGTCGGGAGATGTTTCCGGGGCGGCCGCGCAGTACCAAACCGTTTTAAGGACCGATACAAATAACGTGGCTGCGCGAATTAATCTCGCAAGACTCCTGGCGGTCCAGGGCAAGAAAGACGAAGCCATCGCCTTGTATAATCAGGCCCTGTCTTTACGACCGGATAACCCCATCGCGCAGTTTGACCTGGGCAATGCGCTGGGCGCTCTCAACAGGCATGAGGAAGCCTTGTCTCACTACGCCGCAGCCGTCCAGTACAACCCCTTGTTCGGCGATGCGCAGTACAACCTCGCGTTGGAGTTGGCTCGCTCCGGAAGGATTGGTGAAGCATTGCCTCATTTCGCCGAAGCAGCCCGGCTTAGCCCAGGCTCCGCAGAACTTCACTTCAATTACGGCATAGCTTTGGCAAAACTGCAGCACTTTGATCAGGCCGCACAACAGTTCGAGCAAACGCTCAAGCTACAACCCAATCATCCTTCCGCCCGGTCCATGCTCGAACGCGCCCGCCAACTCAGCGCCAATAACCGCCTCGGCCCAGTGACAAACTAATTTAGTGTCTCGTAAATAAATGGTTGGTTATTTTTACATGAGGAAACGGAGAAAACAGAGTTTTTATCTTCTTCAGGCCAAAGGCCTGGCTCATACCAGCCCAGGGCGGAGCCTGGCGGAGCCCTGGGTAATTCGTCCCATAGTTCTATTGCAGGCCAACGGCCTGCTTCATATCTTGATTATCTCGTGAGTAGCAATTCGGATCGCCGGCACAAACCCAGCCCGGGCCCGCCGCTAAGGTCCGGAGTCCCGTCTTCAAAAAAGGCAACCCAAAGCCCGAATCCCACTCTCTCGAGCAATCGGCTTGCAAAAGAACATGGCAACCGATCCTCACATCCCCCAGGCCAGTCAAAGCCCGACCGATCCCAGCACGCTTTGACTGGCACCCGGTTGTGGCTCATCCGCCTGGCCTTGCTGGTTTTGACTCCTATTTCAGTGCTGCTTGTGGCTGAAGGAGCCCTCCGCCTCTTTGGTTACGGTTACCCAGTCACCTTCTTTGTCAGATCAGGCTCAACACAGGACTACGTCACTAACGACAAATTCGCCTGGCAGTTCTTCTCCAAACGCACCGTCCTCAAACCCTTCCTCTTTACTCTCCCCGCTCAAAAACCCGCGGGCTCTTTGCGAATTTGCATCCTGGGCGAATCCGCGGCCATGGGCACCCCCGATCCGGCGTTCAATTTTGGCCGGATCCTCGAAGCGATGTTGCGTCGGCAGTACCCGCAATCTCGATTCGAGGTCATGAACGCCGCTATGCGAGGAATCAATTCGCACGTTGTCCGGCTGATCGCCCAGGAATGTGCCCGGCACCAGGTCGATGTATTCATCGTTTACATGGGCAACAATGAAGTTGTCGGCCTGCACGCTCCCGACCCAGACTCTTCCCCCTGGGCTCAATCGCTGCCTCTCATCCGCGCAGGACAATGGGCCAGGAGAACCAGGCTGGGACAGTTGTTGTCCGGGGCGCTTCATTCCGAGACTGAACCTGGCAGCCAGGACATGGAGAGTTTCCGTCGTCATCGCCTGCGCGCAGACGATTGGCGCCGTGACAAGAATTGCCAAAATTTTCGCGCTAACCTTCAGGATATCCTTCGGGTCGCGACAGATTCCGGGGCCAAAGTCATTGTGTGCAGTGTGGCCGTCAATCTCAAGGATTTGCCCCCGTTTGGTTCGTTGCACCGCGCTGAGCTCACCTCGGTCGATATCGCGCATTGGGATTCCATTTACAGTTCCGGGATGGAACTGGAAAGCCAAGGCCAGTTTCCGGCAGCTGTCAACGAGTACCTTGCCGCGGAGAGAATCGATGACCACTACGCCGAACTGCATTTCCGCCTGGGACGCTGCTATTGGGCTCTGCAGGATTGGGACGAGGCCAGGAAAGAATTCGGACTGGCCAGGGACTGGGACGCGCTTCAATTTAGAACCGACAGCCGCATGAACCAGATTATCCGGGACGCCGCTGCCAGCCATAAAGGCGCCGATGTCCGTCTGTTGGATATGGAGAAGGCGTTTGCGGAAAGCGAACTTAGCGACCACGGGCTACCTGGACAAAAGCTCTTTTACGAACACGTCCACCCGACCTTCGCTGGCAATTATCTCCTGGCCCGGGCTTGCGATGGCGCGCTGATTGCCGACCTGAGCGCGCGCCTGCCCACCAAACAACCCCAGGAAATCCCAACCGCCGGGCAGTGCGCGGAGGATATCGCTTACACCTTCTACGATGACGTCAACGTCAATGCGGCCATGGTGCGGCTGACCTCAGGTCCGCCGTTTCTGGATCAAGTCGACCATTCAAAGCGCCAGGCTGCGGCCGAGGCGGACAACCAGCGCCGCCTGTCCGCTTTCAGCCCTCAAGCCGCCCAGCTTTGTCTCAACACTTACACGGCTGCCCTGAGTCGCCGACCAGATGATTGGCCCATCCATTTCAACCTGGCCCTCCTCTGTCAGGAGCTCAAACGCGACGCTCAGGCCCTGGAGCAGTTCCAGTACTTGGTGCGGCGCTTCCCCGAGAGCAAGAATTTCAGACTTGGCCTGGCCAACTCTTTGCTGAACACCGGCGACCGTAGCGCCGCGGTCGTTCAATTCAAGGTTGCCCTCCAGCTCGGCCCCGACGACGAAGCCCTGGCAAAACAGATCAATCAGCTCGAGCCGCCGGGTTCTGCGCCTTAGCAATCTTCAGCAAATAGCTCTCCGCCGTGCTGTTGCCCGGCTGCTCGACCAGCACCCGTTCAAACTGGGCCCGGGCTTCCTTCAGCAGGTGCTGTCGCATCAGTGAGATTCCCAAACGCAACCGCGCGTCAGTGAGCGTTGGGTCCAAACGCAGTGCCGTCGAGAATTCCTCCGCCGCCTCACTGTGCTTTCCTTGCCGGCTTAGTTCGATACCGAGCCCCAGATGGGCCCCCGCCAAATTGGGGTCAAGCCGCACGGCTTCGGCGAACTGCTGCTGTGCTTCGGCCCTCATCCCTTTGGTGTCGAGGGCGCCTCCCAGATACCAGTGCAGGGTCGCGTCGGTAGGATAGAAGCTCAGCGCTTTGTCGAAGTTTGTGATGGCCTGGTCCACCCAGCCCTGGACCATGCAAGTCTTGCCTGCCCGCACCAGGAGCTCCGGGGAGTCCAGTTTGTCCTCCAAGGCCAGGCGAAATTGCTCTCGGGCCTCTTCCTTCCGGCCCATTGATTCCAGCGCAGTTCCCAGGTTCAGGTGTGTGTCGGCAAAACGGGGTTTAAGTTTCATCGCCCTCTCGAGCGTGTCGATCGCTTCCTGTTTCTTGCCAAGCTGCATCAGTGCCGGCGCCATCGCGTTCAAGGCCGGGACCGACCCCGGATCGCTCGCCAGGATCTGTTCAAACTGCGCGCGGGCTTCCTCGGGCCGGTGTGCCTGCAATAATAAAAGTCCCAGTTCCAGACGCCCCATCCAGTCGTGCGGCAGCAGTTCCATCGCCTTTCTCACCGCAGCCTCGGCTCCCTGAAGATCGTTCAGTTTGCGTAGCAGTTCGGCCAGGTTCCTCTCCAAAACCCAGTCGTTCGGCGCCAAAGCAATCGCCTCGTGATAGCCTTCGAGGGCCCGGCGCAAGCCCGGCGCTTTCTGCTCAGGCAGAAGCTGCTCCAACTTGTCCCGCAGCCATTGATAGCCCTCGGCATGATCGCGCTGCGAAGTAAAAGGCGGCTCATTGAACCGCCAAATCACGCTTTGCAGAGTCCGATACCGATCCCATCCGGTCCAGGCCAGGTGCCGGGCGCACTCGTCGATTGAGAGCCATTTCCGGCCCGGCTCCTCGCGCGCTTTGACAAAATCCGGCAGAGCTTTGAGGATTTGCCCGCCAATGGCTATCGCCAAGGCGTAGTTACCCTCGAAATTCAGATGCACGTGTTCGTATAAAAGCTCTCGTCCAGGTAAGCCATGCGGGCTTTGCTTCGCCAAGTCATTCTCAGAATCGGCGAACCAGGTGCCTTTCCGCTGCGGGCTCTCGGCCACGGTCCGAATGATCTCATTCAGCCTCGTATCCGCCCGAAATCGCAGAGTGTCATAGTCCCGGGCCAAAATGAAATGTTGGCGCGCCTCCTCGTCCCGACCCAGGCTCAGGCAGCATTCGGCCCAACGGAAGTGTAATTCGGCATATTGATCATCAATACTCGAAGCCTTACGGAAATCCTCGAGCGCGTCTGCTGCTTGCCCTGCGCCTGCTGCCTTCACCCCGGCACGGTACAGGTCCTCCCATTGTTTTTGGTCCGACGCACTCAGGTTGGCTCGATGCTGTGAGCCGAATGGCGCGCAGTCCTTCAAGTTGCTCACCATGGTGCTCACCACAATCTTGGCTCCATGCCCCTGTCCTGTTCGCACGATATCTTCCAGGTTGCGCTGGAAATGGGAATAAACAGTCCGCATTCGCGGGTCATCGTGAGTAACCTGGCTGTTTAGAAACATCGCCATACCTTCCCACTCCGCATCCGCTGCCAAGCGATTACTTCCCCGCCCCGCCACATCACCCAGCAATTCGCCCGTTCGCGAGCTCTTGAGCAAAATGCTGGTACGAATCAAACTCAGGCGCGGTGTTTGCCTCCCGAATACCGTCCCGCTGCCAAAAGGGCCAACCACTTCGTTGTTGCCCATGTAGATGACCCACACATCGCCCTCCTGGTGGGCGCAGTCCCGCGCGATGGGGAGGATCACGTGCGAGTTGATCCCGGTCATCGCCGCGTTGACCACTTCAAAATTCACTCCGGGAAAACGCGCCCGGAGCAAGACCTCCAGAAACCGCGGAAGGCCGTATTCCGGTTTCGGATCCCCATAGGCGGCCGATTCCCCAAAAACAAAGATGCGGCAAGTTCCTGGCGCCTTGATCGCCGAGATTTCCATCGTCCGAGGCGTGCGTGCCCGCGAAGGACCAAAAAAGCGCCAGCCAAACCTGTCGTTCTCAACCAGCATTTTCCGGCCGCCTATTTCCTGCTTCAAAAAAAACGAGGTCGGATATCCATATCCTGCCAATCGCAATCCGATTTCCAGGCACGACAATGCCAAAAGAGGAATAACCAGCAGCGTCGCCAGCCGAAATGCCCACAGTTTAGCACCCTTGGCCGGTTGTTTGATCCGGATATCTGTTTTGGGAATTGGTAAGGCAGGCTGTTGAGGAGCCGGCATGCCACGCTTTTTCGACCTCTGGGGCACATAGCTTGTTTAGGAACTCCTCCAGCGCAAGTAAAGCTGAAAGTCTCGACACAGCTATCGCATCTATCGCAGGACGCATGTCAGATTCTTCGAGATTGCCAACCGTAGCGCAGACTTTTAGTCTGCTGCATCGCAGACTTCCAGTCTGCTGGGCGTAGGGGAAAATCCAATGCCTGAATTGTTCTCACGCCTGCCGACTAGAAGTCGGCGATACAGCAGACTGAAAGTCTGCGCTACTCCCAAAATGTTGCTGGCTTTCAACAAACCTTACGGAGTCCTCTCGCAATTCACCGTCGATGGCTCTGGTAATCGCACTCTCGCGGAGTTTAACTTTCCCGCGAACGTCTACCCCATTGGCCGGCTCGATGCTGATTCCGAAGGACTCCTCCTGTTAAGCAACGAACCCGCCCTCAATCAAAAACTCCTGCACCCGCGCCGTACCCATGTGCGCGAGTACTGGGTCCAACTCGAGCGAATCCCCTCCCCCGACGCGCTGCGCCATTTGCAAACCGGCGTGACAATCGACGGCCGCAAAACCTTGCCTGCGCGAGCCCGGATCCTTGATCCTCAACCACAACCGCCATCCCGCGACCCGCCTATCCGGTTCCGCAAAACCGTGCCGACCTGCTGGATTGCGCTGGAATTAGTCGAAGGCAAAAATCGTCAAGTTCGCCGCATGACAGCCGCCGTCGGGCACCCCACTCTCCGCCTGATCCGAATGCGCATCGGCCGTTTCGAATTAGGCTCATTGCCGACCGGCACCTGGATCGAGCTCGATAAGCATGGCCGTACTCTGGTTCTTGGCGACTAGTACCGACGAGAACGAGGAAGAGGATAGCAGCACGGGTGCCTTTCAAACACGCCCCCGAAAGTCCCGCTCCACCGGGAAATATCTAGGTGCGGAGCTCCTGCATTGTGCCTAGACTCCAGGCTGCAAAATCAGTCTTGGTTCCGGATGCACAATCTACGTACCAATAACGAACGAACGGTCGCCGGCCTCTTTTTACAAGCGGCGTTCATGTGGCTATGGATGTTACAACTTTTCTCCGCCACGGCCGTTCAAATCGCTTCGTTTTTCGACGGCGGCGGAGGATGGCAATTAGGCACGATCGCGGTTGGCAATCTTGACGACTCGCCCGACTTGGAAATTGTCGTGCCGTATCGTGACTCGAGCGGGAGCTGGTTTCTGGACGCGTTCAAGTTTAATGGCACGCGGTTGCCCGGTTTCCCATATTCGGCCGGAGGCGATCCCATTAATGTTTCGCCAACGCTCTTTGACCTGGACGGGGATGGGCGCAACGAGATCCTTTTCACTCGTGGTAACCACGTCATCGCTTTGCGCGGTGATGGGTCCGTGATGTGGTCGAACACCGTCGACTCCAGCTCCTACGTTCCGAATGGAGGGTACCAGACGGTCACGAACGGTTTTTATTGGTGGCCTACTGGCGTTTGGCTGGATCATCTTCCTGACACCGCGGTTTTTTCCTCGGAGGTCTCACCACCGATGGTCATGGACCTCAACGGCACTGGGAAATACGAGGTGATCACCGCTTGGAAAATCCAGCCCGATCCGCTCCTCGGTCAACAAGATTATAATCCGTTCATCTCCTCAGTCTTCGGAGTGGGCCCCTGGGGTGCCATGGGCGAAACCTGGTCGGGCGGCGTCGTCACGTTCGATGCCGCCACCGGCCGACAAAACTTTGTCTATCACTTTCATCACCTGGTTGAATCCGGGCTGGCCGTCGGCCGCGCCAACCCGTCGGGACCCTTGGACATTTATACCCTCAATGACAGCGATAGCCTTGTTGCCTTTGATAAATCGCGCCCGTTTGGCCTCTGGGGAAAGGGCATGCTGCACAAACAATTTGGCAAAAACCTGCGCCTGATGACCGGTTCCTACCAGGTTCCCATTGATGTGTTCACTGCCGATATCGACGGCGATGGCCTGGACGAGGTGTTGGTGGCCGGGACCCAACTCAGTTCGCTCTGGCAACCAAACGAAACCATTCTCGATGACGATGGCAGCATCCTTTGGCGCCGTTGGCTTCCACACCTGGACATGACTAATAACTCAGGCTGGCTCAACAGCGCTTCTTTGATCCCGGTTAACCCGGACCATGATAACCATGTCGACGTGCTGGGCTGGAACCATAGTTACGAGCTCACGTTCAGATATTGGAACGGTATTGAATTGGTCGATCGGCCTGGCTGGCCAAAAAACTTCTACCCATTCCTTCCCACCCCGCCGCTCGTCGGCGACGTCGACGGCGATGGCGCGGAAGAAATCATCGTCGGCACTTATGATCCTACGGGAGCAATGGCGAACGGTGAACTTCGTATTTACGCCCTCGATGGCACGCTAAAACAGAGCATCCCGGTTCCCGGTGGAGTGAAGCAAGTTCCGGCTTTGGCGGACGTCGAGGGTCTGGGTCGACTCGATGTGGTTTGCCGCAGCATGGTTGGGCAAATCTACATCTGGAATTTCGGCTCAACCAGCACGAACCTGGTTTCGTGGGCGACGGCTCGCGGGAACATGCGGCGAGACGGCAATTGCGGCGTGTCGCTCTACCCGCCCGGCACGCCGATCGTGAATGTCCGCAAGTCAGAATTCAACCGGACAAGCTTCAGTTGGACCAACTCCACCTCGCCGCAGCGCTACGAGATTTACCGCGCCGCCCAGGCCAGTGGCCCATTCATTCACATCTCCACCCTGACACCCGGCACAACCTCTTACACGGATGATAATCTACAGCCGGGCTGGCTATACTTCTATGAGGTCGGCGCTGTCTATTCCAACCACACTGTTCTTTCAGCCCCATTCGCCATTTTGTCGTTCCTCAACGGCAATTTGGTGGCCAATGCTGGCTTTGAGCGCGACGATAACTGCCGCTGGGATAAATGGGCCGGCAACGGCGTTGTGATAACCAATCTATGCGTCAGCACCAACACCGCGTACCAAGGCAAGCGCGCGATGCAAATTCTGATCCAGAACCAGCCCGCTGGCGGCGGCGTCACTCAAAATAACCAATATGGAATTCCCGATTCCTCAATTGAGGTCACCCCGGGGGCGTTCTACAGCTTCGGTGGATATTTCAAGAGCACAGGATTCACATTCCCGTCCGAACATTGGTTGGAATGGAGCTCGACCAAAACGGGCTCCGATACCAATGATCGACCTGTTTTACCGGACCCGTTTTATTACACAACGCATTTCCTGGCTGGCTCGGCTCCGGTGGATTGGTCGTACGTCAACCGCACCTTTCAGCTGCCCGCCGGCTTCCCGAACATCGAGCTAAGACATCGCTACACCGTCAACGGTGTGGGTAGCGGCTCCGTGTTCCTCGACAACGTCTTTTTCCGTCAAATCCCCGACCCTGTAGCCACCAACTGGTCCACTCTGATTCCCTTCGGAGCCTCCTGGCGTTACTCGACCAATCCCCCGCCCTCCAACTGGGTCGCCGCGGATTTCGACAGCACCGGCTGGCCCGTAGGCAATGCCAAGTTCGGTGCCGGCAGCGGCCCGACTAACATCGCCACCCGCATCCCGCAGTTCCTCGCCCACTACTATTTCCGCAAAGACTTTCTCGTGTCCTCAACCAATCTTGAGGAGTTGCTCCTTTCGGCGACCTGCACGGATGTCGACGTGTTCAGGCTTTATCCGCTCCAGCTTTTCCTCAACGGAAAGGCTGTGCCTGCGACGATCGACACGGTTACCATGCAGGGAAACGAGATCCGCTACTTCGATTTGGTCCCCTATGTGTCGTTGCTCAAACCCGGCATCAACTCTATTGCTGTCGAACTCGGCAACACCTGGTCCGACTACGACGACATTGCCTTCGATCTTTCCTTGAAAGCCGTTTTGTACTCCCCGACGACTTCCCGCTTAATCCTGAATTACTCGAATTCCTTCAGCCCCAGTCTCACCGCCGAAACAGGTCCCGGCAGTATCTGGGAGATCCAATCCAGCGATGCTATGTCTTCCAACGGCTGGGAACTCTTCCAAACCTTTACCAACTCAACAGGTGGCCCCCAAACCTTCATCGACCAAGGGCAGAATAACCGCCTCCCTCCCGGAACCGTTAGCAATCGTTTCTATCGCCTCGTGCCCGAATAGGTGAAGCCGGCTGATTGGGCCACTCAGACCGCCAAAAAATCGATCGGTGGCTCGCGCAGCGCCTGAGGGGAGCTCCAGCGGAGCGAAATGTCTATGGCCGCCGCAGTTCACTGGGCGGACTGGGTCGATTCGCTGGTGGCTCCAGCATCCGCTTCTGCGGGTCTATGGTCGGGATGTTCCTTGTAGTGCTTCTCCGCGTCGGCGTCCGCTTCATCTTGTGAACACTCAGGTTCGGCTTGCTCGCCGCAGGCCGGGCATCTGAACTGATACATCCGAGTATCGCATTCCATGCCGACAGTCATGGACACCAGGAATGTAAAAATACCACCGCCAATCTTCAGGAGGTGCTCGATGACGTGCACAACTCCGTGGATGAGGACTTCTTCCCCCACTTTGCCGACCACTTCTCCAGCTTCTGAATTCGAATCGTCGGCATTCGGCGGGCACTGGTCGGTGTGCTGCGAGTCACAGTTAGGGTACTGAGGAATATCGCCTGGATATGAGGTCGGCGCATCAGAACGGGACTGGGGTGCGTAATCGGAATCAGCGGGCGGGGCCATGGGTGGATGCCAGTCGCTGTCGGAAGAAGCCTGGCTCGACCCTCCGTCGGAGGACGAACCGGTCGAGTCGCCTGCCGCGCAATACGGGGCTCCATCGCTGGTCACAGCCGTCGTGCTGTCGCTGTCGCCGTTTTGCGCAAAGCTTTCCTGTGAAACGCCCAGACTCTGGGTCCAGGTGTCGTAAACGCTACTTTGATTATCTTGGTTGTCTTGGTCTGACATAAGTTTTCTTCGATAATTTCCGGGTTAAAAATGGACGGCGGAGGCGGGTCGTGGCCGGCCACCGCCACGGTATCAATCGTTATGGAGTCTCAGCTTCCAATGGATTGAGCCATGTGGGTAATGGTGTCCACCAGCGTTTTCTTCAAATCGATCTTCACCCATGGATTTGCATCCACGTGAGCAATCAGCGGCTCGGATTTCACGTAGCTGATATAACCGGCTAAAATCCCTTTAGCATTCTTGAGCTCGGCATTCCGCGCCGCTGTATCCTTGGCTGCGTTCGCCTTGGCCAGCGACTCTGCAACCCGTTGATCAAGTTTGTCGGTGATCCCATCGAGCTTTTGCAGGTTCTGGTCGATTTCTTTGAGCAGGTTGGGATGTTCATGGGCGTAATGGCCCCGGACGGCTTTTTTGACCTGTTCAATGTTAGTGTCAACGATTTTGCGCATGTTCTGCCAAACCGCGGGCGCCTTCGCCAGCTCTGGTTTGCCGAGCTTGGGAGGGACCACGGGCTGCGGCGGCGCCGGCGCAGGCGGTAACGGACCCGAACTCGCCAGCGCGCGGGCCGTGCCTCGGCCGG
>Ga0210409_10005352_pt1 | contig 13483 bp, 18 predicted proteins | sample IncBWH17MmetaG_FD_161649 | JGI IMG/M metagenome (GOLD analysis project Ga0210409, IMG submission 161649) | Forest soil microbial communities from Barre Woods Harvard Forest LTER site, Petersham, Massachusetts, United States - Inc-BW-H-17-M | ecosystem: Environmental > Terrestrial > Soil >... | reverse complement strand
CAAACGGTATGACCTGGCCAGGCGTGCCAAGAGGATCGACAGCAAGAAGTACCCGCTCTCGGTCGCCGCAGGGAAGCACGCGTTTCTGGATTTCGCCGGACGCTTCGAGGAAGGGTTGCGGCTCATCATCAGGGGCGTGCGGCCATAGGAATCCGAGCCAGCAGACCGAAGCGGAATGTTCTCAACGATGATCGTGCGGGCGAGACTGGTGTATTCATTATGATTGTCGCGCGCAGGCGGATGCGTGTATATTCCGGCCAACCGCTAATTAAAGTGGAGACCCCGACCCAATGGAGAATGCTATGAGACGCTTGCTTACGAAGACGCTGGTCATCGGGATTGTGTGTGGCGGCATTGCGGGCGCTCTGCAAGTTCGACCGGCCGCCGCAGCTGACAGCAAGGATGATCCGAGCGTCCTGCAAGCGGACCACGCACTGGTCGCAGCGCTCGGGAAGGCGGACAAAGCAGCCGCCGATAAATTTCTCGACGCGGATTTTATGTGGACAAATTCGGCTGGGGAAACTTTGGGTAGGGCCAAGGTCCTGGGCGAGATGCCCAAACCTCCCCTCGGCGACGAGGGCGGCATTCCGGTAACAGAGTACACCTATGGCCAGGTTGGAGAGGTCCGTGTTGCCCGCGGGAGAATGTATGTCCTGCGCGTATGGGTGAAACGACCAACGGGTTGGAGGATTCTGCATTACCACGAGGTCGCTCTGGCCGAGCACGCGGGAGCCAGCGCGCTCAGCGCGAACGACTGCAACACCCCATGCAACGATGTGCCGTACATGCCGAAGGACGACGCCGAGAAAGGGATTCGCACATCCTGGGCAGGGTTGGAGCTCGCGCTAACGGATCACGACACGAAAGCATGGTCTCCCCACTTTCCTGAAGAATATTTAATGGCCACATCAGGCGCTACAGGCCCGATCACGAAAGCCGATCGCATTGCAACGATCAGCAAGCCCGGCGGCAGTCGAGTCACCTTGTGCAGACCCCTGTGGGTTGCAGGGAAACTGTGTGAGTCGCAGTTGGCAGCCGAACCGCCGGCGAAGTTCTTTCACTTTGGGGACACGGTCGTAATCATCTCGCGAAACAAACCGTACATCGGCAAGCCCGAACTTAGCACTCGCATCTGGCATCTGGACCGCGACGGGATCTGGCAGATGATGGAGAGCTGGGACACGGAGATTCAGTCCGCTCCCGCTGCGGTGCCAAAATAGAAAGGCCGCGATTTCCGCGACAGCGGCCGCGGGAAAGCGTAAAATGCCTCTAAACTGGCGAGGTGGCTCATGAAAATTAGACGATTAATCCTCATCGCTCTGGCCGGCTGCCTTCTCGTGGCTTCCGCCCCCGTGTTGGCGCATCACGGGACGGCCGCGTTTGAGATGGACAAATTGACCACCGTGAAGGGAACCGTCACGAAATTCGAGTTCATGAATCCTCACGCATTGATTTATCTCGACGTAGCAGGCGATAAGGGCGACATTGAGCATTGGATAGCAGAAGAGAGCAGCAACAACCATCTGAGCCGCGGCGGCTGGGACAAGAATACTTTGAAGGCGGGAGACGTGATCATTCTTGCCGGACATCGCGCCAGAAACGGCGCGCGTGTGCTGGAGATGCAATGCTCGGAATGCACGATGACGGATTCGCAAGGCAAGGTTTGGCCATATCAATAAAACGCCGGACTCGCGTACGATTCGGACAGGTTCGCCGGAGTAGCCTTTCAAAATGCGCAAAAAATTCTTGAGATTCGTTTTGGCGCTGGCCGCGGTATTTGTCTTCTCTTCCGCGTCAAGCGCTCAGAACGCTGAGCCGTCAGGAGCATCGACGGCCCGTTCCACAACCGCCACAGTAGACCTCTCTGGAGTTTGGGAAGCCAACATGCCCGGCCTCAAGTGGGCGACATATTCCTTCACGCCTGACATTCCCCCGATGACGCCCTGGGGAAAAGAGAGATACCTGGCCGTGAAACCGTCCTACGGACCAAGGTCCTTTGCGGACTCGACCGACTACGTGAATCCGACAACAGGCAAGGACGTTGGGTGCCTTCCTCCCGGCGTGCCGCGAATCTATATTCAGCCCTTTGTGCTGGAGATGATTCAGACTCCCGGGCGCATGCTGGAATACTTCGAGTTCGATCACCATATCCGCCAAATTTTCACCGACGGCCGCCAGCATCCCAAGGACCCAGAGCTTACATGGATGGGAGACTCGATTGGCTGGTACGAGGGAGACACGCTCGTCGTCGACACCGTGGGCCTTAACGAAAAGACCTGGATCGATCGCGGAGGCCTCCCGCATTCCAATCAACTGCACGTAATCGAGCGCATCCGGCGCCCTAGCCATGAAGCCCTGGAGATCACCATTACGATCGACGATCCGAAGGCCTATACGAAGACCTGGACGGGCTACCGGAACTACAAGCTGGAGCCCACCTGGAACATCAAGGAATTCATTTGCGCGGACAACGGCGACTACAACGAAGAATTCATTAATAAAAGCGGGGCATACAGTCCGGCCAACCCGTCAAAGCAAAAAGCGAAACCCACGAAACCGAACCCGTAACCCCACAGATGCAATTGGCGACGAGACCTGAGAAACGGAATCCCCGCAATCCGGCCCAGCGCAGAACTTCCCCTCGATGTTCCGATTCGCAAGGGGCTATGCTAAACTGTCGTGGCAATAAGCAGGGATTCGTCCCCCAACTTATCTCCCAAGAGGCGATACTCATGTCTGGGCACTCAAAATGGGCCACAATCAAGCATAAAAAAGCGGCCACTGACGCCAAGCGCGGCCGCATTTTCACCAAGGTGATTCGCGAAATCACCATTGCTGCGCGAGTGGGCGGCGGCGATCCGGATTCCAACCCGCGCCTGCGCACCGCTATCCTGGCCGCCAAGAATGAAAACATGCCCAACGACAACATCGAGCGCGCCCTGGCTCGCGGCATGGGAACGCTGGAAGGCGAGCAATACGACGAAGTGAATTTCGAGGGATACGGCCCGGGCGGCGTGGGCATGATCATTGAAGTGGTCACCACCAACCGCAATCGCGTGGTGAGCGAGATTCGCCACATGATGAGCAAGCACGGCGGCAACATGGCCGAAAACGGCGCGGTGGGCTGGATGTTTCACCGCAAGGGCGACATCGTCGTGTCCAAGGAAAAGGCCAACGAAGACAAGATGCTCTCCATCGTTCTGGATGCCGGCGCCGATGATTTGCGCGATGACGGCGAGGCCTGGGAAGTCCTGACTCCTCCGGAAAGTTTCGAGCCGGTTCGCGAGGCGCTGGTCAAGGATGGCATCACTCCGGATTCCGCCGAGATCGGATGGGTGCCGCAAAATTACGTGAAGCTTACCGGGAACCAGGCGGCGCAGATGATTCGGCTCGTCGAAGCGCTCGAAGAACACGACGACGTGCAGAAAGTTTCCGCCAACTTCGACATCGACGAAAAAGAAATGCAAGCGGTGATGGCCGCGCAGTGATTCTAAGTAGCACAGGCACTCTTGCCTGTGCGGGTTTTGCGATCCCCCGCTGGACCGGGTAGCCGCCCGTGCGGCCTACAAAACCGCACAGCCAAGAGTGGCTGTGCTACATCTCCCCGAAAAACTTATGGCCCGCCGCGGCTCTCCGCCGTACACTCAATCCTGTGCCGCTCTCTTCCCGAACGAATGGCGATTTCTTCCGCGTGCTCGGCGTCGATCCCGCCGCCGCCGGCGCCACCGGATACGGCGTGATTGAAAGCGACGGCCGGCGCTGCCGCATGCTGCGCTTCGGCGCGCTGCGCGCCACGCGCAAGGGCCCTGAACATTTTCCCGAACGCCTGCGCGAAATTCACGCCCTGCTCGCCGCATTGATCGAGGAGTTTCAACCGCACGGCGTTGCTGTCGAATCGGTGTTCACCGCTCTCAACATGAAAACGGCGCTGCGGCTGGCCGAAGTTCGCGGCGTGGTTTTGCTGGCCGCGGCGCAGCAGGGAATCCCCGTGTGCAGCTACTCGCCGCGCGAAATAAAAGCTTCCGTGGCCGGTTACGGGAACGCAGCCAAAGAGCAAATGCAATTGATGGTGCGCGCGCTGCTTGGGATGAGCGAAACGCCGGAGCCCGCGGACGCCGCTGACGCGCTCGCCGTCGCGCTCTGCCACGTGCAGGCCGAGCAGTTTCGCAACCGCCTGGCCGCCGGGTCCATGCGCCCCGCCGCGGAACCCGAGTGTGCAGCCTCGCTTCGCAATTCGCGCAGCCGCGGCGCGATTCCGCGCATCTCATAGCTAAGATGACTCGATACCGTTTTCTTTCAAAAATACTGTTTTTTCTTGCGGGCGCTTGGTTTCTAGTCTCGGCGGTCCGGGCGAATCCGACCGGCGCGACGGTCACCTACCGCCGCGTTTTCAAGGGCAGCACTCCCGAATTCATCGAAGTCAAAATCAGCGATCAGGGGAAGTGCACTTACGATATTCGCCAACTTGACGAGGATACGGATCCCGAGCCGCTCGAAGTGGGGCCCGCCGTGCAAAAAAGAATTTTCGATCTGGCCGGTGAGCTCAAATATTTCGCGATCGGGAATATCGATATCCAAAAGAAAATTGCGAATCTCGGCCAGAAAACCTTCCGCTACGAAAACGGTGCAGAGGTGCATGAGACCTCGTTCAATTACACGCTCAATCCTTCGGCCTCTCAGCTTATGGAAATCTTTGAAGGGCTGGCCAGGCAACAGGAAGACCTCGACTTGCTGCAGCGCCAGGCCAAGTATGACCGCCTCGGAGTCAACGACGCCCTGATGCGATTCGAATCGGACATGGACCATCGGCTCTTGCCCGAGCCCGAGCGTCTCTTGCCGGTGCTCGATCAGATCGCGGAGGATTCGCACTTCCTGGAAATCGCGCGCACGCGGGCCCGCGCGCTCGCGGAGCGAATCCGAAACTCGCGCGACCATTGAAGCCGCTGTAGGACGGGCTTCAGCCTGTCTGGTTTTGCGTCGAGCATCGGAAAACCAGACAGGCTTGAAGCCTGTCCTACCAAACCCACAGGCTTCATCCTGCGCTACTTGATGATTATCCCCGCATACCCCACGACTTCCCGCAAGTCACCGTTCACCTCTCCGGAATTCGCGTAGCGGACCAGCTCCGCCTGCGTAGCGCCCGATTCGCGCGCGGCGATCAGCACGGAGACTGCGGCGGCATATCCGCACATGGAAATCTTTTCCTCGCGCACCGTGTCGAAAAGTTTGCGCGCGTCGAGAGCGAGGATCTGATCAATGGCCTTGCGGTCTTTCACGCGCGTTATCGCATCGCTTTCGTAGTGATTCATGTCCGAGCTGGCGATGAGGAGAACCGGCTCGCGCTCCGCGGCAATGACGCCCGCGAGCGCGCGTCCCAGCGCTTCGAGCGGCTCCCATTGCGCGGGGCCGATCACGATCGGGACAAACTCGAACGAGGGTGTGAGACGCTGCAGAAAAGGAAGCTGGACTTCCAGGGAATGCTCGGAGCTGTGCGCCACGGCATCCTCGCGCAGCAGCGGAAACGCGCGAACAATTTTTTCCGCCAGAGGATGATCGATGGGCGCCATTCCCAGCGGCGTCTGCCAGGCGCCGTCGGAAAGAATTGCAAACGCAGCGCCGCGCGGGAAATGCCGCGGGCCGATGAGAATCACGTGCGCGGGAATTTCCATGCGCCGGTAAACTTCCCCGGCCACATGGCCGGAATACACGTACCCGGCGTGTGGGACGAGGCAAGCGCGCGCGCGGATTTTCTTTTCTTCGCCGCCGCTTGCGAGAAATGAATCGACAGCGGCGCGCAGGCGCCCGGGATCATCTGGATAAAAACGGCCGGCGACGGCAGGAAGGCGAATCATGGCGAGCTCTTGGGCTCATTTTCGTTTGGATGGCTTGCCTGTGATTTTCAAAGCGACATCGGTGCCGCTGCGGTACCAGACGGTCACTTTGTCTCCGTACTGGTAGCCGCCCGCGTTAAAAATGTCTTGCATATGGTCGCGGATCTGGGGGGAGTACGTGAAGGTATGCAGTTCGTATATGTCATCCAGGCTGCGTACCTGAAGCGACTGGTACAACGTATGCATAACCATGAAATGCGTCTTGATGATTTTCTGCGATTGAGGGGCGGGGGCCGGGACGCCGCCCGCGGCAGCTTCTGGCGCGGAACCCGCCAGGAACGCGACGCCGAGGACAAGCGCCGCGACGAGCGATCGCGCGTGAGTGTTATTGCGGTTCATCGAGCGTAATTTTAAGCGACTTCAAAAAGCGCATGTCCTGCGGCGTCATTTCAAATTTCGGCGCCTCGCGCTCCTCGTTCATAAGTTCCTGCTCGACCTGAATGTGCAGCGATTCGAGAAAGCGGCGGTCATTCGTGGTGATCTTGTTATCGTCTGCATCGCGCCGCGCAAGGCCGATCGTCGCATCCAGCTTCAGCACGATATCGAATCCCGCGGCGCGCACGTCGGCAATGGCCTCCGAGATGCGCCCGGATTCCGACACGGTATCGTTGATGGCGTGTCCTAATTCGCGCAGCAATTGTTTCAGATGATCGTCCAGTTGCACGATGCCTCCCTCCGGGGGACTTCCCTACTTTTAATTGTAGGACCGAGCGCCGCAGGAAACAAGTCCCCGGGCAACGAAGCGCGTGTTCAATCCGTCTATGTCCGCGGTCTCCGCTGTGGACAGAGCCATTTTGTACTAGAATTCAATTGTGGCTACTCAACCCATGGGGCTGTTTGCGACGGTGCGGCATTCACTGCGCGTGCTATGGCGCGCCGCGCGCGAGCTGTTTCACGAAGTTACGGGCGCCGTATTCTTTATACTTGCAGTGGCCGCGCTTCAAGCCACTTGGCGTGGCTACCACAACGGAGCCGCCCGGTGGCTCCTGGGCATGAGCGTCGGATACGCGCTCCTGATGATATTTTTTGGCGTCCTGTCGTTCCGCGATTCGCGGCGTGTGCGATGAAACCACTTCCCGATCAGGCCGCCGAAAAGGCGGCCGCAACGAACGAACGCAAGGAGCGTTTTACGACGCTCGGCGGCATTCCGCTGAAAACGGTATATACACAGGAAGACCTTGCCGGACAGGACGCTGAGGCCACGATCGGCGTCCCCGGAGAATTTCCGTACACGCGCGGTATTTATCCCACCATGTACCGCGGGCGATTGTGGACTATGCGGCAATACGCCGGATTTGGCACGGCGGCCCAATCGAACGAACGCTTCCGCTATTTGCTCGCGAAAGGGCAAACGGGATTGTCCGTCGCATTCGATTTGCCGACGCAGATTGGGCACGATTCGGATCATCCGCGCGCCGCCGGCGAAGTGGGAAAGGTGGGAGTGGCCATTGATTCGCTGGAAGATATGGAGGCGCTCTTCGACCACATTCCTCTTGATCGCGTAACGACGTCCATGACGATCAACGCGACTGCCGCGATTCTGCTGGTGCTGTATGCCGCCGTCGCGAAGAAACAGGGCGCGGATCTGCGAAAAATTTCCGGAACGGTGCAAAACGACATCCTGAAAGAGTTCATCGCGCGCGGCACGTACATCTATCCGCCGCGACCGTCGATGCGCATCGTGACGGACTTATTCGCATGGTGCCGCACCGAGCTGCCCGCCTGGAACATGATTTCAATTTCCGGGTATCACATTCGGGAAGCGGGCTCGACGGCGGCGCAGGAAGTCGCTTTCGCGCTGGCGGACGCGATCGCGTATGTCGATGCCGCGATCGCCGCGGGATTGGCCGTGGATGAATTCGCGCCGCGGCTTTCTTTTTTCTTCAACGCGCACAACGATCTGCTCGAGGAAATTGCCAAATACCGCGCCGCGCGCCGGCTCTGGGCGTATCTGATGCGGGACCGCTTCGGCGCGAAGGATCCCGCTTCGATGATGCTTCGCTTTCACGTGCAGACGGCGGGAAGCTCGCTCACCGCGCAGCAGCCGGAGAACAACATCGTGCGCGTGGCCATTCAGGCGCTCGCAGCCGTGCTCGGCGGCTGCCAGTCCCTGCACACGAACGCGATGGACGAGGCGCTCGCGCTTCCTACCGAAAATGCGGCGCTTCTCGCCCTGCGCACGCAGCAGATCATCGCGCACGAAACGGGCGTGGCGAACACGGCGGACCCGGTCGGCGGTTCCTACGCCATCGAAAAGTTGACGGACGAAATTGAATCGCGCGCGAAGGAATATATTGCGAGGATCGACGCGCTCGGCGGCGTGCTGCGCGGCATCGAAACCGGATACGTGCAGGGCGAAATCCAAAGAGCCGCGTACGATCACCAGCGCGCCATCGAGCGCGGCGAACAAATCATCGTCGGCGTGAATCAGTTCATCGCGGAAAAGGAAGCGCCCATTCCGACGATGCGCGTCGATCCGGAAGTCGAGCGCGCGCAGATCGAGCGCGTCCGGGCGTTGCGCGCCCGGCGCGATTCCGCGCGCGCCAGCGCGTCCGTCGCCGAAGTCGAGCGGCGCGCGCGCTCCGGAGAAAACGTGATGCCCGCGATCGTTTCCGCCGTCGACGCCTACGCCACCGTCGGCGAAATCTCCGATGCCTTGCGCCGTGTTTTCGGCGAGTACACCGAATCGGTGGTCTTGTAGTTTCTCAGAGCCCGAGCGCGTCCATCTTCGGCTTTTCGTACATATCGTCTTCGCCGGGCCGGCGGAGACGGTCCTTGAACTTTCCATTTTCCGCGGCAAGCGCCCACACGAGACTCTCGCCAGCAGGCAAAGTTTGCGGCTCTTTCATAAAGATTGGGTCTTCATATGCGTGCTCGGCGTCCACCCACGTCCAGCCGGACTTTTCAAACGCAGCCAGGACATCTAGAAGAAATAGCGCGCTTGTCATTCTGTAATGGATCAGCAGAGTATGGCGAATCTCGCGCCCTAGGACGTCGAGAGACAGTTGCCGGTAAAAGGACGCGCGATCCAGCAGATGTGCCACCAGGTAATCACGATAAGGTTCAAGCTGAGCCTTACTATCCTGCTGCAAGCGCTGTTGCATCCGCTGGTCCACATACCAGTCCGAAGCATCAATCGTGACGTGTCCGACACGGTAGCCGTGGTCTTTCAGGAAGGCGCGGAAGCGGTCCCGCTTTTCCGCCGTGTCTCCCTCTTTCAATGAGGGGTATCGGAAAAACGGCGTGCGTCTGTGATAGGGGGCAATGATTGGCTCATTGCGAAGGAAGTCCGCTGCAAACTCCTCGTAACTTGTCTTGCTCATGTAGGTCAGATGTGAATAGGAGTGATTACAAATGGCGTGGCCGGCATCGTCCCAGGCGCTGAGAAGGCTACGGCCTTCAGGCTGGTCCACGCGCATCCCGCAAACAAAGAGAGCAGCCTTAAGGTTTCGCCCAGCAAGAGTTCCAAGAATCCGTTCATTAGCCTCTCGCCAACCCATTTGCGCGCTTACATTAACGGTAGGATCGTCCATCGTAATTGCGATCTGCGGACGCTTCGACTCGCCAGGATTCGCGGACTTTTGCAGCCTGGAGGAGGCGCAAAACGCTGCGTCGTCCAACATCCGGGCCGCGGCGGCGGTTAGAGCTGTTCGTTGCAGAAGGTGCAGGAAAGATCGCCGGTCCATCCAATGAGTATGATGGGCCTATTGGCAGGGCGCAACCAAACATGAGATTCCAGTTTCACGACTGACGCGCCGCGTACCTGGAGGTGCATGATATAAAGGCACGAAGATGAAACTGATTCTTGCATCGTCTTCACCGCGCCGCGCGGAAATCCTGCGCAATGCGGGATTTACGTTTGAAATTCGCGCCATTCAAATCGACGAGATAGCCCTCGCTGGCGAGACAGCGCACGCGATGGTTGCGCGGCTCGCAGAAGCAAAAGCGCGCTCTGCGGCCGCGCAAGTGGGCTTCGGCGCGGGCGAATGCATCATCGTGGGCGCGGACACGACCGTCGAGCTGTGCGGTGAAATCCTCGGAAAGCCGCGCGATTCCGCGCACGCGCGCGAAATGCTCGCCAAGCTCAGCGGGCGCACTCACCATGTTCTGACTGGAATTTTCCTCTTGCGATTACCCGGCGGGGCCGCGCAATCCGCAGTTGAAAATTCAGCCGTGACATTCGCCCCGCTCAGCGAAAAGGAAATCGACGCTTACGCAGCGACCGGCGAGCCGCTGGGCAAAGCCGGGGCCTACGCCATCCAAGGCCTGGCAGGACGCTTCATCCCCAAAATCGACGGCTGTTATTTCAACGTCGTGGGGTTGCCGCTGGCGAGACTTTACGCGCTGCTCCGCGAACTCGGCTGGCGACCGGAAGAATAATTGACAAACAAAAAGGGCGGTCCCGTGGGCCGCCCTTTCACACAAATCCTGAAACAATCAAAACAGTTTAGGAGCTACTTCTTCTCCTCAGTCGCCGGCGTCGCCGTTGGCGCAGCAGGAGGCGACACTTGTGTCGACTGCGTGGGCCCTTGCCCTGCCCCGTGCATGCCTTCCTTGAAACTCCGGATTCCTTCACCCAAGCCGCGCATGACTTCCGGAATCTTCTTGCCGCCAAACAAAAGCACCACGATGGCCAGCACTACCAGCCAATGAAATGGGCTGAACTCTCCCATGATGTACCTGCCTTTTGAGTCGCTTTCCGTCGCGAGGACGGGTACAGCGCAAGACTCAATGGGCGAATTATAGCACGTTCACGGCCCGGTTGACGCAAGTCAGAATTCAATGCCCTTGAAGTGGCCAGATCTGGCGGAATTCGGCAGCGATGAAACTCTCAGCTCAATTTTGCGAGAGCGCGGAACTGATTTCGTCGAGTACAGCACGCGCCGCTACTTCAGGATCGGGAGCTCCCGTAATCGGCCTGCCTACCACCAGGTAGTCTGCCCCGGCACGTATGGCTTCTGCAGGCGTAGCGACACGTGCCTGATCGTCTGTTTTACCTTTTCGCACGCGAGCCGGACGGCCCCCGACCAGGGGGCGGATACCGGGAACCACAATCAAGAAGTTCTTCCCGCAGGCGCGCCGAATCGCCCGAACTTCGTGGGGAGATGCCACTACGCCGTCCATGCCTGCCTTACGCGCAAGGCGGGCCAGCTGAACCACGCGCCTCGACGCCGGGCCCGCAATCCCTACCCCCCGCAGGGCGGCGTTATCCATACTCGTCAGGATCGTTATTGCCAGCAATTTGGGCAGGGCTGATTTCGGGCTAACGGCCTCATCCCTGGCCTTTGCAGCCGCGCGCATCATTTCCAAGCCCCCAAGGGCGTGAAGGTCCAAAAGCTGTACCCCCGGCAAGCCTATGGCGCTCGTGACGGCCCCTTTGACCGTATTAGGGATGTCATGGAATTTCAGGTCCAGGAAAATGCCGGGTCCAAAGCTGCTCAATTTCTCCACGGCAGAAGGGCCTTCGGCAGTAAATAAGTGTATATTTATCTTAAATATGCCGACAACTTTCGAAAGGGATTGGGCCATCTTTAAAGCGGGTTCAAGCGTGGGAAAATCAAGCGCGAGGATCAGTTTCTGACGCGCTCTCTCGTTCACTGACGTTTTGGCACTTCCAAGAGTTCGACCCGCAGGCGCGAAATGCCGTTGTCTATGATTCCCAGGTGGCACGCTACCAGATACGATACATCCAGATCACGGTCGCCGATAAAGGGACCCCGGTCATTAATCCGGACGAGCTGAGCCACGTGCGTCTTGGGGTTTGAGATACGGACCAGGGAGCCAAATGGCAGGTCCGGACTGGCTCCGGTCGACGCATACATGTCGTACCGTTCACCGCTCGCCGTTTTCCGGCCCTGAAACTTACCGCCGTACCAGCTCGTTTTGGCAGTCCAAACTCGAATGGGCTTAAGGGGTTGGCTGACGTGGGCCACCAGGGGGGCTTCCAAGCCCTGGGCCACCAGGAACATCAATGGCAACCAGCGGAGAGCGGCCCAAACCATGAAAAGTCGCCTACGCATAATGTTTCCCCTCAGTCATAGGCACTGCGAAATACTAACATGTGGTGCCAGGCGATTCAAGAACAATCAGCCTGAAATGTTCCAATTAAGCTACTGATACTATTGATGTTATTGCTTCTACAGGATCTTTCCATTTGATTTAGGATCTCCACGCAAGACGCCGGTTGGGAAAAGCTCGCTGTCCCAACCTGTACCGCCGAGGCCCCGGCGATTAGGTACTCCAAGGCGTCATCCGCTACTTCTACCCCTCCTAAGCCAACGACGGGTATCTTAACCGCACGCCTTGTTTCATATACCAGCCGGAGGGTAATGGGCCTGATTGCAGGCCCCGATAGGCCTCCGGTTATCCGGCCCAGTCTCGATTTTCGGGTCTGGATATCAATACTCATAGCCTGGTAAGTGTTTGCTACGGTAAGGGCATCCGCTCCGGCCTCTTCGGCCGCCCTGGCGATCATGCCGATGTCGGTGACATTTGGCGAGAGCTTGACCCATAGGGGGCGTTGAGCCGCCTTGCGGGCTGCGGACACTACCTCTGAGACCATCTGGGGGTTACTCCCGAATTGGATGCCCCCGTGAGCTGTGTTGGGGCAGGAGATATTGAGTTCGTAGGCTGCAAGCCCGTCGGCATCTTCCAAAATCCGAATCACATCCACATACTCATCGACTGTGTAACCGAACACGTTTGCCAGGACAGCGGTGCGGTACTGGCGCAGCGCGGGCAGCTTATCCGATACGAAGGCGCGCACTCCGACATTTTGCAGGCCCACGGCATTGAGCATGCCAGAAGGCGTCTCGCACAAACGGGGCGCCGGGGCTCCGGCCATCGGTTCGAGGGAAAGACCCTTCACCACGATGCCGCCCAGGCGGTTCAAATCGACGAGGTGGGCAAATTCGACGCCGTAGCCAAAAGTGCCGCTTGCGGCCAAAATGGGATTGGAGAGGCGCAACGCGCCGACATTCACAGAGAGGTCGACCGCGGCTGACACAGTCACGCGCGGGATTCTAGCATGAGGACTTGCGCGCGGGTGTGGAAGGCTTGTGGAAAAACGGGGGAAATCCGGCGTCGTTTGATAACGCAGACTTCGAGAGCGGCTGGCACTATGCTAGGATGTTCCGCCAATGCGCATCATTGAAAAGACGCAATTGATGACGGCGACGGAAATCGATCGCACCGTCCAGCGCCTGGCTCATGAGATCGTGGAAAAAAGCGGCGGCACTTCCAATCTGGCATTGATCGGGATTCGCCGGCGCGGCGTTCCGCTAGCCAAGCGGATCGCGCAGGCGATGCGCGGCATTGATGGAGTGGACGTGCCGGTGGGAATTCTGGACATCACGCTGTATCGCGATGATCTATCCAAGGTTGCGCCACAAGCGGTTCTGCAATCGAGCGACATCCCATTCACGGTGGATGACAAGGATCTGGTCCTTGTGGACGATGTGTTGTACACGGGTCGCACGATTCGCGCGGCGATGAACGGGCTCTTTGATCTGGGGCGCCCGAAGCGCGTGCGCCTATGCGTGCTGATCGAGCGCGGGCATCGCGAATTGCCGATCGAAGCGTCTTTCGTCGGG
>Ga0210409_10005350_pt1 | contig 13489 bp, 9 predicted proteins | sample IncBWH17MmetaG_FD_161649 | JGI IMG/M metagenome (GOLD analysis project Ga0210409, IMG submission 161649) | Forest soil microbial communities from Barre Woods Harvard Forest LTER site, Petersham, Massachusetts, United States - Inc-BW-H-17-M | ecosystem: Environmental > Terrestrial > Soil >... | reverse complement strand
GCCATTGTCACTCCCTCCGAGAAGTTGCGCCTAGTTCAGGTACCAAAGCAGCGTTCAAAACTATACCTCAACCCCGTACTTTCCAAGCTCGGAACGCAATTGCTCTGCGTTCTGGTGGTGAATGGCGTTCATGCCGAGGCGCCGCGGGCTTTCCAGGTTCAGCGGGCGGTCATCAATGAAGAGGCATTGCTCGGGCGGGCGCTGGGTGACTTCGAGCGCGACGCGAAAGATCGTTTCTTCCGGTTTACGGGACCGGACGTAACAGGAACTGAAGAAAACGAGAAAATTCCGACGAAGGTCGAAGGCCTCAATGCGGTACTGATTGAGCTCCAGCGGCTCATTGTTGATGGCGCCGACAAAATATTTCCCGGACCTCGCGACCTTATCAAGAATGGCGCGCGTTTCCGGGTACTCTTTGGATTGCGCGAACATGAAGGCGGTGAACTCCTCGCGGGTGAAACTGCGCTGGCGATAAAACAGGGTGCGGTCGAGATATTCGTTCAAGGTGATTTGACCGGAGTCGAAGGCTGGGAAAGAAAGATCGTGGCGGTCCTGAAATTCCTCCCAATCGAGATGGAAAGCGATTGCGGCCTCTTTGCGCGAGGAGCGGTCCCAGCCGTTGGTCAGGATGACGCCGCCGATGTCCCAGAAAAGTGTGGTGATCTCAGCCAAGGGCGCAACTCCTCCAAACTTTGGACTTAACTTGCGACCGTACCATTGGATGAACGAGAACGCAAAGAGGGACAAAAACTATGAAGGAAGAAGGCGATTTTTCCCCAACGCGTTGCTTAGGATGGCCGCCAACTGGTTCAGGCCCTGCTCGGCCCCGCCCGACAGGTGTAATCGTATTACGGGACTTCGCCGGCGGCCAAGAGATTCGAACTCACCCAGTGCTAGGGCGAGTTGCAATTGACCAAAGGAATAGTCAGCACCGGGAATGGCAAGATCCTTTGCGGGGGCGGCGGTCAACAGCAGGAAGAGCCCTTTCGGCGGGCCGCCCAGATAAATCTGGCCTATGGATTGGAGATAGCGTGGTCCCGGCGTCAGCAGGGTTGGCAAGCCCAAGGTGGCTTCGAGGCGGTCTCTAATGCGACGAAGTGCTTGCTTTTGCGCTTTGCCAAAATTGAGAAAAGGCAGCAGCGCCACGTAGCCTTCGCGATGGCGCAGGCCGAAGAAGGTACGGAGTGCCTCAAAAATGTTAAGAGTGGAAATTTGCTGGCGGGTTTCACCTTCGGCAAACAGTTCGACTGCACCCTCGCGAACTCGGACGGTCGGCTCGTGGGAATGTTTCCCGGTTGCCAACTGCTCGAGAATCTGGACAGATCTTGTCCGGCTTTCGCGCAAGTCTGGGTTGTGAAAAGGGTCGAAGCCGAGTTGCGAGCAGGCAAGCGCGGTGGCAATCTCCCATTTGAAAAGTTCGGCTGCGAGATCCTGGGGCACATTGAGTTCGATGATGACTACGGGGACGCCGGCTTGGCGCAGCGCGGCGCTTCCGCTGGCAAGTGCGGGCTCTTCTTTCCCGGCAAAAGAGACAAAGATAGCGAAACAGCAGTGCCGGAAAAGTGAGAGCTCGCGAGTCTGGCGTCCGTAAATCGGGATGATCCCCTGGCTCTTCTTCCCCGTACTTGCACCTACCAGACATCCGATGCGAAGCGCGGCGGGTTGTAGGAGGTGCGGGCCGAACAAGACCATGCGATCCAGGCCCGCGTTATGGGCGGCCGTAAGAAATGCCGCGAGTGAGGCGGCCGGGTTGGATTCAATCGGCACTGCAGGGCCGCAGGCCCCACGCATCGCCTGGGCGCGCCCGAGGAGATCCTTGGTATCCATCCGGCAGAGAGCCCCAAGGAAAAAATTGAAATGAATCAGCGAAGAATAGCGGCCAGTGATACCGGGCGGATCGAGGAAGGCATCGATGAAGTCGTATTCCTTGGCAAGCTCGCCCAGATAAGAATCCTCTTCCGTGAGTGTGACGATATGGCGCGCCGGAGCTGGAACTCCGGTCGCCTTCAACCTTTCAAGAAAATACAGGAACAAAGAATGCGTCTCGATGTTCTTGCCAGATTTGCTGACGAAAATAAAGAGTGTCTTCTCAAGGCGCAGCAGCTGACTGAACGCGCGGACAGCATCGGGGTCGATGGTATCCAGCAGGAAAGTTCTCTTCCCAAGCCTGGCGTCTGGCAAACGCAAGACGCTTCTGGCCGCTAGGCCGGAGTTTCCCATAGTGATAAAGACAACATCTTCGAAACCGGAGGGTTCAACTTGCCCGGCTCGGGCAACGACACGGTTGAGCAGCGGTCCCAGATGATCTGGCAAATCGAGCCACCGCAGATTACTCTTCAGAGATTCGGCTTGGAACTTTTCCACGGGCCAGAGGGAAGCGTCCTTGGCCCAGAACCGGGCGAGTGCATTCTTGTCAGTGAGGTTTTGTAATTCCCGTTCAAAAGCGTCTTTTAAAAGTCCTGGAAATATTGCTTGCGTGGGTAGCAGCAAGGATTCTCCTGGGGCTCCGCAAATGATAATACTACTGATGGTGTATTGACTAGTCCCATATCTCAGTCTTGGGCGATTAGCGACGAATTCCGGGCCGCTTGATTTGCACGGGGGTACATTGAAAATGCTCGCATGGCTAGGAATTTCAGCGACTTTGCAGTAAGGTGAGATGGAAGAACGCGCGTGAGGAGAAAAGCATGGCGAACGAATCTTGCGGTCCAACACCGGTTCCCAGTGAAGCCGTAAAGCCCGGCGCGCGCATGGTGCATTGCGTGAAATTTGGCAAAGAATTGCCGGGTCTGGATCGTGTTCCCTGGCAAGGAGAACTGGGGAAACGGGTGTATGAAAGTGTTTCGAAGGACGCCTGGAAGCTCTGGCTGGAGCATTCCAAGATGATCATGAACGAGTACCGGCTGAATCCTCTCGATCCCAATTCGCAGAAGATCATGGGAGAACAGATGGAGCAGTTTTTCTTTGGTGAGGGCGCCAAGTTGCCTGAGGGTTATGTGGCCCCCAAAGCGAAGGGCTAGTCAGCCTGGTTGGTCATTCGGTGCGTCGCCGGATGTTCGACTGGCAGGCTCGGCCTAATTTTGAATGATAACTTTTGATGGGCTTCGCGCAGAGCCTGCTCAACTTCCCCTGCATCATTTTCCCGAGCAAATATAAAACCTAGATAGCTGGAGCCCTCCGGCCATGCAGCAATGGCATCGTGCAACCGGGCGGTGATTGTTAGTTCGGTGATCCCCGCTATGGAGCGAGCGGCATCCTCCCCTGAAACTCCTTCCAGAATCCCGCTCTTGGCAACCGGAATCATCATGACCCCGGAGGCTATCCGTTCGCGAGGCGAATTCCATCCCGGCAGCTCCAATGCGTGACGGACTAGCAATTCTTCTAGGCCGATGGGATCAGTTTCCTGGTCAAATGAGAATCGAAGGGCCCGGGAGCAGAGACCTCCGATAGGCCGGGGCGCGACTTCGAGAGGCCACACCCCACGCTCGTTGACTCGAAACTCCGCGTGGATGGGTCCATGCGACAGACCCAACGCTCGGACTGAGTCCCGCGCGCATTTCTCGATGGCCCGCTGCGCGAACTCGGGAAGCCGTGAAGGCGTGACGTAAATCGTCTCTTCGAAGTATGGGCCTTCGAGTGGATCGGGTTTATCGAAGATCGCCAACACTCTCAGCTCGCCATCGGTGTGAAGCCCTTCAACAGCGACTTCTCTGCCCGGAATGTAACCTTCGACGAGCATTTGATCGAGATTCGCCTCGCGCGTGGCGAGAATTTCGGCAGATTGTAGCAAACGCCGGACACGTGCCGCTGCCGCGAGGAACTCCTCCCGATTGTTCGCGCGCACGACACCTTGGCTGGCTGAAAGAGAAAGCGGCTTCAGAACGCAGGGATACGAAATCCCCAGAAGAGACGGCTCGGGAGTGGGATCGATGGGAAGCTTCTGAAACCACGGGACGTTCAAGCCAGCGTCACGAAAGACTTCTTTCATTCGTAGCTTGCTCCGGCAAGCCTCCACGGCGGCGGGATGGTTGTAGCGGACTCCCAAACCGCGAGCAGCGTAAGCGGCTGCGGCAGCCGGCCGGTCACCGAGAGCGAGAATTCCACTCACGTTCTGTCCGCGAAGCGTTTCCATCACGGTGTAGGCAGCCACTTCCGGTGTTTCGAAATGTACGGGGATGGCTTGGTCGCCCCACGGATCCTCCAATTGATGGCAGCGATCGGTGACATAGACCAGTTGCACGCCGAGTTTGTGAGCGGCGTCTTCGAAGCTGCGCGTTTGGTAGCCCAGTTTCGCGGTGAAGAGCAGCAATTGTTTGGAGGGATTCGTCATCAGCATCTCAAATTATTCACGCAGAGCGGCCCGCCTCAGAGGGGGGGCCCTACAAAAGAAAGAAAGCGCGCTTCCGCGCCTGATCAAACAAAGCCATCAGCACTTGCAACAGCAGCCTTCGCTACTGGCTGGGGTGCGCCGATGGAAACGAGTTGATCGCGGGTCGGCTCGGCGCAGCAGTACCAGGGTTCACTGAGGAACGGAACGCCGGACTGGGATTGCGATAACAAATTGAGCCGTGGGGCAGGCGTTCCGGCGGCAGCGTGGGCGACTTTCCAGATGCGTTCGAACGTTGCTGGCCGCGATTCTTTTTGCCGCTCAGCAGCGGCAGCGATTTCCTGTACCGCTTCGCTGAGTGCGTCCAAGCGCGGATCGGCATTTTTCCAAGGGTACGCGAGTAACTGCGGGTCGAATGTCCCAACAAGGCGTTGAACGTCTTCCAATTCCAGCATTCGAGAGCCTTCGGGGATGAGCAAACGAATGCCGAGCTGGATGGGTGCGACATTTTCGATCACGCCTTGTTGCTCGATCACCCGCAACAAATTCAAATATCCATCCACGGTCGTCCAAGGCGTGAATGGAACGAATGTCGGATGCAGCGTCAGGCCAAGCTCGCGGAAAATTTTGATCACACGGAAAAAACCTTCGCGCGTGTGTCCTTTGTCCAGGAACTCCAGCACCGTATCATCCACGGATTCGACCGCACTGATAACAAACAGGCACCCAGTATCACGAAGCGACGACAAGTGCTCTTGATGTTTGAGCAAGTGTTCGATCTTAATGGTCACGTCATACGTGACGGCGGGAAATTCGCTATGAAATGCTTCCACCAGCTCCATGGCGTGGCGAATGCCGTTGAAGAAATCCGGGTCGCCGAAAGTGATATGTTGCGCGCCGGCGGCCACTTGGCGGCGGACGTCTTCCAGCACCACGTCGCGGCTGACGATTCGAAAAACTCCCTTGTAGACGGGCACGATAGGGCAATGCCGGCAAAGATGCTTGCAGCCGCGGCTGGCTTCCGTTGAACCAACCACGCGGAAACCAGCCCCAGGAACAATGAGGTGCGCGTACTTTTCCATCGCCGGCATTCCCGAGCGATCCGGCACTTCGAACTGCAACCGGGCCATCGAGATCATGGACTCCGAAGGTTGCACACTTGCTTGCCCTCCATTTGTGGCGAGGCGCTCTGCCAGTTGAACCAGCCCCTCCTCGAATTCACCGCCGAGAATTGTGGACACCCCGAGCGCGCGAAGATATTCGACGTTCATGGGAGCGTACAGACCGTAACAACAGAGATGCGCGCTTGGATTTTTTTCCCGTAGCACCGGAATGAGCTGCGCCGCCAGCCGTGTAGCGGTGTGCATCGGCAAATAGATGGCGATCAGTGCGGCATCATCAATCGCGGTTTCGTTTAACGACTGACGGGCAAGGTCGAGCACTACAACATTGTGGCCACGTTTCCGCAACCAGGCCGCGGGCGACGCCAGGCCAAAGGGCTGTCTGCCCAGCTCATAAGTCGAAATGAGAATAATGTTCACAGCCATACCAGTATAGCTGCGCGGCGCGCGGATTCAATTTCGGTTATCATAGAGGGCTAAGCATCACAGCGAAAGGACTGTCAGAATGGCCATCAATGCGGGCAATTCTTTCCGCACACGCGACAAACTGAATGTGGGCGCTCAGAGTTTCGATATTCACCGCCTCGAATTCCTCGAAAAGCAAGGGGTTGCCGATCTGGCGAAGCTTCCCTTTTCGCTGCGTATTCTCCTGGAAAATTTGCTGCGTTGCGAGGATGGCAGGTTCGTGCATGCCGAAGACATCCGCGCGCTTGGGCGCTGGCGACCGGGTGCTCCCGAAAAAGAGATTGCGTTCATGCCCGCGCGCGTCCTTTTGCAAGATTTCACTGGCGTACCGGCAATCGTGGACCTCGCCACCATGCGCGAGGCCGTGCAGCGCATGGGCGGCAATCCGAAACGAATCAATCCGCTCTTCCCTGCCGAGCTGGTCATCGATCACTCGGTGCAAGTCGATAATTCTGGCAACGTCAACGCGTTTGGCTTGAATGCCGAGCTGGAATTCCAACGTAACGTCGAGCGCTATGCGTTCCTGCGCTGGGGGCAGACGGCGTTTCAGAACTTCAAAGTTGTTCCGCCGGACACCGGTATCTGCCACCAGGTGAACTTGGAATACCTCGCGCGCGTGGTTTGCGCGATGCCCTACGGGAACCGGTTTGAGGCCTATCCGGATTCGGTAGTGGGCACGGATTCGCACACCACCATGGTCAACGCCCTGGGCGTTTTCGGCTGGGGCGTCGGCGGAATTGAAGCAGAAGCGGCCATGCTCGGGCAGCCTTCTTCGATGCTCATTCCCGAGGTCGTTGGTTTCCGTCTGCACGGACGATTGAGCGAAGGCGCGACGGCGACGGATCTAGTCTTGACTGTGACGGAAATGCTGCGCAAAAAAGGCGTCGTCGGAAAATTCGTGGAGTTTTATGGCTCAGGCCTATCCACACTTAGCGTTCCCGACCGTGCCACGATTGCCAACATGGCCCCCGAATACGGGGCAACGATGGGCTTCTTTCCTGTGGATAAGGAAACGCTCGCGTACTTGCAATTCACGGCGCGTTCGGCGGAACAGATCGCTCTCGTCGAAGCCTACTGCAAGGAGCAGATGCTGTTCCGCACCGACGAAACGCCCGCGCCACTCTTCAATGACACTTTGGAATTGGATCTGGGAACCGTCGAGCCGACTGTTGCCGGTCCCAAACGTCCGCAAGATCGCGTCGCACTGCGCCAAGCCAAATCGTCCTTCACGAAAGTGGTGGAAGGAACGCCTGTGAAGCATGTTGCCGTTCGAAACAACGGCGACTCGTTTGACCTTTCAAGCGGCTCTGTGGTGATTGCCGCCATCACCAGTTGCACCAACACTTCAAATCCTTCGCTGATGCTTGGCGCTGGCCTGCTGGCAAAGAAGGCGGTCGAGCGCGGCTTGCGCGTGAAGCCGTGGGTCAAAACCAGCCTGGCGCCCGGTTCGAAAGTCGTGACGGACTACCTGCTAGCCGCCGGTTTGACGCCGTTCCTCGACAAACTAAATTTTCACCTGGTCGGCTACGGCTGCACGACCTGCATTGGCAACAGCGGCCCGCTGCCGGAGGCAATCGGCGCGGCCATCAAGGACAACAATTTGATCGCCGTCGCCGTGCTCAGCGGCAATCGCAACTTCGAGGGGCGAATTCATCCGCTCGTCCGCGCCAACTATCTGGCTTCGCCCCCGTTGGTTGTCGCTTATGCTCTGGCCGGACGCATGGACATGGACCTCACCACCGAGCCGCTAGGCAACGATACTGCCGGCAAGCCGGTCTATCTGAAAGATGTCTGGCCGACTCCGCAAGAAATCGAAGCTACCGTTCGCGCTTCTGTTACATCGGCACAATACAGCAAGCAATACAGCGAAGTGTTTGAGGGCGATGCGCATTGGAAGTCCTTGACGATTCCGCAGGGCGACATCTACAAGTGGGACCCGAAATCGACGTACATCAAGCTGCCGCCCTACTTCGATAACATGCCCAAGACACCGCCGGCGTTGGCGGACATTCACGGCGCCAAGGTGCTGGCGATTCTCGGCGACAGTGTCACTACCGATCACATTTCGCCGGCCGGCTCGATTCCCGTGGATTCGCCCGCGGGGAAATACCTCATCGCCAACGGCGTGAAGGCGCATGAATTCAACTCCTACGGAGCTCGCCGCGGCAACCACGAAGTTATGATGCGCGGCACTTTTGCGAATATCCGTCTGCGAAACCAACTGGCCCCCGGAACCGAGGGCGGCTGGACGCTTTTCCTGCCCGACGGCGAGAAAATGTCTATCTATGATGCCGCGGTGAAATATCGCGAGGCTGGTGTGCCACTGGTGGTCCTCGCTGGGAAAGAATATGGCTCGGGATCATCGCGCGATTGGGCAGCCAAGGGCACACGGCTGCTCGGCGTGCGCGCGGTGATCGCGGAAAGTTACGAGCGCATTCACAGAAGCAACCTTGTCGGCATGGGCGTGCTGCCGTTGGAATTCAAAGCCGGAGAGAACCGCGAGACACTTGGCCTGAGCGGACACGAGATATTCGAGATCGAAGGCGTCGCTTCACTCTCGCCCAAGAAAACAATCACAGTGCAAGCGAAATCCGGCGACGGGCGAACAAAGAGCTTCTCCGTAATCGCGCGCGCGGATACTCCCGAAGAAGTTTCCTACTACCATCACGGCGGCATCTTGCAATATGTTTTGCGGCAGATGCTCTAGCGTTTTCCAATTTGCCTGGCCCGTAAGTCCCCGGAAGTCTCCTTCCGGCGACTTTTTTTGAACAATCGCTTTAAGCTTCTCCAAATTGAAAGCGAGACCTCTCGCGGAGTATGATGCGCAGGCGCAATCTGAAAAAACGTTCTTTATCAGCGCGAGAACTTGCGCGCCGTGAAAGGAATTTGTGCTGAAGCAATTCGTCTGTATCGTATTTCTGCTGATGGTTTCCGTATCGGTTGCACCCGCGCAACAAATGACCTCCTCTCCGCAAGTGACGGTGATTCGCGCCGGAAAATTTGTGGACGTAGACGCGGGCCGCGTCCTGACGAATCAGATGCTTGTAGTGCGCGGCGGCAAGATTGAGGCGATAGGCGAAAACCTGGCCGTTCCCGCAGACGCGACGGTGATCGACCTTTCAAAGATGTCCGTTCTGCCAGGATTGATCGATTGCCATACGCACCTGGCCGACCTGCCCTTTGAAGAGCCGCTCCTGGTGCTGCGAAAATCGGCCGCCGAGACCGCTTACGCAGTCATTCCCAATGCCCGCGTCACGCTCCTTGCCGGTTTCACCACGGTGCGCGACGTCGGCGTCTATCGCGCTTTCAACGATGTGGCTCTTCGCGATGCGATCGCCCAGGGCAACGTGATCGGCCCGCGCATGTTCGTCGCAGGCGCTTATATCACCATCAGCGAAGGCGCCGGTGCGATGACCGGTCTCGCGCCGGACATCCAGCTTCCGTGGGATCTTCACTACGGCGAAGCCAATAGTCCATGGGAAGTACGCCAAAGAGTTCGTGAGCTCGCGCACCGCGGCGCCGACCACATCAAGATTCTGGCAACAGGCGCCGTGCTCACTCACGGAAGCAATCCGAAATCGGTCGAGTTCACCCCCGAGGAGCTGCAAGCTGCGGTGGATGAGGCTCACCACTTTGGCCTGCGCGTTGAAGCCCACGCCCACGCCGCCGAGGGCATTAAGAACGCCATTCGCGCCGGAGTTGCTTCCGTGGAACACGCCACGCTCATCGACGACGAAGGTATAGCCCTGGCGAAGCAGCGCGGCACTTACCTCGACATGGATATCTACGATGAGGAATGCATTCAGGGCCAGGGAAAAACTAGCGCGACGCCTGCTGATTTCCTCGAGCACGACCGCGGCTTGGGTGAACTTCACCGGCAGAATTTCACCAAAGCCGTTCGCGCTGGCGTAAGAATGTCATTTGGCACGGACGCAGGCGTCTGCCCGCACGGAATAAACGCCAGGCAGTTTGCGTTCATGGTCAAGTACGGCATGACGCCAATGCAAGCCATTCAATCTGCCACCACGAACGCGGCCGATCTTCTTGGTAAATCGGAACTCCTCGGCTCCCTCAAGCCTGGAAAATACGCCGACATCATCGCGGTTTCAGGGAATCCACTTGAAGACATCCGCATTCTCGAAAACGTAAAATTTGTGATGAAAGAAGGAAAGATCTACAAGCAAGAGCAATAGACGGCCGATTGGTTTTCTCGAAGGGAGAATTGAACGAAAAATGGAGCGGGCATCACGAAATGGGGCAAGCCGCGCAATTAAATGCGCGATGGGCGCGATTGAATCTCATGCAGTTTCTGATTTGAGAGCCGGTCCCCTCTTGATCCGCCAGAGAAGAATGAAACCCAGAACCATTCCCAGGAAACTCACAATCTGCGCGTTGGTCAGCCCGTACAATACTTTTGGATTGATGCGAATGAACTCCACCAGGAATCGCGCTATCCCCGTCAAAATCAAATTGGCACTGATGATTTCGCCGTGCGATCCTCCGCTGTTCAACGCTTTGGTTGACATACGCCACAAAATTGCCGCGATCAGCGCGCAGGAGAGAAACTCATAAATCGGCGTGGGGTGCACCCGCTCCATCGTCGGTACGATGCCATTCGGAAAACTCATGCCCCACGGCAGACTTGTCGGCACGCCGTAATCTCCGTCTCCCGACAGCAAACATCCAAGCCGCCCGATGGCGTATCCCAGCGCCCCCGGAGCCGCGCAAAGATCCATGAATTCCAGAACCGGAATGTCAAAGTGCCTCGCCAAGAGCACCATGGCGACTAGGGTGGATATAACCGCGCCAGACCACGTAAATCCGTATCGGCTGATCAGAACCGCCGGATTGGCAAGCAGCTCGCGTGGATTCTCCAGCACGCTATAGAGCCGCGCAGCAACTAGGCCGGAAACGCCGATAATGCCGATGATGAGAAATGCCTCGTCGCCCTGGTTTTCCTTGTCCGCTTTCTTCAGGTAGCCGTGTTCGATAAATTGCGCGCGGTGACGGTTGATATCAAATTGCAACAAATAGGCGGCAACCAGCATCCCAATCGCCACCATGAGCCCATAGGTTGGTATCGAGAGTGGCCCCAGATGCAGAAATGGAATCATGGATCGATTAAGTCAATCTCCACCGTCAGTATACATGACGGACGAGCGGCACTCAGGCGGACGAGTCGAAGGACGGATGGCAACCTGTCTTGCGAGTTAGTCGTGATGCTGGTCTACTTGAAGTGCCTTGCGCCTGTAAAGAATCGCTCCGAGAAGCACCCACATGCCGAAGGCGATCCACTTAGCGCGCGAAAAATGTCCTGGAAATGAGGGGAGAACTTTCATCAGGATGAGTAGCAACGAGACGACAATCCCCATGCCGGTAATGATCCGCATCGACGCTCGCTTCTCCACGATCCAGAATGACAGGCATGCCGCGAACCATCCCAACGCGGACGCCATCGACCCCACTTCAGTCACTGGAACAACCAGCGCATCCCCTAGCAATAGCCCGACAAGCGTCCCTACCGTAATCCCGATTACTGCGACAGAAGGCGTCAGAAATACTTGGTGAACCGTTCCGAAACTCTCATGAATTGTCCGTCGCCGCCCATAGGCAAAAAGCAAGCGCGTGGAGGCGACGAAATTGCCATTGAAACACTGCAGCAGCCCGAAAAACGCCATGAAAAGGATCAACTCCACTGGCCACTTACCGCCAATCCCTTGTTCGAACGCATAGGCCGTCGCGAAGCTCCGGCCTAGCAAGCTCTGCCATGGCGCGATGTAGGCCACGGCCGCGACCGAAACAGCATAAAAAAATACTCCGACACCCAAGGCCAAGCCGATGGCTTTCATGTAACTTTTTTCGCGGAACTCCGGGTTGGCTTCTTCCGCATATTTGGGGACGGATTCAAAGCCAGTCAGGAAGTACGGCACAATTTGCAGCGTCAGAAGAATCGACACAAAGGGAGTCGCATGAAAGACTGGGCGAAAATTCGCGGGCGCGCCCCGGGCGCCACTGATAACGGCCAGGACAGCGAAAATCAGCAGCACTGTCGACGTCATGATCTTCTGGAAATTTGCGGTGAGGCGAATGCCACGGTAGTTCAGGGTGGCTAGAAAAAGCGTAAGCACGACTCCAAGGATCAGCCGCGGCAAGAATACTGGCTGGCCCGCAATGCTGTAGAGCGGCAGTGAGTTCAGCGACGGTAGAATATACGCCGCTATTCTTCCGACCGCGACCGCTTCCCATGGGCAAACGATAAAATACGCGAGCAGCATCATCCACCCGGTGAAGTAGCTCACGATCGGAGGAAACACCTGCGCGGTGTACGCTGCTTCACCCGCTGCGTCGGGCAGGCGTTGCACCCACTGCCCGTAGACGTACCCAACCGGTAGGAGGAGGATTCCGCCGAGAACAAATCCCAGAATGGCGCCGAGCGGTCCTCCGCGCCCAAGCCAATCGTCCATCACTACGAGCCAGCCGGTGCCGATCATGGTGCCGAAAGCGAGAGCGAAATAGTCGTGCAAGCGAAGTTTACGCGCGAGGGTGGCCATTTAGAGGACGCAGAGCAGCTCGAAGAGGAGATTGGCGGCCAGCAGTGAAGTAATCTCGCCGGTGTCATAGGGTGGCGAGACTTCGACCAGATCACAACCAACGATGTTAAGCCCTTGCAAAGCGCGAACTAGCTCTAGGATTTGCACGCTTGTCAAACCGCCCACTTGCGGTGTTCCCGTTCCTGGAGCAAAAGCGGGATCCACGACGTCGATATCCAGCGTGATGTATACCAGCTTCCGGCGAAACGCGCGCAGGTGGCTTTGAACCGTGGCCATCCCTTTTTTGTGAAATTCTTCCGCGGTCACCATTCTGACTTTGTGTTGGCGTGCGAAATCAAAATCGTTTTCGCTGTACACTTGGCCGCGAAGACCGACCTGCAACACGCCCCCGTCAAGCAGCAGTCCTTCGTCGAAAGCACGGCGGAACGGCGTCCCATGGGAGTATTTGCTGCCAAAGTACTCGTCCCACAAGTCGTTGTGAGCGTCGAATTGAATCAGCGAAACCGGCCCGTGCTTCTTCGCCACTGCGCGCAGGATTGGCAAGCTGATGGAGTGATCTCCTCCAACGCAAACGCAACGCACTCCGACATCCAGAAGAGGAGCAATTCCCCGCTCGATCCGTTTGAAGGTGTCCTCGATCGAAAGCGGATTCACCGGAAGATCGCCGAAATCGGCGGTGCGGTGTTGGGCGAAGGGATTTACATGCAGCACCGGATTCCACGGACGAATTATCGCCGATTGAGAGCGAACGTGGCGCGGGCCGAAGCGCGGCCCTGGGCGATAAGTGGTTCCACCATCGAACGGCACGCCTATCAGCGCAACTTCCAGCTCTTCAGGCTGCGTAATATGCGGCAAGCGCATGAACGTAGAAATGCCCGTAAACCGTGCATAAGTCAGCGCATCGGCAGGCTCGGGATGAGGCAACCGGAACTTTCGCCGCGATGGAGGCATGGCAGGGCATCTTAGTTTCCAGCGGTGAGTAAAGTCAAAGCCGCATCAGGCCTGTTTCGAAAGCTCTTCTCCCC
>Ga0210409_10005349_pt1 | contig 13492 bp, 12 predicted proteins | sample IncBWH17MmetaG_FD_161649 | JGI IMG/M metagenome (GOLD analysis project Ga0210409, IMG submission 161649) | Forest soil microbial communities from Barre Woods Harvard Forest LTER site, Petersham, Massachusetts, United States - Inc-BW-H-17-M | ecosystem: Environmental > Terrestrial > Soil >... | reverse complement strand
AAGCGCGTTCGGAATTGGCAAGCTTTCGCGGCCTACAAACTGGGCGAACTAGCTCGCTGGACGCCGCGGGCATCGGCGGCTACACTGCTTGTTTCCACTGCTCCAAGTTGCCAAGTAAGTGAGGACGTTCGCGCAGATGCTGAAGTTCTATACCGCCGGGGAATCGCACGGACAAGCGCTTCTGGCGTTTGTTTCCGGGCTGCCGGCTTCTCTGCCTGTGGATTTGAAGTTCATTAACCACGAGTTGCATCGACGGCAGCTGGGCTACGGACGCGGCGGGCGGCAAAAAATTGAGAAAGATCGGGCTGATATTTTCGCTGGCGTCCGCCATGGACAAACCATCGGCGCTCCGATCGCGCTTCGTATTGAAAACCGGGATTGGGCCAACTGGGAAAACATTCTGCCCGTCGAGGTGACAGCCGCGTCCGCGGGCAAGGAGAGAAAACTCCTCGCGCCTCGCCCTGGCCACGCCGATCTTGCGGGCTCGCAAAAGTTTAATTTTCACGATGCCCGCTACGTCCTGGAGCGGGCATCCGCTCGCGAGACCGCTGCCCGCGTGGCTGCCGGCGCATTCGCAAAGCTACTTCTTCGCGAATTCGGCACGGAAATCGCTAGCCATACGGTTGGCATCGGTCACGCTCGCCTGGAACGCCCTGCAACCTGGAAGGAAATTCAAGGTGTCAGCACCGATTTGGATTCGCCTTTACGCTGCGTGGATGCCACCACGCAAGAAAAAATGAAAGCCGAAGTCGACGGCGCTCTGAAAGGCGGCAACACGGTTGGCGGAATTTTTGAAATTGTGGCCCACAACGTTCCGGTCGGGCTGGGCAGTCACGCGCAGTGGGACGAAAAGCTCGATGGGCGGTTAGCGCAGGCGCTTATGAGCGTGCAAGCGGTGAAAGCGGTCGAAATAGGAGCGGGCGTCAGCGCCGCAGGCTCTTACGGAAGCGAAGTTCAGGATGAAATCTCCTACGATAGATCGGCGCGTCGTTTTCGGCGGTCGACGAACCGCGCCGGCGGCCTCGAAGGCGGCATCACCAACGGCGAAGACGTGGTCATCCGCGGTTATCTGAAACCCATCTCCACGCTGCGCCAGGCGCTGCAAACTGCGGACATGGTTACCAAGGAACCCGTTTCGGCCGCTTACGAGCGCTCCGACTGGTGCGTGGTCCCTGCCGGTGCCGTAGCCGGCGAAGCGATGATCGCCCTTGTGCTAGCAGATGCTTTTCTGCAAAAATTTGGAGGAGACTCCCTTTCGGAGATGCGGCGGAATTTTGACAACTATGTCAGACAAATCGACGAGTTCTGAAGAAGCTTCAAGCCCGGCCGCGGCGTCGCTCGACGGCACTACCGCCGCGCGCAAGATCTATCCCATCGTCAAGTACGGGGATCCGATTCTCGAGAAGTCGACCGGCACGGTGAAAAAGTTTGACGCCGAATTCGAGCAGCTCACCGAAGACATGTTCGCCTCGATGTATGCCGCGCAGGGCGTGGGTTTGGCCGCTCCGCAAATCGGGATGACTCTGCGCGTGGCCGTCGTCGACGTCACCACGGGAAAGAATCCTGAAGCAAAAATCGTCCTGGCCAACCCCGAAATCATCCATGCCGAGGGCGAAGTTCGCGAGGAAGAAGGCTGCCTCTCCATTCCCGGATTTCGCGGCTACGTGATGCGGCCCCAGTTCGTTACCGTCCGCGCCCAGAACGCCAAGGGCGAACCATTTGAGATTCGCGCGGAAAACTTGATGGCCCGCGCTTTTTGCCATGAAATCGATCACCTCAACGGCATCCTGTTCCTTCAGCACCTCAGCATGCTCAAACGAGACTTGATCAAGCGTAAAATCAAGAAGCTCAAAAAACAAGGCGAGTGGTAACTTCCGCGACCGGCGCCACGCTTTTACGGTACGCATGGTAGGCATGATTTCCGCATTCGCTCGTCCGCTCCGCGCGCTAAAATCCTCCATGTGCACCCAAAGGCCTAACTAATGCGCCTCGTCTTCTGCGGCACTCCCCCATTTGCGGTCCCCACCCTGAAACACCTCCTTGGACAATCTGATTTCGAAATCGTGGCAGCAATCACTCAGCCGGACCGTCCGCGCGGCCGCGGCCAGGAGGTTTCGTTTTCGCCGGTGAAGCAAACGGCCCTGGCAGCCGGGATTCCTGTCCACCAACCGGAAAAGATTCGCGCCCCGGAAGCGCAAGACCTTTTCGAAAGACTCGCGCCTGACGTCATCGTCATCATTGCCTACGGTCAAATCATCCCCGCCCGGCTTCTCCCGATCCCGCAACTTGGCTGGATCAATTTCCACGCTTCGCTTTTGCCAAAATATCGCGGCGCGGCACCTATCAGCTGGGCCATCGTCAACGGCGAAACAAAAACGGGAGTCACCACCATGCGCATCGACGCGGGCATGGACACCGGCGAGATTTTGCTGCAAGAAGAAATGGGAATTGGCCCGTCGGAGAGAGCTCCGGACTTAGCCACGCGCATGTCCGAGCTGGGCGCCCCGCTGATGGCCGAAACGCTTCGCGGCCTAGCCCGAGGGACCATCGTGCCGCGCCAGCAATCCAGCGAACAGGCTTCCGTGGCGCCTATGCTCAAAAAAGAAGACGGGCGCATCGACTGGTCCCGCCCGGCGCAAGAGATTTTCAATCGCATGCGCGGCTTCGCGCCCTGGCCGGGCGCTTACACCACGTTTCGCGGCCAAACCTGCCACATTTGGGGCGAGCCGGCGTCTAATGACCTGAGCGAGCAGAATGCGCAGCAAAGCAAAACGGGCGTTCCCGGATCGCTGCTCGTTCAGCGAGATGCAGCAGTGGTCTGTTGCGGCGACGCAACCTATTTGCGTCTCCTCAGCGTCAAACTCGAAGGGCGCAAACAAGTCTCCGCGGCGGAGTTTGCCAATGGCGCCCACTTGCATTCTGGCGAACACTTCGGTGAAACCTAATTTGCGCGCCGCCAAACGCTCAGGCATACTCAAAAATTGACCCACTTCGCGAAGAACTATCTACCTGGGCTTTGGACAGATCGACACTGTATACACCAGCATCGGGAGCTCACATTCCATGAACAGCTTTGCGTCAGCTTTACTGCGCGGGAGCCTCAAGACACAAGCGAAACAATTGGCGCGCTTCGCCGCCTGCTGGGCGCTCACCGCCCAACTCACGAGTCTGCCGCTCGTATCCGCAGCCAACAACGGTTCCTCCCCGACGTCGGCCGCCGATAAGGAGGCTGCGAAAAGCGTGAGTGACCCGGTGATGAAAGTTATGCAAGCCGAACTCGCTCGCGCATCTACGGACCTGGGAAAAACGGATTCTGCTCCTTATTTCATGAGCTATACCGTCTATGACCAGAATCTCGTGGTGCTGGTCGGCGCTTACGGCAGCCTGCTGACTGATGCGTCGTTGCAACGCCGCCAAGCGGACGTGGTTATGCGCGTTGGTACTCCCAGCCTCGACAACACGCACGGCCAGAGCCGCTCTACGGGAATGACTTCCGGCACGCTGCCTATCGGCGATGATCAGGACGCCATCGGCCGCGTGCTCTGGGAATTGACCGACCGCGAGTACAAGCGCGCCGCCCCCGCATTTCTGAACGTCAGAACGAATACCGCCGTGCGCGCCGAAGAGGAAGACAAGTCACCGGACTTCTCGAAAGAATCTCCCGAAACGCACTTGGCCAGCGTCACTCCACCGCCCGCCTTCGACCGCGCAGCCTGGGGAAGCGAAATCCGCCGTCTCTCTGGTGCCTTCCGCAAATATCCCGACATCTACTTCGCCACCGTCGTTCTGCAAGTGACCGATTCCAACTCTCGCATGGTCTCCAGTGAGGGCGGCGCCATCGAAACTCCCAGCACCACCACGCGCCTCATCATGGAGGCGCAAACTCGCGCCGATGACGGCATGGAATTGCTTCGAGTCGAGACGTTCCAGGCCCCGTCGGCCACTAGTCTACCGAGCGAGTCGGCTCTCAACTCCAAGATCGAAAAGATGGCCGATGACCTGAAGGCTCTCAAGAACGCTCCAGTCGCCGAGCCCTACGATGGGCCCGCTCTGCTTAGCGGCCGCGCCGCGGCTGTCTTCTTTCATGAAGTGCTTGGCCACCGGCTCGAAGGTCACCGACAGCGTGATGAGGAAGAAGGCCAAACATTTACAAAGAAGGTTGGCCAGGAAGTGCTGCCGAAGTTTCTGAGCGTCACTGACGATCCCACTACTCACGAACTGGCGGGAGTCAAGTTGGCGGGTTCCTATGACTTCGATAACGAGGGCGTCCCGGCGAAGCGCGTCGACGTAATCCAAAACGGCGTGCTGAAAAACTTTCTGATGTCGCGCATGCCCATCAAGGATTTTGCCGCGTCCAACGGCCATGGGCGCAACCAGCCCGGCCTGATGCCCACGGGCCGCCAGGGCAACTTGATCGTGACCTCCACCGAAAGCGTTCCGGAAGCCGACATGCGGCAGAAACTGATCGACGAAGTCAAAAAGCAGAACAAACCCTATGGTTTGTACTTCGACGACATTCAGGGCGGCTTCACTCTAACGACCCGCTCACTTCCTCAAGCCTTCCAAGTGCTGCCTGTGATCGTTTACAAGGTTTACGCTGACGGCCGACCCGATGAACTCGTTCGTGGCGTCGACATCGTCGGCACGCCACTGGCGGCTCTAACGCGCATTCTGCTGACGGGCGATCAGCAGCACGTCTTCAACGGTGTCTGCGGCGCGGAAAGCGGCCAAGTGCCCGTCTCTGCGGTTGCGCCAGCTATGCTGTTTTCGGAAATGGAAGTTCAGAAGCGCCAGCACTCCCACGATCGGCCTCCGATTTTACCCGCGCCCGGATTTGAAAACACCGCAGCCACGAAAGAGGCGCAAGCCAAGCCAGAGGTGAAGCAATGAGAACTTTTCGCGCCTTCGCTAGTTTCGCTTTCGTCGCTTCGTTGTGCTTCACTGCCGCGAATCTCGGCGCTTCCGCTCCTGACGCGGCTCCTTACCGCAACTCGACGGAAACGGCCATTTCCGATGCTGCCGCCGCGCACCCCGCCGCTGGCGGCGATGCATTGCTCGAAGCGCTGCTGACCGAGCTGGACCGCTCGAAGGCGCAGCTCAAGATCGATCAAGTCCAAGCTCCCTACTACATCGAATATCGCGTTAACGACGTCGACGACTACGACGCCGAAGCTGCCTTCGGCGCGCTGCGCGAAAGCCAGCGCGTTCATCTCCGCATCCTCCGCGTAGTTGTTCGCGTTGGCGACTACAAGCAGGACAGCTACTTCGGCCAGGGCATGGGGGAAACCAACATCCTGCCACTCGACAACGATCCCATCGCGCTTCGCCACCAGATCTGGCTCACCACCGACGAAGCCTACAAAGCCGCTGGCCAAGCTCTTGCCGAAAAGCAAGCCGAAATGAAGCGCTTCAGTGTGGACCCCAATCCCGTCGACGATTTTTCCAAGGAACCGGTTGTCACTTCCCTGGACCCCATCGTCTCTCTCAAAATCGATCAAGCCTCTTGGAACAAGACCCTCGAGGACATGACCAATCTTTATCGCCAGTATCCCGAGATTCAATCTGTCAGCGCCTCGGCCCGCTTTTCCGCCGTCAACGAATACTTTGTCGATTCCGAAGGCACCGTCACGCGCAACGGCAAGACCACTTATAACCTTCAATTGAATAGCTCGGCGCAAGCTGAAGACGGCATGCGCCTGAGCCGCAATCCGTACTGGACGGTTGGCCGCGCGGAAGAACTTCCATCGCGCGATAAATTGCTCGGCGACGTGAAGCAGGCCCTCGAAACCGTAATCGCGCTTCGCAAAGCGCCCGTTGTCGAGGAGGAATATCGCGGACCGGTACTTTTCGCTCCGGATGCCGCCGATGATGTGATTGCCTCACTTGTGGGTTCGAACATCGTGGGTCGCAAGCCGCAGCCTGGCAAGACCATTCGCACCGTCGGTGCTTTTGCCACTAGCTACAAGACGCGCGTACTGCCGGAATTCCTCACCATCATCGACGACCCCACGCTGAAAGACTTTCGGGGACACAGCCTGGTGGGCAGCTATGACGTGGACAACGAAGGTGTCAAAGCCAAGACCGTAAACATCATTGAAAACGGAATGCTCAACAACTATTTGCTCGGCCGCCAGCCCGTCCGAGACTTCCCTACTTCGAATGGCCACGGACGTGCCGCTCCGGGGTCGTTCCCTTCGCCGAGCCTCGGCGTGCTGCTTTTGAAGAGTGCCGAAGCGCAATCGCCGGACGAGCTTAAGAAAAAAATACTTCACATGGTGTCCGAGCAGGGCAAGCCCTACGCCTATCGCGTGGATACCCTCGGCCCGGGCAATTCTCCGCGTCTCCTGTATCGCGTTTACGCGGATGGCCACGAGGAACTGGTCCGGGGCGCCGTCTTCAATGAGCTCGACGTGCGCGCGCTACGGAGCAATCTCATCGCTGTCGGTAATGACCCTCTCGTGAGCAATCGCAGCGGCGGGGTCCCCACGACCATCATTTGTCCCTCGCTTCTCTTCGATGAACTGGAAGTCAAGCGTGCCGACACCAGCAAAGACAAGTTGCCGGAATATCCCGCTCCGCCGCTCAAGAAGTAAGCCCATGTAGCAAAAAGGCTTTCTGTCATCGCGCGCGCGGTCTTACACTTAAACCGAATATGCATTCTGAGTTCAGCCAACTCTTATGACCCTCAGAGAACGACTCGAATGGGTAAGCCGCATGGCGCTGCTCGTCTTCATCCTGGCTGCGGCTGCATTTCTGAGCGCCATCACTGCCATGCGCATCGCTATTCATGGCCGCGAAGTCAACATGCCCAACCTCGTCGGCAAAAACGTTGCCGAAGCCAACGGCCTGCTTCGCTCGCGCGGACTTGTCCTTCGTGTCGCCGACCGTATCTACAGCGAACTTCCCATCAACGCCGTCGTGCGGCAAAGCCCGCCGCCTGGCATGCTCATGAAAGTTTCTCAACAAGCGCATGTGGTTCTCAGTCTGGGCCAGCGCCAGCTGCAAATTCCCTTACTCGAAGGAAACTCCCTTCGCGCCTCCCGCATTGAGCTGCTTCGCGCCGGCCTCCAAGTCGGCGAGGTCTCCGGCATTACCACGCCGGAGGAGCCCGCGGATACCGTCATGCTCCAAACGCCGCGCCCCGGCGGCGGCGCCGCCACTCCTCGCGTAGACGTCCTCGTTTCCGCTGGCCCCCGCGAATCCGCTTACGTCATGCCCCACCTGGTGGGATTGAACGAAGTCGACGCCCAACATCGCCTGGATGTCGCTGGCCTTCGCCGGAAAGTCAACTACGTGTCTGCGCCGCAGTGGCCCCACGGCGCGGTCATCGACCAAGCTCCGCTGGCCGGCCAGCGCATTCCGGCTGGCGCAACGATTGAACTCACTGTGGGAAACTAGATCCTGTCTGAGCACCTCAGATCGACACCCAACTGCTTATCCAACAATTTCTCGCCGTACCTGCCCAAGCGTGTGCCATAGAACGTAAAGGTAGCGAATGTCCGGTAGTCCTCGCGGCAACCAAAGACCGCCGCCCGTCCGCCTCCATAGCAGCTTAGGCTCGCTCGCGGCGAACACGCTGGCCGGATTGGTGTCCCCTTTGGGACAGACAGCTGGATCCCCGAGTGATATCTGTGTCTCTAAGGATTTTTGTCCCTCTCTACAGCCTCTTCGCTCGCAGGACGGAAGTATGACTAAGGAGAATCTCAGATGGAGATGTTCCGCGACTTGTCGCGTTCCTGTCGGCGCTCACAGGCATGGCAATTCTAGAGCCCATCGGGAAAGCGCCATCAACGGTCGATTCGAGCGACTTGGGATGTCACGCCCCCATGGTAAGTACTCCGCTGGAGCGAGCGAGGGCAGGGCGCTGGCGGCCCGGACCGTGCTGGACATCTGGGATCGCCCGGGATCTTCACGGACGAGTGACGGCAAGCAACATCGCAAGACGGAACACACTGAGCGCACCTGAGCACAAATTGTGAGTCACAACCCTAGCATTCCACACCGCCTGATCGGCCAGGACGCGCCGCCAGCGCCGTCATTGGTGAAACCCGCTGTCAGTTCCTTCTGGAGTCCAGTCAACGGCTTCCTTGAATGGTTCGGAGAATTGGGTCTTTTTTCATGGCAGGTTCTGAGGGCGGCGGTGCGCCGACCCTTTGAAGGACAAGAATTAACTCGGCAATTCGACGAAATCGGTTCTAAGTCGTTGCCCCTTGTGGCGTTGGCTGGTGCCGCCATCGGTTTCGTCCTGGCCTTGGAAAGCCGAAGCAGCCTGGTTCATTTTGGCGCGCAGTCCATGCTTCCCGCCGCTCTCGTGTACTCGATTATCCACGAAACGGGGCCCATCGTAACGGGTCTAGTCGTCAGCGGCAGGGTGGGCGCAGGCATCGGCGCGGAATTGGGCTCCATGAAGGTAACTGAGCAAATCGATGCCATCGAAGCCTCGGGTGTAAATCCCTACAAGTTTCTGGCCTTCACGCGCATCCTGGCTTGCATACTGGTGCTTCCTCTATTGACCATTGCCGCCGATTTCTGCGGCGTCTTTTTTGGCTGGATCGCGGAGAATTTAGCCGAGCCGGTTTCCTTTCAGCGATTCATCAATCAGGGTTTTGCCGGCGCCACGTTCAAGGACTTTCTCGCCCCTACTTTCAGAACGGTCGTCTTCGGCCTGATTATCGGCTTGATCGGCTGCTTTCAGGGAATGCGCACAAAGGGTGGCACCGCGGGTGTGGGGCTTTCCGCCACCAGTGCGGTGGTCCTGTCTTCGCTTTTCGTCATTCTCGCTGACGTCATTCTGGTGAAAATAATCTTGGTATTCTTCTCATGATTCGCTCTGACCAGCAGATTTTGCTCGATGGAGAGACGAGCGGAGCCATTCCTCGGACAGAAACCTCCCGCGAGAAGCACGACGTACCTGCGATGGTTCTGCGCGGCTTGCATAAGTCCTTCGAACGCCAGATCGTCCTCGACGGGGTTGATCTCACCGTGAAGCGCGGTGAAACCCTGGCCATGCTTGGACGAAGCGGCACCGGCAAGAGCGTCCTGCTTAAACTTATCATCGGCCTGCAAAGACCAGATTCCGGCTCCATTCGCATCCACGACCAGGAAATCACCCGCCTGGATCTGGAAGCCTTGAATGCGATCCGGAAAACGATGGGATTTTTGTTTCAGCACGCGGCCCTGTATGACTCCCTGAGCGTCGAGCAAAACATTGCATTCCCGCTGAAGCGCCACACAAAAATGACGGCCTCCGAACGCGGAGATCGCGTAAAGCAACTCCTCTCGAGCGTGGGCATGGAGCGCGATCTAGGGAAAATGCCCAGCGATATTTCCGGCGGCATGCAAAAGCGCGTAGGGCTGGCACGCGCCCTGGCTCTCGAGCCGGCCATCCTCCTGCTCGATGAACCAACGGCAGGACTCGATCCCATCACGTCCGGCGAAATCAATGAGCTCATTCTGAAACTCCAGGAGGAGCACGACATGGCGTCCATCGTCGTTACGCATGACTTGCAAAGCGCGAAAACGATCGCCGACCGCATAGCCCTTCTCCACGAGGGTCAAGTTCTCATCGAAGGCAGCTTCGAGGACCTTGAGAAGAGTGACAACGAGTTTGTCTCAGAATTTATGAAGCGGGATTCCTAGGGAGCAAATATGTCAAAGGCAGCGAGGCTCGGAGCCTTTATTATCGTGACGCTGGCGATTCTTGCGGCGGGAGTTTTCATCATCGGCAGCAAGCAGTACCTGTTTCGTCCCACTTACCGGCTAAAGGCACAGTTCGCCACGGTGGTCGGTCTCGACTCTGGCGCGGAAGTGCGCATCGGCGGCGTGCACACCGGCACAGTCCGCGAAATCGATCTGCCCGGCAAGCCGACCGAAAAAATCACCGTGCTGATGGATCTCCAACAATCCACCCACGGCATCGTGAAGCAAGACTCCGTAGCTACGATCGAGACCGAAGGCCTCCTCGGAAACGAATACGTCGCGATTACCTTCGGATCCGCGCAGGCGCTCAACGTGAAGGACAATGACACGATCGGCAGCGAGCCTCCGCTGGTCATCGCCGACCTAATGAAAAAGGCCAACGGCATTCTGGACACCAGCCAGCAAGCCCTGAACAACGTCACCGTGGTGACCGGCAATCTAAGTTCCATCAGCGCCAAGATTAATCAAGGCCAGGGAACCATCGGCGCGCTGGTGAACGATAAAAAGCTTTATACCCAGCTTGACGAGACGACCGTCGGGCTGCGCGACACCGTCACCCACGCCCAAGCGGGCGTCACCGCCTTTCAGGAAAATATGGACGCTTTGAAGCAGAGTTTTCTGGTGCGCGGCTACTACAAAAAACGCGGCTATGAAAATTCCGCCGATCTCCAAAAAAATGAAATCCCCCAGCTCCCCGAGAGCGCCCCTCTTAAGTCTTTTAGCTTCGACTCCAAGCAACTCTTCGACAAAATGGACACCGCCAAACCGAAAAACCAAAAATCTTTGCGCGCTGCGGGTCAGTTTCTTGCTGACACGGAGTTTGGTGTCGCGGTCGTCGTCGTTTCTACCAGCATGACCGGGGATGCGCAGAAAGACTTAGTGCTCACACAAGCACGCGCCATGGTCGTTCGAGACTACCTCGTCGGCAATTTCTCCTTCGACGATTCGCAACTCAAAACTCTGGGACGCGGGAAAGGGACTAGTGCCACCAACGATTCCGGCTGGGGCACCGTAGAAATCATCGTTTATCCCTCTGACGCCGAAGCTCCCACACAAACCAGCGCGGCGAATCCGAAGTAAAATGTATAGCACTCAATCGATTCGCCGATGGTGTGCTAAATGTCAATCCAACTGAGCCGGAGTTCCTCGCATGAAGACGTCGCCGTCTGACCGAGCCGCGAACAACCCAACGCAGTTTAATATCGCCGCCATCGCCAAGCTGGAAGAGGAGGCCTTGGGGCGCAGGACGCGCACGGAACGGCAAAGCGATACTATCGTAAGATTCATCGGCAGCCCCAGGTTCCTTCTGTTGCACGTAGTTTTAGTTGCCAGCTGGATCGTCGCAAATCTCAACTTGCTTCCCGGAGTGAATCCTTTTGATCCTTTCCCCTTTGGTATCTTGGCGCTGTTTGTTTCCTCAGAGAGCGTTTTCCTCACCATCTTCGTGCTCATCAGTCAGAATCGCATGGCGCGCCAGGCGGAAAGGCGCGCGCATCTCGATCTTCAAGTCGGTATGCTTGCGGAACAGGAACTAACCATGATGCTGCAGATGCTACAAAAACTCTGCCAACATTCCGGCATCGATATGAAGTCCACAACCCAGCAAGTCCAGGGATTCAGCGAGACCACCGACGTGCAAAAGCTGGCCAGCGAACTAGAAGAAAAACTCCCCGATCAATAGCCGGCATGGCTTGCCGTCGCTCCGCTACCGCCCGTAAACCAAAACGTGAAACGTTCCTTGAATCGGCGCCCGATTGGGATGCGGCCGGTCTGCGGTGGGCGCCGGCGCCGCGCCAAAATCTGCCGTATCCAAGAACAAGTTATGTGTCTTGGTATCGAGGCCCATCGTCTTCGCCCCGAATTCCGTCTTGATCGTTTCCGCTTCGCTAAACTTGTCCGGCGAATCTTCGTGGAATACGTGCACCATGCCCTCGCGCGTCGAGACAAAAATCATCCCAGTTTCGGGATCGTACGCGGCCGCATCCACTCCTGCCGAAATCGGAAACGACTGAATCACTTTTCCGCTGTCCGAGTCCAGTACAACCATCATCTGCGGATTGCGCCCCGCACTGAACAAGCGGTGATGCGGAACATCCATCGCCAGCGCCGTAGGCGCTCCCGCCGGAGCCAGCGGCCACCGCGACTTGATTTTCATCGTCGCGGCATCGACAGCGACAAGCTCGCTCTTATCCTCCAAATTGATGTACACCGTCCCTTTGCCGTCGGCCACGGCAAACTCCGGTCCGCCGCCGAGCTCAATCGTCCCCAGCACGTTGCCGCTCTTCGCATCAATCACTGTCGAGCTATGCGGGTCGCCGTTCATCACGAAGACATGCTTCGAAGAAGGATCGTAAATCACGCAATCGGCGTCGTTGTCAGCCTTGGCCTCGCCCGTCACTTTAAGCGTCTTTAAATCAAAAATAATTACTTTGCCCTGCGCGCCGTCGCTAATGAACCCACGTCCAAACTCGCTGGCCACCGCGACTCCGTGATCTTGCTTCAAGCCGGTGATATTGGAAATGAGCGCGCCGCTATCCGCATCAATTACCTTAATTTCTGTTCCGTGCGAAAGGTACACACGCCGCGCAGCGGAATCCACGGTAACGTAGTCAAAATACTCGCGCGTGCTCCCCTCCGCCGCACCAAAACTGTATTTCTTTAGGAGATGATAGCCGTTCGTGGCGGCCATCGCCAGCGAACCAGCTGCCAGCACGATCACCACCGCGCCGCTTGCAAAACGTCTGACACCCATAGATTTCATGCGAATCCTCCGTTGCGATAAATCGCCTTGCTCAGGCTCTGTCGTCGTAGTCCCCTTCATGTTCGGTGAACTGGGCTGATCACCTCCAGGACAAATTACCTCGCTGAGTATAAACAGAGGATAAATCGCAACTGCGCCCGGGCTTTCTTCCTTCTCCGCCGGCTGAGTTCTAGGGCGTCACCCCATCAAACAAAATACGGAACGCATACGCGTACTTCCCCTGCGCCTGCCCCGGAAGTTGCACTCGTAACCCATCGGGTTGTTGCTGAAACGCAATCTTCGCGTCCGATCCAAGCAAAGCAACCGCCACAATTTTCTGCCCATTCATCGCGGTGCTCCCAAGCGCCCGTATCACCGCCTGGCCACCCGAGGGCCGACCAAGTTCAATGGCGTAAAGCGTCTTGCCCTTGCTAGTAAACCGAAAATCCGCCGCCGTGTAACCCGCCGTGTCGGTGTCATGAAACGATCCCGCCGCGACTTTCGTCGGCCCTTCTCCGTAAATCTTCCATGGCCGCGTCCCGTAAATGGCCTCTCCATTCACCTTGAGCCACGAACCCACTTCCCGCAACACCGCCTGTACGTCCTCCGGTATCGTCCCGTCAGACCGCGGCCCAATATTCAAAAGCAAATTCCCATTCTTACTGACGATATCGATTAATTGCTGCACCACGAACTCCGGCGTCTTGAACGTATCATCCTCTATGTAACCCCAGGACTTGTTGCTCACCGAAGTGTCTGTCTGCCAATACAGCGGCCGGATCTCGCCCAACTGCCCGCGCTCCAAATCCAACACCGCGCTGTGCTCCTGAATCGCGTAGTCCTTGTAGTTGATTACTCCCACGAGGTTGCCGAACTTCAACGAAGTGTTGTAGTAAAACGCCGCGAAACTCGTCAAATCTGCGCGCATCGCAGCCTGCCCGATCCACCAATCGAAATACATAATGTCCGGACGGTATTTCTCCACGATCTCCGACGACCGCGCCAGCCAATCCGCAGTCCACGCCGCTGATACATAACTAAAATCATTCGACA
>Ga0210409_10005348_pt1 | contig 13493 bp, 15 predicted proteins | sample IncBWH17MmetaG_FD_161649 | JGI IMG/M metagenome (GOLD analysis project Ga0210409, IMG submission 161649) | Forest soil microbial communities from Barre Woods Harvard Forest LTER site, Petersham, Massachusetts, United States - Inc-BW-H-17-M | ecosystem: Environmental > Terrestrial > Soil >... | reverse complement strand
CACCGACTTTCTAGCACTCCGCGACGGAGAGATGAGTGAAGCCAGGTCACTGCGCGATACTTGCTTCGGCGCATTCCTGGTTGGACTCGCAGCAATCGCGTCTCAACTATCTACCCTCGAGTGGGATTCCGCCATGAAACAAGGCCGACACCCGATCTTCTGGACGGTACTCATATTCGCCATCACCGGAACCACCTTTGCCATCGGAGTGGTCACTCACCTACTGACGCGGCACATGCGGACCCGCTCAGCCTACTCACGACAGATCGGCACTATTTGCAAGTACTTCGACATCAAGGACACAGAACGGGGGGTTCTCTCCTGGCTGTCAGGCATCTTCACCCGCCCAAGCAACTAGCCACTTTCCGGGCTTCAGGGCGGGGGGACAGCCGATAGTTACGCGGAAGGCCATCACAGCAAGCAATCTTTATGCGGGTTCCGGAAGTTCGTTGCACAGTCGTTGCAGATTCTCAGCTTGAGATCGACTCAACGGGAAAATGGATTAACAGCGCGCGTGGAACGGCCCACGGCGAAGCGGATTCGCGGCCACAGCGCAAAGATGTTCATGGATGTGCAGGAATTCTCAAAGATGTGCTGATCGTGCGCCCTGGGCGACGCCAGGGCGTTTTATTGGAAGAGCCAGGACGCGATTCAGTTCGCCCCGGCTCCCCCAGCTCCCTAGCGGCGCGTGTTCCGCCAGTGAGCACTCCCCGAGTGTGGGGCCTAATCACACTCTGGGAAAAATCGCCAACGCGTTTTCGACCCGCTTCAACTCCAAAATTATTTCTTCGAGTTTTTTCTTTTCGGGCGGAATCTTTTGGAGTGTCAAGCTGTTCAGGTATTCGCCTGACCGTGCGTGCTCGAATTGCGCCGCCTCGACTCGACCGGAACACGCGGCAATCTTTTTGTTCGCCTTTTCGAGTTGCGCATCCGTCGCGAAGCGCCCTAAATCTTTTTTCTCCGACTTCGCGTTTTCATAATCGAAGAGAGTTCGCTTGAAAACGCCTTCCAGCCGATTCTTTTCCATGTTCGCATCCGCGAGTTCTCGCATGAGTGCTCCAAGCACCTGCTCTTGCGCTCGCCCGCTCTCGCGGATGCTCGCGTGCTCTTTCTTTAAGTCCCCTTGCCTTTCGAGCAACACAAATTCAATCAAGACACGCGCTCTCTCGTTCCTTTCGACACTGAGGCTGATAAGGGCATCGCGCTCCGCTTTCCGCTCTGCGTCCTTCGGAGCAAGGTTTGCGAGTGCATCGAAAACAGGGTCGGGCAGGGCTTTGGATTCTGCCGGCATATCGCCGGCGACGGCCGGCGCGGCCGCGTTCACACGCTCTAGAATCCTATGCGCCTCATCAGCCGGATTGCCCACGCTCAAGACGGTGCCGCCGAATCCGCTTCCATTCATAATCTGCATGCCGCGTACGTTCATCGCTTCGCCACCTTTCTAAATTTATCCAAGAACGATTTGACAACCTTCGCGTCGAGCGTTTTGCGTGCGGACGCATCGCCGCGAAACCTTCCCCCGTGCGACCGCAACGCCATAAAGAACGGGTCGGACGAATCCACGTGAATCGCCAGCCTTGCGAGCCACTCCGAAATGCTTTCGTCTTCTCCGGGGTCGAGTTCATCGCGGCCCATGTTCTTTTCTTTATCGCGTTGATGCCGCGCAACCTCGCTCGCCGTGATGCCGCGCTCCCCGGATTCGTTCTCTCGCTTTAGGGCCTCACGCCTTCGCTCAAACGCGCTCTCATCGCGAGATCGAAGGCGCCCCAGGCCACAATTTTCGAGGAGTTGATTCACCGCGGAGAAGTCGCGCGAGCCGCGCGCATCGCGCTTCCACCATTCGGGTTGCCTCATATCTTCCACATCTCGGAGAAGGCCATCGTTCGTCCATTTTCCAATGCGGGTGTCCCGCCAGGATGGTGGACGTGGCGTCGTTCCCGCCGCGATCGCATCGAGTTTAACTTTGAGTTCGGCCATTTCTTTATCCAGCATTCGTTCCTCCTTTTCAAAAACTTCCGATATGCAAACGGCGAGTCACTTCTACACCTCAGAAAATGCGCAAGTTACAAGTCTCGTTCCACGGTTAGTGCATTTCACCCGATACATCGCGTTCCTTTTCGAGTTCGACCGCTTGCTGACACGTTTCATGGACGAGCTTGAGGAAACGGTCGTCCGACTGAATGCTGACCGCTCTTCCTAGAAGATCGACGGCCGCGTCAAATTCATCTGGAGGCAACGGCTTTTCGTGCCATTCGGTCCGATGGGGGATTTGTTCGTTGCCTTCACATATTCCCGGCCCGGCATGAGCGCATCGGCCGGCGGCTGTGCAGAAAACGCCAAGCTTATTTCGGAATGTGACCGCGCGCGTTGAACCATCGGGGAAAGTCAAAATGGCGTCAGTAAGGGAGCTGGCGCTTTCAAGAGATTCGACCCGCCTTCGCTGGCTGTCAAAAGTCACTTTTCTGTCCCTCCAATCGCCTCAGACGTTCCTCGAGATCCTCAAGCGCGAAGGCGTCTAGCGCCAATCGCAGCGTTGCGGTGGCGGCCGATACATTCGCTGACTGATTCGGTTTCGGTTTTCCCATGAAAATCTTCGCCAAGGTTTCTGCAGCCTTCGCGCTGTTCCTCGTAAGTGACCGCGTTGCCGTGCGCAGCATCTCGCTCTTCGCTTCCATGTACGCGGCTCGAAATTCGGCATCTTTGAGCCATCTGTGCATGGTCTGCCGTGTAACATTGCACTTCTTGGCTGCTCGCTCGATCGTCTTTTCTGATAACAGAGCACTTACGGCCTTTTCCCGTAGCCTCTCGTTGTTTTTCTCGCGCAAGTTTTGTCACCTTTTTTTACATCCCCACCGTGAATCACCGTATCCGAGTGTTTTTCCAATCTGTTTGCATTCCGGCGTGTTCGGCGACGCGCTCAAGCACGGGAGGCAAATTCACCGGAGGATGCGCCGGCAACGGGGCGTTGCAAGTTGGTGCAGCCGGCTGGCTACCACGTTGACCCTGATTAGAAAATTCCGGCTCGACTTGCCGGGCTGGTTCGTTCGCTGAAAAGATGTTTTGCATGATGGTGTTTCTCCTTTTTGGACTGCAACAAATCCTACCCGCCAGGGAGTCGCGCGTTTCTGCCGTGCGCTCGCATGGTCTGAAAAAATTCGATATCGGCCCGCGCATCTGGCGCGTGGGGCACAGCCGGCTCGACCTTATCGGCTGCGATGGCTGCGTTTCTCGAATCGCCACGAATCACCAGCCTGCCAACCACGAAAATCTTTTCGCCTCTTTGGAATTTAGAGAGCTGGTCCGCTTGTTCGGAAACGCAGAAAATTGAAATGGGGTTGTCCTTCTCGTTGAATTGCAAACGGGCCTTTGCGATCGATGCTCCGCTCTCGGTTTGTCCCAGCTCTGGATGCGTAACGAGTGTTCCGCTGAGTCGAACGGTATTCAAGATCGCACTTCCTCGCGTCGAATCTGGTCTTGGTCCACCAAGATAAAAGCTGATTGCCAACCCATCCTCGTCACCACTAGGAGTTTTCCCTTCTTTCTCGCTGACCTTCCCTTGAACATTGCCGCGCATCCAGTGTACGGGCCGTCCAAAATTCTCACGCGGTCGCCGAGTTCGAGTCTCTTGCCGTCGAGTAAAATCGCACCTTTCATCGGCTCACCTCGCCGCAAATGCAAACGCCGGCGAGAGAACTTCTCGCCCGGCATCTGCGTTGCATGATTCGTTGCAAGATTGGCTCCCGAGCCTGCCCGAAGATGCTGAAAGATCGCAGAGCCCGCATGGATAGATGTAGATGACGCTATAGATAGAAGGTCGGAACCTTTATCGGCGGTTCGATTCCGCCTCGCGCCTCCAATTTTTTTTCTGTGACACTCGAACGCGAACTTCCTGACTGAGCTGGTTCCGGCCACTCCCCTTGTTCTGATGGTTTTCAAACTCGTAGCTGCGTGTGAGGCCAGCCAATCTTGGCTGTGCTGCGTATCGGCAGTGCTCCGCAATCCGCACAGGCAGGAGTGCCTGCGGTACGAAATCGGGCTCTTCCTTGCACTTTGGTGGTACAGCCAGTAAACTCTTTCTCTTGCTTACGCGCAAAGGACTCACTCTGGGATGCTGATCGCACGAGACTACGTCGGATACATGGCAACGGAAGTGGTAAAGCGGCTGGTGGAAGGGAAGTTGATCGAGACGAAGGTCGCGGACGCAGTCGCGCAGCGGCTGCGGCAACGCATGATGGAAGAGATCACGGTGGAAGACCGCCTGAACGAGGAAGTGCGCCAAATTCTCACCGAGCATCAGGACGAAATGCGGCGAACGAACGTCTCCTATCAGGAGATGTACAAGAAAGTGAAAGCGCAGCTGGCGCGCGACCGCAAGCTGGTTCTGCGATAGCACGGCCACTCTTGGCTGTGCATGATTGAGTTCCATTGGCCTGTAAACGCTGTACATTGTAAGACCCGAGGGCAAGCGACCGGAATGCGACTGAGCCGCGAAAAGATTGTGCGAATCTCCCATCAGATCACGGACGTGCTGGTTTCCAGCGACGACGTAGAATTCGTCGAAGACCGCGACACTATCCGCCAGCAGGTGGTGCAAATTCTGACTGCGACGCTCCACGAAGAAGAAAAGGCCGACCTCGAAGTGCGCAAGAAGATCACCTCGCAGAAAAAAGAAATTCTTGAAGACAGCGAAGAGTGGAACGTCCTCTACCGAAAGTACTACGCGGACGAACTTCGCCGTCTGGGTATTGCGGCCGTTCCCGACGACCGCCGCCGGTCGTGAATTGAGTTGTTTCCTACTCCCTGACTGAGCCGTCCTTCTTTTCAGATTCCGAGAGAAGTGTTGCGTGAAAACAGGACCGACTCCCGACCTGGTTGGGATGAATTCCGTCAGGCCATCCGAAGCTGGAGGGATGCCCACCCCCCGATTTTTCCGTAAATGCGGATTCTACCGGAGTTACCGGGGCGTTTTGCGGAAGTGCGGATTACAAAGGAGTTAGGGAAAACGTGAGGAGAGGACAGGAATTTGGATTGAGCGGTGTACCCCACCCCCCGGTGTTTTCTGCAAGAGTGGCAGGCAAAGGACTTATGCTTGACGATGTCTGTAAGAGAGGCAAATACAGGACTTAAAGTAATTGCATTTTCAATGGGTTGCAAGTGGTTGGTAAGAGTGGCAAAGAAAGGAGTTAGAGAGGAACGGTTGAGAGTCGAAGGTCTAAAGCTCAACGAAGAAAGAAAAAGATCGGGAGAAGATAACGCGCAGACGCCCCGACCGGGTCGGGGTAAACTCCAGGCACAGAGGTGCCGCTGAGACGATTGGGTCGTCGGGAAAGGACAGCGCCTCGCATTCACAAGTCATCATAGCATGAAAATTACTGATTGTCAATAGTTCTCTGAGTTACTGAGTTGGTATTCGAATGAGGGTGGGAGAAGTCGAGGAATTTGAGTGAGTTGGGCGGGGAGTGACGGGTTTACAAAGGCTGTGGAAATGTGTGGAAAAGTTAAAATCGATTTGGCGAGTTTGGGCTGCCGCACGCGCCACATTTACGGTTCCTCAAAGAATCCTTCCCCCAACCAATACGTGGGCGGACCGCCAGCCACTATCTTCATAGTTTGTTGGCACACTTCTTGCGGACATCGGAAGTTCTCCACTTGCGTCTCGCGATCGAACGACTCAAGGAACATCGAGTCTCGATGCTCGCCGCATATCGCCTGTATGGGCCCCCTTCTTATTCGAAGGCTCGAAGACCCCGTGGCGGCCCAGTGGTCGTCGTTCCGAGCGACAGTGAAGTAACCATAGCTCGGCGAGTAGTGCTGCGGGCATCCGTCCACGAGGCACTCGCAATCGTGAATTTCGGCAGTGCTTTCTGTCGCAGTGACCGCCAGAGGCTCGGACACCAGGGGACTGATTACCATAACTTCGTAATGGATCGGACAGAGGGGCCGAAGGTAATCAGGTCTCGGCTTTGTCATACGCTGAAATCTTATACTTCCATCTCGAACAAATGTACATAGGGCGGCGCACCGGGCATACGATGTGCGATGCCGGGACATCCTGCCTGGAATCTCCCAACTGGAATTGGCTATAAGTCCCGGTTAACGGGTGCCGTACAAGATGACTCGCGGAGGGTGTTCCCAGTGTTCTTCGAAATACCAAAGCTCCACGCTTTCGAGCGCGCGGCCTTCCACGACGAGGTCGATGACTTGCGTTTGTCCTTCGGAGGAAACGCGATTGTCGATAACCAATTCATCGAACATTCCGTTAGCGTAATGAACGACCAAGCGCTGGATGAAAATGGGGTCGGTCACTCGCAACTGAACCGCGCGGAACGGGCCGTGCCGAAGGCCGACGGGGATCCTGTAGTGATCCTGAGTGCCGTCGATATGAGTGTCGCTCAGGAAGTTCCAGACCAGTCCCCGGGCGTAAAGGGAAGTATCGAAGACGGGGGCCAGGAACACCACAAGGGCCAAGACAACCTGTTTCTTCCGCATTTCTGGCTCCAGTTCCTTCATGGTTTTGCCGCCCTTAGCATGAAGGGAAATCAATTTGCTCTTTGGGCCTGTATGAGATTGTCGGGTTAAGTTCCAGATTGGATTAGCTGAATTCGCCGAACGAGTGACGAAGTAGTGCCCGTCCGAAAGGACAGGTGCAAATTAGCAGTGACTCGCGAGAGTGTTTCGCCCACTTTTTCCAAGAAGGCAATTTTTTCCTCAGGAACTCTATTGGAAGTGTTCGACCGTATTTGCCGCACTCTTACTATTACCGAAGCATGGAAATTCCTCGCGTCCAGCTTAGCGCGCTAATCGGACAACTAGAGTGATGGTACGACTCTTGGAGGTAAATGGAATTGGATCATCGCACAGAAAGGTAGTTCTGAAAGTGCTGCCGTGGGAAGGAGGAATTGTGCGGCTTATAATTCCGGAGGGAGTGTTCCTGCCATTAACAAGAAGGGCCAGCGTCCTTCAAATCTGAAGCTGACCCTCCTTCGGATACCTGTATTAGAAGACGTAACCTCCAATGTATTTGCTATTGATCTTGCTGTACAACCACTTCTGTGGGTTTTGCCCTCTGCCACAAGATGTCTGAATCAGGCGCCTGGTTTGGATAGAATTGGAGCGATTCAGCGTTTGTCGGAAGAAGGATAACGTCAACTCTGCGATTGTAAGCGAGCCAAGTCGCTGAGGAATTGCGCACTCGCGTCTCTGGAGGTTGATTTGGATTCTTCGCCTGCAGATCAATAACCGTGGCTTTGTCGATCGGTTTTTCTTCGCCGTAAGCTACCGTCTCAATCTTATTCTCCGGGATGCCCTGGGAGATCAGGAACTCCTTGACGCGCTGCACGCGGCGTTCAGAGAGAGACTGGTTGTACTTGTTCGGGCCGCGCTTGTCGGCGTAGCCGGAGAGGCTGAGCTTTGCGTTCGGATCATACTCAAGGTACTTGGTGAAACCGGTGGCAAGCGCAGTCAAAGCTTCCTGCTGGCTGAGAACCAAGCCAACCGATGGGTTATGCTTCGTGGGATAGTCGGTCGGATAAAAGACGCTCTTCAACAACACCACGGGAATTGGTTCGATCGAACCTTTAACGCGCACCGAGGCAGTCTTGGTATCCGAACCGCCACAAACGTTGGTTGCGGTCAATGTGTATTTGAATTCCTCATCCACCGGACCGTCCGCGGTTTGGCTTGGGGCGAGAGTGATAGACTTTGAGCCGCTGGCGTCAATGGAACCAAGCGGAGTAAGAGAAGCAGCATCGGAGTTGGACGATGACCAAGTTAGCGTAGCGCTGCCCTGTTCGATCACTTTGTCGCCGATGCGGCGATAACGTACCTCTGCGGGTGAGGCATCAAGCGAGGACTGCACGACGGGGTTTACTTCCACTTTCGCGCTCGGTTTGGTCACTCCGCCCGGACCGGTAGCTGTGAGCTCGTACACCGTGGTTTGCCTCGGGGAAATGGTCTTCTCGCCAGTCGTTGGAACTGGGCTAAACCCGCTCATATCGGCATCGATGGTTTCACTCGAAGTCCAGGCTAACTGAGTATTTTGGCTGCAATTGATATTTGGCGGATTGGCGGATACGGATCCGCTTACAGGAGCAATAGTGATCGTGGCACTGGCGATGCCTGCGTAAAAGCGTGGAATAGATGCGCTCAGTTGGCTAGTTCCGCGCGGCCAATCTTTGATCTTTTGTTTTCCGTTTGAAATGTTAACAATTACGCGCTGGTTCGCCGCGACCGTCACTGGACCGGACCAGATGTCCTTGCCATACCTTGTGACGGTAACTTGATGCGTTCCGGGTGGAACGATCAGCTCCTGGTGAAGTAGTATGTCGTGATTGAACTCGTCCACGTGGCCTACGAAGTATTCAGGCTTCTTGCCGTTTAAGAGAACTGCCGCATCACCTGCACGGAGCGTCCCTACTTCGAGCTGAATGCGTCCCCGGGGGCCGGCTACCTCGGAACCTGCAGAGACCAGATCCACTTTCATAGGATTGGTTTTATCTGAATCGATGGAGATATCCTGCTCGAAGAATTTGTACCCGTAGTTGGCAACAACCAAATGATGCGTTCCCAAGGCTAGCTTAACAGTCCGATTGCCGGGACCGATGGCTTTGCCATCGACGAATGTGTACGCCTGCTTCGGAGAGACTGTTACTTTCAGTTTTCCTGGTTTCGATTCCTGCGCAAAGGTAGTAACGCTGAGCAGAACCATCGAGCCCAGAACGCACAAAAGTTTTCCTGCTTGTGTCCTTGTCCTCATACAAATGATCCTCCCGCGCATCACTGCGGCTCGGTGGTATTACTGCCCATTCCCACGCTGAACTCCCCGCAGGGTGCTACCGGACAGAGGATATAGCTGCTTACCCCAGCCGAGAACTGTCAAAAATGACAATGCTTCCCAATGGCTCCTGGGCCAATCGATTAGAAAAAAGACGAATGGCAAGCACGATTGGCGAGCATTCACACCGGCTAAAGGGGACTCAGTGCCTGATTGCCGTTACGGGCCAAGTGGGAATACCCATTTTTCTCAGATGGCGACCAAAAAACACGGGTCGCACATCGAGCCGATAGGCTCGCAGCGGGTAAATCCAAGGGTAACGAGTTAGGTTGCAGCGGACGGGTGCTTAGTCGCCAGCTATGGCAAAACTGGGGATTGGGACGAGTGCGTTTGCGGCGGAGTGGTGGGAGGGCTAGGCTTTTAGATGCTTCCTCCCCGATCGCGCTTCTCCGCATGGCCATCTGGGAACGCTGGTCCTCGGTGGCTTATTTCTCCGCGGCGGCGGATTTTTGCGCGCGGCGAGCCAATCTGGACGTCATCTGCAGAATGAGCCGGCGGTTTGGCTCGTCGAGTTTGCGGAGGTAGCGACGAAGTCGCTTGAGATAGTCGGCGTCCTGGCCGGAGGTGCCCCAGGCGGTTTCGTCGGGAGACTTCCACACGAGGAGTTCGCTCGATTTGGGAGGCTCGGCGCCGTCGTAGAAGAGCAGGTAGAAGGGGATTTCGAGAGCGGTGGCCCATTTTTCCAGCGTGTCGATGGTGGGGACAGTGTGTCCGTTCTCAACGCGGGAGAGATAGGCGCGCTGCAGGCCCGAGCGATTTTCAATTTGGGCTTGGGACAACTTCTTTTGCCGACAAAGTTCGCGAAGCCGGTCGCCGATGATTATTTCAAGATTATGTAACTAATGTTATAATATGGGCAAGTAAGACTACTGAAGCGCCCGCCTCAAATTGCAGAATGGCGCGGGGTTAGACCACCGGTTGGGCGAGGTTGATGAGGTTGCCGCAAGTGTCTTCGAAGAGAACGGCGATAATTGGGCCTATGTTTTTTGGTTCGCCGCGGAAGGTGACGCCGAGGGATTTGAGGCGGTTGTACTCGGAATGGATGTCGTTAGTGATGAAGCCAGTGGCAGGAATGCCGGCGGCGAAGCGGGCTTTTTGATAGGTCTGAGCTGGCGGGAAGGCCATGGCTTCGAGGACGAGCTCAACGCCTTCGGCGCCTTCGGGGGCGGAGACGGTCAGCCAACGGAATGTGGGACCCATAGGGATGTCCTTGTTTTTTACGAAGCCGAGGATGGTGGTGTAGAAACGCAGAGCGCTGTCCTGGTTTTCAACCATCACGCTGGCGAGGCGGATTTGCATGGGGTCCTCTTGGATGATTTTGTATGGCGAGTTGCTTTGAAGGAAGAGCGTACATCTGGGTCATAGAGGATGCAATTATTCCTGAGAGGGAAGGGATGAAGCGAGGTCGCCGCGTGGAGTACAAGAACGAAAGAGAAAAGACAACGCAGAGACGCTGAGGGCGCAGAGGCTCGCAGAGAAGAGGGGAAGAAAGATAGCGCAGTCAAAGGAACGCCCCAGGTTTCGATAAGGTGAAGCCTGGGGCGTCCGATTAATTGATCAGGCTGGTAGATATGGCCAGCCTGGTTTCCTGCGATCGCGCCGCTATCCGCTATGCTCCTGGCTTTCCTTTTTCGGGTGGCTTGGGCGCGGCTGCGTGCGCAGTGGGTTGCTGGCGTTGCTGCAACTGTTGCTGCTGCTGAGTGTGCTTTTGCTCTAGTTGTTGCGTTTGCTGTTGATGCTTCTGTTCTAGAGGTTGCTGTTTCGGTTCGTTGGCCGGCTTTGGCGGCAGGCGCTGATGATCTTGCTCCTGCTTGGCCTGGAGATTCTGGCGCTCTTTCGCCTGCTGAGTGTCGAGCTTTTGCTGTTGCTGCTGGAGTCTCATGTCGTTCTTGGCGTTGCCCGTGTTTGGAGCGGCAAGATGTTGCTGTGGCTGAATATCCTTAGCATGCACGGCTGGGGCTGGGCGAGTGTTCTCGACAGCCGCCGGCGGGCGATTAGATCCGGATTCCGGACGAGCAGTCTCGTTCGTTGGGCGCGCGGCTTCGGTGTTTGGACGAGCAGCCTCGTTTGCTGGGCGAGCATTGTTGTTCTCGTTGGCGGTATGAACTGTGCCACCTTCTTTGGCGGCTACAGCGCCGCTTTCTTTGAAGGCGCCGGGCTTCTCCGTAGCAGCGATGGGCGGCTTGCCGTGATTTGAGGAAGCGCGTAGCTCAGGGTTGCCGCGAGCGGTTTGGACGTGCTCGTTCTGCGCGGCGACGGGCGCGATGTGGTGCTCGCGTCCGGCAGCTTCTTCCTGGGAAGTGGCACGCACCTGCACGCCGCCATTTCCGCCATTGAAGCTGACGCGGTTACCCCCGTTTTCGTTTACTCTTGTGTTGTAAACGTTGCGATTGCGAGAGACGTCCACGTGGCTTACCGATTGATTGTAGTCAAAGTGGCCGTTGTCCCAGCGGCCGCCTTCGTAGCCGTGGCCACCGTAGCCGTAGCCGTAATTGATGCCGCCGTAGAAACCGACTTGTGTGCCCCAGTAGCCGTCGTGGAAGAGGTACCCATTGTCGCCCCAACCCCAATAGCCGGGAGTCCAGAGATAGCCGATTTCGGGAGCCATGACCCATGTTCCAGGGACCCAATAATAATCGTCGTCACCGTAAGCCCAGTAACCGGGGGTCCAGATGTAGCCGTCACCGGGGGCGATGGGTTGATCATAAACGGGCAGTTCTGGCGGTGCGATGTTGATGGATACTCCAAAGCCAATTTGGGCGGACGATGCCGCCGAGATGGCTAGCAATATCAGTGCGAACAACAACGAACGAATAGACAAGATAAAACGCATTGTGTTTCCCTCCGCCTGATGATCCTTTGCGTGCGGGAGACCAATCAGGCCAACTAAACTCGGCCTCTACGATCTGCAATCTGAAGAGTTGTTTTGCAGGCGCATGTGGAACTTTTAATATTCACGCAGCCGAAATCATTGCAGCGTGTGGTCACAAGTATAGAAATATCCAAACTGCAATGCTGTGCGGTATTGGACATTACTTTTTTATTCTCGGACCACGCTTGGCGTCGCCCGTCAGGTGCGGCTGGCTAACAAGGCGTGTGGCCGGTATGGAAGGTTGCAGTTGCGGCCCAGAGCATGGACTACCTGTGTGGGCGCGCGCGCGGCGAGAAATTGTCGCAGAGAAAGGGCGAGCGAGATCTCGGAGATACAGCTAATAAAAGAAAACGGGCGGCTCGAAGCCACCCGTTTTCTTTTGCAAAATCAGTTGCGAAGATCAGAGCTAATTATTCGGCGGCTGATCGGGGCGGCGCTTGAGCGTTGGGCGATCGTCGTCGGTGCCATCCGTCGTGGGGGCGTTGGGATCGGTCGTCGTGGAAGTGGGCTGCTTGGTGGACTGCGCAGTTTTTGTGCGCAGAGTCGGTTTGCCAGGCGCGTTGTTCGTAACCTTGCGCGCGAACATGATGTTGCGGAGGCGCGACTTTACCGAATCAAACTCTGAAGTGGTGACGATGTATTCCGGTCGGTTCGGAAGAATGCGCGCGATTTCTTTCTGAGTGGCTTCAATGCGATCCGGTGTGGGAGGATGCGTCGAGAAAACCTTTGGAATAGTGCCCGGGCGGCGCTTTTCGTCGGCTTGAATGCGTTCGAAGAAAGTTACGTAAGAGTTGGGGTCGTAGCCGGCCTTGTACATGTACTCGACGCCGAGGTAATCGGCTTCGCGCTCGGAGTCACGGCTGAATTTCAGATAAGTGACGGGGATGGCGAGGCTCGCGGCTTCGTAAATGCCGTAACCCGCCCAACCACCGGGGCCCAAAAGCATCAGCGGAATCATGGCCAACTGCATGGCCTCGCCCTTCGTTGCGTTCTTCGTGCCGTGGCGCGCGCATACGTGAGAGATTTCGTGGGCCATGACGCCAGCGAGTTCGGACTCTTCCTCAGCGCGGAGGATCAGGCCGCTATTGACGTAGAAGAAGCCGCCGGGTAGAGCGAAGGCGTTGACTTCATCAGAATCGATGACCTTAATGGTGAAGGGAACTTTTGCGTCGGAGTTGCGGACGAGATTCTGGCCGACGCGATTCACGTATTCGGTTACGACGGGATCATCGATGAGCTTGGAAGAGCGCTCGACTTCCTGCGCGAGCTGCTTGCCGAGAGCGATTTCGCGTTCGAGCGAATAGAAATTAGGACCTTTGCCTACGTTGCGGTTGCCGATGGCGTCGACGTCGTCCTTGGAATTCTTGGGATGCACGGTATCCTGCTGCTGAACCGGTTGATCCTGCGGAGCTTGCGTCTGCCCGGGGGCCGGGGCCACAGGTTGCGGAGGAGCGGGCTGCGGAGGCGTTTGTGTTTTGCTTGGATCTTGGGCAGCTGGCGCGGTCGGAGCGGACTGCGTTGGAGCAGGCTGCTGCGCGGTGGGCTGTTGCGTTTGCGTTGGGGCAGGACTTTGGCTTGACTGCTGAGGCCGAGGAGCCGCCAGAGCGGCGCTTGCGGCGAGGAGGCCTGCCACCGTAAAGCCCAAAGTCACTCTTGGAAACTGTGTCATGGCATTTACCTCCTACTACTGCCGTCAGTATACACCCATTTTGCAATACAACGATGCAATGGCGTTCGCGCCCTTAGTCACTACGATGTAAGACCCTTAAGGAAGGTTTCCTATTCCCA
>Ga0210409_10005347_pt1 | contig 13498 bp, 11 predicted proteins | sample IncBWH17MmetaG_FD_161649 | JGI IMG/M metagenome (GOLD analysis project Ga0210409, IMG submission 161649) | Forest soil microbial communities from Barre Woods Harvard Forest LTER site, Petersham, Massachusetts, United States - Inc-BW-H-17-M | ecosystem: Environmental > Terrestrial > Soil >... | reverse complement strand
CGCAACATGTGCGGCGTAAGAGCCGAGCGCAGACCGGCCTTGCGCCCGTAGGCGGAGAGTATCTTCCACACACCTACGCGGCTGAGCGGCGCGCCCCGCCGATTAATAAACAGAGTCGTGGCCAAGGCTTGTTTGCCCTTGCCAATCAGCTTGGGTCGAGCGTCGCGCAGATAGCGCTCCACCAGCGCGAGCGCCTTCTTGCCGATGGGCACAATCCGTTCCTTGTCGCCCTTGCCGATGCAACGGATACAGCCAACCGCCGTGTCGAGATCCATCACGCGGAGGGAGATCAGTTCCGAGACGCGCAGCCCGGTGGAATAAAGCACGTCGAGCATGGCGTGATCGCGCAGACCCAGCGGCGTCTTGTCGTCGGGCTGTGCCAGCAGGCGTTCGATCTCTTCCAGGCGCAGATAGCCAGGCAACGATCGGCGAATCTTCGGAGACTCCAGGTTCTGGCAAGGATCAGTGCAGATCAGTTCCTGAAGCTGGGCGAAGCGGAAAAAATTGCGCAGGGTTACCAGGTGCCGCGCGACGGTACGGCTTTCCAGCTTTTGGCGATACAGGCTGGCCAGGAATTCCACAAGATTGTCGCGGGTCACAGATGCCAGGGTGATTTTCCGCTTTTTCGCAAAGTCGTCGAATTTCAGCAGGTCGCGGCGATAAGCCGTCACCGTGTTGGCCGACAGTCCCTTTTCCACGCGAACGTGCGTGAGAAAGGCGGCGATGGTGGAGGAGATGTCCATCAGCGTGTGGGGAATCCTTCCGCGGGCTCGCGCCGCATCGCAATGCCGTAGACTTCCTCGATTTCGGGGCAACGGAAGATCCACGTTAGGCCGATATACAGCAGCGTTGCGCCGAGGATCAAGGCGATGAAAACCACCAGTTGCGTGAAAAAGGCGGAATGAATGGTGTTGTTGGCGTAGTGATTGGCCACCATACACGCCGCACCCATGATGGCGGAACACACCGTGATTTTCCAGATGGAGCGAAAGATTTCGGAGGAACCAAGCGCGCCGTAACGCAAACGAAAAATGGCAAAGAGCACGAAGAAATCGAACAGAGTGGCGAGCACAGTGGCCAGAGCGGGGCCGCCGTTCTGGAAGCGCTTGTAGAAGATGACTTGAAGGAACACGATGTTCAGAACAATGTTCAACGCAAATGAGATGCACGCAACGATCACCGGCGTTTTCGTGTCGCGTGCAGAATAAAACGCCGGAACGATCAGCTTCACACACGCCAGCGCGGGAAGTCCGATAGCGTAGTAAAGCAGCGGGCGCGCGGTCAAGCGCGTCGATTCCGCCACAAATTGCCCGTGCTGGAACAGCATGCGGATGATCGGCTCGCGCAGAATCATAAGCCCCACGGCCGCTGGGATCGTGATGTAGGCAACGATTCGAAGAGCAAACGTGAAGGTGCGCTTCAGGCCTTCGTAGTCGTTGGCCGCCGCATGGTGCGCCATCATTGGCAGGATGGCCGTGGCGACGGCGATAGCATAGCCGCCGAGCACCAATTCCATCACGCGGTCTGCCACGTACAGAGCGGTCAAACTGCCGCGCGGCATTCGCGGCGCGTTCGCAAAAAACGTGTCCACGAAGAAATTGATTTGTGCGATGCCCAATCCAAAGAAGCGCGGAAACATCAGCCGCGCCACGCTGCGGATGCCGGAGTGCGCGAAAGAAATGCCGAAGTCGAAGCGCATGCCGCGTTTGACCAGCTGCGGCACAAGCACCAGGAACTGCAGCGCTCCTCCAACCAGCACGCCAACGGCAAGCGAGACCGCGGGACGTTTAAAGTAGTGCCAGACGACCGCCGTAGAAAAGACGATGATCGTGAAATTCAGCACCACGGTGGTGGAAGCGGGTATCGCGAAGTGGTGAAAGCTGTTCAGGATCCCCATCCCGAGCGCCGTGAGCCCAAGAAAGAACAAATACGGGAAGATGATACGGTTGAGCGTGATGGCTTCGTCCCAACTCGTGGCGTTGTCCCCGGTAAATGTGAACGTCTGAATGACCGCCGGGGAGAAAATCATACCCAGAACGATCACCACGGCAAGAACCAGTGCGATCGTCCAGAACAGGCGATTGGCAAACGCCCAGAGTTCCTCGGAAGAGCGGTCGCGCATGTACGTCGTGAAAACCGGGATAAAGGACGCGGCGACTGTGCCTTCCCCCACCAAGCGCCTGAAAAGATTGGGGATACGATAGGCGAGAACGAACGAATCGGCCGACAGCGTGGTACCCAAGAGCAAGGTAATGCGTTGGTCGCGCACGTAGCCGAGAACACGGCTGACGACGGTGACCAAGGAGATGATCGAGGCGGATTTAAGAATTTCCCTTTTTTCTGTCAAAGGAAAGGCTCTCTGGGACCTAAACCCAGTAATAACAATGAGTTGACAGGCAAAACTTGATTAACATAACATACCCTGGCACCCCCGTGCAATCCTTTGCTTACGTTAGATCAAAAAAAACGGATGAACGCGCTTTGAAATCCCGGCCCCCAGCCTCGACCCACAAAAAAGTTGTCGTGGAATTCCTCGACCGCAAGTCTCTCCGCGGATTTATGAATCCTTCACGGATCGGGCAATCCCCTGCCCTCGACGTTCTGACTCCTGAGGGCGAGCACGAGGAAATTCCCTACGAAAAGGTGCGTGCGATTTACTTTGTACGCGACTTGGCAGTGGAGTTTGAGCCGGAGCGGACCGCATTTTTGAGCCGTCCCAAGTTGGATGGCCTGTGGGTGAAGCTGCGCTTCCGGGACGGTGAAACGCTCGAAGGGGTCGTTGCTAACGACCTGCTGGCCCTGATGGAAAATGGACTGCAGCTCACCCCGCCCGACTTCAATTCCAACACCGATCGCATCTATGTGCCACGGAGCGCGCTCACCGAATTGACGGTCCTGGGCGTCGTAGGTATCGCGCGCCGAAAACCTACAGCCGCCCCGCCAGCAGCGCAACCACGCCTGTTCAACGAATAGCCGCCTGGCGATTCCGGATTATAGATATCCGCCAATCACCACGTTCGGCCGACGTAGAAGAGCTTATCCGCACCGAGAAGAAGTGTTCGCGCCGGGTTCTGTACTTCGCCGATTGCGGTGTGCGAGACTCACAGGTCAGGCATTTGTGTGTCGGAGGGAGTGAGTCCATGAAGCTGCATGAAGTGGCGAAAAAGCTGGGATGCCGGTTGGAGGGCGATGGCAGCGTTGAAATCACGGGCGTGGCGGGCATGGACCACGCCGCGCCGGGCCAGGTGACCTTCCTGGCAAACCGGCGCTATTCGCCCATGCTGAAGACCACCTGCGCAAGTGCGGTGCTAATTGAAGATGGCGTAACAGTGGAACGCGAGGCAAATCACAAACCACTGGCGGCTCTGCGAACGGCGAATCCCTATCTGGCCTTCGCGCAAACCATTGAACTGTTCTATCAACCGCCAAGCTACGCGCCGGGAATTCATACTACAGCGGTGATCGCGAAGACGGCGAAGATCGGCAAGGGAGCGCACATTGGACCTTACTGCTTCGTCGATGAACATGCGGAAATCGGCGAAGATGCCGTGTTGCACAGCTTCGTGACCATCTATCGCGGCGCGAGAATTGGCGCGCACTTTTTTGCGCACGCGCACGCCGTGGTGCGGGAATACTGCCAGATCGGCAATCGCGTGATTTTGCAAAACGGCGTGGTCATCGGCGGCGATGGGTTGGGTTTTGCCAAGGGCAACGACGGCACGTGGTACAAGATGGCGCAATCCGGCCCGACGGTTTTGGAGGATGACGTGGAAGTCCAGGCGAACGCCTGCGTCGACCGTGCCACCGTCGGCGAAACGCGCGTCGGCCGTGGAACCAAGATCGACGACCTGGTGCTGATCGGGCATGCCTCGCAAGTCGGTTCGAATGCGATGTTGTGCGGGCAGGTTGGACTGGCGGGCTCAACGCACGTCGGCAACAACTGCATTTTAGCGGGCCAGGTCGGCACCGCGGGACACTTGACGATTGGCGATGGCACGGTGATCACCGCACAGAGCGGAGTGCCCAACGATGTACCGGCGAAATCGCTGTACTCGGGATATCCGGCAGTCGCAAACCGCGACTGGCTGAAAATGATGGCGGCGCTGAACCGCTTGCCGGAGTTGCAAAAGAGAGTGGCGCAACTGGAAGCCGAACTCGCGGTGAAAAAAAGTTCATAGCGAGAACTCAAGCGGAGCCGGGAAAACCTAGTGGGCGCTGGTCGGGCGGGAGGCCGGCGGCGAGTTCGTCATGAAGCCGCTGGTTGAGTACTTCACGCTGCTCGAACGTGTATTGAGTGGAGTCGATAGGCTCGAGAAACTCCACCAGAATATCTCCCGGCGTGATTTTCAGTTTGCGCTTCCCCATGATGCGGTGAGCGCCAGAACACGCCACGGGAACAATCGGCACGCCGGCCTTGATCGCCATCACCGCAGTTCCCTTCTTCAATTCCTGCAAGCGCCCGTCGGGGCTGCGCGTTCCCTCCGGATAGATCAAAAACGATTGCCCGTTGCGCAGGGCTTCCGTGGCTTTTTCCAGGCTGACGATGGCGGAATCGCGATTGTGGCGATCGACGGGAATGAAATGCGCGAGCTGGAAAGCTTGTCCAACAATCGGCCATTCAAATAGAGATCGCTTCAAGAGAATCGCGATGCGCCGCGGAATCGACCACACCACTGCCGGGGCATCCGCGGAGCTGGTGTGGTTCGCGGCGAAGATGACGGTGCCTTCGGGAATACGTTCGGTGCCTTTCACGTGAACGCGGACGCCCACGCATCGCACGAAAAACATGACGCCGTTCACGCCCGCCCAATAAAGGGCATCAACATGCTTGGTGACGAGGGTGTAGATGAGCAGAGGTGGTCCCAGAAGGAGGATGTACAGGCTCAAAAAAACACCAATGAAAGCAGCACGAAGCATGGGCAAGGAAACTTTCTCGAATCCCAGGCGGATGGTCAAGCGTAGTTTTCAGGCTCGTGCCGAGAGCGCGCGGAACAAATTCCTCTGGCCTCAGTAAATACCAGGGATCAGGCGTTTGGTGGATTGGCTGTATTCGGCGTATTCCGCGCCGAAAGCGTCGTGCAATTCAATTTCTTCAACGTGAATGCGATACAGCAAAGCCGCCGTTGTGGGAACCAGCACGACAGCCAGTGCGAGCCAGTTGCGCGAGTGCACGCCGATCGCTAGAAAAATGATCAGCATGCCCAGGTAAGAAGGATGCCGCACGATCCTGTACAGCCCGGCGCGCTGGATCGTTTGCGACTCCTGAATCGCCACGTTGGAGCTGAAGGATTTGCCCAGCGTGAGGATCGCCGTCCATCGCACCGCCAGGCCGACAATCATTAGGGCATCCCCAAGAGACCTCAGCCAGCGAGCGCCGCCGAACATGTTGGGTGTTGACCGGTCCGCAATCCATTCGCAAGCCGTAATCGACGCGAAGATTACAATCCACAGAATCGCCAGCGTGCCGCGGTCGCGCACTTTGCCGCTGCTCCGCTTGGTTCGCGTGGCGAGGCCGATCGCTATTTCCGACGCCAGCCAGCCCCAAATCAAAACTCGCCATAGCAGTGAGAGATTCACGAACGCTCCAATGACTGTCCCGGGTTTTTAATGATTCTTGGCGGTAACCGGCTCGGTGGTTCCACGAAGGATACCTTCACGGATACGCTTGGCGCGGTCCGTAGCGTGCGCCGATTCCGCCACTTGATAAACCTTTTCCCGGACTTCGCCGATGTGCAGCACGATGTCCAGTTCTTTGTCCTCGCGCTTGATGCGAAGGCGAAGTGCATCACCCGGTTTCTGCGACCCTAGCCAGCGCTCGGGACGCCGGGGAACCTCGCCATTGTTCCAGCGAAGGATTTCGTCCTCCACGCGCAGTCCCGCTTTGGCCGCATCGCTGTCGGCATCCACGCTGCGAACGAGCACCGGGCCGTTGGGCTCGCGTTCCACCAGGAAGCCCAGGACCGGGCGCGGGCTTTCGTAGCTGTGAAGCTCAAGACCACTAAGCGAAAGGATGGGGGCGTACGGAAGCGGCTCTGCGCCGCCAATGTATTTGTTGAAGAAGTCTTCCAGCGAACCGCCGGTCACTTTTTCCGCGCTCAGCCGGATGTCCAGGGAATCGCGATAGAACTTCCCTTCCTTGGCAAAGTCTGCGTTCATGGTGCGCATGACATCGTCGAGACTTTTCTGGTTGTCAGTGCGGTCGCGGATGAGAATGTCGAGCAGCACGCCAAGGACCTGGCCCTTCTGATAATAAGAGACACTGCGCGCCGGCTGATTGTACAAAGCGTATTTTTCGAGCCAGGCGTCCAGACTGGATTGCTCCGCGCTCTGCCATTGCTCGGCGGGCCGCACTTCCAGATCGCTGATCTGCCGGCTCAGGTCCATATAAAACTCCTGGCGATTCCACAGCCCGGTGCGCACCAGTGCATAAGAACCGTACGTGTTGGTGACCCCTTCGGCGAACCACAGGGCGCGGGTATACATCTCCTTGGTGTAGTCCACCGGCTCCAGAGATGCCGGGCGGATGCGCTTGACGTTCCACAAATGAAAAAATTCGTGCGCCGACACGTTATTCAGAAAAGCATCGGAGGGCGCGAAGATGGCCGTGGAGTTCGCATGCTCCATCCCGCCGCCACCTCCGCCGGACGCGTTACCGACGTGATAGATGAACGTGTACCCGGTGTAAGGCGCGCCGTCCATCAGCCTCAGTTCGTAGCTGCAGATTTTACGGAGCGCGTTTTCCACCTCGCGCTTGCGCCAGTTATCGCCGTGGATGACGACGTGGACGGGCGGAGTCAGGTCGTGGATGGTGAACTCCTCGAAGTGCGAGGCCTCTATCGGCGCGTCGGCAAGTGCGTCATAGCCGGGCGCCGTGAATTGAAAGCCTAACGCGCGCGGCGACTGAAGCATGCTTGTCAAAGACGCACTCGCAACCTTCCAATCGGATGGAACATTGCCAAGGTCGAGCGTGCACTTCTCCGCTCTGCGCTCAGGAACGTACAACAGAATCAGCGCAGGATTGATGAACGCGTGTTCGGCATTGAGTTGCGTGCTGAACGGGCCAACATCGTCCCAAAAAGTGGTATAGCGGACGGTGATAGTGCCCGACCCCTTCACCTGCCAGGTAAGCTTATCGATTTTCTTGATCTCCACAGGCTGGCCATTCGCGAACGCAACCACTTCCTGCACGTGACTGCTGAAATCACGAATTTCATACAGCGCGTTCCAGGCGGCCATTTGCAGCGTCAGTTGATCCTTCACGTTGGGGACATCCATGGTGACATGAAACAGATGCTGCTCGGGATGCTCCAGCGAGACGGTGTAATGTATGTCTGCTTTGGCGGGAGCGGCCGTGAAGAACAGCAGGCACAGAATTGTGACGATCAAACCTGTGGACGAGCTTCGCAATACTCTATTCAACGCGCATTGGCCTCGGAAGGGATTTGTCCCGCTGAAAGTTTCTTCAACAATTTCTCGCACAAACCGTCAAAGCTTCCATTGGACATGATCAGGAAAATGTCGCCGGACTTGGCTTCGGCGGCGAGAAGATCGGCGATGGCATCCGCGCTGGGCAGAACACGCGCATCTTTGCCGTGCGAACGTACTCCAGCGGCGACTGCTTCCGGGTCCAGGCGATGGACATCGTCGAGCAGCGCCGCGCGGTGCACCGCGTCGAGAACCACGCGATCCGCTAGTGCCAGCGCCTCGGGTAGCGCATCCTGGAAAACTTTGCGCCGCATCGAATTGGAGCGCGGCTCCAGCACCGCCCACAGTCGCCGCCCCGGCCAGCGCAGGCGTGCCGCCTGAATGGTGGCGCGAATCGCCGTGGGATGATGCGCAAAATCATCAACCACCAGGATGCCGTCGACTTCGCCCTTCACGTCCATGCGACGCTTCACGCTGCGGAAGGTCCCTAGGGCTTCTTGAATTGTGGGGTGTGAAATGCCGCGGCCTTGTGCGACGATGATCGCGGCGATGGCGTTCAAAACATTGTGGTGGCCGGTCGCGGCGAGACGGAATTCCGCGAAGGCCTCGCCTTTATAATTCAAAAGAAACTTCATGCCGTCGCTGTCGGGCTGGACGTCGGTGGCAAACCAGTCGTTCGTGGCGCCAAATCCGTAGTGAATCACGGGGCAAAACGCCCTTTCCGTGGCTTGGTGCAGCGCTTCACCCGCATCAGCATCGCCCCAGACAACCACGCGGCCGCGCCGAGGCACCAGGTTCACCAATCGCCGGAACGCCAGTTGGTACGTCTCAAAATCCGTGTAAATATCCGCGTGATCGAATTCCAGCGACGTGATGATCAGATCGTCGGGCTGGTAGTGGAAGAACTTTGCGGCCTTATCCCAGTAAGCGGAGTCGTATTCATCGCCTTCCAGAATAAAATCCTCTCCGCCACCAAGTCCATAACTCTTGCCAAAATTTTCAGCCACGCCGCCAACTAAGAAGTTCGGCTGTTTCTTCGCCACCTGAAAAATCCACGCAAGCATGGCGGTTGTGGTCGTCTTTCCATGGGTGCCACTCACCACGATGGAGTGCTTGCCGGGCAGAAATTCTTCCTCCAGGATTTCCGGCAGTGACTTGTGAACCAGCTTGCGGTCCAGCATTTCCTCCACTTCCACGTTCCCCCGCGAAATGGCGTTGCCCACCACGATCAGTTCCGGCGCCGGTGTCAGATGAGCCGCGTCAAACTTGGAGTCGTATTTTATGCCGAGTGACTCGAGAAGGATTGACGCCGGAGGATACACGCCGGCGTCCGAGCCGGTCACACGGTAGCCGCGTTCGCGCAGCATTCCGGCCAGCGGCGACATCGCCGACCCGCCAATGCCAATCATGTGGATGTGCTTCATCATGCCCTGAGCCTCTTCTAGTTTACGGGACAACCGCCGGTTCGAGAAATTCCAGAGTGCCCTCACCGTGCGCACGGAGACGCGCGCGGATGCCAAGCGGCAGCGTCAACATGGGCCGCTTGCTGTGGCCCACCGGCGCGCCATAGATCACCGGTATGCCAAGGGGCGAAAGTATGCGCGCGCACACTTCGCGGGTCGTCGGGCTCCCAGGCGAAGGCGCGTCTCCATTGGGGAACTCTCCCAGGATGATCGCCTTTGCGCCGCTGAATTTTCCCGCTTGTAGCAGGTGCAGTAACGCGCGGTCCACTTGATAGGGCTTCATGCCACGATCTTCCAGCACCAGGATCGCGCCAGTGCTATCCAATTCCCACGGCGTGCCCAAAGACGTCTGCAGGATGGTCAGACACCCGCCGAGCACCGGCCCTTCCGCCTCGCCGCGAACAAGCGATTCCCCGCGCAGCGGCACGCTCCAACCGGTCGCCGTATTCGAGACCGCCTGCAGAAAAGAGTGTTCGTCATAACCGTGAGCGTCGTCCGCTCCGTGATTGAAGCCCGCGGCAGCCATCGGACCATGGAACGTAACCCAGGCCACCTTCTGCCAAAGGTAAATTTGCAGCGAGGTGAGATCGCTAAAGCCGATGATGCACTTCGGCTCCTTGAGTTCCGCGGAAAAGTCGGAGCCCAGAAGATAGCTCGCGCCGTAGCCGCCGCGCGTGGCCACCAGGCCGCGGATTGCGCTGTCCCTGAGGGCGCTCAGGAATCCTTCCAGCCGCGTTTGCAGCGAGCCAGCAAAATAGCCTTCAGGCGTGGACATCGGCGCGGGAGAAAACTCAAAGCCCAGCCGCCGCAACTCCGCGATGCCCGTCAGAATTTCCTGGTGATCCGCCGGAGACGCCGGAGCAAACACCGCAATCTTCGAGCCCTTCGTAAGAGCCTTCGGCTTGCGCGGATTTGCCGCGAAAACGCTCATTCGCTATGCTCCGCAACCACAACAGCACCCTTCGCCGCGCCGCTACTAACCGCGACGGGCAATCGAAATAGAATCGCGCAGTAAGGAACCATTCCCTGAGCGGCAACCGCCGCGTACAGGGAAAGTTTACGAGTTTTAGAGTTTGAATTGCGTGAGTTTTGCGAAGTGCCGTGCCCTGGCGTATATCTCAGCCTTCTTCAGCTTCAGCAGGCGGTCCAGGCCAAACTGCTCCACGGCAAAGCTGCCAAGCACCGACCCATACACCATGGCGCGGCGCAGAAAAGCCTCGCTCTTGCTTCCCACGCTGGCGAGATAGCCCATGAAGCCGCCGGCAAAGGAGTCCCCAGCCCCCGTGGGATCGTGCGGCTCTTCCAGGGGAAACGCGGGCACGCAAAAGATACCGTTCTTGTCCACCAGCATGGCGCCGTACTCGCCGCGCTTCACCACCAGCGTCGATGGCCCCATCTTGAAAATGTGTTTGGCGGCCAGCAGCAGGTTGTGTTCGCTGGAAAGTTCGCGCGTCTCCGTGTCGTTGATCATCAGGATGTCGACGTGCCTCAGGGTTTCGCGCAGCTCCGCATTGGTCCGCTCGATCCAGTAGTTCATCGTGTCCATCGCCGCGATCTTGGGCTTGTGCTTCACCTGGTGCAGCACGTCGCGCTGCAGGTCCGGCGCAATGTTCGCCAGGAAAACATATTTGGAGTTGCGATATTTCTCCGGCAGCCGCGGCTTGAACTCCGCGAAGCAGTTCAGCTCCGTCGCCAGCGTCACGCGCTCATTCAGATTTTGCGAGTAGCGCCCCGACCAGAAGAAGGTTTTGCCCGTAGTGCGCTCCAAACCTTCAATGTCGATGGGGCGGCCCCTAAATACGGCGGCATCTTCCTTGCTGAAATCATCGCCCACAATCGCAACAAGGTGCACCGGCGCGAAAAAGCTGGCCGCCACGGCGAAATAAGTTGCGGCGCCGCCGACCGCGCGTTCCACTTTCCCGTACGGACTTTCCAGGCAATCAAACGCAACAGAACCAACGACGAGTAAGGACACGTTCTTCTCCTAGGCCAGATATTTGGCGAGTATAGCGCTCAGGTTTTTCTTGGTTTTTGCGGGCACAACTTTTGGATCGGTAATAATGGCGTGTTTCAGGGCCGAACCGCATTTGCAGGCGCGATTCGACGAAAGCGTCTTCACCGCTTCACGAACCACGTTTTGTGCGTTGGTGGCGTTCTGAGTAAGCGTCGCAACGATCTGCGCCACGGTCACCGAATCGTGCTGGGGATGCCAGCAATCGTAATCCGTGATCATGGCGATTGTCGCGTAACAAATCTCCGCCTCACGCGCGAGCTTCGCCTCGGTCACGTTGGTCATTCCGATCACTTCCCAGTTGTTGGCGCGGTGGAAATTCGCTTCGGCCAGGGTGGAGAATTGCGGTCCCTCCATGCACACGTACGTGCCCTTGCGATGCACTGGAACCGCCGCGGACACGCAGGCATCGGCCAGCGTCGAGGAGAGTTGCGGGCAGGTGGGGTTGTCAAACGTGACGTGCGCGACGATGCCATTCCCAAAAAACGTCGAAGGGCGCCCCTTGGTACGGTCCACAAACTGATCCACCACAAGAAATTCCCCGGGACGCAAGTCTTCCTTCAACGAACCGACAGCGCTCACGGAAATAATGCGTTGCACGCCGAGCAGCTTCATGGCATAAATGTTCGCGCGGAAGTTCAGCTCGCTGGGCATGAAGCGATGTCCGCGTCCGTGGCGCGCCAGAAAAGCAACGCGCTTCCCTTCCAACTTACCGACGACCAGCGCGTCAGATGGCTCGCCAAACGGTGTCTTCACGCGAATCTCGCGCGTGTCCGTAAGGCCGCTCATCCAATAAAGCCCGCTGCCGCCGATCACGCCAATTTCCGCCACGGCTTCCTTCGCCCGCGCACTGTTCCCTGCCGACTTCTTCGCTTTCGCCATTCACATTTCTCCTGGGAGTTACCGGTTCAGGTCCACGGATTCGATTTCAATTTTTCCGTTGCGCTCGTGAAGCGTCGCCGCTGCAATATCGGGGTCGTGCGCAAAAACCACCATCCACCCTTCGTTCACAATTCGCGGGAGCCACGTGCGTTTGGTCTCTAGCGTCTGCATTGGATACAGGTCGTAGGCCATGATCCAGGGCAACGGAATATGGTGCCGTGTTGGCAGCAAATCCGCAACAAAGGCCAGCGACTTTCCGCCGCCGCTCAGCAGTACCGCCTGGATGCTCGCATTATGGCCGGGAATTCGCGCCACCGAAATACCCGGCAGGATTTCCGCATCGCCATCCACCGGCGTCCACTGGCCCGCGTCCAGAATGGGTCGGTAGTTGTCGGGGAGATAGCTGGCACGGTCGCGTTCGCTGGGTTCCCGGGCGTGCTCCAGTTCCGATTTCTGCACCACGTAGTGCGCGTTGCGGAAAGTGGGAACGGCGCGGTCTCCGTCCATGCGCGTGTTGCCCCCAGCATGATCGAAATGCAGGTGTGTGTTGATCACCAGATCGATGTCGTCGGGCTGGACTCCGGCGCGGTGCAGCGAGTCGAGTAGCGGGTCGCCATCCTGAACCTTGTAGATGGCGCGCTGCTTGGCATCCCACTTCGTGCCATTGCCCGTTTCGATCAGAATGGTTTTGTTGTGTGCGCGCACCAGTAGCGAATTCGCCCGCATGCGGATGCGATTCTTTTCGTCCGGCGGAGATTTCTTCTCCCACAAAATTTTCGGCACTACGCCGAACATGGCGCCGCCATCCAGGCCGAACGCGCCACCATCGAGGTACCGGATTTCCATGTTGCCTAGGTGCATGCGCGTCTACAAACCGGATCCTTTCAGGATTTCGGACACCGCGGTGAAAGGATCGATCTTGCGATCGGCAACGGCGGCAGCCAGTTCGTGCAGCTTTGCCTCGCCGGCTTGGCCGCCCAGCACGCGCTCCAGCAGGCGCGACTCCAGCAACTCGATCAGCCGGTTCTGCCAGTGCTCAACGTGCTTCTTGCGCCGCTGCCCGCTGGACTGAAAATGCTGACTGAATTTCGCCACGCTTTGCGCCAGTTCGTCGATGCCCTTGTTTTCCGTGGCCACCGTGCGCATCACCGGAGGGTGCCAGCCATCGCGCGGCATCACCAGCGAAAGCATGGCGTGGAGCTGCTCTTCCAGGCGGTCGGCGCCTTCGCGATCGGCTTTGTTCAAAACAAAAATGTCGCCGATTTCCATCAGCCCGGCCTTCATGTTTTGTATGTCGTCGCCCAGACCGGGCACCAGAACCACCAGCACGCAATCGGCAAGCCGCACGATATCGATTTCATCCTGGCCGACGCCGACGGTTTCGATCAGCACTTGACGCTTGCCTGCGGCATCGAGCAGCAGCGCCACTTCGGCGGTGGCGCGGGCCAGCCCGCCCAGAAAACCGCGCGTGGCCATGGAGCGAATGAAAATGCCCGCGTCCGTGGCGTGGCTCTGCATGCGAATGCGGTCGCCCAGAATCGCCCCGCCGGAGTAAGGGCTGGTCGGGTCAACGGCGATCACGCCAACGGGCTCCTCGCGCTTACGGTGATACGCGGCCAGCCGATCGACCAACGTGCTCTTCCCCGTCCCCGGCGCGCCGGTAATCCCGGTGAGATACGCCTGCCCCGTGTGCGGGAACAGCATGCGCAGCAAACCG
>Ga0210409_10005345_pt1 | contig 13502 bp, 8 predicted proteins | sample IncBWH17MmetaG_FD_161649 | JGI IMG/M metagenome (GOLD analysis project Ga0210409, IMG submission 161649) | Forest soil microbial communities from Barre Woods Harvard Forest LTER site, Petersham, Massachusetts, United States - Inc-BW-H-17-M | ecosystem: Environmental > Terrestrial > Soil >... | reverse complement strand
GAGGCGCGCGGCGAGATAAATCAATGAATTGCATACGTTGTTGCCGTCGCCTACGTAGGTGAGTTTGAAGCCTCGCAGTGCGCCGAATTTTTCTTCGAGGGTGAAGAAATCGGCAAGCGCCTGGCAGGGATGAAATTTATCGGAGAGCGCGTTGATCACCGGAATGTCGGCGTTGGCGGCCATTTCTTCGAGAACGCGCTGGTGATACACGCGGGCAACGATGCCTTGCACCCAGCGATCGAGATTGCGGGCTACGTCGGCGATGGATTCGCGGGCGCCGAGCGAGGCGGAAGCTTGCGTGTGATCGAGGAAAATCACTGATCCGCCCATGCTTTGGATCCCGACCTCGAAGGTGACACGGGTACGCAGCGAAGGCTTTTCAAAAATGAGGGCGATGAATTTGCCCTGCAGGGTGGAGGCGTAGCGAACGGGACGGGCTTTGATGTCGGCGGAGAGATGGATGAGTTCGCGCGTGTGTGTGGGACTCCATTCGCCTCCGGTGAGGAGATCGTTCGACAACGAAATGGGTGCTACGAGAGTGGTGGTGGTCATTTTTTCACCTTGCCGCAGAGTGCGCGAAACGCCGCGGATTAGCGGCGGCTTGCGTGGGAGCGGCGGAGATAGATTTGGGAGTTTTTGCGAGAACGGACTCGAACAAGCGAAGAAAATCGCGGACCTGTGCGCGAGTGATTATGAAGGGCGGCAGGAGGCGCAGCGTAAAATCGTGGGTGCAATTGATGAGCAACCCCTGACGCAGGGCTTCGGTGACGAAGGGATTGCCATCGACGGAAAGTTCAACGCCTAGAATGAGGCCCTCGCCGCGAATTTCACGGATGAAATTGAATTTGCCAGCGAGTTTGGCCAGGCCTTCGCGGAGTTCGGCGCCACGCGCGCGAACGTTGGCGAGGAGTTTCTGTTGTTCGAGAGTGTTTAGGAATTCGAGAGCTGTGGCGCAGATCAGCGGACCGCCACCGAAAGTGGTGCCGTGCAGACCGGGCGAGACAAAGGCGGCGACCGCTTCCGTGGTGAGTATGGCGCCGAGGGGCAGACCGGCGGCAAGCGGCTTGGCTACCAGAACAATGTCCGGCCGGGAAGAAAACTTCTGGTAGGCGAAATAGCGGCCGGTGCGACCGAGGCCGCATTGAATCTCATCGGCGATGAGGAGCGCACCTTGCTGCGTAGCCAGGCCGCGAGCGCGATTCCAGAAGGCTTCGGTGACAGGATGGATTCCACCTTCACCCTGGATGGTCTCGAGGATGACGGCGCAAACGGTATCGTCGAATTTCGATTCGAGATCGGCGATGTCGTTAAAACGGACAAATTCGACGCCGGGGACCAAAGGCGCAAACGGCAGGCGGTATTTTTCAGTGGAGGTCACACTGACGGCGCCAAAGGTGCGGCCATGAAACGAATTGTGCATAGCCAGGATGCGGTGCTTGGCGGCGGGCTTATCCGGGGCGTCGGAAGCAGTGCGGGCGCAGAGGCGGGCGAGTTTCAGCGCGCCGTCGGCGGCTTCGGTGCCGCTGTTGGAGAAGAAAACGCGGTCCATGCCAGAGATTTCGGCGAGCTTGCGGGCCAGGGGACCCTGGTAAGCATTGTGATAAAGGTTGGATAGATGGATGGCGCGCGCGGCTTCGCGGCGAACCACTTTTACGATGCGCGGATGAGCATGGCCGAGGGCGTTGACGGCGATGCCGCCAAGGAAGTCGAGATATTTTTTGCCCGCGGAGTCATAGACATGGGCGCCACGACCGTGGGTGATCAGAAAAGGTTGGCGCTTGTAAGTCGGCAGAAGGAACTGGTCCGCATCGCTAAGGCGTGTATCGAGCTTCGGCTTGCTGCTGCGCGCGGGCTTTGCCCTTTGCATCGCGGGGTGAATCCCTATCTTTATCTTTTTATTAGTGACTCGCATCATTTATAGTCCGCATTACGCCGCCGAGAGCGCCGCTTGGGTCGCCGGAAGGGACTCCCGAAGGACACGGGTGCCGGGGACGGCATTAGCGGTATCGTGAGATAGGTCCGCGGCTTGCGACACGCGCAAGAGCGAATCAGGCGAGCCAGCGCCGACGATATGCACTTCGCGGACGCCGCCTTCGAGAGCGCGCTTGGCGGCTTCCAGTTTGAGCACCATTCCGCCCGATACCACCCGGGACTGCACGAGGCGCTCGATTTCTTCCCAAGTAATGGCGGAGAGAACTCTATCGCCGTCGAGAACGCCGGCAACATCGGTGAGATAGATCAGGCGGTCGGCGCCGAGATATTCGGCGCAGGCGGCAGCCATGTGATCGGCGTTGATGTTGTACAGCTCGTTGTCCGGACCGAGGCCGAGACAAGGAGCGACGGGAACCAAGCCTTCGCGCCAGAGCGATTCTATGAAAGAAGTATTCAGGCCGGTGAGGTAGCCTACGAAACCGAGGCTGCCTTCGACTTCGTTGTGAATCATAGGCTCCGCGCGGAAGGTAGCGGCATCCGCGGCGGAAATGCCAATGGCCGGCACGCCTTCGGCGGAGATGGCGGAGGCGAGGCGCTTGTTGAGGAGTCCGGCGAAAACCATGACGGCAACATCGCGGGTTTCGCGATTGGTGACGCGCAGGCCAGCGACGAAATTGCTTTCGATGCCCATGCGCTGGAGGGTAGCGGTGAAAACGCGTCCGCCGCCATGAACGACAAGGATTTCATGGCCCTGTCGCGCGAGTGCGGCGATTTGCCGGGCCAGGCTGCGCACGGTGGCGTCGTCTTCGAGTAGTGCTCCAGCCAACTTGATTACAGTTTTCATTGCAGTGCGGTCTGCTCCTCGATGCCTAAGATGAGATTGAAATTCTGCACGGCCTGGCCGGCTGCGCCTTTGCCGAGATTATCCAGGCAAGAGACGACGATGAGGCGTTTGCCGGAATTGTCCAAGGAAAAGCCGATATCGCAGAAATTGGTGTGTGCTACGTGCTGCAATTCGGGCAGGAAACCGGCGGGCCAGATACGCACCATGGGTCGGCCAGCGTAGAACTTGCGGAAGACGCTTTCGATAGATTCGGCCGTGTGGGCGGCGCTAAGCGTCACATAGATGGTGGAGAGTATTCCGCGGGCGAGCGGAAGCAGATGGGTTGAAAAAATGAGTCGATCTTCGGGCAAGCCGGTGTGCTCGAGAATTTCCGGGGTATGGCGATGAGAAAAAAGATTGTAGGCCTTGAAATTTTCGTCGACCTCGACGAAGTGGAGGTCGCGACGGGGATCTTTGCCGGCACCGCTGACACCGGACTTGCAATCACACACTATGCCGCTGCCGTCAGCGATCAAACCGGCTTCGGCGAGGGGGCGCACGGCGAGGATGACGCTGGTGGCGTAGCAACCCGGATTAGCGACCAGCCGCGCGGAGGCGATTTCTTTGGAGTACAGCTCGGGAAGACCGTAGGCAGCTTCGTGTAGCCAGTTTGCGTGGGGCGTGGGGAGCTTGTACCAGGAGCTGAAAGTGTCGGCGGAACGAAATCGAAACGCACCGCTGAGATCGACGACACGGATGCCAGCTTGCAGGAGCGTGGGCGCGATTTCCGCGGAAACTTCGTGCGGGATGGCCAGGAAGGCGGTTCCCGCGGCGCTGGCGGTGATGTCGCTTACGGAAAGAGGGCGGAGCGGCGCTTCACCGATGCCGCGGAGCTGAGGGAACAGCTCGGCGAGGCACTTTTTGTTGTGGGTGTCGCGAACGTAAAAGACCGGCGACTTCACGGCGGGATGGCGTAGAAGTAGGCGCGCCAGCTCGAAGCCGGAATAACCGGTGACACCTACGACAGCGAGCTGTTCGGGGTTTCTCATTTTACAAGCGATTCGATTTTTTTCTGCAGCGATTCGCGGGACTTTTTGTCCGGCGTGATGATCAGGACGGTGTCATCGCCGGCGATGGTGCCGGCTGTCTCTGGAAATTTGGCGGCGTCCACGGCGGCGGCGAGAGGCTGGGCGCCACCGGGCGGTGTTTTCAGGACCAGCAAATTTTCGGCGGGGCGAATGTCGGAGAGGAATTCACCGAGGGCGCGAGCCAGGGAAGGCAGGCTATTCGATTCTTCGGGAAGCGCGGCGGCGGGGCGATAGCCTTCGTGCGTTTTTACCAGGCGAAGCTCCTGGAGGTCGCGGGAGAGGGTGGCTTGGGTCACGCGCAACTTCTGGGCGGCGAGACGGCGGCGCAGAGCTTCCTGGTTGGTGATGGAGGCGTCAGAGATGAGGCGCAGGATCTGCCCGTGACGAAACGTTTTGCCGGTATTCATAGCGCGGTGAAAATATGCACTCACCTGTATATTTATACGGGCAAAGGCCCATGCATGTCAACGCTGATTTGAAATGTTTCCGCAGAGGCCTGTACGAACGGCCATGAATGGACGTTCGGGCAGCTAATGCAGGATTCGCACCATTGGCGAGGTGGGTGGTGGATTCTCGCGACGAGTAGTGTTACTTATCGAAATAGCCTTCTTGAGCCATGGGAACACGCTGCCAAACCGCAGGATGCAAAAACGACTCGCCGACGGCGCTGGCCGAACAGCAATTGTGCGTGCTGCACTTCACGCTGTCGCTGGAAAGCGGATGCGCGGAGATGCGGCGGGAGACGGCGCTGGGCAACACCGGGCATGAGCGGCAACGGGAGATCATGCGATTTATTACGGAGAATGGGGAGAAGCTGGCGCGGGTGGCTACCAGCGGGTTGCATCTTACGGACGATTTGAAGGCGCGGATTTTGAGCACGTTTTTGACGTTGATGAATTTGCGGGAGAATTTGGATCGGGCTTCTATGCGGTCTTCTTACGGGCGGCATCCGGTTCCGCGGTGAAACCTCTCAGCTTCGATTAGATTTTTCAGCCTGGGCGTTTGGGACGCAGCGGTGCTGCGCCCCTATTCGCGCGGCGTCAACGTTAGATACGAGAGGCGGTATTGGCTGTGAAAACCGCCGCACTCCAAAAAAATCAGGTCCCGATGTAGCGGGCGTATAGAGTGCGTGCTATGGCTGGGTCTTTTGTGCCTTTTAGGATGGCGCGGCCGTCGGAGAAGACGGTCATTTCGTAGGGCGGAATGCGGAAGCGGAGCAGGAATTCGTTGTGCCGGACGTCGGAGACGGTGGGGGAGAGGCGGCTTTTCAGGGTGGCAAGGTCAAGCGAGCGATTGCGTTCGTGAATCTGCACGGAATCGCGGCCGCACATAGTGATGTGAGGCTGGGCGTCGCCATCGAGGTAAGTGAAGTCACGGCGTGCGCAGGCGCGGCAGTGTGGATCGCGAGTGATGCCGACGGATTGGAAGTGGCCGGTCCAGACGTCGCAGGAGATCAGGCGGTCGTGCAGGGCGTCTGCGCGTCCGGCCAAGAGCTTGGTGGCTTCGGCGGCTTGAAGAGAAGCGATTAGATTGACGATGGGGCCGAGAACGCCGATGGTGTCGCAGGTTTCCTCGAGACCTGACTGCTGAGTATCCATTAGACAGGCGAGGCAGGGAGTCGTTCCGGGGCGAACGGTCAGGGTTAGACCGTAGCTGGCGACAGCGGCGGCGTAAATCCAAGGCTTGCCATTTTGGACGGCAAAATCGTTGATGAGGAAACGGGTCTCAAAATTGTCCGTTCCGTCGAGAATCAGGTCGAAGGGGGCGAGCAGTTCGGCGGCGTTGTGAGGGCCGAGGTCGGCAACGATGCCTTCGATGGAGACGCTGGAATTGATGGCGCGCAGCTTGCGCTCGGCGGCGACGGCTTTGGGCAGGGCAGCGAGGGCGTCAGACTCGTCGAAGAGAGTTTGCCTCTGAAGGTTGGAAGACTCGACAAAATCGCGGTCGATGATGCGCAATTTTCCTACCCCGGCGCGGGTTAACAAATTGGCGGTGGCGGCGCCGATCGCGCCGCATCCGACGATTACGGCGCTGGAGGACAGGAGGCGCTGCTGGCCTTGCTGGCCGATTGCGGCGAAGAGAATTTGCCTTGAGTATTTTTCGTGGAGAGAATCGTTCACTGGGCGAAGACCCTTGGGACCGTGGCGTTTGAGACGATACGAGGCACAGGCTAAAGCCCGCACTACAGTTATGATAGCGCCAAAGTTCGCGGGACGGGCAACGCCGCTATGCTACGCTTCGTCTGAGCCAGTGGAAGCATGAAAGCGCATTGTGGGCAAGGGTTGCGCATCATTGTCGCGGCCGCGCTCCTTACCGGAGCTGCGTCGGGGCACGGACAGACGCCGCAGGAATCACCCGCGGGTCAGCAGAGTGATGCGACTCCCCAAGACACCGCCAACGCGGCCACACCGGTAACGGCCATACGCATCGTGACAGAGGATGGACGGATACTCTCGGAGGCGCCCGCGGGGCTGCCCATTGGGTTGGGAAAGCCAATGGAGCGGGAGCAGGTGGCCGAAAGCATTCACGCGCTGTACCGCACGGGCGATTACGCGGACGTGCGAGCGACTTCCACACCAGTGGATGGCGGGGTACGCATCGACTTCGTAGTGCGGGAGCAACTGTTTTTCAATCAGGTGATTATTCGCGGGCTGGTTTCGCCGCCGACGGAGGCATCCGCGGTTGCGGCGGTGCAGCTGCCGCTGGGGGAGCCGTATCGGGCGGATGCGGTGAATGAGGGATTGGAGAGGCTGCGCGAGCTGCTCAAAGAAGAAGGGCTGCATGCGGCGCAGGTATCCGCGCAGACGGCCCCCCATGCGCAGGATCACCAGATGGACGTGATCATTAACATCCAGGCGGGACCGCGGGCGCGTATCAAGGAAATACAACTAACCAATGGGACGGAATACGGAAACGCGGAGATCCTGGCGCGATCGAAGCTAAAGGTGGGCGCGCAAGTGACGGCGGCACGTGTGCAGCGGGGCACTTCGCGGGTGCGCAACTTCCTAGTGAAGAAGGGGCACTTGAACGCGCGGGCGGTGGTGCGGCTGGGAGCTTACGACGCGAAGAGTAATACGATTGCGCTGGAGCTGGAGGTTACGGCGGGGCCGCTGGTGCGGGTGGCGGTGACGGGGGCAAAATTTTCCGGTGGGGAGCTGAAAAGACTGGTGCCGGTCTATCAGGAGGGAGCGGTCGACACGGATTTGCTGGAAGAAGGCAAGCGCAACATCCGGGAGCGACTGGAACGCAACGGGTACTTCGACGCGGGTGTGGAATACGCGACGAGCACAAGGGAAGTGAAACTCATCGGCGGGCGCAAGAGCACCGAGGAAGTGATCACTTATCGGGTGGAACGAGGAGACCGGCACACGTTGCTGGGAGTCGAAATCACGGGGAATCGCTATTTTGACACGGAGTTGCTGCGCAGCCGGCTGACGATTTATCCGAAAGGGTTCCAGACGCGGGGGAGATTCAGCCGAAGGCTGCTGGAGGGCGACCGGGACTCCATGAAGAATTTGTATTTGGCGAACGGATTTATGGAAGCGGCGGTGGATGCGCAGGCGCTGGACAACTACAAAGGCAAGGAAGGCGACCTGCTGATTCGTTTTGTGATTCAAGAAGGGAAGCAGACACGGGTAGCGTCGCTGAAGATCGATGGAGTGCAGGCCTTCACGAAGGAGGAGTTGCTGGGCGTGGTGGCGTCTACGCCGGGTCAACCTTATTCGGAATTCAACGTGGCCACGGACCGCGACAACATTCTGGCGCTGTATTTCAACGATGGATTTCCGGACGCGAAATTTACGGCGACGGCGGAGCGGCTGAAGGAGCCCGCAAATAAGGATAGTGCGGGGAATAGCGCAAGTGCGCAAACCGCGAGCACCTCAAGCGCCACGCAGAAAGGCGGCCAAGGAAAGAACGAGGAGAGCTTCGAAGGTGGATACATGAATGTGGCGTATCAGATCGAAGAAGGGCCACAGACGCGAGTGCGAAGGATCTTGCTGACGGGATACGACCACACGCGGCCGAGCGTGATTCGACGGGAGATTCGAGTGCAGTCGCAGGCCCCGTTGCGAGAAGGAGAAGTGGTGGACTCGCAACGGCGGCTGTACAACCTGGGAGTGTTCAATCGAGTGACGATCCAGCCGCAAAATCCGAACGGAACGGACACCAACAAGGATGTGGTGGTGCTGGTGGAAGAGGCCAAGCGCTACACGCTGGCGTATGGCGGTGGGTTCGAAGTGCAGCGGCTGGCGAGCACGAGCAATCCGGCGGGAAGCCAGGTGCAGGCGGCGGTGCGGGGGATCCTGGAGGTCAGCAAGCTGAACTTGACCGGGCGAGGCGATTCGCTTTCGCTGAAATTGCGCGGGAGCACGATCGAGGACCGGGCACTGCTGGGATACAACCATCCGAACACGTTCAGCGATCCACACCTGAGCCTACAGGTATCGGCGTATACGGAGAAAACGCAGGACATCAATACGTTCACGCAGACGCGCTATGAGGGATCGCTGCAGATGAGCGATCAGGTGACGCCACGAACTTCGCTGCTGTACCACTACACGTTTCGCAAAGTGGTGGTGACGAATTTGAGCACCCACATTTCACCGGAGGAGATTCCACTTTTTAACGCACCGACGCTGGTGTCGCAGTTCGGGTTGGGATGGTCACGGGACGCACGAGACAACCCGGCGGATGCCACGAAGGGAAACTTCAACAGCGCGGACGTGAGCGTTGCGGACACGAAGATTGGCTCCAGCGCGAGCTTCCTGCGTTTTTACTATCAAAATTCGACGTATTACCCGATCAAACGGAGATTCAGCTTTGCACGTTCTATCCGCGTGGGGATTTTACTGCCCTATCGCGACACGGTTTCGCTGAGTTTTCCCGCGCCCACGACACTGCCGTTGCCGACGGAGATTCCCCTGCCAGAGAGATTTTTCGCGGGGGGCGGGACCTCGCTGCGCGGATTCGCGTTGAACCAAGCGGGACCACGCGATTCGGTTACCGGGTTTCCGGTGGGCGGGCAGGCGCTGCTGGTGCTGAACCAGGAATTTCGCTTTCCGATGCGGCTGCCGTACATCGGGACGGCGCTGAGCGGCGCGTTGTTCTATGACGGGGGAAACGTGTATAGCCGGCTGGGCCGAGTAACGTTGCGGCCTTATCCGCCGAAGCCGATTTTCAATCCTGCCAACCCGACACAGTGTCAATTCAATTGCACGAACGAGTTGAATTATTTTGCGCACACGGTCGGGCTGGGATTCCGGTACGCCACCCCGGTCGGACCGATACGCATCGACCTCGGTTACCAGATTAACCGGCCGCAGTTTGTTACGCCGATTTGTCCGAAGGGCGTGGCGACGGTGAACTGTCAACCAGGCCAGATTGGATTTCAGGGATTTCAGGCAACGCGGCTGCCGGGGTTCCAAATTTTCTTTAATCTGGGATCAACATTCTAATGCCTCACCGTTCAAGCTATTTGTTGGCCGGGGCGCTGCTGGCGCTAACGGCGGGGCACGCAGGAAGCCAGGAGTTGCTGGATCAGATCGCGGCGCGCGTGGAGAGCGACATTATCCTGCTGAGCGAAGTGCGGACCTTGGGCAAATACCAGATGCTGGTGGATGGGAAAACGGAAAGCGACGGGGCAATTCTGGACCGGCTGATCGATCAATGGATCGTAAGGAACGAAGCCGATACGGCGCGCTTCCCGCACCCCGCGGACGTGGAGATCGCGCATGGGGTGGAACATCTGCAAGCATCCTTCGCATCGCCGGAAGAATACCAGACCCGAAAGAGGCAATCCGGGCTGAGCGATAAAGAGATCGCTCGAATGGTGACGGACCAACTGTATCTGAGCAACTATCTGGATTCGCGATTTCGCCCCGCAGTCCTGGTGACCGCGAAACAAGTGGAGGACTTTTACCAGGAAGCGGTGCTTCCACGGGCTAGAGCGCACAACCAAGCACCGCCGGCGCTAGATGCCTCGCGGGAGTACATCCAAGAGGCGCTGGTGCAGCGCGGGATTAACGAGCAAGCGGACGTGTGGCTCAAGGAGAGCCGCGGGCGCTTGCACGTAGAGAAATTCTTGAAGGACAGCGGAAAATGACTCGCGAAACGCGCCAGCGGAAATGGAGATGGCTGAGGCACATTGCGTGGGTGCTGGCGGCAAAACTGCTGCTGATCTTGTTGATTGTGATGGGCGTGGCGCTTTTTTTTGGGAGCGGAGCGGGCAACCCGCTGATTCACGGTTTTGTTGTGAAACGTCTGGAGAAAATGACCGGCGGGCAGGTCACGCTAGGGTCCATTTCCATTCACTGGCTCTCGCTGGAAGTGAGGCTGAAGGATCTCGCAATTCGCGGGCGGGAACCTGCTGACACGGAGCCGCTGTTTGCCGCCGATGAAGTGCTGGCAGGGCTGCGCATCGATTCTTTCTGGGGGCGCAAAGTTTCGCTGAACGATTTGCTGGTGCAAAGGCCGCAGGTACACATCCGAGTCGAGAAAAATGGCGCGAGCAACGTTCCGGTCCTAAGAGGGGCGTCCACGAAGAAGCCTGTGCGAGAAACGCTGTTCGACCTGCATATCCGCAGGCTCCAATTGCAGAATGGCTGGATCCTTTATAACGACGTGAGAACGCCTCTGGCGGTGGAAGGCGACAACCTGCGACTGGCGCTGGACGCGAGCGGCTCGGCCGGCCAATCAATGTATCTGGGGACTATTGACTGGCAATCGATTCACTTCACGGCAGAACGGTTCTTGCCTTGGCCGGTGAGCGTTTCCGCCAAATTCACCCTGCGCGAGGATGGTTTCACGCTGGAGCAAGGAGTATTGAGCGCGGGCCGCTCGCACGTCGATGCCCAGGCGGAGATGCAAGACTATTCGCACCCGAAATGGAGTTTTCGTTACCGCGGATGGGTAAACCTGCTGGACATCCGGGAGAACTTGCGCTCGCCGGAAACGCCTACGGGCCGAGCGGACGTTTACGGCGAAGGAACATTTACGGACAGACAATTTCGCGGAACGGGCAGTTATTCCGGCCACGAGATTGAGCTGACGTACCCGATTTTTCACGCTGCGGGATTGTCCAGCCGAGGCAGCTTCCAGATGGATAACAATGGCCTGGTGGTGCCGGATTTTCTTGCGCTGGCGTTCGGTGGCACGGTGAAGGGCCGGGTATTGATGCGCTTTGACGGGTTGAAATTCCGCGCCGATACGCATGTGCAGGACGCGCACCTGGCTGGCGTCCTGCCGGCCATCGAGCATGCCGGCTTCCCGGTCGACGAATTGCACTGGGACACGCTGATATCCGCGGACACAATCGAGACGTGGAGCGGACCATTCCAACATTTTGAGATTAACGGAACGATGGAGTGGACATCCCCAGACAGCGTCGCTGCAGGACACATCCCAGTGGATGGCGATTGGGACATCCGCTATCGCTATGATCCGCAGACGCTGACCGTCAACAGCGGCGAATTCGAGACGCCAGCCAGCCGAGCGGTGATCAGCGGAGTACTCGCGCCACGGAATACAGCGATGGACGTGCGATTTGAAACTGGCGCCCTGGAGAGCTATCGCGATTTCATTAACGAACTTCGAAATACGCCGCCGAATTCCAAGGATGCGATCAAAGTGATTACGGGAGGCGCGCGATGGGAAGGGAAAATCAGCGGGCCGTCCGGAGGTCCCACGTTTGAGGGCCACGTCCGGGGCGAGGGCGTGCGTTATAACGATGTGGCCTTTGATTCATTGGAAGGGGAGCTTTTATATTCGCCGGACGAATTGACGTTTTCGCGCGGCAAGATGCGGCGCGGCGCGGTGGATGCGTCGGTGGAACTGGGCTTGGAGCTGGAGGACTGGGGCTTTTTACCGGAAAGCACGTGGTCGGCCGACGTCAGCTTGGAAGCAACACCGGTGGACGCTCTGCAACAATTCTTGGATTCGTCGTACCCCGTCCGGGGACAACTCTCCGGACAGTTTCACGGGCACGGAACACGAGAAGCGCCCAGCGTTACCGGACTCTTCGATCTGGCCAACGGCGACGCGTACGGCGTGACGTTTAACCGCGTGCGCGGGCAACTCAATTTAACCCCCGACGAAATTCGCATAGCGAACGCGGAGCTACGGCTGTTTCCGCCGGAAAAAGAAGCGGGGCACGGAGCGGGAATTGTTACCGGTACGGCCGGATACAGCTTCAAGGATCACAACGCGTCGATTGATTTGGTCGGCGCGGCCATTCCACTGGCGAATTTTCAGAAATTGCAGTCGCCGCGATTTGCGCTGGGCGGCCAAGTCTCTTTCCGACTCAAAGCAAGCGGCCCGCTCGAGGCCCCAAAAAGCGAGGGGACTTTTCGGGTAGTGGACTTGAAGGTCGGACAATCGGTAATGGGCAGCTTCGACGGAACGCTGAGCTCGGACGGGCACATCGCGCGGCTGGAGCTGGGATCAGCGATGAGCGCTGGGGAAATTTCGGGCGGATACACTCTGGTGCTAGCTGATCCTTACACGATCGAGGGCAAAGTTACCGTCAAGGATATGGCGCTCGATGCGCTGATTCTGGGTGCGCTGCATTTGCAGTCCTTCAATGGACACGGCAGAGCGGATGGCGAAATCGGATTGAGCGGCTCGCTGAAGCGGCCGGAGAGTATCTTCCTGGATGCAAAATTCTCGCGGTTGACATTTAACTACGCGAACGTGCAGCTTGAGAACGTGGGCCCGGTACACTTTCGATCTTCTCGAGACAACCTGCAGATTGAGCCAGCGGAGTTTCGAGGGCCGGACACGGACCTTCGCGTCGAAGGGAATGTCGGTTTCGCAGAGCGCACGAGCATGAACCTGCAGCTGAACGGCGCACTGGACCTGCGGCTGCTGGCGGGAATATCGCCGGGACTAACTATCGGCGGCCCGGCGAAGATGAACGCCAAATTCGAAGGTACGCTGGAGCGGCCGCGGATCAACGGCCGAATTCATATCGAAAACGCCAACGCGCGGGTGGTTGATTTTCCGACTGGGCTCAGCAACGTCAAAGGAGATTTCGTTTTTGATGATACGCGGCTTTTCTTCAACGACATGACCGCGGAAGCGGGTGGAGGAACGCTGCATGTTTCCGGCAGTGTGACCTATACCGAGCGGCCCCTGCGATACGACATCACTGCCAGGAGCGATAGTACGCGCATCCGCTATCCGGAGGGGATGAGCTGGCTGACGGGAGGCTCGCTGCGGTTGACAGGCACGACGGAAGCGGGTTTGCTCTCCGGCCGCGTCACCGTGCGGCGCGTTACGTTGACGCAAGGGTTGGAAGTGGCCGGGGCGCTGGTTTCCACAAAGCAAGGGATCAGCGGCCCGTCCACCAGCTCTACATTTTTGCGCAATTTGCAGTTCGATGTGGAGGCAGTTTCGGCGCCGGACGCGCGCATGGAGTGGCCGGGCGCGGAATTGGATGCGGAGGCGAACATCCGCGTACGCGGAACGTGGGAACATCCTATCCTGCTAGGGCACATCCATGTGCTGTCCGGCGATTTGCTGTTTCACGGCAACCGTTATCGCGTGGCTAGAGGCGATATCAATTTTACGAATCCGTTCCGGCTCGATCCAGTGGTCAATGTGGAGGCCAGCACTACGATTCAACAGTATGAGATAACACTGAACTTCAACGGCCCGGCCAG
>Ga0210409_10005343_pt1 | contig 13505 bp, 16 predicted proteins | sample IncBWH17MmetaG_FD_161649 | JGI IMG/M metagenome (GOLD analysis project Ga0210409, IMG submission 161649) | Forest soil microbial communities from Barre Woods Harvard Forest LTER site, Petersham, Massachusetts, United States - Inc-BW-H-17-M | ecosystem: Environmental > Terrestrial > Soil >... | reverse complement strand
TTCCTACATTCCTGCACCAGCCACCGGACGTGGACGGCGCAACTCTCGTCGAAGACCCGTTGACCCGCCGTGTCGTCGCGTTGTTCAACGCTGTCTACGAAGTGATCCTGCAGCTGCAGGCCCGCTACTTCGTCCATCACGGCGAGACGCCCGACGAGCTGGAAACGCTGGCGAAGACGGTCAAGCACCTGATGAATTGGGTGATGCGTCAGCTCGGTCCGCTGGTCACGAGCCTCCCGGTCGGCGCCGCGTTCCCGGGAAAAACCACGGGCCCCGCATTCGACATGGTGCGACCATCATTTTTCGTGCTGCCCCATCGCGAGGCCGCCTGGAAGATATTGCGCGAGCGATTCATCCAGCTTGGGAGCGTGGCGGACCAACTTTCGCGCGAGGACGGCTTGGCTGCGCTCAGCGACATCGCCCGCACCTTGAACGGGTTCGCGGGCGACCTCGACGCGCATCTTCAGGCCCGCGCCCGGACCCAATGACTCCGCTCGCTCAGCCCGGGCTCAGCGCCTGGCCCGGCCCGCTCGGCGCAGGCTGATCCCGAGCATCAGAACCACGACCACGGGAATCAGCCACCAGGCGACCACGTGACTCCTGTTCAGCAGCGCCGTCACGATCAGCCCGACGCCCACCGCCACTGCCATCGTCCAGTCGTCGCCGAAGATGTAGTGGTACCAGAAGTGGCCGAAGCTGTAGACCCACGACCACAACAACTTCATGGCGCTACGCAGCCGGCCGCAGGCCGAACGCGCGCTGGCGTTCCAGGGTGATGTAGATCGCAGCCGTGACGGCGTAGAGCGCCAGAAGGCCGAGGATGGCGCCATCGCTTCCCGGCCAGTCGACCCCCATCCCTTCGAGCGACCAGAAGGTCCCGAACGTCGTGAGCAGGACTCCGACGATGAGTTGCAGGAAGCTCCGCGGAACGCGTTGCACGACGCCCCGCAACAGAAGCCCGGCCGCGCCGACAAGAACAAGCGCGGCCATACCACCGATGGACGCAACGCCCAGTTGGTTCGCGCCGGCCCCAAAGGCGACGACGACAAACGCGATCTCCAATCCTTCGAGAGTCACACCCTTGAAGGCGAGTGCGAACGCCGTCCAGTCGATGCCGGGACCGGTCCACGCCTCGTCTTCGTCCTCGGCGACGCGGTTGGATCCGGCGAACCCTCGTGCCGCGACGCGCATCACGCCTTTGCGGAACCACTGCAAACCGAAGACGAGGAGCAGCGCCCCGACCACGAGCCGCAACGGACCGATCGGGATGCGGCTCAGCGCGGCGCCGAGTGCGACGACGATGACGGCCAGCAGACCGAACCCACTGACGGTGCCGATCCATGTCGAGCGCCATCCCCGAGTTGCGCCCACGCCGACGACGATGATCACCATCTCGATCGCCTCCACAGCGGAAGCGAGGAAGGTCGTGATGAGGACCGTGATCGGGCTGTTGCTGGCCAGGGCTCCATCCCTCGATAGCAGGCTTGAGGGTGCACAGAGTATTCAAAATCCCTCTCTGCAATGCACGAGCCGCTCCTCGCCGAGACGGTGACGATCTGGGGTCACCAGGACGAGCCGATCCCCGCGTATCTCGCGCGCCCTGTCGGTCCCGGCCCGTACCCGGGAATGATCGTCATCCACCACATGCCCGGGTGGGATGAGGGCACCTGGGAAATCGCACGCCGTTTCGCTGCGCGTGGGTACATCGCCGTTTGCCCGAACCTGCATCACCGCGACGCGCCAGGCGCGGCCCCGGACGATGCGGCTGCCGCAGCCCGCGCCAACGGAGGCGTTCCTGACGAGCGCTTCCTCGGCGACTGCGCAGGCGCGATGCGGTATGTGCGCGCAATGCCCTCGTGCTCGGGACGCGTGGCGACCATCGGCTACTGCTCCGGTGGCCGCCAGAGTTTCCTCGCTGCGTGCGACCTCGATCCGGACGCCGCGGTGGTGTGCTACGGCGCATTCATCATCAGCAATCCGCCATCGGGCCTGCAGCTCAAGACGCGCCCCGTCCTTGACCGTGCCGCCAACATCGCCTGTCCGATCCTTGGCCTGTTCGGCGCCGAGGACTCGCATCCGTCGCCGGAGGAGGTGGGCAAGATCGACGCGGAACTGAAACGCCTCGGAAAGCAGCACGAGTTCCAGACCTACGAGAACGCGGGGCACAGCTTCTTCGCTAGCGACCGCCCGGCCTATCGACCTGAGGCGGCCGTGCAGGGTTGGCGCGCTATATGGGAATTCCTCGAACGATGGCTGCAGCCCGAGCAGAAAACGGGATCGAAGCAGGGAGACTGAGATGTGCACCTACGCGACCGAACACATCGTCGTGCGTGGCAGCGCCAAGGCCGCGGGCACATGGGCGCCGTTGGCGCGCGCAAGCGTGTACGTCGATCATCCCTACGACGCGCCCATCGAGCACACGCTGAACATCGACCTCTTCAGCGATTCCGACGGACGATCGCGTCAGGTTGCGTTGGAACTCTCGCTCGAGTCAGCGGAGGCGCTGCGTGACACCATCACCCGGGCCCTCATCGAGCGCTCAGGGGACCAATCGGTAGGAGTTGCGGAAGTTGGTGGCGGAGATGGCTGAAGCGCCGACGCCCGCCCAGACAAGCAGTGTCATCGTCGTATTCCGATCTCGCATGCGCGCCGACGCGGACCTGGATGCATACGCCGCTACCAGCGCGCGCATGCACGAGCTCGTTGCTCAGCATCCCGGATTCATTTCGATAGAGAATTTCTCGACGCCCGGGGGCGACGAGGTGTCGCTCGAGCAATTCGAGTCAGAGGAGTCGGTCGAGGCGTGGCGCCGCAACCCCGAGCACGTCAAGGCCCAGCGTCAAGCGCGCGCGGAATTCTACGAGTGGTACTCAGTCCAGACGGCCCGCGTCGTGCGCGAGTACAGCCACCAGAGCGAGTGAACCCGCTCAGTCCAGTGATGGCTCCTCGAAACGGGCAACCGTAGGCCGGAAGAAGACCCGTTACGAGATTCGTATTGGCGCGGGTGCCAACCCGTCAGCCTCTCGGCTGTAGCGGGCAATGGCATCCCACTCGGCCGCGTCTGCCCATCGAGTCGCGTCACCGAGGCTGATGACCGCAGGGCGCCACCACGCACGGAGTTTCGGTCGGTGCGGAGCCAAATGATTGATGAAGGTCTCCAGGCTTACGTCACGGGCGAACAGTTTCATCGCGTGTCCTCCATGGTCGGGGTTCTCACGGTATCTGCATACGTATACGGTTCGAGTTACTTGCTCGATCAGCAGCCGTTGGTGTTCATCACCGCGCTGTAACGGGGCGCGTATGGCTGGCTGAAGCGCAGTCACGACATCGACTGTGGGTCACAGCGTTCGGCCGCGTCCCTTTCGCGCGGTCGATACCAACTGTATCGAACACGTGCGTTACGAGGAGAGAAATATGAAGAGAACGCTTGCGGCTCTCGTGGGAGCTGTATCCGCCATGGCCACCCTGCCCGCAGTCGCGGGTGCGTCATCGACCAACGCCGCCGACAGTGCCACTCTCGCCACCGAGCACTCACATATCTCCGGGGCGATCGTCATAGATTGGAACCGCGAGCTTTTGAGCATTGTCCGCACCAAGGGGGCGCAGCCGGCAACCATTCAGCCGACGCGGAGCTTCGCCATCCTGCACGCCGCCATCTACAACGCGGTGGTGTCGATCACCGGCGACGCGCCTGCGTATCTGTTCAAGGTACGCGCTCCGGAGGATGCTCGCCCCGACGCCGCGGCAGCTCAGGCCGGTCACGACACGCTCATGGCCCTGTATCCGAAGATGACGCCGGCGCTCGATAGCCTGCTGACAACGGAGCTCGCCGCCATCCCGCAGTCCGACGTGAAGCAGGACGGGATCAGCGTCGGTCACGAAGCGGCCATACGCATGCTGATGATCCGCTCAAGCGACGGGTCCAGCGCAACGCCGCCGGTGTTCACACCGGGTAGCAACCCGGGTGACTATCAGCTGACCCCTCCCCTGTTCGTTCAGCCTGTCTTCACCCACTGGGCGAACGTCACGCCATTCGTTCTTCGCGACGCGGACCAGTTCCGGCCCGCTCCGCCACCCAGCCTGACGAGCGTCGCATACGCGACAGCCCTGAATGAGGTGAAGAGCCTCGGGCAGGACGTGAGCGCAACGCGCACCCCCGACCAGACTCTCACCGCCAAGTTCTGGGCGGCACCGATCTGGAACTACTGGAACACGATCGCTCAAGACGCGGCCCTGGCGCACGGCACCGATCTGCTGCGCACCGCGAGTCTCTTCGCAAACTTGAACCTCTCGTTCGCCGACAGTGCGATCGCTTTCTACGACGCCAAGTACACGTACCAGCTGTGGCGTCCGGTCACCGCCATTCGCGAAGCCAACACAGACGGCAACCCCTTGACCATCGCTGATCCGACCTGGACTCCACTCGCCACAACGGCGCTGGATCCGTCGTATCCCGGTGCCCACAGCACGATCAGCGCGGCCGGCGCGTCCGTCCTTTCCAGCTTCTTCGGTGACAACGGCACGATCGCGGTCACATCCGAGCTCCTGCCGGGTGTGGTCAGAACCTTCGATAGCTATCACGACGTCGCTGTCGAGGCGGGACTGAGCCGTATCTTCGCGGGCCAGCACACGCGCATCGACCACAACGCCGGACTCCGGCTCGGCCGCAACGTCGCCGAGCTCGTCCTCGACACGCTGGGCCCCAGTGGCTCGGAACACTGACGGTCCACGAATCAACCGTACCCACAAACCATCCATCTGGAGAAATCGATGAACAGACCACGATTTTCGAGTCCGCTGCGGCTATCGATCGCAGCTGTAGCGATCCCCGCTGCCGCGCTGCTCAGCATGCAGCCGGCGCTCGCCGAGAATGTTGATCGCGGCTATGTGCAACACAATCTCGTCTCATCCGTTCCCGGGCTGGCTCCCATCACGGATCCGCACCTGATCAATCCATGGGGAATGTCTGCCGGCCCCGGAAGCCCCCTGTGGGTCTCCGACAACGGCACCGGCGTCACGACACTGTATGACGGAAACGGCAATCCGTTCCCGCCAGGTCCCACCGGCCCGCTGGTCGTGACCATCGCGGCGCCCCCGTCGGCTCCGTCCGGAACGGTGAGCGCACCGACCGGGCAGGCCTTCAACACCTTCGACAACACAAGTACCGACTTCACGATCACGAAGAACGGCAAGTCGGGACCCGCGTTCTTTCTCTTCGCCACGGAAGACGGCACCATCTCGGGCTGGAACCCAAACGTCGACCCAACGCACTCGGTGATCGCGGTTGACCGTTCGAACGCGGTCGACACCGTGGGCGACGTGGGCGCCGTATACAAGGGCCTGACACTGGTCACCACACCAGCGGGCAAGTTCCTGTACGCGAGCAACTTCCGGTTTGGAACCATTGAGGTCTTCGACACACACTTCAACCTGGTCGACGTCCTGCGTGACCCCGCAGTCCCGGCCGGCTTCGCTCCCTTCGGTCTGCACAACGTCGCGGGCACGCTGTTCGTGACGTTCGCGAAGCAGAATGCCGCCAAGCACGACGACGTCGCCGGAAAGGGCAATGGCTTCATCGACATGTTCGCTCCCAGCACCAGTGTTCTGCACCGGTTCATCACACGCGGCAAGCTCGACTCCCCGTGGGCCGTGACACTCGCGCCACCCACCTTCGGGTTCTTCGGAGGCGACATCCTCGTCGGCAACTTCGGAGATGGCCATATCAACGTCTTCGATCATTCGACCGGGCACTTCCTCGGCCGTCTGACCAGCGGCGACAATGATCCGATCGTCATCCCCGGTCTCTGGGGAATGCGCTTCGGCAACGGCGCGCACGGCGCGAACACCAACACGCTGTTCTTCACCGCCGGAATCAACGGCGAGGCCGACGGCCTGTTCGGGCAGATAGTTCCCGAGTCCTAGAACCACAACAACGCCGCGTCGACAAGGGGTGGGGCCCCATCGGGTGCCTCACCCCTTTGTTGAACCTGCCGCCCGACGCGTATCAGAGCGGCGTCGGAACAAGAACCTGCACGTCGCCGTCGTGAATGCGCGTGGCGAGTTTCGGCAACGACGGAAGGTTGAAGTCAAGCTCATGCGAGATGACGTCGCCGTTTGCGGAGAACGCGGCACGGTGACAGGGGCACTGCAGTTGATTGCTCCGATCCAGCTGGAGCAGGCAACCCTGGTGCGTGCACACCCCGGACACCGCGATGATCTGGCCCTCCCGGTTGTGCACGAATCCCGCGACGGTCGGTGTCGTGAACGGCATCACGCGACCGGGGGTCAGTGCGTCGAGTCGGGCCACTGTGTGCCATGACCCTTTGTCGGGCACCAGATCGGTTGCCGGTGCTTTCGCTGGTGCTGCGATCAGGCGCTCGCTCACCGCTCCGAGCGCGCCGGCGGCAACCGCGAGGCCAGCGGTTTCCAAGAGGCGGCGGCGGCTGACAGATCGCGGCCGGCGGGGTGTTTCCGGCACGACGTCCCTGCGCAGCTCGCGCTCGAGGCGTTGGAGAAATGCCGGATCCGGAGCGGCGTCGCCGCTCCGCAGGGCCGCCATCTCGACGGCTGCCGAGAGCACATCGACCTCCTCCGGCTTGACCCGGAAGCGAGGTGGACGCGACCCGTGGACCATCGCATCGATGAACGCGTCGACTTTTCTGGACTTGCGGGTCATTCGTGGCTCCCGAGCCCGAGTTCAGCGGCGCGCCGCAGTGCCCGATGCTGCACGACTTTTGCGTTGTTCTCGGTGATGCCCATGGCCGCTGCGGTCTCCTTGATCGTGCAGCTCTCGAGGAATCGGAGCGTCAGCACCCTGCGGTAGTTCTCGGGAAGCTGCGCCATCAGTTGAGCAACCCGAAGTTGTTTGTGGCCGTCGTCCACCACCTCGAGATGCGGGGCGGGCGCGATCTCCTCTTCGAGGACGGTGATGCGGGCGCCAAACCAACGCCGCCAGTGAGAAGCAAGCACCGACCGCGCAGTGACGACAAGGTACTGGTGCACCTGGGCGCCAGAGGCGGCCACGTGCAGGTGGGGCAGCGCATTGACGAACACCTCTGAGGTCAGATCCTCGGCGTCAGCCTGGTTGCCAACCTTGGCGTAGATGAGCCGATAGATCGCACTCACGTGTTCGCGATAGATGTTCTCCCAGTCAACGTCGTGCTGGTCTGCGCCGGACCGCTCGATCGAATCTGCAGAAGCGACTTCGCTGCGACTCACCGCAACGGCACGCTCGGCGGCCCGTACGGGGGGTTCGATCTATCAAGTGATCCCGCCCAGATCAACGAGCATTCCTCCATTCGTGCCGCCGTCACGAGTCCATACGCATCACGGTTACGGGCCGGAGAGCTGCGTTCCGCCGGCCGCCACCCACGCGGCGGGAGGAGTGCGATCCATTCGGGCGGCGCTTCGCAGGGCGGCGCGCTGCAGCTGTGCCGCATCGCCCACGCTCAGATTCATGCGACCCGCAAGGTCTTCTATCGAGCACCCGTGCCAAAAGCGGAGCTCGAGCACCGTGCGGTAATCGGTGGGAAGGCCCGCAAGGACGACCTCGACGCCTGGCCTATTCACCTCTCCCTCGGCACCGAAGTGCCGGCGCCAGTGGTCCGCCAGCACAGCCCGAGTGGTCCCGGCCAGTGGGTCGCCCGCGGCGCCGCGAGTCACGCCCCTCCCGCGCCGCAACCGCGAGAACACTTCGGTGGTGAGCTCCTCCGCGTCCAGCCGATTCCCAACTCCGCTGTACACCAACGCGTACACCCGAAGGATGTCCTCCCTGGAGCCTGCCACGCGCTGGGCAGCTGCCACTCTCGACCCCCGCCGGACGATATCTCGACGGCGAGATATTAGAGCTAGAGAAGACTCTTGTCAAGAATCTCGCTGACGAGAGTTATGGGCCACGAGGTTGGCCGGCGCGCCCTTCGGATTGAGATTGCCGCGCCAGCGGCGCTGAGGAGCACGGCGATCCCCTCCGCATAAGCGGCGGGCAGTTTGCCCGGCGCCTGCCATGTCGGTTCATACAGGTTTGGCAGGGGTCCGATCGCTCCCACATTGACGTACCGATAGAGCACCACCGCGCCAAGTGCCGAGGCGGCCACGACCAGCGCCGCCAGGAAGCTCCATCGCGACGGACGGATGAGAACCAATACGGCCACCACACCACTCACCAGGGCCTCGGCGCGGAACAGGTTTCCTTCGCTGATGAGCGCCCCGCTACCGGGGTCGTACGCGCTCGCGCTCGTCGCGTGGACGTATGCGTCGATCGCGAGCGCGACAGATATTCCGAGGGCTAGGGCGCGACCTCGAAGAAACGTCGTAGTCAACCGAAGAACTCCTTATGAGGCGACGTCGTAGCGAGGCTGCCGGGGCGGATCTGCTCCCGGCAGCCTCTAGACGAAGGGAGGCACTGGTGTTGGCGCGGTTTCGCGAGGACCGTCGCGGCGGCGGCGAGCTCTCGAAACCGTCACCTACAGATACGCCGCGCGTTACGCGGGATCGCGGTAACCCCCCTCATATCTCTCCATGACCACAGCATCGCGGCGACGCGAGCGCCGCAGCGCCATAACCCACACGGAGACATGGGTATGCAATCGATCTCCAGCAACCTCGACGCGGCGAGGGCTCAGATGGGAGTGTCACTCGGCTGGCACATCATCGTTGCCAGCCTGGGCGTCGGGTTTCCGATCATCATTCTGTTCGCGGAGTGGCGCGCGCTCCGGCGCAATGACAAGGACGCGCTCCGTCTCGCGCGAACGTGGGCCAAAACCGCTGGGGTCCTGTTCGCCGTCGGCGCTGTGTCGGGCACGATCATCTCGTTCGAGATGGGGATTCTGTGGCCGGGCCTGCTCGGCACGTTCGGGTCGGTAATTGGTCTGCCGTTTGCCTTGGAAGGCATCGCGTTCTTCATCGAGGCGATCTTCGTCGGCGTCTATCTCTACGGTTGGGACCGGCTGTCGCCCAAGCTACATCTGCTCTCGGGCGTGCCGGTCGCGGTCGCAGGGATTGCGTCGGCCTTCTTCATCGTCACGGCCAACGCTTGGATGAATGATCCGCAAGGTTTCACCTTCGTCAACGGCAAGGTCACCAACCCGGATCCGTTGAAAGCCATGTTCAATCCGGCCACGGCTCCTGAGGCGATCCACCTTCTCTTGGCGTCGCTCATGGTGACGGGGTTCATCGTCGCGAGCGTGTACGCATTCGCTTACTTGCGAGGCCGGAGGGACCGCTACCACCGCCTCGGATTCATCATCGCGTTCGTCTTCGCTGCTGTGACCACTCCGCTTCAGATCGGCGCCGGCGACGTTGCCGCGAGGTATGTCGCCGATCGTCAACCGGTGAAGCTCGCCGCCCTCGAAGGCCAGGCGAACACGCAACGTGGCGCACCGGAACATCTGGGCGGAATCTTCATCAACGGGCAGTTGCACGGCGCGATCCTCATTCCGCACGCGCTTTCCATTCTCGCCTTCGGCGATCCGAACGCCACCGTGAAGGGGCTGGACAGCGTTCCTCCCGCGAATCGCCCGCCCGTCAATGAGGTGCACATCGCATTCGACCTCATGGTCGGGATCGGGTTCGGACTGCTTACGCTCAGCGCATGGCTGGCGTGGGCCTGGCGCCGCGCGCGGGCGTTGCCGACGTCGCGCTGGTTCTTCCGAGCCGCGGTTCTCGCGGGTCCAGCAGCCGCCGTCGCCACTGAAGCGGGATGGGTGACGACCGAGGTCGGGCGCCAACCCTGGACCGTGTACGGCGTGCTGCGTACGGACCAAGCCATCAGCACGGCGCCCGGACTCTTCGTGCTCTTCTACGTGTTGCTCGCTGTCTATGCGGTGCTGACCATCGCCACGATTGTGGTGCTCCGAAGGATGGGCCGGTCATCATCTGCGATCGCCACGGCCGTGCCTCAACTCGTGGCCTCCTGACGTGGCCACCGTTGTCCTGGTCTTTCTATGGTTCGGGATAACCGCATACGCTGTGCTCGCCGGCGCGGACTTTGGCGGCGGCATCTGGGATCTGTTCGCCGGCGGTACCAACGCTGGCCTGCAGCTGCGCCGCCGGATCAGCGCCTCCATCGGACCTGTGTGGGAAGCCAACCACGTCTGGCTCATCTTTGCCCTGGTCGTGCTGTGGACCGCCTTTCCGCCCGTGTTCGCGTCGATCACTTCCACGCTCTACATCCCGCTCAGCATCGTTGCGTTCGGCATCATTGTTCGCGGCTCGTCTTTTGCATTGCGCAAAGCCGCACCTCAGCTCGCACTCAAGCGGGCGTTCAGCCCGGGTTTCGGTCTGGCTTCGTTTGTGACGCCCTTCTTCCTCGGTGCTGTCGCCGGTGCGATGGCGTCGGGTCGGGTTCCTGCGGGAATCGCTCGGGGCGACATCCTGCACAGCTGGACCGGCCCGACGTCCTTGATCGGGGGCGCACTTGCGGTCGCCGGCTGCGCATACCTGGCGGCTGTGTATCTGATGGCCGATGCGCACCGCAACGATGAGCGAGTTCTCGTCGAGTCGTTCCGCCGTCGGGCTCTCATCACAGGCGCCGTCTGCGCAGCTCTGAGCCTTGTGGCCATCGATGTCCTTCGACTGGATGCGCCCCGCTTGTTCACCGGACTGACCACTGTCGCGCTGCCGTTGGTCCTTACCAGCGTTGTAGCGAGTGGGACATCACTCCTTTCCCTCTGGCAGCGGCGCTATGCCGTGATCCGCGCCAGTGCTGCGTTCGCCGTCGTCACCATCCTGTGGGCCTGGGCAGCGGCGCAGTATCCGGAGCTGCTCGTCGGCAGCACCGCCGTAGCCCAAGCGGCGGCCCCCGCGGCAACCCTCACCGCGCTGGTGATCAGCCTCTCGATCGGTGCGGCGCTCGTACTGCCCGCTTTGGGCCTGTTGCTGTACATGGTTCGCCTGCCGAAACAGATCGCGCCGTCGCCGTGATTGTTGCGACGCCAGCCCAGAGACTGCAAGCCGGCAGCACCCGCGTCCTGAGCGCGGTGACGCTCGTCAGCGCAATCGCGCCGTTGAGCGGCACCATGGTTCTTGTGGTCCTCCCTGACGTGCAACGAGACCTGCGCATCAGTGCGATGGCGGCAGGACTTCTTGTCGCAACGTACCTCGTTGCGGTGGCGATCCTGCAGCCGTTCGGAGGTCGCCTCGGCGACGTGTGGGGCCGAGAGCGTGTCCTCAGCTTCGGATTGGGCATCATCATCGTCGCATCGGTCGTCGCAACAACCTCACCGAACTACACAGTGCTGCTGATCGCTCGCCTCTTGCAGGCGGCCGGCGGAGCGCTCGCGTTTCCGAATGCCATGGCGCTGGTGCGCGACCGCCTTGCACCCGCGCGGCTTGGACACGCGATGGGGATGGTCGGCGGCGTCATGGTCGCGAGCGGCGCACTTGGCGTTCCCGTCGCCGAGGCCGTGCGCGCGCTGGGCACGTGGCGCGCCGTCTTCGTGGTCAGCGCACTCCATGGCTGCATCGCCGTCATTGCGATACATCGGTACGCGCGTCGCGGCGTACCACGCGTTCAGCGATCAGCAACTGCCGCTGGCATTGGCGGACGGACCATGCGACGACCACACCTTATCGCCGTCGGCGCGCTGACGGTGACCAACATCTCCATGTACGCGTTTCTCGTCGCAGTGTCACTCACTTTGGGGAGGAGTGAGACCCATCTCAACGGCATCAGCGCGATCCTCTTGTTCCTCTTCTTTTCGGGGTCGGTGATCGGCGCTCCGCTCGGAGGGCACGCGTCTGATCGGATGGGCCGCTGGCGCCTCTCCAGCCTCGGACTTGCCGCGCTTGCGCTTGGGGTTCTCCCGATCGCTTTGACTGGAGAGACCGCCGTAGCTCTCGTGGTGTCCGGTGCGCTGACCGCGGGCATCGGCGCCGGCGCCGCAAGCGGCGCTCTCCAGGCAGCTGCGCTGGAGGCCATTCCCACGCCACGTACAGGACAGGTCGCTGGAATAATTTCCAGTGGACGGTACCTCGGGGCGGCATTGGGCTCTGGGGTTGGCACAGCCGCGGGCGCGCACACCGTGCTCGGAGCGTGCACCGGCTTGGCTTTTGTCACGCTCACTGCCGCGCTGGCGGCGGGCATCACCGCTGCAGCCGGGCGCACAGAGCATGGTCGGGCGCCGCGGTTGGCTTCGGTTTCGAGTGTGGCGCACTCCAGGCTGTAAACGAGATATCTGTCATCGAGATACTAGGCATCGAGTAAGATCCGGACGTGGTGACCGTCAGCGATCGCATCGACTCGTTGCAGGCTGCCTGCGAGCGCGCCCGGCCGGACCTCAACTGGGACTACCTCGGGGTCACGCTGCGAATCTCAGCAGTTTCTCGACACATTTCGCAGCTCAACGAAGAAGTGTTCACGGACTTCGGGCTCAACTCACCCGGGTTCGACGTCCTGGCCACGCTCCACGCGAGTGGAGCACCGTATCAACTCTCACCGACCGTGCTGTACCGCCGCCTGCGGATGTCGTCGGCTGGAATAACGTCGCGTCTCGACTCACTCGAGCAAGCCGAATATCTGGAACGATCGCGCGACCCAGACGACAGGCGTGGAATCACGGTCACGCTCACTGAGCCGGGGCTGCGCCTCGTGAACAGCGCTGTCCCTGAGCTTCTCCGACGCCAGACGTGGATCCTGTCCGCGCTCGGCCCTGCGCGAGCCCAGCGCCTGAGCCGCCTGCTGAATCCCATTCTTCTGAACTTGGAAGAGGCGGACGCCACGGCGGCGGACGGAGACGGAATCGTGCAGGCCGGCGAGTCGCGAGGGTTCAAGTCGATCGAGGACCAGTGGAGGCACGATCGTCCTGAGCTCGATCGCACGCTGATCGGCCTCACCGGGCGCATCACGCTGATCGCCCGAGGCTTGCGCCGCGACGCCGAGCGAACTGTGCGTGGGTACGGCACCAACGTCGCCAACTTCGACATGGTTTCGACCCTGCGCCACGTTGCCCCGGCCGGCGAGTTGTCGCCGACCGCGCTGTCGCGTTGGTTGACGCTCACCTCGGCGGGTATGACCGGGCGGATCGACCAGGCTGAGGGAGCCGGGCTCGTGGCCCGGTCACTCCATCCAACCGACCGGCGCGGCATCGTGGTCGGCCTCACAACGCAGGGGTCGCAACTCATCGACGCGTCCATCGGGCCTTACAACGTGCGGAGGGCACAGCTGCTCGAACCGTTGACGGCTAAAGCGCAGGGCGAACTCACTCGCCTGCTCCGCCGGCTGCTCGCGTCCCTGGAGGGACCTAACCCAGCCGGCTCTTGAGCGCGGGGCGGCCGATGGGCAAATCGGTCATGTGAGCTCCGTCCGGCGCCGGCGCCGGCCGATCGCCACCATGCCACCCACCACCGCCGCGCTCAGCGGAAGCAACGCCACCACCGGCACCTCAGGCGTATTGGCTGCCACCGCGCACCCGATCGGGGCGCCGAGCAGCGTGCCGCCCGTCTGGTTGGTGACGACTGTCGTCAACGGGCCGTCTTTCCTTCCAACGGCGCCAACTGCGGGAGCAGTC
>Ga0210409_10005342_pt1 | contig 13506 bp, 9 predicted proteins | sample IncBWH17MmetaG_FD_161649 | JGI IMG/M metagenome (GOLD analysis project Ga0210409, IMG submission 161649) | Forest soil microbial communities from Barre Woods Harvard Forest LTER site, Petersham, Massachusetts, United States - Inc-BW-H-17-M | ecosystem: Environmental > Terrestrial > Soil >... | reverse complement strand
ACTATCGGTACTGGCAAAGCGCATTTGGAGGCTCGAAGGCAGCCATCGGCAGAACGATACGGCTCAACGGTATTACCCACACCATCGTCGGCGTCACAGATCCGCGGTTTACAAGAATGACGCCCGGTAAATCAATCGACCTTTGGCTACCCCTCACCGAGCTTGTTCCTTTGGGACTCCATTGGGGCCGCGGAACAGAAGATGCCAGCAATTGGTGGCTCACCATCGTGGCTCGCCTGAAACCGAAGATGCCAAGGGCCAAGGCGCAGCCGGCAGTGAGCCTGCTGTTCCGCAATGAAGTTGTGCACGGCGAGAAGCCTGCATTGAAAGATGCGGACAACCCGGAAGTCGCTCTTCTGCCAGCGGAACAGGGGCTGGTGGGGATTCGGGAGAGTTTTGCGGAGCCTCTATATATTTTGATGGCCGCAGTCGGCATGGTGTTGATGATCGCTTGCAGCAACGTGGCGGGCTTGATGCTTGCGCGAGCCGCGGCGCGCAAAAAAGAAGTGGCAGTGCGGCTGGCATTGGGCGCGGGCCGAGGGCGGGTAATTCAGCAACTTTTGACAGAGAGTGTAGTTCTCTCGGTTTCTGGCGGCGCCCTAGGTGTCCTGGTCGCGTATTGGGGCGCAAGCGGGCTGGCCGCGTTTCTTTCCGCAAATTGGTATTCGCCGCTGCAAATTGACGTGCGTCCGGATGCGCCGGTACTGGTCTTAACCGTTACGGTGAGCCTCTTAACGGGAATTGTGTTTGGTCTCGCGCCGGCCTTTAGTGGTACGCGCGTTAATGTCGGGCCAGTTCTGAAGGAAAACTCCGGCACTGTTTTCGGCCAGTCGCACGCGGGCCGACGCTTGGGACTCGGCAGCTGGCTCGTGATTGCACAAGTTGCACTGTCAGTGGTCGCGTTGATTGGCGCGGGTTTGATGGTGCGTACGGTCAATAATCTGAGAAGTGTAGACGCGGGGTTCGATACCCACAACATCTTACTTTTCGGGATTGATCCGGCATTGGCGGGCTACAAAGGCGACAAAATTGGCAACCTTTATGACGAACTCGAGCGGCGGCTCGCGGCGCTGCCGGGTGTAATTTCGGCAAGCTATTCGTCGGATGTGCTGCTGGACAATGGACTGTGGACCTCGAGCGTTCACATCGAAGGACACAACGACAAATCAACCGTCGAAACAAATATGCTGGCCGTCGGACCTGAGTTTTTCGAGACCATGCGCATTCCACTTCTGCAGGGCCGTACGCTCCGCCAGGCTGACTTCCATTCCGGGCAATCTGTTGCCATCGTCAATGAGGCCTTCGTGCATCAATTCCTCGGAGGCAGAGAACCGATTGGTGTGCATTTTGGCGGGAACAATTCCAAGGACTCATGGGATCCTCAACGGGAAATCGTCGGCGTTGTGGCCGATACAAAGTATGACAATCTGCGGAAGGACGTCGCGCCCACAGCATATATTCCTCTGACAGAGCGCCAGGCCCACTTCACCGTGCGTACAGGCTCTTCGCCCAGTGCACTGATTCCAGCAGTTCGCCGCATCGTCAACGATCTGGACAGCGAACTCCCCATTTTTGATGTGCGCACGCAGTCGCAGGCCATCGATCGGTTGCTGTTCAACGAGCGCCTCTTGGCGCGTTTTTCTTCCTTGTTCGGACTTCTGGCCTTAGCGCTGGCGTGCATCGGGCTCTATGGCCTGGTGTCTTACGAAGTGGCTCGGCGCACGAGAGAGATCGGAATTCGGACGGCGCTGGGCGCGCAACAACGCGATGTCCTGAGGATGGTTGTGGGACGTGGATTCATGCTGGTCTTAGTGGGTGCGCTCGGTGGGATACTAGCCGCCAGCGCAGTCACGCGGTATCTACGGAGCCTTCTCTTTGGAGTTCGTCCCACTGATCCGATCATTTTTCTAGCGGTGTGCTTGGTGCTCGCGGTGGTTACGTTTCTGGCGTGCTTCATCCCGGCACGACGGGCCACGCGCGTTGAACCGATGATTGCCCTGCGGTACGAGTAAGGTGCAAAGATGAAGACTCTGCGCTCTTTTGTTCGCCGCTTGTGCGACGTGTTTCGCAGCGAAGAGCTCGACCGCAACTTAAGCGACGAACTCGTTTCGCACCTGGCGATGCACATCGAGGACAACGTGCGCGCTGGAATGTCGCAGGAACAGGCGCGTCGCGCAGCGTTGCTGAAACTTGGCGGCGTCGAGCAAGTGAAGGAGTCGCATCGCGATCGGCGAGGGCTGCCGATGCTGGAATCCGTTTGGCAGGATTTGCGTTTTGCAGTGCGCATGCTTGGCAAGAGTCCCGGCTTCACGTTCCTTGCGGTGCTTACGCTGGCGCTGGGCATCGGCGCAAACGTAGCGATCTTCACACCGATTAACGGCCTGATCTTGAGGCCGCTGCCGTATCCCCAGCCTGACCGCGTTGTGCAAGTCGACCGGCAAACCAAAGAAGGCCCCTACTACGGAATGAACTCGATGGAATTCCGTTTGTACCAGCGGCGGAACCAGACGTTCGAGTATCTGGCTGCGTACGACATGCTCGGCTCCGGCTTGAGCCTGCACACGGGTGCGCAACCCGAACTCATACAGAGCCGACGCGTCTGCGCCGATTTCTTTCGCGCGATTGGGATTCCTCCAGTGATGGGCCGCGACTTCACCGCAGAGGACGATCGTCCCGGCGCGGCGCCCGTGTTCATTTTGAGTTACGGGATTTGGAAGAGCCTGCTGAACAGCAATCCCGCAGTCATTGGGCAGACCGTCCGCATGGGTGGAGAGAGCTACACCTTAATCGGGATAACGCCGGCCAATTTTGTGTCTTCACGCGAGACCGAGGCGTGGGTGCCACTGCGCACAGCCGAAGATCTCAGCGATCATGCCAGTGCGTTTCATGTGATTGGGCGGCTGCGTCCAGGCATTAGCTATGAATTTGCGCGGGAAGATTTGGGGGCGGTGCAGCAGCACATTCGCCAGGATTATCCCGGCGTTATCGAACCTAACCAACTCGGCGTGTTGGTTACGCTGTATCAAGATCGCGTAGTGGTGACCTGCGTCCGCTGCTGCTTCTGCTTGCCGCGGCCGTTACCTGCGTCTTGCTGATCGCGTGTTCCAACATTGCGAACCTGCTGCTGGCGCGTGCGGTCAATCGGCGCAGGGAGATAGCCATTCGCACCGCCCTGGGAGTAAGCCGGACACGATTGCTGCGGCAATTGCTCACGGAAAGCACCCTGCTCTCCCTTGCCGGCGGCGCGTGCGGATTACTGCTATCGCAGTGGTGCATCCGCTTGTTTCTTGCGTTGCCTTCCGGCAGTCTCCCGCGCGTGCCCGGTATCGCTATCGATGTTCGCGTTTTGCTGTTTACGTTGGCGATGTCGGTACTTACGGGCCTGATCTTTGGAGCCGCTCCCGCCTTACAGCTTGGCAGACTCGATCCGGCTGACGCGCTGCGAGCGTCCGGCCGCGGCAGCGCCAGCGTTTCGACGCGGCGGCTTCAGGGATTCCTGGTGAGCCGCGAGATTTTCCTGGCCACAATCCTGTTGCTGGGCGCGGGCCTCTTGCTGAGCAGCTTCGCAAAACTGCTTCGCGTGGATCCGGGCTTTGATGTGAGCCGGGTTCTTACGCTGAAGACCTCCTTCGTCGGCCCTTCCTTCGCGTCTCAGGCGCGCGTCGATGCGGTTGTTCGCAAGGCTGTCACACAACTGCAAGGCCGTACCCGGCGTGCAGGCCGTGGCTGCGGCGACGATGCTGCCCACCGAGCCGAGCGTGCAGTTGCCGTTTGAGTTGCCATCGCTTCCGGTCGCCGAGCGCCCCGCGGATTCGGAAGTGCAGTGGCGCGCCATCAGCCCTGCGTACTTCGAGGTGATGGGAATCCCTGTGCTGCAAGGGCGAACGTTTTCGGAAACGGACTCTGCGGCAAGCGCGCCGGTGGCAATCGTGAACCAGGCCTTTCTGCGAACGTATTTGTCGCGGCAGACCGCGATTGGGCAGCAAGTTGTGATCGGTCGCCATGAAGGTCCTGACTTTGCGAACATGGCGCGGGAGATCGTGGCAGTCGTGGCGGATACTCGCGAAATCGGACTGAACGAGCCGGCGTCTCCAACGGCATTCATCCCGCTGGCTCAGGTGCCCGACCGTCTAGTTGTGTTCATGAATCGCCTCATGCCCATGAACTGGCTGATCCGCGTCTCCGGCGAACCGCTTGCTTTCAGCCACGCAGTTCACGAGGGATTTCTCGCTGCTGATGATGATTTGGTAACTTCGAATCCTCGGCCGCTCGCACAGGTGCTTAGCACAGCCTTGGCGCAGCAGAGGATGCAAACGGGATTGCTTGCTTTATTTTCGGCTGCCACACTGCTCGGCGCTATCGGTCTCTACGGTGTGCTGGCGTACTCCGTCGCGGAACGGAAACGGGAGATTGGCATTGGCATGGCGCTGGGGGCGGAACGCGGACAGATCCTGCGTTTGGTGATTGTTCACGGCCTGAAGCTTACGCTCACTGGCATGGTGCTTGGGATACTCTGCGGCCTTGCTTTGGCGCGACTCATGCGCAACCTGCTCTTTGGCACCAGCGCAACCGATCCGCTGACCTTTGCCATGGTCGGTGTCGTTCTGATGCTCGTCGCTGTGGCTGCGTGCTGGATTCCTGCGCGTCGCGCCACCCGGGTCGATCCAATGATTGCGTTGCGGTACGAGTGAGGAATGAACATGAGAACGCTACGATCCTGGATTTTGCGACTGCGCGATCTGTTCCGCAGAGAACAGCTGGAGCACGAACTTCACGACGAGCTTGCATCGCATCTCGAAATGCACATGGCGGACAACCGGCGCGCCGGCATGTCAGCGGAGCAGGCGCGGCGCGAGGCGCTACTGAAACTGGGCGGCGTCGAGCAAGCGAAGGAGTCGTATCGCGAGCGACGCGGTCTGCCGCTGCTGGAAACCCTGTGGCAGGATCTTCGTTTCGGCTTGCGGATGTTGCGCAAGAATCCGGGCTTCACCAGCGTCGCGGTTCTAACGCTGGCGCTGGGCATCGGAGCAAATACCGCGATCTTTGCGGCCGTCAACGGCATTTTGCTGCATCCTGTTGGCATTCCTCACGCCGACCGCGTGATGGCGGTGCGCGTTCGTTACCAGGCGCTGAATATCCACAGCATTTTTCTTTCGGCAACGGACTTCAGGGATATCCAAAACGCAACGGACATTTTCTCCACCGCCGCGTTGCAGACTCCGGCGGACTTCAACATTACTCTAGACTCCGTACCTCACCGCGTGGTGGCCTCGAAGGTGTCCTGGCAATGGTTCAGTGTATTTGATGCCGAGCCGTTTCTGGGCCGCGTCTTTCTGCCGGAGGAAGATCAGCCCAACGCTTCACGCGAAGTTGTGCTGTCGTACGGCATGTGGAAATCTCAATTCGGTTCCGACCTAGACATTGTCGGCCGCACCATCGCACTGAACCAGATACCCTGTCGCGTTGTCGGCGTGATGGGGCCTGATTTTCAATTTCCAAACCCGACCGATCTCTGGGTCCCGATTGGGCTTCCCGGCGAAGAATTCGCCCCAGACAATCGCAATAATGAAAATTACTTCACGGTCGCGAAACTGAAACCAAATGTTTCTTTCGGCCAGGCTGAAGCGTACTTGCAGGTGCTGACAAATCGTGTCTTGCAAGAACCCTCATCCGGATTCTCCAAAGATTCGGGCTGGACCATGTTCGCGGTTCCCCTGGCGCAATTTCTCTACGGCGATCTTCGCGCTCCGCTGTTGATTTTACTGGGAGCCGTTGGCGTGGTGCTTCTGATCGCTTGCGCAAACGTCGGCGGCCTCCTGCTGGCCAGGGCCTCCAGCCGCACCCGGGAATTTGCCGTTCGCACCGCACTCGGCGCCTCGGCGGCGCGCTTGATTCGGCAAACGCTGGCGGAAAGCGGCCTGCTTGCCAGTGTCGGGTTGCTGCTGGGGCTTTTCATCGGCTGGCTGTCGCTGGGCTTTTTGCGAGGTTTCGCCTCGGCGAGCCTATCTTCTGCGATGCCCAGCGGAATTGACGCATACGTTTTTCTTTTTGCGGCCGCTGTCGCCGCGGTTTCGGTGCTGGTGATCGGCGTAGTTCCCGCGCTGCAGTCTCCGCGAATCGATCCGCAAAGCAATTTGAAATCGGGGAAAGGGACGAGCGCTAGTTCGCCCACCAGCCGGCGATTCCGCAATGTGCTCGTCAGCGGGCAGTTCGCAATGGCGCTGGTGTTGTTGGTTGGCGCTGGTTTGTTGCTGAAGAGTCTCGCCAGGATTCAGCAGGTTGACACCGGATTCAGGGCTGGCGGCGTGATGACTGGGGCAGTTACGCTGCCCGGAAATATCTACAGCACTCCTGAAAAACAAGCGGCTTTCTTTCGCAATGTTCTGGACCGATTGTCGAGCCTCCCGGGCATTGCTTCGGTAGCCGCGGGAAACCCGCTGCCGTTCAGCGGCGCAGGAGCCACCGCTTCCTTCGGCATCGAGGGGCGCCAGGTTCCTGCGGGCGATCCAGGCTTTCACGGCGGAATCGCCTGCGTCACGCCCGATTATTTTGCTGCGATGGGTATCGTGGTAAAACAAGGGCGGTCGTTCACGGAGCAGGATCGCATCGGCTCGCAAGCGGTTATGGTCATCGATGAAAATCTGGCGCGGCAATATTGGCCGGACGGCGATGCGGTGGGGAAGCGCATGCGCCGCAACGACAGCGATCCGTGGGCCACGATTGTTGGTGTAGTCGCGTCCGTGCGGCGCACAAGGTTGGTGGGCGCAGAGTCGGACAGTGAGGGCGTCATCGGCGCCGGCAAAGGTGTCTATTACTATCCGCTCCTGCAAGTGGGCAACCCGGATATCTACGGAACGGGTCCAGCGACTACCTTTTTGCTGGCGCGCACCCGCGGGAGCGCCGCGGCGTTGACGGCCGCCATTCCTGCCGCCGTGCGAGAGGTCGACCCCGCCCAGCCGGTTTTTGACATGCAAACGATGGAGCAGCGCATTGCGGTTTCTCTGGGGCCGCGGCGTTCCGCCATCGACCTGCTCAGCGTTTTCGCGGCACTCGGCGTGATGCTCTCCGCGATTGGCCTGTTTGCTCTGATTCGCTACACCGTGGTGCAGCGCACACAGGAAATCGGGGTGCGCATCGCGCTTGGCGCCTCCGCCACGGATGTTCGGCGCATGGTCCTGCGCCAGGGCGTGCGCCTGGTTGTCACGGGACTTGCTGCTGGGTGCATCGCGTCCTTTGTGCTGGCACGTGTGTTCAAAGCTGAACTGTACGAGGTGAGCGCCAGTGATCCCCTTACCTATATCGCGGTTGTCGCGGGCCTCGTCCTGACAGCATTGTTGGCCAGTTGGCTGCCAGCGCGGCGCGCATCCCGCGTCGATCCGATGGTCGCGCTGCGGTACGAGTGAGGCACAACGATGAACGCTTTTCGCTCCTACTTTCACCGCTTGCGCAGCCTGTTTGGCAGGGAACGGCTCGAGCGCGAACTTCACGACGAGCTTGCCTCGCATCTCGAAATGCACATTGCGGACAATCTGCACGCTGGCATGTCGCCGGAGCAGGCACGGCGAGACGCGCTGCTGAAACTGGGCGGAGTGGAGCAAACGAAAGAGTCCTATCGCGAGCGACGCGGTTTACCGCTGTTGGAATCTCTTCTGCAGGATGTGCGCTTCGGCCTGCGAATGCTGGCAACGAATCCCGGATTCACCGCGGTTGCTGTACTGACACTGGCGCTCGGCATCGGCGCAAACACCACGGTGTTCAGCATCGTCGATGCAGTGCTGTTGAAGCCTCTTCCGTACCAGGGCGCAGATCGTCTGGTTGCGGTTTGGTCCACGGAAATTAGTCAACCGGGCACAAAGATATTCGCGCCCTATCGGGATTTCGAGGAATTCAAGACTAATAGTCACGACTTTGAACAATTGGCGGCGTTAACTTGGGCGAGAGCGGGCGAAATTTTGACCTGGCGCGGCGCACCGCACGAGGTCCTTGCCCTTCCGACAAGCGTCGACTTCTTTTCGCTGCTCGGAATACCGGCGGCACAAGGCCGCACGTTCGCACCTGAGGATTTGCAAAACGGATGCACAGTTGTGCTGGCGTATTCATTTTGGCAGAACCAGTTGGGGTCGGTGCCCGACATTGTGGCAAGTACCCTGGCGCTGAATGGGAAGCCCTGCGCCGTCGCTGGCGTGATGCCCAAGGGGTTTGAGTTTTACCCGAAACAAACCGAACTGTGGACACTGATTACACCGCAAAGCGAATTTTCTCAGAATCCGCTGAATTCGGTAGTCGGGATTTTCGGCCGTTTGAAGCCGGGCGTTAGCCTCTCTAGCGCCGAAGTGGAATTGCACGCGCTTCATGAACGCGTAGTCCAGCAATCGCCTGCCGGAAGCTGGGTGGCGCACACGGCGCCGATTGTCCGCGACTTGCGAGAACAGTTCACGTGGATGGCCGGGCGGAACCTTCGCACAGCGCTGCTGGTGTTGTCCGCCGCCGTGGGACTGGTTTTGTTGATTGCGTGCCTCAACGTCGCGAGCCTGTTAATTGGCCGTTCGGTAGAGCGAAAAAGGGAATTGGCGGTTCGCGCCGCGCTTGGTTCCGGGCGCTCTCGTTTAATGCGACAACTACTCATGGAGAGTCTGCTGCTGGCGAGTTTGGGAGCGCTGACAGGAGTTTTGCTGGCAGTGGTGGGAGTGCGGTATTTCAACGCTGCCAACTTGATCGAGTTGCCGCCCGGCAATGCGGTGGCCGTGAATTTCCGCGTGCTGGGTTTTACCACGTTGCTGACGACGCTGACGGAATTCGTTTTTGGGTTGGTGCCTGCGTGGCGGGCATCCCGGGTTGATTTGAACGAAGTTCTGAAACAGTCGGCCCGGAGCGTCACCGCCGGTATGGGACATCACACAAGCAAAGGATTGGTAATCGCTCAGGTGACGATCTCATTGGTTTTGCTGGCCGGAGCGGGTCTGCTGATTGAAAGCGTCGTCCGCCTCGGCGCTGTGCCGCTTGGTTTTCGCACCGATCATCTTTTGACCGCCGAAGTTGCGCTTCCACATGTGGCGTACGCCGAGGCAAACAAACGAGTGACCTTCTATCACCAGCTGATTACAAATCTAGATTCGCTGCCCGGCATGGAGGGAGTGGCGCTTTGCTCATCGCTCGCTCCGTACAATGGCGGGCCTTCGCGCGAGTTGTCACTGGCAGGGAAAGGCACGATCGAAGATCTGCAAGCTGTCAACACTGTTGAGATCAGTTCCAGGTATTTCAACGTGCTCGGCATTCCGCTTCTTCGGGGACGAGGATTCGGTTCGCGCGAGCACGAAGAATCGCCGCGGGTGGCGATCATTAACGATCAGATGGCGCGCAGGTATTTCCCGAACGAAGACCCAGTGGGCAAGCAGATCAAGCTTGGAAGGGCGGATGACAAGGCCCCGTGGCTGACGGTTGTTGGAGTGGTTGGCGATGAGAAGCGGACGATTGTGTACCAGGAAATGGGATATGTTGAACCCGCGCTGGTCTATTTACCGGTGGAGCAGAGCGCCGGGACTTCGATGGGATTGCTGCTGCGAGTTGCCGGTAGTCCCCTGGTTCTAAGTCCGGTGTTGCAAAAAGAGGTCGCTCGTCTCGATAGCAGTGTTCCGGTCTACGACGTGAAAGCGATGACCGACCGCTATTCGGAATTTCTGGCGCATCCGTGGTTTCGCGCGATGATTATGGGCATTCTTGCGGCACTGACGTTGCTGCTCGCCGCAGTGGGTATTTACGGCGTCCTGGCACGCTCGGTTTCGCAACGCACGCAGGAGATCGGCGTGCGTTTGGCGCTGGGAGCAGAGCGGCGCGACATCCTGAGCCTGATTCTCAGACAGGGGACAAAATTGACGTTGATTGGTGTGGGTACCGGGATCACGGCGGCGATGGCGCTGACGCGACTGATGCGCAGCCTTCTGTTCGGAGTGAGCTCGACGGTCCTGCTTACGTTTGTCGGTGTTGCGCTGCTTTTGACATTCGTCGCGATGCTGGCCAGCTATATTCCTGCGCGGCGAGCTATGCGCGTCGACCCGATCGTTGCGCTGAGGTACGAGTGAGGCACCACGATGAAGATTCTTCGCTCCTACCTTCACCGCTTGCGTAGCTTGTTTCGCAGAGAACGGTCGATCGTGAACTGAACGACGAGCTTGCCGCGCATCTCGAAATGCACACCGCAGACAATCTGCGCGCTGGCATGTCGCCGGAGAACGCACGTCGAGACGCGCTGCTGAAGCTTGGCGGCGTGGAGCAAACGAAAGAGTCGTATCGCGAACGCCGCAGCAACAAGGGTCGCATTCTCTGTTTCAACCCCGGCGACGCTCCGCAAATTGCGTTGATGGCAGCGCCCGATGTGGTCGTCGGAATGCGCGACCGGTTTTCCACCACGCTCACAATCTTAATGTCTGCGGTGTGCATCGTCTTGCTGATTGCGTGCGCGAATGTAGGGGACTAATGCTGCACGCGAAATGTGTACGTGCAGTTTGAGCGGCGGACGGAGGCTAGCGCGAAAGCGCGCCTCCTCCGACCCGACGCCCTCAGGCGGGTTTGTGTTGTAGGGAGATATGTCTGCCGGTGAGATCATTTCCGGCAAGCTGCGACTTTTCGACAAAGAACATTTCATCTTCATCCCATCCGGAAACTTCAACGCGGTAGCACCCGCTTAATAGAGGAGTATCCAGAGCCGCCATGATTACCTCCGCAGAAGGAAGAGCAGTTGCTCAACCAACAGCGGATTGAAGGAAAGGAGTTTGTCGGAAGGGAAGAGACGAGGATGTGCGGAGAATAGACAAAGGAAAGCGAGAGTGTTCCGGAACGGTGCAATGCGATTCGCAACACAGAAACAATCAGAAGAGCAAGTGCAGAACAAAGTTTTGGACGTAAGGGAAAACTTCGCGGAAGACCAGCAAGCCTACCAGCAGACCCGCCATGCCATAATTGTTGCCGCGGATCCAGTCCAGATAGCCCTGGGCACGCTTTTCGTCCATCAGAAGCATGATGGCGGTGCTGCCGTCGAGAGGCGGAACGGGCAGAAGATTGAACGTGCCCAGAAGCAAATTCAGCATGAAGGTGATTTCGAGAACGACCAGGAGAAGACTGGGAGAACCGGTCACGGTATCGCTATGAAACAGATGGAAAATACGGCCGGCATGAATGCCCAGTGCCGCTAGGAGCATCAGCGAAAAGTTGGCGGCGGGACCGGCTAGAGCCATCCACGCGGAGCGGCGAGGGTGGCGCCGCTCCCAAAGCGGGTCGTAGGGTGCGCTGGCCCAGCCGATCATTCCGCCAGAGAAGAGGAAGCTAACGATGGGGATGACGACCATGCCGAAAGGAGACCTGCGGATGTGCGGAATCGGATTGAGAGAGACCTGTCCACCGAGGGCGGCGGTCGTGTCTCCGCCCAGTTTCGCGACGAACGCGTGTGCTGCCTCGTGGCACGTGGTGGAGAAAAGGAAAACGACGTAGGAGATGAAGCCCGTCATGAGCATTGCTGGGGAGAGGTCAGGCATAGACTTGTCAGGTTAGGGTTTCAGCGAAAGGAAAGCAAGCCGAGGCAGCGACAAGGCGGGTAAGGATGGCGCGCGGCAAAGATGAAGAAAATCTTATGTGACTTTTTACGGCACGCTCTTGTATTTCCTACCTACACGCTGTAAATGCCCATGGCGCGGAACGTTCTGGGTGGTTCGCGCTGCGGGCTTTGGTTCTTTATCCACGAAGTGGCAACTTGCTGGCGAGAGTGGTTTGCGAGATCGCGGCGACCTCAGAAACAAGCCGTTTCGAAGAACCCGATCACTTTAGAAAGCCAGAGGACAAGCCTTTTATCCCCGCGCGGTTTGCGGTATCTTATCAACACTACGTGTGTTGGCCGCCTACTTGATTCGCGCTTAGGATATTGGAGCCGAGGCCCGACATGATAGCGTGTATCCTAAGCGCGACCGGCCGGATCGATACAAACCCTCTCCGACTTAAGGATGTGGACAGGCCAGAACCAGGGCCTGGAGAAGTACTCGTGCGCGTGAAGGTATGCGGCGTTTGCCGGACAGACCTGCATGTGATCGAGGGTGAACTCCCGCCGATAAAATCGCCGCTGATTCCCGGCCACCAGGTTGTCGGAACGATCGAAAAACTCGGCCCGCAGGCGAAACGCTTTCTGGTGGGGAAGCGTGTCGGGATTGCCTGGCTGCACAAGACCGATGGCACCTGCGCTTACTGTCATCGCGGCGAGGAAAATTTGTGTGACGCGCCCCAGTTCACGGGATATACGGTGGATGGCGGCTATGCGGAATACGCGGTTGCGCCAGAGGATTTCGTTTACGCCATCCCCGACGAGTTTGTCGATGAGCAGGTGGCGCCACTGATGTGCGCGGGAATCATTGGCTACCGGTGCCTTCGGATGAGCGCGATTTCCGCAGGAGAGAAGCTGGGGTTTTATGGTTTCGGCGCGGCGGCACACATTGCCATTCAGGTAGCGCGGCATTGGGGAGTCGAGGTGTACGCGTCCACTCGCGACCAGAGACACCAGAAACTCGCCATGGAGCTGGGAGCAAAATGGGCTGGCGGAACGCTGGATGCGCCTCCACAGCCACTGGATGCGGCGATTGTATTCGCTCCCGCGGGCGAGATTGTGCCGGCGGCACTGAAGGCTTTGCGCAAAGGTGGGCGACTGATACTCGGTGGAATCCATATGAGTACGATTCCGGCGTTCTCTTACGACTTGCTGTATGAAGAGCGAATGATTCGCAGCGTCGCCAACAATACCCGGCAGGACGGCGAAGAGTTTTTGCGAATTGCGGCGAAGATTCCGATTCGCACGCGCGTACAGGTGTTTGGACTGGCGGAAGCGAATGTGGCCCTGAACACTTTGAAGAACGACGCGATCTCGGGGGCCGCGGTTTTGCGGGTGGAATCCTAGCCAGCCAGGTGGGGAAAATGAAAAGCGAAATGCGGACGGTGATCGTTTGTTTGGTGTGTCTATTCGCAGCGGGGTGTTCGCCCGGTAGCACCCCAGGAAGCGCTAGCACAACAGTAGCCAAACAGTCGGTCGCAGATCCTCTCAACGCCAATGGCCAGCAGGAATTGCGAACCATTGTGGCCAGCGGCCGGCTGGCCGATTTGCAGTGGCCGGATTTCTCTGACTATGACAAGCGGGTGAAGGAGTTCTACGATTCCAGTAACTACGGGCTAGCATGGACTCGCGGAGGCAAGCCCACGGCTCAAGCACGAGAATTGATCGCAATTCTGGACGATTCCGCAGAAAAGGGGCTGGACAGCAAGGACTATGACGGCGGGCGCTGGGACGGAAGGATCAGATCGCTCGATGGAGCGACGGCGCCCGATCAATCCGCACTGGTTAAGTTTGATGTTGCGCTGACGGTGTCCGCGATGCGGTACATCTCCGATCTACACCTGGGAATGGTCGATCCAAAAACGCTGCATCGCGATTTTGATCCTGTGGTCCACAAATATGACTTGGCGGAGTTCTTGCGC
>Ga0210409_10005341_pt1 | contig 13507 bp, 10 predicted proteins | sample IncBWH17MmetaG_FD_161649 | JGI IMG/M metagenome (GOLD analysis project Ga0210409, IMG submission 161649) | Forest soil microbial communities from Barre Woods Harvard Forest LTER site, Petersham, Massachusetts, United States - Inc-BW-H-17-M | ecosystem: Environmental > Terrestrial > Soil >... | reverse complement strand
CGAGCGGCCGGGGAGAAGCAGTGTCTCGGAATCTTGAAGACCGAAACTAGTTGATTCCGCAGCGAGACAGGACCTCGTCCGATATATCGACATTCGAGTACACGTCCCGTACGTCCTCGAGCCCCTCGAGCGCCTCGAGCAGCTGCATCATCGCCTCGGCGTCCTCACCCGAGAGCTCGAGCGAGGTGGCCGCGCGCCGTGTGACTTCCGCGGTGGCCGGTGCGAAGCCCCGATGCGTCAGCACTGCGCGCACCGTCGCGAATTCGACCGGGTCCGCCAGCACCTCGACGCAGGTGTCGGCGTTCGGCACCACGTCTTCCGCGCCCGCTTCCAGTGCCACCTGCATGAGCCGCTCCTCGTCGGTACCCGGCGGATAGGTGAGCAGTCCCACCGTGTTGAACAGGTAGCTCACCGAGCCGTCCGCGCCGAGCTGACCGCCGTGCTTGACGAAGGTGCGCCGCACCTCCGCGCCCATGCGCTTACGGTCCGCGGTGATGCACTCCACCATCACCACCGCCCCACCGGGCCCGTAGCCCTCGTACTGCACCCGCTCCCGCCCCCCGCAGGGCTCGTCAACGGCGTGCCGGCAGCGCGTAGCCGCCCGGGCACGTCGCTGGAGGTTGGCCCACTTGCTGTGGCCCGTCATCAGTGAGCGCTCCACGCCTTAAAAAACGACGTTATGATAACGGCAAAGGCACGCGGGCGACACGCCAGCGCACGCGGCCCGCTGCCTTGGCACCAGGCCGCCGCCACCATGGAAACCAGTCAGCTCTGCCCGCCGCGCGTTCGCGACGCCATCATTGGCGCACGCACGGCGCTCGAGCGCGCCGGCGTCTCGATCGCAGAGGATCTGGGCTTCGCCACCGAGGCGGCCGAGATCATGGGCGGGCTCACCGAGAGCACTGAGCTCGCGCATGCGCTGCTCGCCCGGCCGGTACTGGCCAGCGCGCGCCTCACCTCCGAGCAGGCGGCGGGCATCGTCGGACAGGGCGCCACCGACATCGCGGTCGCCCTGCAGCGGCTCGGCACACTCGGGCTGCCGCGCGACTGGTCCCCGGCACACGGACTCGACACTCGCCAGACTGAGACGCTCCGCAAGATGCTGCTTGCCGTGGTGAGCGATCCGCGGCTCGTCCTCGCGCGCCTCGCCGAGGAGCTGGTCGCACTCCGGCATGCGCGCGCGCTGCCGGAGGCCGAGCGCAGGCGGCGCGCGCTCGAGGCCCGGGCGATCTACGCGCCGCTCGCGAACCGGCTCGGCGTGTGGCAGCTCAAGTGGGAGCTCGAGGACCTGGCCTTCCGCTACCTCGAGCCCGAGGAATACCGCCGCGTCGCGGCAGCGCTGAACGAGCGCCGCGCGGACCGCGAGCGTTACATCGACGCGCTCTGCGGCGAGCTGCAGGGGGAGCTGCGCACCGCAGGCATCGCGGCCGAGGTGTACGGCCGGCCCAAACACATCTACAGCATCTACCGCAAGATGCGGCGCAAGCAGCTTGCGTTCGAGCAGCTCTTCGATGTGCGTGCCGTGCGCATCGTGGTGGGCTCGATCCCCGAGTGCTACGTGGCGCTCGGCGTCGTGCACGGGCGCTGGCCGTACATCCCTGGGGAGTTTGATGACTACATCGCAACGCCGAAAGGCAACGGCTACCGCTCGATCCACACCGCGGTGATCGGACCTGTGGCGAAGAGCGTCGAGGTGCAGATCCGGACTCCGGAAATGCATGAGCACGCCGAGCTCGGCGTGGCGGCGCACTGGACGTACAAGGAAGGCGGTGTACGCGACGCCGACTACCAGCGCAAGATCGAGTGGGTACGGCGGCTGCTCGAGCCCCAGGAGGGCCTTGCTGAGGGCGCCGAGGCCGACCGCGATCTCATCGAAGGCATGCGCGCGGAGCTCTTCGAGGATCGGGTCTACGTGCTCACCCCCAAGGGTGAGGTGATCGATCTGCCGCGTGGCGCGACGCCGCTCGATTTCGCCTACCAGGTGCACACCTCGCTCGGACATCGCTGCCGGGGCGCGAAGGCGAATGGCCGCATCGTGCCGCTCAGCCACGAGCTCGCCAACGGCGAGATCGTCGAGATCATCACCGGCAAGCACGAGGCCCCGAGTCGCGACTGGCTCGCGCCCGAGCAGGGGTATCTCGCCTCGCCCCGCAGCCGCAGCAAGGTGCGTGCCTGGTTCCGGAAGCAGGACGTCGGCGCCAACCGCAGCGCCGGCGCGGTGCTGGCCGAACGCGAGCTCTCGCGCATCGGCGCACGCCCCGAGCAGCTGGCCGCATTGGCACGCGAGCTGCGGGCCCGCGACGTGGATCACCTTCACCAGCTCCTCGGCGAGGGCGAAATCACGGTCACGCAGCTCATGCATGCAGCGAATCGGCTGTTCGAGCCGACGCCGCCCGCGCGCATCGCGCGCGCGGCACGCGGCGCGGCGGCACGCCGCCGCACCTTGCCGGTGGAAATCGAGGGGGTCGGAGATCTGCCAACCACGCTCGCGCGCTGCTGCGCGCCGCTGCGGCCGCAGCCGATCGCCGGCTACGTCGCGCTCGGCCGCGGCGTTACCGTGCATCGCAGCGACTGCCCGGGCTTCGTCCGCATGGCGGCCTTGAAGCCCGAGCGGGTGCTGAAGGTCGACTGGTCGAGCGCCGATGACGGCGCGCTCGCCGTGCTGCTCGCGGCGAGCGCCTATGACCGCCGCGGCCTGCTGCGGGACCTGACGGACGTGCTGGCGGTGGAACGGCTGAGCATCGACGCCGTCACCTCGCGCACCGATCACGAGACTGGCATCGCGTACTTCTCGCTGGCCGTTGCCGTCCACGACCTCGAGCAGCTCGCGCGGGTGCTGCGCCGGCTCGCGGCGGTGCCGAACGTGATCGAAGCGCGCCGCAGCCACTAGCGCGCCCGTACATTCCGGCCGCGCGTGCGGGCTGAGGCTTTCAGCGGTTTATTCCATCGATCGAGCGCTTATCCGCCGCAAGCGCCGCCTCGTGCACCGCTTCGGCGAGCGTCGGGTGCGCATGGATGGTGCGCTGCAGATCCTCGCTGCTCGCGGAGTACTCCATGGCGAGCACCGCCTCGGCGATCAGCTCGCCGGCGAGCGGGCCGACGATGTGCACGCCGAGGATTTCATCGTCATCGCGCGCGGCGACGATCTTGGCGAATCCCTGCGTCTGCTCCAGGGCGCGGGCGCGGCCGCTCGCGAGGAACGGGAAGGTGCCGGTCTTATAGGCCCGGCCGCTCGTTTTCACCTGCTCCTCGGTGAGGCCAACCCAGGCGATCTCCGGGGCGGTGTAGATGACTGCTGGGATCACCTTGTAGTTCATCTCACCGTAGCGACCCGCGATGAGGTCGGCCACCATCACGCCCTCCTCCTTGCCCTTGTGGGCGAGCATGGGTCCGCGCACGCAGTCCCCGATCGCCCACACGTTCTCGACGCCGGTGCGGCAATGGTCATCCACCCGGATGAAGCCGCGCTCATCGAGCTGCACTCCGGTGTCCGCCGCAAAGAGGTCCTTGGTGTAGGGTCGGCGGCCGATCGCGACGACCAGCCGATCGACGCTGAGCCGCTGCTCTCCCTTGGCATCGCCGTAGGTCACTGAGACTGACCCGTCGGCGACCGTTGCACCGCTCACCGTGGCGCCGAGGCGGATGTCCAGGCCCTGCTTCTTCAGGTGACGCAACGCCTCGCGTGCGAGCTGTTGATCGGCGAAGGTGAGGAAGTCCGGCAGCGCCTCGAGCACGGTGACCTCCGCGCCGAGCCGGCGCCACACGCTGCCGAGCTCGAGCCCGATCACGCCCGCCCCGATCACGCCGAGACGCTTCGGCACCGTCTCGAACTCCAGTGCGCCCCAGGAGTCGACGATGTGCGGGGACTTGAAAGGTGCCGAGCGCAGCTCGATCGGCGCGGAGCCCGATGCGAGCACCACGTGTCGCGCACTGAGAGTGCGGCGCGAGCCATCGTGCGCAGTGAATTCGACCTTGCGGCCGGCGAGCAGGCGCCCGTGACCCTGGAGACCAGTGACGCCTGCGGCCTTGAACAACGCGACGATCCCCTGGGTCATCGCGCGCACGACGCCGCTCTTGCGCTTCTGCATCTGCGCGAGATCGAGCTCGATCCCGGACGCCTTGATGCCATGGACTGAGAACTCCTCCTGCAGGCGGTGATAGAGCTCGGTGGACTCGAGCAACGCCTTGGACGGAATGCAGCCCGCATTCAGGCAGGTGCCACCGAAGGTGGCCGTGCCATCGTGGTTCTTCCACTCATCTATACAGGCGACGCTGAGCTTGTTCTGCGCGGCGCGGATCGCCGCCGGGTAACCGGCCGGCCCTGCGCCGATGACGATGACGTCGAAGGAATCAGTCGCGCCCTGCGGACGCTTGTCGTCGGTGGCCATGGTTCTCCTCTAGGTCGGGACGGAGGCCCCTTTATTCAAGCTCTTCCGCTGCCGGGAAGGCCTTGAAAAATAACACGAAGCTGGCGTCCGCGGGGCCGTAAACGCAGGCGTCATAAATCGGGCACATGTCTGTCATACGCTGCCCGTCCCACAGAACTACGAGTACGCGCTCATGAGCAGCGTCGCCGCCCGAACCGTCGCCCTCCCTGTCTCACGACCGATGCTCGATCGCAAGCCGAGCCGGGCGACTATTCTCTTGTTCCTGCTCCTGTTGGCACTCGGCGTTGGGTACACGGGCTACAGCCTCGTGAGCGACGTTCACAGTGCGATGCCGCATGGACTCGCCATCCTCTCGTTCTTCCTATTGGCCGTCGCGCTCCTCATCGCACTCGGCTTCGAGTTCGTCAACGGCTTTCACGACACCGCCAACGCGGTGGCGACCGTGATCTACACCCATTCGCTGGCGCCGCATTTTGCGGTGGTCTACTCGGGAACACTGAACTTCCTCGGTGTGTTGTTTTCAAGTGGTGCGGTGGCGTTCGGCATTATCACGCTGCTGCCGGTCGAGCTGATACTGCAGGTCGGCACCGGGGCCGGATTCGCCATGGTGTTTGCGCTGCTGATCGCCGCCATCCTCTGGAACCTCGGCACCTGGTGGCTGGGACTCCCGGCCTCCTCCTCGCACACCCTGATCGGCTCGATCATCGGCGTCGGTGTCGCGAATGCGCTCATGCACGGCCGCGACGGCACGAGCGGTGTGGACTGGGCACAGGCGACCAAGATCGGCTGGTCACTGCTGATCTCGCCCGTGGTCGGGTTCGTGTGCGCGGCGCTGCTGCTGCTCGCCCTCAAGGCGTTGGTGCGAAACCGCGAGCTGTATCAGGAGCCGCGTGGCAGCGCGGCACCGCCGTGGTGGATCCGCGGCATCCTCATCCTCACCTGCGGCGGCGTGTCGTTCGCGCACGGCTCGAACGACGGGCAGAAAGGCATGGGCCTCATCATGCTGATCCTCATCGGCACCGTGCCGCTCGCTTACGCGCTCAATCGCGCCATGCCCGCCTCGCAGACCGTTCCGTTCATCGCGATGGCCACCACGACGCAGCAATCGCTGAACCGCTACGTCACGGCGCCGACACCGGCGGATCCGCGCGCGACGCTCTCCACCTACATCCGCACCCGCTCCTGGAACGAGGAGGTGCTGCCTGCCATCGCCTCCCTCGCGGGCAGCATTGCCGATCAGGTGAGAGCGAGCGGTAGCTTCGCGAAGGTGCCGCCCGAGAGCGTCACCAACGTCCGTAACGACATGTATCTGACTTCGGAGGCGATGCGGCTCTTCGACAAGGATCCGCACAGCAAATCGCTCGACGCCGAGACCCGGGCCAATCTCGGCGCCTTCAAGAAGCAGATCGACGCCGCCACCAAGTTCATCCCGCTGTGGGTGAAGGTCGCGGTCGCGATCGCTCTCGGCCTCGGCACGATGGTCGGCTGGAAACGCATCGTCGTGACCATCGGTGAGAGGATCGGCAAGACGCACCTCACTTACGCCCAGGGCGCCTGCGCCGAGCTCGTCGCCATGAGCACCATCGCCGCGGCCGACATGTTCGGGCTGCCGGTCTCGACCACCCACGTGCTCTCCTCGGGCGTCGCCGGCACGATGGCCGCCAATCGATCGGGGCTGCAGCTTGTGACGCTGCGCAACCTGTTGATGGCCTGGGTGCTGACCCTCCCCGCAGCCATCATGCTGTCCGGGGTGCTCTACTGGTTCTTCCGGCAGCTGTTCTGAAATAGCACCCCGCGAAATTTCGCGGGGGCCCCGCCGCGCTCGCTTCAAACGCCGAGCAGCATGCGGCCGGGGTCTTCGAGCGCGTCCTTGATGGTCACGAGGAACTGCACCGCCTCACGGCCATCGATGATGCGGTGATCGTAGGTCACCGCGAGGTACATCATCGGCCGCACCGCGATCTGGCCGTTCACTACCATCGGGCGTTCCTGGACCTTGTGCATGCCGAGGATGGCGCTCTGCGGCGCATTGACGATCGGCGTCGACATGAGCGAGCCGAATACCCCGCCATTGGTGATGGTGAAGGTGCCGCCGGTGAGATCCTCGATGACGAGCGAGCCCTCGCGCGCCTTGCGGGCGTAGTCCGCGATCTCCTTCTCGATCGCGGCAAATCCCTTGGTGTCGGCATCGCGCACAATCGGGACCACCAGGCCCCGATCGGTCGAGACGGCGACGCCAATGTCGTAATACTCGTGATAGACGATGTCGTTGCCGTCGACCGAGGCGTTCAGCACGGGGAATTTCTTCAGCGCCGCTACCCCGGCCTTGACGAAGAACGACATGAAGCCGAGCTTCACCCCGTAGTCCTTCTCGAAGCGTTCGCGGTAGCGCCCGCGCAGCTCCTGCATCGCCGTGAGGTCGACCTCGTTGAAGGTCGTAAGCAGCGCCTGCGTCGACTGTGCCTCGATGAGGCGCTGGGCAATGCGCGCGCGCAGGCGTGTCATCGGCACCCGCTGCTCGGTGCGCCCGGCGGCCGCCGGCGCGATGGGACGCGCGGCCGGAGCGCGCGCGAGAGAGCTCGCCGCAGTGATGGGCGTCGGGGCGGTGGCCCCGGAATCCGCGGCAGCCGCAGCCGCGGGTGCCGGAGTCCTGCCGAGGTAGTCAACGACGTCGGCTTTGGTGAGGCGGCCGTCACGGCCGGATCCGCGGATGGTGGCCGGATCGAGGTGATTCTCCTCCACCAGGCGGCGCACCGAGGGGCTGAGCCGGCTGCCCTCACGGGCAGCCTCCGCGGCAGCGGCAGCGACCGCGCTCGCCACCCGTGCGGGTTCAGCGGCGGCCGAGGCCGTCGCGGGAGCCGTCGCTCGCGCTGGTGTGGCGGGCGGAGCCTCGCGAGCTGGCTTCGTCACTGCGGCGGCGCGAGCTGGCGTCGCGGCTGACGCCGCTGCGCTCGCTTCCTCGATGACCGCGAGCACCTGGCCACTCGTCACCACCGTGCCGCTCGGCACGCGGATCTCCTGCATCACGCCGTTGGAGGGCGCGGGCACTTCCAGCACCACCTTATCGGTCTCGAGGTCGGCGAGATTCTCGTCGCGGCGGATCGGATCTCCCGGTTGCTTGTGCCAGGTCACCAGCGTGGCATCCGCCACCGACTCCGGTAGCTGGGGGACGCGGATTTCCGTGCTCATGAGCGCTTTCTCATCGGCGTGGCGGGTGGAACTACGGTCGCTCCTGTGCCGGCGGGCGGTGCCGCGGCCGTGCCGGGCGCGGGCGGCGTGAGGCGCGTAGTTTCGCGCGCCGACTCCTCGGTGGCGGTCGAATGCAGGGCGGCCGACACCAGCGCCTGTTGCTCGAGCTCGTGGATCTTTACGATGCCGGTCGCGGGAGCCGCGGCGGGTGCGCGGCCCGCATACAGCACCGTGCGGGGCACGAACTCCTGCAGGCGGTGCCGGATCTGGTACCACGCGCCCTGGTTCTGCGGCTCCTCCTGGCACCACACCACCTCACGCAGGTTGGCATAGCGGTTGAGGACGGCCTGGTATTCCTCGCCGGGGAAGGGATAGAGCTGCTCGAGCCGCACGAGCGCGACATCGCGCAGACCTTCCTTGCGGCGCGCTCGCAGCAGATCGAAATACACCTTGCCGCTGCAGAACACGACGCGGCGGATTTCCGCCGGCGGCAGCTCATCGATCTCGCCGATGACGCGCGCGAAGGCACCACGGCTCAAGTCCGCGAGTGCCGACACCGACAGCTCGTGGCGCAGCAGGCTCTTCGGCGTCATGACGATGAGCGGCTTGCGGAAGGACTGGTGCATCTGCCGGCGCAGCATGTGGAACATCTGCGCCGGGGTGGAGGGCACGCACACCTGCATGTTGTTCTCCGCGCACAGTTGCAGGAAGCGCTCGAGGCGCGCCGAGGAATGCTCGGGCCCCGCGCCCTCGTAGCCGTGCGGCAGCAGCAGCGTCAGGGCGCAGAAGCGCTCCCACTTGGCTTCGCCCGAGCTGATGAACTGGTCGATGATGACCTGCGCGCCGTTGGCGAAGTCGCCGTACTGCGCTTCCCAGATCACGAGCGAGGCGGGCTCGGTGGTGGCATAGCCATACTCGAACCCCATGACCGCCTCTTCCGAGAGCACCGAGTCGATTACCTGCACGCGCGGCTGAGGGTCGGCCACGTGCTGCAGCGGGATCCAGGTAGCGCCGGTGTTCTGATCGTGCAGCACGGCGTGACGGTGGAAGAAGGTGCCGCGGCCGCTGTCCTGCCCGCTCAATCGCACGCCAAAGCCTTCCTCGAGGAGCGTCGCGTAGGCGAGCGTCTCCGCGCAGCCCCAATCGAGGGCCTGCGTACCCTCGATCATGCGGCGGCGGCTCGCCATGAGCTGCGCGACGCGCGCGTGGAGCTTGAAATCCGCCGGCACCTCGGTGATGCGCTCACCGACCGCCCGCAGCCGTGCACCGTCCACGCCGGTCGCGACACGCTCGGTCCAGTCCACCTGCCCGTACGCGCTCCAGTCGACGGTGTACTTGTTGCCGATCATGCCGAGCGATGCGCGTGCCTGGGGCCGCCCCTCATCGAGCCCGGCACGGTACTGCTCGTACATCGCCTCGATCTCCGACTCCGTGAGCACACCCGCTGCGAGCAGCCGATCGGCGTACAGCCGCCGTGCGGTCGGCCGCTGGCGGATCACGCGGTACATTTCCGGCTGGGTCGCGGCCGGCTCGTCCGCCTCGTTGTGGCCCTGGCGGCGATAGCCGACGAGATCTATCACCACGTCCTTGCGGAAGCGCAGACGGTACTTGAGTGCGAGACGAGTGACGAAGACGACCGCCTCCGGGTCGTCGGCATTCACGTGAAAGATCGGCGCCTCCACCATTTTCGCGACGTCGCTGCAATACATGGTGGAGCGTGCATCGGAGGCCTCGGAGGTGGTGAAGCCGACCTGGTTGTTGACGATGACGTGCACGGTGCCGCCGGTGAAGAAGCCGCGCGCCTGCGACAATTGCAGCGTCTCCATCACCACGCCTTGCCCCGCGAAGGCTGCATCGCCGTGGATCAGGAGCGGCAGCACGCGCTCGGCGCGCTCATCCCCGCGACGCTCCTGACGGGCGCGCACCGAGCCTTCGACCACCGGATCGACGACCTCGAGGTGCGAGGGATTGAACGCCAGCACGGTGTGCACATTGCCCGCTGCGGTACGCAGGTCCGCCGAGAAGCCCTTGTGGTACTTGACGTCGCCCGAGCCCTTCAAACGGCTCGTGTCGTAGGCCCCTTCGAACTCCGAGAACAGCTCCGCCGGCGACTTGCCGAGCAGGTTCACGAGCACGTTGAGCCGCCCGCGGTGCGCCATGCCGATGACGACATCCTCGACACCCGCATCCCCGGCGCGCTGCACGAGGTCATCGAGGAGCGGAATGAGTGCGTCGGTACCTTCCAGCGAGAAGCGCTTCTGACCGACATACCGGGTGTGCAGGTAGCGCTCGAGGCCTTCCGCCGCCGTGAGCTGCCAGAGGAGGTTGCGTTGCTCCTCGGCGGTGAAACGCTGTCGCAGGCGGCCCTGCTGGAACTCATCCTGCAGCCACAGCCGCTCCTCGGAATTCGAGATGTGGGCAAACTCGGCGCCCACGGTCCCGGCGTAGATCTGCCGCAGCTCCCCGAGGATCTCACGCAGCGGGAGGCGCTGCGGCACCGCCTCGATACGGCTGCCGGTGAAGAACTCCGTATCGAGATCGGCGCTGCTGAGGCCGAAGTATTCCGGGTCGAGCGCACGGGGATGCGGCCGCGGCATGAGTCCGAGCGGATCGATGTTGGCGATGAGGTGTCCGCGGTTGATCCATACCTGGATGAGCCGCGACACCGCCGCCTGTCGGGCATTGCCGGCCGTGTCCGCGGGTGCCGACGCACGGCCTGCGGCCGCCCGCCCGGCGATGGCCTCACGCAATGGCTCATGCGCGCGCTCGCCGGAAGGTCCGCCCATCTGCGCAAAGTAGCTCCGCCAACGCTCCTCGACGCTGCCCGGATCGCGCAGATACTGCTCGTAGAGGGCGTCGAGAAACTCGGCGTTGCCGCCGTAGAGGGGTGTAGGTTCGAGCATGGGGAAAACTACTGGCAGGCCAGTAGTTTAGCGGAAAGGTCAAGCGGCGAGAAAAGCCGCCCCGGTCTGCGCGGCGCTACAGGAGGTTGAGCATCCGGAACTCGTACAAAATCAACGTTCCGTAGAGCACCAGGACACTGTAGAGGATCAGGCCGACGGGTATCCGGCCGAAAGTGCGCACCCTAGCGAGCTGCGTGAGCAACACGACACCGGCGGCGGTCAGCCCGATCTTCACGAGCGCAAACCACGTGGCCGAGCCGCCAATCAGCGAGGCCATGAGCGGGTTTATCTCGTAGGCACCGTTCGACATCAGCATCAGCGTGAGCAGCGCATCGCCGCACGAGCACGCCACGATCAGCACGCCGATGGCGAGCCACTGCGGGTGATGCCAGTCGACCGCGGTCAGGAGGTTCTCGCCCTCACGCCGCGGACCGCGGCGGCGCGGATTGAAACTGCCGTACACGAGCGACCACAGCACACGCTTGCGGCGATCGCCACCGCGGCGCTGCTGCACGACTTCGACCGGTTTCTGACGCTCATTGAGTTGCATTGGGGTGTTGTTGTCGAGTTTCAAGCGCCGCTGCTCGCATCATTGTAGCGGACGCCGGTGCGGTGCAGAACGTGACGGCGATCACGCAAGCAGCCTCGAACCCATGCAACGGAGTGTCACGGGTCGCAGCGCAGAGGCAACCACGCCCGTCTCTGCCACGTTATGACAGCGTGCCCGAGCGACCATGCCTTTATGATGGGGCGGTGCCCGCCTCCAGCGCCGCCGCCGCCCCGACCCATCCCGACGGGTTACCGGTCCCGCGGCGCTACTGGGCGATCGCCGCGATCGCGCTCGCGATCACCATGTCGGTTCTCGACAGCACCATCGTGAATGTGGCGCTGCCGACCATCGCGCGGGACTTCAGGGCAACATCGGCCGCCTCGATCTGGGTGATCAACGCGTATCAGCTTGCGATCCTGGTGGTGCTGCTGCCCTTCGCTTCACTGGGCGAGATCGTTGGCTACCGGCGCGTGTCGCAGGCCGGACTCGCCGTCTTTACCCTCGCCTCGCTCGGCTGTGCGTTTGCGCCGAGCCTGCTGGCGCTGAGCCTTGCGCGGGTCGTCCAGGGCATAGGCGCAGCCGGGATCATGAGCGTCAACGGTGCGCTCGTACGCCACACTTACCCCTACCGGTACCTCGGCCGTGCGGTCGGCATCAACGCCTTCGTAGTCGCTACCGCCGCCGCCATCGGCCCGACCATCGCCTCGGCGGTGCTGGCCGTGGCGCACTGGCGGTGGCTCTTTGGCATCAACGTCCCGCTCGGCGTGGCGGCGTTCACCATCGCGCTGTGCGCGCTGCCCGACAGCGAGCGCACCCCGCGCAGACTGAACCTCGTGGGCGCGGCGCTCTATGCCGGCACGATGGGACTCCTGCTGAGCGGGCTGCAGACTCTCGCACACCGCGCGGCGGCGTGGCTCGCGCTCCTCGAGATAGGAAGTGGGGGACTCCTGGCGTGGCTGCTGGCGCGGCACGAGCGCCCACGGGCGGCACCGATCATTCCGTTCGACCTGCTGCGCGTACGCATCTTCAGCCTCTCGCTCGCGACATCGGTGTGCAGCTTCAGCGCGCAGATGTCGGCACTGGTCGCGCTGCCTTTCGAGATCCAGCGGTTCGGCCACAGCGCAGTCGAGACGGGCCTGTTCATCACTCCCTGGCCACTCGCCCTCGCTATCGCGGCGCCGCTCGCCGGCCGGCTCGCCGATCGCTACCCCGCGGGACTTCTCGGTGGTGCAGGCCTCGTCACGCTCGCCGGAGGGTTGTGCCTGCTGGCGCTCTACCCGATAAGCGGTGACGCCACGGGACTGTTGTGGCGCATGGCGGTCTGCGGCGCCGGCTTTGGCTTCTTCCAGGCTCCCAACAACCGCACCATCATGGGCGCCGCTCCGCGCCAGCGCAGCGGGGCCGCGGGCGGAATGCTCGCCGCCGCGCGGCTGATCGGACAATCGCTCGGGGCCGCCGCCGTCGCGATCCTCTTCCGTGCGTACGGCGAGGCGGGTTCCAACGACGCCCTGGTGCTGGCCGCGCTGCTCGCGCTCGCCGGAGCCGTACTCAGCGTGCTCCGCCTCGCGCCCAGCTCTGCCTCTACACCAGCGCGCTCTTGAAGAGCACCAGCATACGGCTCCAGGCCCTCTCGGCCTGGTCGTGGTTGTAGACCTTGGCGTCGATCGGGCACCACCCGTGGATGGTGCCGGCATACACCTCGATCTCAGCCGGCAGTTTGGCGTTCGCAAAGGCCTCGCGCAGCACGTCCTTCGCTGCGGGCTCACGCTTGTCGTCGCTCTCCGCGATAGCGATGAGGTACCGTGCCTTCATCTTTGGAATCAGCAGGTGCGGACTGTCGGGCTGATCGGTCACCAGCCCGCCACCGTGGAACGAGGCTCCGGCGCCGATGCGCTCGGGCAGGGCCGCGGCGGTCCGCAAGGTGAAGGGACCCGTCATGCAGTAGCCGGTGGTCCCCATACGCTTGCGGCGATCGACCGCCGGTTGTCCCTCCAGCCACGGCACGAAAGCCAGCGCATCAGTCTGCGTCGTCGCCGGCGTCAGCGAGTTCCTCAGGTCCATCAGCGCGGTGCGGGTCGCCGGGTCATCGAAGTCGGCGTGCTCGGGCGCGACGGGCGCGTGCTGCCGGCGGTAGTAGGGGTTCACGACCAGCACCGCGTAACCGGCCCCGGCCAGGCGCTTGCCCATCTGCCGGAAAGCCGGCCGCAATCCAAAGATATCCGGCCAGACGAGGACCGCAGGATGTGCACCTTTCGAGGGGTGGACGAAATAAGCGTCTGCAGTGCCATCGGGCGTGCGGATGTCGACGTCGGATTCAGTCACGGCGAGCTCATCGCCACGCGCCATGGGGGCCAGCATGGAGGTGAGACCCGCGCCGAGGGTGAGCGCGCCGAATTCCCGGCGCGACAGACCGCTGCGCAGCTGATACTCGATCGTGTCCTCGAGCGTAAGCAGGTCGCACATGAGCTCTCCGTTCC
>Ga0210409_10005340_pt1 | contig 13509 bp, 13 predicted proteins | sample IncBWH17MmetaG_FD_161649 | JGI IMG/M metagenome (GOLD analysis project Ga0210409, IMG submission 161649) | Forest soil microbial communities from Barre Woods Harvard Forest LTER site, Petersham, Massachusetts, United States - Inc-BW-H-17-M | ecosystem: Environmental > Terrestrial > Soil >... | reverse complement strand
GTAACCGCGCCAATCAGACCGAGCACCGCTTGCAAGCCGAAGGAGAACCCGTCCAGCATCGTCCTATCTTCGATGGTGTCCCACACCGGCGTCGCCTTTTCGTCTTTCGGATCGAAGTGATGCCGTCGCGCTATGACTTCGCGTGCGGCCGCCAGCGCCTTTTTGTTCAGCTCTGGAGCCGTAGGTTGGATAACGATGAGATCCGGATCGCGAATATTCTTGAGGTCGCGGTAGACGTCGAAGGGAACGAATCCATCGTTATTATCCGGACCGTTGTAGGAGGAATCCTGGATCTTGTTGCGCAAAACTCCGATGACTTCAAAATCCAAGCCCCCGATGCTCACCGATTGGCCTACGGAAGGGGCGCCCTGAAAGACCCTCTGGTTCGCAACGTTGCCGAGGATCACGACCCGGTCGTGATCGACGAAATCGCGGTCGCTGAAGTAGCGTCCATCTTCAATGTCGAGTTTGCGCATCGGTCCGTAAGGCAGATCCACTCCTCGCACTTTAAGCGACACCACGCGCGTGCCGTACTTGAACGCAAGATTCCGGTTCACCTCGCCGCTGACCGCGCGCACGATCGGCACTTCTTCTCGGACGGCCTGAACGTCCTCTTCTTCAAACTTGATTTTCTTACCCGCTCGCTCCCCGCCTGCCTGCATGCTCGTCTGTCCCGGCCAGATCACGATCACGTTGTCGCCCATATTCAAGAACGCATGCAGAACGCTGCCGCCTAATCCTTGCCCGTAGGCCAGCAGGATGACCACCGAGACCAATCCCCACACGATACCCAGCATCGTCAGCACCGAGCGAAGCCGGTTGCGCATCAGCGCCTGCCAGCTTTGGGAGATCAGTTCTTTGAGGAACACGCAGCCAGTTGAATTGCCGGATATGGATTTGTCAATTGGAAATTACATCGAGGAAATTCAGATCGGGCGCAGGTTCCAACCGGGCATCTTTGTGTACCTTTGTGTCCTTTGTGGTTCATGAAGTTCAAATGCCCTAACCACGAAGGACACGAAGGTACACCAAGGATCTACTGAATCTCGATATTTCCCGATCCCGTTTCCACCTGCACCGGAACCCCGCCGCCATGAACCTTCCCACGCAATTCCTTGTGTCCCATGGTTCCTTGCACGGTGACCGGTTGGCTGACCGAGATTGAGCCTGAGCTAGTGTGAGCGTCGAGGTCAAAACCGGCGTCGGACGCCAACTTGAGATGTATGTTGCCGGATCCGGAATCCACGGTCCACGAACCCGTCGGATTGCCCTCGGCGGTGATGGTGCCGCTTCCTGCCCGAGCATCGAGCGAACCATGCACACCTCGCAGTTCCATACCACCCGACCCAGTGTTGGCGAGCACAGAGCCCGATGCCGTTTGCTCCAGGGTAATGTGTCCACTGCCAGTACGACCATCGAATCCGCCCGCGATATCCGTAGCTCGAATCGATCCGCTCCCCGACTTCGTACGCACATTCCCTTTGACCCGATCGATCTCAATTCCCCCCGAGCCGGTCTCAGCGCGAACCGTATCGCCAATGTCGGAAATTTTCAAACTACCTGATCCTGACTCGATCTCGATCTGTTTTTGCAGGCCTCCCACGCTCTGACTGCCCGAGCCGGTGTGGGAGTGCAACTGAGTCTCCGGGGGAACCACCAGGTCATAGCTGATGGAAATGTTGTGCAGCAGTTCCGAGTCATCGATGTGGCCAATCCGAATGTCATTGCCACTCTGCTGGATGGGAGGGTTGGCCTCGATCCGTTTGACTCGCTCGTCGGCATTGCCTCCGAGCCAGTTCGTAGTCTTAATGTGCCCAGTTACCTGAACCTCCGACGAACTTCCCGTGCGTACATTCACGCTGCCTGATCCGGTGTTGAGGTCGAGGTTGACCGGGCCAGTGACCTGCAGCGTTCGCTGGAACGAGCCTTCCGACGATGCCGCAACGGACATGGGCAGCAGACAAGCCAGGCTTACGACAAAGACGCCGGCCAAGATCGCCGAATAATTCCTTCGGGATTTCATTATTCCCTCCTTCACAAGTCACCAACAACGCGCAAGCGTGACCCTGATCGATACCTACTTGATCTATACGAATTTCATCGAGAAAAGTTTGACTTATTAGTCGAGTTTCTGACTGTCGTCACTCATACCGCAGTGACTCAACCGGTGTCATTTCAGCTGCCCGTTGCGCCGGATACATGCCGGCCGTCAGAGTAATCACGGAGAGCGTCAGAACCGACGCTACGATAGACGCGCCAGAGACGATTGGGTGAGGAACAAAATCAGGCAGAGGAATCGCCGACATCGCCGCGCACAGAGCTAAACCAGCCGTTAGCCCCAAAATACCACTGACCACGGTCAGAATCGCAGATTCGGCAAAAAACTGGCGCAGAATGTCGTTGCGAGTGGCTCCCAGTGCTTTGCGGACGCCAATCTCGCGGGTGCGCTCGGTCACCGAGACCAGCATGATGTTCATCACCCCAATTCCACCCAGGCATAGGGTAATAATGGCGACGCAGCCGAAAAAGATCGTAATAACGGTAAAAATGTTCTCGACCAGCTTGGCCCCGTCCATCGTGTCCCAGACAAAAAGGGCGTCTTTGTCTTTCTCGTCGAAATGGTGGACGCGGCCCAGCGACCGCCGTACCTGCTGGACTGTTTCTTCGTGTTCGTCAGGATTGCCCACCTCGAACACGATGTCATCCACAAAGCCGCGCACCACCCCCTTCTTCTCCGGCCGAGGAAAATCCCGAGCCACGGCTGAGTAGGGTGCGAATAGAAAATCGTTATCTGGCCCGCTGTAGTTCGAGTTTTGCGTCTTTTTTTCGAGCACGCCAATCACGGTGTAGGGAACACCCTTAATTTCGAAATTGGCGCCTACGGCGGGTTTACCGCTGAACAGTTGCTTGCGGGCGGCGTCTCCTAATATCACGACCCGGCGACCCTCGGACTCATCCTCCTCCGTGATCAGCCGGCCTTCGCTGAGTTGCAAGGAACGAAACGTCTGGAATGCGGGCCAAACGCCGACCACTTCGCGGTTCGCTGAGTTGAACTGGCTTACCTCTGGAACCGCGCGCCTCAACTCCGGGCTCACATTCTTTACCATGTAGCATTCGTCGCGGATCAGGCGGGCGTCGTCAACCGTCAAAGTGATTTCGCGCCCCGCCGCCAGCCCTCCCACCTGAGAACTGGTCCGCCCGCCCCAGATGATGACCAGGTCCTTCCCCAGTGTCTCCATGCGCTTCTTCTGATCCACGCTGAATCCGCGGCCCAGCCCCACCAGCAGGATGACCGACGCGATCCCCCAAACAATGCCAAACATGGTCAGGAAGATCCGCATCTTGTGGGCTTTGAACGTGGCGAGCGTCTGCCGGGCGATTTCCAGGAGATTCATGGATCGGGGGAGCTCCATTGAATGCTGGGAAGGAGGATACAACTTTAGTATTCGGATTGGTATAGGAGTTTACAAAAACTCAAACAGCACGCACCGTTAATGGATTCGTAGAAGTGACTGGTCTCCTCGTCCGCTGCGGTCGCTCTCGGCGTCCTCTGCGTTTTAAGGTTTAGGGGCACTTGCCAAACCCAAGATCTTAAATCGCAGAGGACGCCGAGAAGAGCGGAGGAAGCGGAGACCGCGGAGACCGGTTCATCCGCATTTCGGACACGCATTACTGCAGGACGACCTGATCGCCTTCCTTCAGCCCGCTGAGAACTTCCGTCTTGGCTCCATTTGAGATGCCAATATTGACCGCGAGCTTCTTCTTTCCGTCCTTGGCTTTGGGATCAGGAATCTCGACCGAGGCTTTCTTGTCTTTGTCGTAGATAATCGCGCCTTCCGGAATCTGCAGCACGTTCTTGTGCTCTTCCAGAATGATTTCCGCGTTAGCGGTCATCTCCGCCTTCAATTCGCCGCCGGGGTTATTAATGGACACGCGCACTTCGAAGGTCGTCACGTTGTCCTTCTCCACGCCCATCGGGGAGATTTTAGTCACCTTGCCATTGAAGGTCTTGTCTTTGAAGGATTCCACTTTGATCCGTGCCGGCTGTCCCAGATAGACCTTGCCAATATCACTCTCATCCACTTTGCCCTTTACGTAAACCTCGCTGGTGTCCCCCAAAGTCATGACCAAAGTGGCCGAAGAACCCAGCACCAGGATGGAACTGACCGCGTCGCCCATTTCGACGTCGCGCGAGAGAACGATGCCGTCGATCGGCGACACAATATCGGTGTAACTCAGCTGCTCGTCCAGCTGTTTCAGGTTTGCCTGATCCCTCGCCATCTCTGCCTGGGACTGCGCGATCTTCGCCTTCAAAACCGTCACCTGCGCTTTGGAGACATTCTGTTTGTTCTGCGCCATCTGGTAGTTCTTCTGCGCATCGTCCAGTGCGGAATCGGAGACAACGCCATCTTTTTCCATCTCAACAGCGCGGTCATAAGCCCGTTTCAGCAACGGCACATCGGGACCCTCGGCATCCACCTTGGCGCGCTCGTAGTCGGCCTGCGAGCTGGCCAAATTGGCCTGGGCGGCCTGTAACGCAGCGCGAGACTGGTCTACCTGTGCTTCGATCTCAACCTTGTCCAACTGCGCCAGGAGTTGCCCCTTCTTTACCGTATCGCCGTACTCAACCAGGAGCTTCTTCACGATCCCGCTGGCTTTGGACTTGACCTCTACCTTGGTGATGGGAGTCACCTTGCCCGTGGCCACCACGCTCTTGGCCAGATCACCTTTGTCGACTTTCGCCAGTTTCGTGGGGTCAATCTTGGTGCCGCCGCGGGTGAAGGCGAAAAGCGCGCCCGCAAACACCAACAGCACCGCTGCAACAATGCCAATAATTATGATTCGCTTGCGTCGCTTCTTTTTACCATTGCTGTTGCCGTTCACATCCGCCTCCTGGGCTGAATCAAGGTCTTCAGCCTTCTCTATGGTTACTACGATAATCTTTCAGGTTTTGTTCCTGGATAAAACTGCTCGGACCTATCCATCCCTATCAATCATGTCCGCTGCGTTAGACCGCCAAAGCTCAGAAATGGAAGCAGAGAATCTTCCTCGTGCTAGAAGGTGGAGTCCCAGAGGTAAACCACGAGTACGACTTTTCTGCCGTACAACCAATTCTACAACGTCCCTCGCGCACTAGGAATGCGGTACTGCCTTTGAAATGTTAGAATTACCCATCCATGATCGCATTTGTGCTGATCCGGGTGTTCTTGATTCTGCTCCTGGTCGCAGCCAACGCGTTCTTTGCCGCGGCCGAATTCGCCCTGGTAAGCATTCGCGAAACCCGCATTCAGCAGCTCATCGAAGCCCGCCGTATCGGCGCCCGCATTGTCCAGAAGCTGCACCGCAACCTTGACGAAGTCGTCAACGGCGTCCAGCTGGGAATCACCATAGTAAGCCTGACCCTGGGCTGGGTCGGCGAACCGCTCCTGGCTCACATCGTCGAGGAACTTCTCGGCCAAGTCCCTCACGCTAACGTCTACGCCCACGGCATCGCCATCGGGATCGCCTTCGGCCTGATCACCTGCCTGCACGTGATCCTGGGCGAATTGGTTCCGAAGTCTCTGGCATTACAACGTGGCGAGCAGGTGGCCCTGGCCGTCGCCGCCCCCATGGAAGTTTTCCTCACCCTGACCCGGCCCTTCATTTTTGCCATGAGCGCCGCCGCCGGCTCAGTATTGCGGGTTTTCGGATCGCGCAAGGTCCGGCAAGGCCCCATACATTCGCCCGACGAACTCAAGCTCATCGTCACCGCCAGCCGCCAGTTCGGACAAATCCCGCCGTTCCAGGAAGAGATGATTCACCACGCCCTTGAGCTCGAAAGCATCACAGTGCGCGAGGTCATGGTGCCGCGGCCGGACATTTTCTCACTGCCCAGCGACCTCTCGCTCGACGAAGCCCTGGCCCGCGTCGTCGAAGAGCAGCATTCCCGCATTCCGATCTATGACCCCCTGCGTGGTCCCGAGCACATCGTCGGAGTCCTCTATTCCAAGGATCTGATGCGCTGGGCTCGGCTCCGCCTCACTCAGCCCTTGGCAGCCCGAGCCTCGGCCCATCGAATCAGCCAGATCATGCACGATGTCCTGGTCGTTCCCGAAACCAAGGTGCTCACCGAAATGCTGGAAGAATTCAAAGATCGCAAACGGCACTTGGCTGTGGTCGTGGACGAGTTCGGCTCAACCGCCGGCGTGATCACCGTCGAGGACATTCTGGAGCAATTGGTTGGCGAGATTGAGGATGAGTTCGACGTTCCCCCACCCGAGCAGCCGGTGCTCTCCGGGAAGCTCGCCCTCGTGCTCGAAGGCTCGTTTGGCATTCGCGATCTCGAGTCGCAATATCAGCTCTCACTGCCACGCGACGGCGGCTTCGAGACCCTGGCCGGATTTGTACTGGCCCGTCTGCAGAAGATTCCCCGCGTCGGCGACGCTTTCGACTTCGAAGGCCACCGTTTCACCGTCGAGCAAATGGAAGGCCACCGCATCGCCAAAGTACAAATCGAAAAGCTGCAAGCGACGGCGGTCGGGAAAGCTGGAGGCTGAGAACAAAGAACCGGGAACTGACAACTGGCTTTACGAGAAATGCAAAGACTAAAACAACTGCGCGCCCTGATCGATGAAATTCCATCTCGGCTAAAAGAACTTCAGATCGCCCGAGTGGAACTAAAACCATCACCGTCTAAGTGGTCGCTGAAGGAAGAGTTAGGACACCTCTTGGACTCCGCCGCCAACAACCACCAAAGAATCGTGCGCACCCAACTCGAAGATAAGCCGAAGATGCCGGGCTACGACGGCGACGACTGGGTCAAACTCCACAGGTATCAGCAGCGCAACTGGCAAGAAATGATCGAACTTTGGCGAGCCCTCAACCAGCAACTGCTCGCTGCCGCCGAGGCCGTGCCCGACTCTGCATGGTCGCGAACCTGCACCATCGCCGACTCCCAGCCACTCACGCTAAAATTTGTCTTCGAAGATTACATCGACCACATGCTGCATCACCTAAACCACATTGGCGTCGAAACGGAGGACTTGTAGCGAAGCGTGGCAAAACAGCATTGAGATACGCAGCAGGGCATTTACCTTGCGCGAGTCCAACGACCAACGACGAACGACCAACGACGAACGACCAACGACTAAATGCTCCGCTACCTAACCCACCGCGTGCTGTACACGTTACCGGTAGTCTGGCTAGTGGTCTCGCTAGTATTCCTTCTCATTCACTTGGTTCCCGGCGATCCCGTCCTGCAAATGCTCGGAGAAGGGGCCCCCGCCACCAACATCCAAGCCACCCGGCACGCCTACGGCCTTGATGTCCCCTTGGGCCGGCAGTACCTCAATTATTGGAAAGGCGTGCTGCACGGTGATCTCGGCCCGTCGCTGCGCTTCAATCAAAACGTCGGAACTCTCATCGCCCAGCGCTATCCATACACCCTGCAGCTAACCTTGGCAGCGTTGCTGGTAGCCATCCTGCTCTCAATTCCAGCCGGCGTGCGCTCAGCCCAAAGACGCAATCGCTGGGACGACCGCCTCATCAGCGTAGTCAGCCTCTTTGGACTGTCCTTCCCAAACTTCGCCCTAGGCCCCATCCTGATCCTGCTTTTCGCCATCAAGCTGGGGCTGCTACCAGTCTCCGGTTCAGGCACGCTCGCCCACCTGGTGCTACCAGCCATCACCATGGGCGGAGCCCTCGCCGCCATCCTGACCCGTATGGTCCGTACGTCGATGCTAGAAGAACTAGGCCAGGACTACATCCGCACCGCCCGCGCCAAAGGCCTGCCCGAGCGCACGGTAGTCTATCGCCACGCGCTGCGAAACGCCATGATTCCAGTAATCACGGTTCTGGGGTTACAATTCGGCGCGCTGCTAGCCGGCGCTATCGTGACCGAAACCATCTTCTCCTGGCCCGGCATCGGCCGCCTGACCGTCCAAGCCATCGGCAACCGCGATTACTACCTGGTCCAGGGTTGCATCCTGGCGATCGGCCTGACCTACATCGCGGTAAATTTCCTGACGGACCTGCTGTACTCAGTGGCCAACCCGAGAATCAGGCAATAAAAACGAAAGACCTCTAGAATAATCTGTCATCCCGACCGGAGCATTGCGATTGGCTTTATCAATCGCAATGCGGAGCGGAGGGACCTGCTTTTTGGAGCCGCGACGACAACTCACAACGATCTACGTTGGAAATGACTAAGCTAAATTGTATTGACGTGTATATACGACAAATGTATCCTGTATATACAGAATCGAGGAGAGCGCTATGGCGGTAACCATGACATCGATCCGGTTGGACACGCACCTGGCAGATGAGGCGAAGAGAGTTCTAGGTGTGAAATCCCGGACCGAAGCCGTCCATGTGGCACTGCGGGAAATTGTCGCCCTCAAGCGCTTCAAAGCCCTGATGAAAAAGAACTCCGCCAAACTGAAGTTCTCCGGGCTTGATGAGTGACATCGTCATCTTCGACACGTCGGTCCTGGTTGATGAACTCCGAACTGGGCGTCACCGAAAGGGAATTGAATCGGCGGAGGGCTTAGTCCGCACGTCATCCGTCGTGCTCGCAGAATTGCTTCGCGGCGTAATCGGCCCGGCGGAACACAAGTTTCTCCGCTCTCTGGCGAGAAACTACCCGATCTTAACTCCGACGGAGAAGAACTGGCTCGAGTCTGGCGAGATACTGTCCAACGTTCGCGCGGATCAAGGCTTCGCACCGCATAAGCTGCGGGATCTGCACTTTGACGTTCTCATCGCCCTTACCGCCCGCTCCCATGGAGCGCGCCTTATCACGATCAATCGAACAGATTTTGAGCTAATCGGTCGCTATTGTATGTTCAATCTGGAAGTGTGGTGAAGCGGAAAGGCAATCGAAATTTTGGAAGCGGGGCAGGGCTGCCCCGCCTCGTGTGAATCAAGCTACGCGGCCGACATCATTTTTTTCATCCGTTCTTTCATGTCTGCGGGCGATACATCTTCCACATGCGTGGCGATGCCCCACAAATGTCCGAACGGATCTTGAATGAAGCCATTGCGGTCTCCATAAAACTGGTCCTGCACCGGCTTCAGGATTTTCGCCCCCTCCGCCTCCGCGCGCTTAACCACGCTATCGACGTCGGGAAGGTATACATACAGACTCACCGGGCTTCCGCCCACGGTGGCGGCGCTGGTGTGTCCCGGTCCCATGCTGGGATTTTCGTCGGCCAGCATAATGTGTGAGTTGCCAATCTTCAACTCGGCGTGACCGACCTTGCCGTCCGGGCCATTCATGCGAACGGTTTCAGTCGCTCCGAAGACTTTCTTGTAATAGTCAATGGCTTTGGCTGCATCCTTGACGATCAGGTATGGTGTAACGGAGTTGTAATCTTTGGGAATATACGAAACTGCGCTCATGATTTTTCTCCTCAGAATGTAAGCTAGAGGTGCTGGTTTATGGGACGCATGCGGGTTGGCCCGCAGCGATAGTCTTCAATAATCAGAACATATTTCTCGAACGGCCACAAGACCGCGTAGCAATCTGATATTCCACTATGTCCACGACCGCCATCTCGTTCCAACGCGCCGCCCGCCACAACGTCCTGGCCTCGACCGGAGTCGTGTTGGTCACGCTCTTCGTAATCTGCGCCGTGTTCGCTCCCTGGATCGCGCCACAAGACCCAGCCCGCATCGACTTGCCAACGCGGCTTGCCGGGCCCTCCTCAACCCACTGGTGCGGCACCGACGAACTCGGACGCGACATCCTCTCCCGCCTCATCTACGGCTCGCGGATTTCCATGCTGGTCGGCAGCTGCGTAGTTGCCGCCTCGCTGACCTTGGGTCTAATCGTGGGATCAATCGCCGGATACTACGGCGGCCGCATCGATCGCTTTGTCAACGTGGTCGTGATGAACGCCTTCCTCTCCTTCCCAGGAATTCTGCTGGCCATCGCGTTCGTGGCGTTTCGCGGACCGGGGATTTTCAATCTCGTGTTGGCGCTCTCCTTGGGAGGCTGGGTGGGCTACGCCCGCCTGGTTCGTGCCCAGGTGCTCGCCGCCCGCGAGCGTGAATTCGTTGAAGCCGCCCGCTCCCTCGGAGCCAGCGATCTGCGCGTGATCGTACGCCACATCTTGCCCAATATTATTCAGCCGATTATCGTGCAAGCCGCCATCGGCATGGCAGGCGCAATTCTCGCCGAAGCCACGATGAGCTTCCTCGGTCTAGGCGTACCGCCCCCAACCGCTAGCTGGGGCACCATGCTCAACGACGGCCGCGCCCACCTCTTTGACGCGCCCCATCTGGTAATTTTTCCTGCCATGGCCGTGATGCTGGCCGTCCTGTCATTCAATTTCATCGGAGATGCCCTGCGTGACTATCTGGATCCAAGGTCGCGGATCGAAGCGGGTTTGTGAAATCAGATCCCTCGCGTCGCTCGGGATTTCGGCTGCGGGCTCCCGCTTCGCTCACGCCCGCAAAGCGCCTCAATTTCATCGGAGATGCCCTGCGTGACTTTCTCGATCCGCGCTCGCGCATCGAAGCCGGCCTCTAAGTCATCCAATTCGAAATCTGAAGCACCCAGGAGAAATCATGATTGCGCGCATCTGGCGAGGCGTCACTCGCGAAGCCGACAAAGACACTTACTTCGAATATCTTCAGAAAACAGGGTTGAAGGAATACGCGTCCATTCCCGGCAACCACGGTGTGTGGGTTTTGCGGCGTGTGGACGACGGCAAGTCCGAGTTCACTCTGATCTCGCTCTGGGATTCATGGGATGCCATCAAAGCCTTCGCTGGCCCTGATCCGGAGAAGGCCGTGTTCTATCCCGAAGATGAAAAGTTCTTGCTGGAAAGAGGGCCGCGCGTGATCCACTACGAAGTCCTGTCATGCCCGTCTCAATGAGTGTAAACGCGACATTACGATAGTTGACGACGAGGACAGACAGTGGACACCGCATAAGCTCGGGTGTAACATCGCGCAAAAGCCACGCTGCTCCTGGCTTTCCCTCGGTATGCTAGAAATCCAGGTTAGGAGATCTTTCCGCGCCATGACCCGCAAGAAGTGTTCTCCAGGCATAGTTCCTGTTTTGCTTGCTCTTTGCCTTGCCCTCGTGCTGGCCGTCCCCGCTTCTGCCGAGTGGAAGGAGAAAGTCCTCTACAGCTTTCAGGGTGGGACGGATGGCTCAGGTCCAGCAGGCGGCGTGATCTTCGACAAGGAAGGCAACCTGTATGCCTTAAGCATCTATGGCGGTTCGACGGCTTGTCCTCCGGGGTGGTGCGGCACGTTCTACCAATTGAGTCCGCCGCCGCAGAAGGGCGGCAAGTGGACAGAAACGGTATCGTACGTGTTCAAAGGGCACAACCAGAATGACGGATCGAGTCCGTCGGGCGGCCTGATCAGCGACAGCACGGGGAACTTTTACGGAGTCACGGGCTACGGCGGCAGCGGTCCATGCGTGTTGTTCGGGACTGCGACCGGATGCGGCACGGTGTTCGAGCTTTCGCCGCCCGCTCACAAAGGTGGGGCATGGACGGAGACCGTCTTGTACAACTTCCAGGGCGGCAAGGATGGCGATCTTCCCACCGGGCCTCTGGCATTCGACAAGGCAGGCAACCTGTACGGGGCGACGGAGTTTGGCGGAGGCAAGGGCACGACTTGCGATGCGTTCTACGGTGGCAATTGTGGAACGGCGTTCAAGCTGAGCCCGCCGAAGCAGAAGGGCGGCAAGTGGACAGAGAAGGTGCTCCACCGATTCGCAGGGGTGGAGCCTGGGGAGCGGTACGGCGACGGCGCGAATCCGAATGGTGGGCTGGTCTTCGACCGTAGCGGCGCAATCTACGGTACGACATACATAGGCGGTAATGGGAGCGGTGGCTGTAACGAGGGAGGTGGCTACGAAGGCTGTGGCACCGTATTCGTCTTGAAGCCGCCCATCGGAAAAGGTGGAAGCTGGGACGAAAGTGTGCTCCACCGCTTCCGAGGACAACCCATTGACGGCTTCGGACCATATGGTGGACTAGTTCTAGGCAGTCGAGGCGAGCTGTACGGGACGACAGATGGAGGCGGAGCCCACGAGGCTGGCCTCGTATTTGAGCTGAAACCTCCGACAACACAGGGCCGGGGCTGGACCGAGAGTTTCCTGTATGTTTTTAGAGGCGGCGATGACGGAAACATCGTAACGGCCGGACTGGTTCAAGGCATGGACGGGAGGTTCTACGGGAGCGCCGGCGGCGGCACGTTCTTCCGTGGCGTAATCTTTCGGTTGACACCGCCCAAAGACGGGAAGGCTTGGGGCTTCGACCTGCTTTACAGTTTTAAAGGCTCCGATGGTTACGACCCGCAACAACTCACTTTTGGCAAAGACGGAGCTATATTTGGCCCGACCTTCTTTGGGGGCAATGGACCGTGTCAAGGCGGGTGCGGAATTGTGTTTGAGGTCTCACCGTAGGAGCGAGTTAGCACCGGCAACGTCGCGCCGGTGACTGCTTCTGACGTGCGATTCTCCCACAGTTTACGTAACCAGGCCATAGCACTCAAAACCCCGCCCGATCACGCGTAATTCGGAAAACCAACGCACTGCCCGGGAATCTGATCGGCGCGGTTCGCTCCACACCCCCAACCGCATGGAAACACGCCAAATCCACTTCTTGACAACAATCACAAATTGCAATATAAATATTGCGATTATTGATATGACGTTAGGCGAGAAAATCCGCTACCTGCGCGAAGTGGAAGGCTCGCTGCGCGGCCTGGACCGTCCCATGACCCAACTCGAACTGGTGCGTGCCATCCGTAAGCAACTGGGGAAGACCATCAGCCAGTCGTACGTGTCGCAGATCGAAGGCGGAACGCGTCCTCACATGACGCAATCCACGCGCGCCCTGCTGGCCAAGTTTTTCAAAGTCCATCCCGGATTCCTGGTCGACGATCCCGTGGGCTATCACACCGAACTGGTCTCCGATCTGCGCACCACAGAGGGCAAGCTCGACGTTTGGCTCCTGCAGGGTTCGGAGCGCTTCGCCAGCGACCCGGAAGTGAGCGAGGTCATGATTAAGGCGGCGCGCGAAAAAGACACCAGGCGGTGCCTCATCCTGCTGGGCACGATCCTCGATACGCCCGGCCTCGCCGACCGGCTGCTCGAGGCGCTGAAGCCGAACGCAGCACGGGTTGCAAACAATCGCATGAGCGGCGGGAGGTGCGCGCAATGACCTGGGCGACTTTCTATCTCGTCTGCTTTGCCGTGGGACTCGCGTTTTCCCTGCTTTCGTTTTTTACCGCAGGCGTGCGCTGGCATTTGCACTTGCCTCATATGCCGCATGGGCCCATCACCCATGGTCGCGTAGCGGGCGGCCATGCAGGCGTTCTAAAGGGTGGGGCACGCGGGCAGACTGGCCAAATCTCACCCTTCAACTTCGTGAGCTTTGCCGCGTTCCTGGCATGGTTCGGCGGGACAGGCTATCTGCTCACGCGCTTTTGGACGATATGGTTCGCCATGGGACTCGGGATAGCTCTGCTCAGCGGCGTGACCGGAGCGGGAATCATTTACCTGTT
>Ga0210409_10005339_pt1 | contig 13510 bp, 15 predicted proteins | sample IncBWH17MmetaG_FD_161649 | JGI IMG/M metagenome (GOLD analysis project Ga0210409, IMG submission 161649) | Forest soil microbial communities from Barre Woods Harvard Forest LTER site, Petersham, Massachusetts, United States - Inc-BW-H-17-M | ecosystem: Environmental > Terrestrial > Soil >... | reverse complement strand
CCTGAAAGGCAAAGACGGCAAAAAAGTTCACCCGACCCAGAAGCCCGAGGGCCTGCTGGCGCGTGTGTTGCTGTCGTCGTCAAAGCCCGGCGATCTCGTGATCGATCCCTTTAACGGCACCGGCACCACAGGTGCCGTGGCAAAACGTCTCGGCCGCCGCTACATCGGCTTTGAACGCGACCAGAGCTATGCGGCAGCCGCCGAAGCGCGCATTGCCGCGGTCGAGCCGCTGCCGGAAGCAACCCTTGCGCCGTTCATGACCGCGCGCGAGGCGCCGCGCGTGGCGTTCTCCGAACTGATCGAGCGCGGCATGATCTTGCCGGGCGCCAGGCTCGTGGACGCCAGGAAGCGCCACGGCGCCCTGGTGCGCGCCGACGGCGCCATCATGCTTGGCGACAAGGTCGGCTCGATCCACCGCATCGGTGCGGTGGCGCAAGGCGCCGAGGCCTGCAACGGCTGGACCTTCTGGCATGTCGAGACCAAGAACGGCCTCAAGCTGATCGACGAGCTGCGCGCCGAGATCCGCTCCGAGATGGCGGCGGGCTAGCTCTTCACAAACTCGTCGCTTGCGCTTCCCACCAAAATTTGCGCAAAACGCCCGCCAGCGGCGCGGCTGCCGCGTCCCGATTGCTCGGCAACAAAGATAAAGGGAGATTTTGATGCTCAAATTCTACTTCAACGGCGCGCCGAACCCCAACAAGGTGGCGCTGTTCCTCGAGGAGTCAGGCCTGCCCTGTGAGCTCGTGCCGGTCGATACCCGCAAGGGCGATCAGTTCAAGCCGGAATTCCTCAAAGTGAACCCCAACGGCAAGGTGCCGGCGATCGACGACGACGGCGTGTTCGTGTTCGACAGCAACGCCATCCTGCTTTACCTCGCCGAGAAGACCGGCAAATTCCTGCCGCCGAACACGCCCAAGAGCCGCGCGCAGCTGTTGTCCTGGCTGATGTTCATCGCGAGCGGCGTCGGCCCTTATTCCGGCCAGGCGGTGCATTTCAAGACGGTGGCGCCGAAGGAGCTGGAATACGCGCAGAACCGCTACCTCTACGAGGCGCATCGCCACTACAAGATCCTCGACGATCATCTCGCGAAGAGCCGCTATATGATCGGCGACACCTATACGATCGTCGACATGGCATTGTGGGGCTGGGCGCGGCTTGGGCCGTTCGTGCTCGGCGAAGAGGGTTTCGCCAAATACAAGAACGTGAAGCGTCTGGTCGACGAGATTTCGGCCCGGCCTGCGGCGGCAAAGGCGATCGCGCTGAAAGACAAGTTCACCTTCAAGACCGAGTTGGACGAGGAGGCGAAGAATTTCATGTTCGGCCACCTCAAGACCAAGGCGGCCTGACCGGGCCACGACCGCGAAACGGCGCCCTTTACGGGCGCCGTTTTCGTTTCATTCGTCCAGCGCTGCGACCGCCTCGATCTCGATCAGCCAGCCCGGCTGCGCCAGGCGGCTGACCACGACCAGCGTGCTGGCCGGCGGCTGCTCGGTATTGACATAACGATTGCGGATCGCGCGCAGCTTCGGCACCTCGGCCTGATCAACCTGGGCCACGAGGTAGATGTTCAATTTGACGATGTCGGCCATGGTGCCGCCGGCCGCCTCGACCGCGATCTTGAGATTGCGGAACACCTGTTCGGCCTGCGCCTCGAAATTGCCCTCGCCGACCAGCTTGCCAGAGGCGTCGCTTGCGACCTGGCCCGCCAGATAGACGATCGTCCCGCGATTGACCTTGGCGATATGCGAATAGCCCGCCGGCGGGATCAGGGTCTTTGGACTTGAAAATTCCTTCGATGGCTTGGCCATGTCGATCTCCCTCGTCACTTCAGCCAGAATGGCTTGTTGATCTCGCCCGCTATTTCTGACCAGCAGGTACCGATATCCTCTAGCTCGCGATCGTTCATCGCGGCAAGCCTACGCCGCACGCGACCGCGCTCTAGCCAGGCCCGGATCAATGCTACCAGCTCCCTTGTGATGGCAAATATTGGACCTGGGTGCGATCGTGGTTGACGATGTCGCCCTCTCCGCGCGAGCACTGCTCAACGCGTCATCCCGCCGCGCGTTCTTGCGCGGCTGAAAATGTGCCTAGCACCTTTTCAGTCAGCACCGAGTCGCAATATTCCCTGACCTCCTTGATCTTTCCGTTCTCCAGCTGGAACACCAGGCAATAGTCGTTGTCGTAGCGGGCGCCCGATTTGGTGAGGTTATGGCCCTTCGCCTCGACCACGACGTGGTCGCCATCGGCCATGAAGCGGTGCGCGACGGTCCGCGCCCGATCGACCAACAGCGAACGCACGTGGCCGTGCAAATCGTTGAGGATCGATTGCTTGCCGGTGAAGGTGCGCGACCACGAATATTGCCCCGTCACCACCCACCTGGCGTCATCGGCAAGGCTCGCGACGAACAGCGAGCGGTCGCGCACCGCCGGATCGGGATTTCCGGCGGCGGCAAAAATCTCTTCCATCAGTTTCTTGTTGGTTGCGGCACTCATCTGCCTCTCCATTGGCTGCGCTCATTGATTGGCTTTCCGCCAATTATTGCCGCACCATGCTCCATTCTTCCAATCGATAGTAGATATGATAGATATTCATCTTATGAATTTGACTTCGCTTGACCTCAATTTGCTGGTGGCCCTCGACGCGCTGCTCAAGGAGGCCAATGTCAGCCGCGCGGCGATGCGGATCGGGCTCTCGCAACCCGCCTTAAGCCACGCGCTGCAGCGGCTGCGCGACTTGATCGGCGATCCCCTGCTGGTGCGCACCGGTTCGCGCATGGAGCTGACGCCGAGGGCGCAGGCGTTGCGCGGGCCACTGGCGCAGGCCCTCGACCAGGTGCGCTCCCTGTTCGTCCCGGATGCGTTCGATGCCGCCAGCAGCGAGCGGCAGTTTCGCCTGATGATGCCCGATCTCGCGGTCGAGCTTCTGATGCCGCCGTTGATGGCGAAGATCACCCAGGCCGCGCCGAACGTCCGGATCGACGTGGTGCCGTGGCGGAGTCCCGCCATCTTTACCGCCGAGTTCGCCCGCACCATCGATCTCGTGATCTCGATCGGCAACGCGTTCAGTGGATTTCACCGGCAGCGGCTTTATGTCGACAGCGATGCGCTTGCGGTACGCCGCGGTCACCCTGTAGGTGCAAAACTGAAAAAGCGGGATACGTTCCTGAACGCGCGGCACGTCGCCGTCATCAGCCGCGGCCAGAACGAGGACCTGATCGATAGCTGGCTACGCACCAAGGGCATCGAGCGGCGGATCGCGCTGGTCGTGCCCGGCTATATCCAGGCGCTGCATGTGGCCGCGCGCACCGATCTCGTCGCCTTTGTGCCGCAGCGCCTGATCGCAGCGCTGTCGAAGCAATTGTCGCTGGTTGCGGTGACGCCGCCGCTCGATCCGGGGATCGATGAACAATTCATGTTCTATCCGACCCGCGCCCAGATGGACCCTGGTTCGATCTGGTTGCGCAGACTGATGCTGGAAACCGGACGCGAGCTTGATCGCGACAAGCGCAAGGCTGAATAGGGGTGGGCACTGGGTTCACGCCGGGCATAAGCGGTGATTGACTTGCCCCGGCTAATGTGAGGACGATTGCTCCAGGCCATTGCCCGACCGCGGAGTGGCTGGGGAGGATTGCGCCATGGCTGAACTGGTCAAGGTGGAAAAAATCGGATTTGTCGCACGCATCACCTTGACGCGTCCCGAACGCACAAATGCGATGAATGCGGCGATGTTGTCCGAAATCGCGCAGGCGATGGACGCGATCGAGCCGGATGACGACGTCCGCGCCGTGATCGTTACCGGCGCGGGCAACGCATTCTCTTCCGGGTTTGATCTGAAGGAGCAGATGGAACGACGCCCGTCCGGCGTCGACCAATGGCGCCCGATCTTGCGGAAGGATTTCGATGTCCCGATGCGCTTCTGGCATTGTCCGAAGCCGACGATCGCAGCCGTCCGCGGCGCGTGCCTTGCCGGCGCCTGCGAACTTGCCCTGGCATGCGACCTGACCGTTGCAACGCCGGACGCTTTTTTCGGCGAGCCCGAGTTGAAATTCGGTGCGGGTATCGTGGTGATGATCTTGCCGTGGATCGTCGGCCCGAAGATCGCAAAAGAGATTATCTTGACCGGTGAAGACCGCATCAGCGCGCCACGCGCCCTGGAAATCGGAATGATCAACCGGATCGTACCGGCCGAGGCGCTCGACGACGCGGCGCTGGAGATCGCGCGGAATATCGCGGTCATCGATCCCAATTTGGTCAAAGAGACCAAGCGCGCGATCAACCGATCGATCGAAGCCCGCGGAATGCTCGGCGCCCTCGAACAAGCTTTGGACATCGATCTCTTGATCGAAGGCCAGGGATCGCCCGACAAAGCGGCGTTCATGGACCATGCACGGAAGGACGGTCTGAAATCTGCGCTGGCCTGGCGTGATGCCCGCTTTTCAAAACCGCGGCTGTGATTGACGCGCTTGCAACAAGGCTCGAACAAGGGCTTGCCGGTTCCGGCAGCCATTTCCTCGACGCTTCCCTGACTTCGTGGCCCGCGAGCGGTCTTGTTTCCCATGCGCGGCAGGTGGCCGCCCTTCTAAGAGAGGAGAATGTCCAAAGTTGCGAGCTGGTTCATCTGGAGATCGGCAACAAGCCGACCGATATCGGCTCGATGCTGGGAATCTGGCTCGCCGGCGCGGTCGTCGTCCCCGTTCATGTCTCGACTGTGCAGGCGACCAGAGAGGCGTTAACGAAGAAGACCGGCGCGCGATTTTCCATCAGGGACATCGGACTTACGAAGCTGGCTGACAAACCCCCTGCTCCGCGGCCTCTGCTTGGTCGCGCGGCGCTGGTGATTTTCACCTCGGGCACGACCGGGACGCCGAAAGGCGTCGTCATCGGCCATGATGCGCTGGCCGGAAAGATTGACGTGCTCAAACAATTTCTTGCCTTGCGCAGCGACGACACCGTCCTCATACCGCTTCAACTCAACTTCATTTTTGGACTTTGGGTATGTCTTCTCTCGATCGAGAGCGGAGCAAACATCGTTCTCGTCCCAAAATTTTCGGCCGAAGCGGTCGGAAAATGCCTGGAGGACGGTGCGACGGTATTTGGCGCCGTTCCGACCATGCTGAGGACCCTGTTTTCGGGATCGCTGCCGGACGCGTCGCGCCTCCGCATGATTTTAGCCGGTGGCGAAGTGATGCCGCCGGCCTTGAACGAGAGGATTTCCAGCGTTTGGCCCCATGCCGGAATTTATGACCTTTATGGTTCGACGGAGACTGGATCGTGTGACTTCTGTCTGGCTGCAAAAGATCAGGTCGCCGGCAGAGGGTCGATCGGAGGCCCGACGCGCGACGTGAAATTCAGAATCAGAAAAAGCGACGGCCAACTCGCACGCCAAGGCGAGGTCGGCGAACTGGAAATCGCGTCTCCCTACGGCATGTTGGGATATCTCGACGATCCGGATTTGACCCGGGCCTCCTTCAGCGAAGGCTATTTTCGATCCGGCGATCTCGTCCGGATCCGCGCCGATCAGAGAACCGAAATCGTCGGACGCAGCAAGGAGATCGTCTCACGAGGCGGCAACAAGATCTCGCCGCTTGAGATCGACAATCTCTTGTCCGCCCATCCGGATGTCGCGGTGGCATTGTGTGCCGGCGTTCCGGACGAGCGGCTGGGCGAAACGATCCATGCGATGGTCGTCCCGAAGCCCGGCGCCATCCTCACCGAAGCGGATCTGCTGAAATGGGCGTCCGATAAAGTCGAGCGTTTCAAACTGCCGGACACGATCTACTTTTGCGATGCAATCCCGCTCGGGAATACCGGCAAGGCCAGCCGTGCCGCCGTTCGGCAATTCGCTCTCGCACAGAAGCGCAAAGCTGTCGGTCGGTAGTCTAATGCTGCTGTTCGGCCAGCGCTTTACGCACCGCCGGCCGCTCCGCCATCCGCTTGCGGTGATCGGCGACCTTCGGTAGCGCCGCAAGATCGACGCTGTCGGCTTCGAGCCACTGCGCGATCGTAAACAGATAGGGATCGCATATGGTGTAGGTCTCGCCCATCACCCACGGCCCCTTCAGCATGTTGCGCTCGATCAAGGCAAAGCTGGCGCCGACGCTTTTCGGCACCATCCGCTTCATGTCGGCAAACGAAGCCTCATCGGCGGCCCAGCGATAGCCGCGTCCCTTGTGCGCATGCGCCACATGCACCGTGGAGCAGAGATAGCTGTTGAAGGCCTGCACCTGCGCAAACATAAAAGCATCGTCGGAGGGCGCCAGTTTGGCTAGCGGAAAACTCTGCGCGATGAAGGCGAGCATCGCCGGCGTCTCGGTCAGAATGCCGCGATCGGTCACCAGCGACGGAACGCGACCCTTCGGGTTGATCCCAAGATATTCCGGGCTGTTCTGCTGGTTGGTTTTGAAATCGACCTTCTCGGTCGTATAGGGGGCGCCGGCCTCGGCAAGGGCGATATGCGAAGCGAGCGCGCAGGTGCCGGGAGCATAATAGAGCTTGAGCATGGGGGATCCTCACGGGGATGCCGGAGGTTAACGGCTTGCTCTTCCGCCGTCCATCCTCTTGGAGGTGGGCCCGGCCTGTCACGGACGCCAGAACGGCTTGCTGACCTCGTAGGCAATCGACGACCAGCAGGCTCCCATATCCTGCAACTCACGCTCACTGCGTGCCGCGAGTTCCCGCCGGAAGCGGACGCGCGCTCGCCAAATTTGAATCATGGAGAAAATATTCCGAACCAAGACAACCAACGAGTACCTGGATGTTCTTGATTGAAAATATTGCTGCCTGCTATCGGTGTAGCTCACGAGCGTCGCTCCTGGCGTTTGCCCTCGATATAGACGCTGACGATCGTATCGTCGGCGGGCTGGTGTTCGGGAGCAACGGAAGTGAGCTGGGCCTGGATGCACTTCCACCCACCGTTCTCGAACAGATACGTGTCGGTATACATTGTCATGCCGGTCACCTCTTTTCCGTCGCGCCGGCGAATGTGCTTGTTCGTGGCACGCACAAGCGCAACGTCGCCGATGACGGTGATGAGCTCGTCGCGGACATCCCAGTAAACGATGACCTGCGGATCGAAGGCGGTTGCCCAATACTTCAGATACGTTGCTCGATCCCACCGCTGGCCGGTCGGCCAGATGTTGATGAAGCCGGGATGAAGGATGGCGTCGTGCGAGGGCACGTCGTTCGTCACAAAATTATGAATGAAGCGCGCGTTCAACGCGCGCAGTTCGTTCATTGTCTCGGCCGATTGATGATTGCGTTGGGCCAGTTGCATTTTCAATCTCCTGAGTACTTTCAAAGCGCCAGTTCGCGGGCTTTCTCCGCGGTCGCGCTGTCCGCCGGATAGAAGCATTCGATCTTTAATTGTTGCAGCACGGCATCGGTCGGCATGGCGAGCGTGGTGAATGTCGAAAAGAATACGAGGCGAAGGTCGCCCTTTCTCAGCTGCATCGTCATGACCGGGGACGATCCGGCCGGATTGCGTGGAAACCTCCATTCGGTCGGCAGGCCGGGATAAGCTATGATTTCGTCGAGCAGCTGCGCCGCAACCCTGCTGCCTTGCGCGACCTCGCGATGAAGGACCTGGATCATTCGGCCGGCGAACTCATCCCAGTTCACGATGAACTGTCGCAGGCCCTTTGGATGGAAGACGACGTGCATGGCGTTGTCCGCCAGGCCGGATTCCATTTCGTAGGACTCCCAAAATGCCCTGAACAGACGTCTGGAGGCTTCGTTGCGGATACGGACGTCCCAACGTCCATCAATCACAATTCCGGGATAGGGCTCCTGCTGTCGGAGAATGAAATCTAGTGCCTGGCGCACGTGCTGCAAATTATCCGCCGCCAATCCCCGATCGCCATAGGGCGGCATAAAGCCGGCTGCGACGTGCAAGGCATTCCGCTCCTCAAGCGGCAGGTCAAGCGCATTTCCCAATAGCTGCACCATCTCGCGGCTCGGCCGCGCGCGTCCGGTTTCCAGAAAGCATAGATGCCTGGCCGAGACATTTGCTTCACCCGCCAGTTCGATTTGAGTGAGACGGCGAACGCTGCGCCAATGCCTCAGCAAGCTGCTGAAATGTCCGACAGCGACATTGTCCGAGATCAAGTCTTGCGAACTCATGAAGTCAACCTAGGCCTCTAGATCAGAAGATCAATTACCTCCGACGTAAGTCGCAGTGCGAAGCAAACGAATGCAAAGGCGAGCTAGCGCATGACCTTTGCAGCCTCGAGCAGCCGCGCACTTACGCTCGCCGTCGCGAGCAGGGTGCCATCCTCCGCCGCCAACTTTCCCTCGACGAAGGCGATGGTCTTGCCGAGCTGCGTGACCTTGGCCTCCGCGGTAATCGGCCCGGGTCTTGCGGGCGCCAGGAAATTCACCGTCAGGCTGATGGTCGTGGTGTAGAGCTTTCCCTCGGTCATCATGAACACCGCCGGACCCATGGTGTCGTCGAGCATGGCGGCGAGAAGACCACCCTGCACGAAGCCGGCCGGGTTGCAAAACTCCGCCTTGCCGTCGAAGCCGACCTTGATCCAGCCCTCCTGCGGCCTTGCATCGAGCAGGCGCCAACCAAGCAATTTGGCAGACGGCGGCAGGGTAAGATTGTCGAGTGCCGTCTTGATCATGGGAAGCTTCCGTTGACCTAAGCCGTAGCAAGGGCCTGCTGACGGCGTCGTGTCAGCAGGACCGACACGCGCCACCCTTAGAGATCCAACCCGTGCGCGATCGCCTTGCGCATGACGTTCGGCAACGCCTCATCCGCCAACGTCGCGACCGGCACCCAGCGCATGCCCTGCGGCGCGGGCGTGCGCGCGGCAACGCTCGCGGTGTAGACCACAAGCTCCAGCGGGAAATGCGTGAAGACGTGGGTGACGACACCGGTCTTGCGATGCCAGCGCGTCACACCGTTCAATGCGGGGGCCTGCTTCAGTGCCGCCTTGTCGTCCTGCCCGGCGTGCCAGTCCGAGCCCGGCACTTCGGTCATACCGCCGAGCAGACCTTTTTCCGGACGCGAGCGGACCAATAGCTCCGCGCCGCGCGTGATGACAAAAGCCGCCCCACGGCGCAACGCGCCTGATTTTTTCGGCGCCTTGCGCGGAAAGGTTTCCTGATCGCCGCGGGCGCGGGCGGCGCAATCTTCGTTCAACGGGCACAGCGCGCAGGCCGGCTTCTTCGGGGAGCAGATCGAGGCGCCCAGATCCATCAGCGCCTGCGCGCTATCGCCGGCGCGGGTCGCGCCGAGCAAGGTGGCGGCCAATTGCTGGATCAGCGGCTTTGACTGCGGCAGCGGCTCTTCGATCGCGAACAAGCGCGACACTACCCGCTCGATATTGCCGTCGACGGGCATGGTGCGGCGGTCGAACGCGATCGCCGCAATCGCGGCCGCCGTGTAAGGGCCGATCCCCGGCAGCGCGCGCAGGCCCTCTTCGCTATCCGGGAACACGCCGCCATGGTCGCGCGCAACCTTGACCGCGCAGGCATGCAGATTACGCGCGCGCGAATAATAGCCGAGCCCGGCCCACATTCTCAAGACATCGTCGAGCGAGGCGCGGCCGAGCGCGACGACATCGGGCCAGCGCGCCAAAAACTTCTCGAAATAGGGACCGACGGTTTTGACGCCGGTTTGTTGCAGCATGATTTCCGACAGCCAGACCCGGTAAGGATCGGCGCGCTCGCCGGCCGGCGGCCGCCACGGCAATTTTCGGCGATGGCGATCGTACCATGCAAGGAGTATTGCCGGGCGGTGGTGGGCCCCCGGCTGCTCTAGTTCGCCAGGCTTGCGCTTGTAGACCGTGGCGGATGAAACCATCCCGGCACTTTACTATGTCCGGGTCCAATCTCTCCACGTCATGCCCGCCCTTGTCGCGGGCATCCACGTCTTTCTTGCTTACGGCGGCGCGGGACGTTGACCTCCGGGCATAGGCAAGCGGGAGCGGCGCCGTCCTTCGGACGGCCATACCCGGCCATGATGGTTGAAGCGGTTCCTCTGGCGACTGGCAAAGTGATATAACAAACCATGGCAAAGCCTGGCCCGATCTCGGCAAAACCGCTCTCCGTCCTGCTCAGCGACGTGTTTTCCGATGCCTATGCCAAGCAGGGATTTGCCGCGCGCGAGCTGGTGACACGCTGGGCCGAGATCGCCGGCCCCGACATCGCGGCGCACTCGGAACCGCTGAAGATGCAGTGGCCGCGGCCGGTCGAAGGGCAGAGCCAGGAGCCAGCGACGCTGGTGCTGCGCGTCGAAGGTCCGATGGCGCTGGAGATCCAGCACGCCTCCGACGTGATCCTGGCGCGCGTCAACCGCTTCTTTGGCTGGAGCGCCGTGGGAAAGTTGGCGTTGCGGCAGGCGCCGCTGTCGCGCCGGGATCGGCGCCCGGTCCCGAACGCGCCGGACCCGCAATCGGTCGCGGAGGTTGCCAAAACCCTGTCCTCCGTCGAGGACGAGGAATTACGCGCGGCGCTGGCGCGGCTTGGTGCCTCAATCAAGCGAAATTGAGCCGCTCACCACGCCCGACTTCGGCAAGGCGCCATTGCCACGATGGTCGTTTCAAGCTAGCGAACGGCTCACTCCCGGGGAACCTTTGCCCAGGGAACCTTTGGGCGTGAAAGCGCCGATGCAGGAGCAGACCGTTGATCATCACGCGCCGCGCCTTCACCACCATGCTTTCGCTGACCGGACTTGCCGCACTGGCCGGCTTGTCGCCGTTGCGGCTGATCACCGACGCCATGGCGCAGAGCCCGACCGACGTCGCCAAGCCGGTGTCGCTGCCGGATATGGCGTTGGGCCCGGCCGACGCGCCGGTGACGATCACCGAATTCGCCTCGATGACCTGCCCGCATTGCGCGGCCTTCAACGCCACCGTGTTTCCGAAGATAAAGTCGGAATATATCGACACCGGCAAGATACGATATATCTTCCGCGAGTTCCCGCTCGACGTCAAAGCGCTCGCAGGCTCGATGCTGGCGCGGTGCATCGCCAAGGATGATTCCGGAAAATATTTTGCCGTCGTCGACCTCCTGTTCAGGCAGCAAAACGACTGGGTGGTGAAGAACACCACCGACACCCTGACCCGGATCGGCAAGCAGGCCGGTTTCAGCCAGCAGCAGGTCGAGGATTGCCTCAAGGATCAGGCGCTGATGGACAAGGTCTCCGCCGACCAGAAATATGCCGGCGAAGTGCTGAAGGTCAATTCGACGCCGACCTTCTTTGTCAATGGCGAGATGATCAAGGGCGAAGCATCGTTCGAAGAGTTCGACAAGAAGATCCAGTCGTTCTTGAAGAGCTGATCGGAGCACGCCGTCGATGATCACGCGCCGCACGTTCACCGCCGCACTGTCGCTGACCGGGCTTGCCGCGCTTGGCGGAGTTTCGCCGCTGCGCCTGATCGAGCGCGCGATGGCACAGAGCGCGTCCGATATCAAAAAGCCGGTGTCGCTGCCGGACATGGCGCTGGGCCCGGCGGATGCGGCCGTGACGATCACCGAATTTGCGGCCGCCACCTGCCCGCATTGCGCGGCCTTCAACCGCGAGGTGTTTCCGAAGATCCAGTCGGAATACATCGACACCGGCAAGGTGCGTTACGTGTTCCGCGAATTCCCGCTGAACCTCAAGGACGCGGCGTGTTCGATGCTGGCGCGCCGCATCGCCAAGGACGATTCCGGCAAGTATTTCGCCGTCGTCGACGTCATGTTCAAACAGCAGGACCAGCTGGTGGAGAAGACCACGGAAACGCTCAAGCTGATCGGGCGGCAGGCCGGGCTGAGCGCACAAGCCGTCGAGGATTGCCTGAAGGATCAGGCGCTGCTCGAACTGATCTCGGCCGACCGCAAATACGCCAGCGAGGTATTGAAGGTCGGGGGAACCCCGACTTTCTTTATCAATAGCGAGGTGATCGTCGGCGAAGCGAGTTTCGAAGAATTCGACAAGCGAATCAAATCGCAGCTGAAAAGCTGATTCGTCACCGGTTCCGGCGATCCCGTAAGCCCCGCCGGCGATCCCGTAAGCCCCGCAAAAACCTCGATAAAACCCTCCACAAAAGCCTTGGGAAAAGCCGGCAGCGGCGGTTGCCCTGCCGCCCCGGCCTCGCCATTGTCGCGGTCCATCAGAGCCGCATGAGCGACTCGCCCCCACACTGACATTGCCTTCTATGGTATTGTCCCGGCAGGGAGATTCGCGCCCTGCCAATGGAAGTATCTGGTTTATGAAACTCACGCGCCTTCGCCTACATGGTTTCAAGTCGTTCGTGGAACCCACTGATTTCGTGATCGAACCGGGCTTAACCGGCGTCGTCGGGCCGAACGGCTGCGGCAAGTCGAACCTGGTCGAGGCGTTGCGCTGGGCGATGGGCGAGACCTCGCACAAATCGCTGCGCGCCGCCGACATGGACGCGGTGATCTTCGCCGGGTCCGGCAACCGCCCGGCGCGCAACCATGCCGAAGTGGTGATGACGATCGACAATGCTGATCGTACGGCCCCTTCTGCTTTGAACGATCGCGAAATCCTGGAAATCTCCCGCCGCATCGAGCGCGAGGCGGGCTCGGTCTATCGCATCAACGGCCGAGACGTCCGCGCGCGCGACGTGCAGATCCTGTTTGCCGACGCCGCCACCGGCGCGCGATCGCCGGCGCTGGTCCACCAGGGCAAGATCGGCGAGATCATTCAGGCCAAACCCGAGCAGCGCCGTCGTGTGCTGGAAGATGCCGCCGGTGTCGCCGGCCTCCATGCCCGCCGCCACGAGGCGGAATTGCGTCTGAAGGCGGCCGAGACCAACCTTACCCGCGTGGAAGACGTGATCGGTCAGCTCGCCGGACAAATGGACGGCTTGAAGAAGCAGGCGCGCCAGGCGATCCGCTACCGCGAAGTCGCCGCCAAGGTGCGCAAGGCCGAGGCCATGCTGTACCACCTGCGCTGGATGGAGGCGAACGCCGACGTCGGCGAAGCCGCCCGGGTCCACGACCTCAGCGTCCGCGACATGGCCGAGCGCACCCGCGAGCAGGCGGAAGCCGCGCGCATCCAGGCGATCCGCGCTTCCGAATTGCCGGGCTTGCGCGAGGCGGAAGCCCGCGCCGCCGCCGGACTACAGCGGCTCACCAGCGCGCGCGAGCTGCTCGACCGCGAGGAAGAGCGTGCCAAGGAGCGCGTCGCGGAGCTCGATCGCCGCCTGACGCAATTTTCCGCCGACATCGCCCGCGAGCAGCAGCAGACTTCGGACGCGGAGATCGCGCTGCTGCGGCTCGACAACGAGGACGGCGAGCTCAAGGAAGAGATCAAGTCGCGCGTTGAAAAGCGTTCCGGCGTCGACGAGCGCGTGGCCACGGCCGAAGCGACATTGGCCGATGCCGAGCGCCTGTTCACCGAGCTCACCACGGCGCTTGCGGACTTGACCGCCAAGCGCCATCAGCTCGAGGCGAACGTCCGCACCCACCGGGACAAGCTCGCGCGGCTCGATCAGGACATCGCCAATGTCCAGAGTGAGGAGCAGAAGCTCGCCGAGGAGACCGGCGGTTGGCGACC
>Ga0210409_10005337_pt1 | contig 13511 bp, 17 predicted proteins | sample IncBWH17MmetaG_FD_161649 | JGI IMG/M metagenome (GOLD analysis project Ga0210409, IMG submission 161649) | Forest soil microbial communities from Barre Woods Harvard Forest LTER site, Petersham, Massachusetts, United States - Inc-BW-H-17-M | ecosystem: Environmental > Terrestrial > Soil >... | reverse complement strand
GCGATGGCGCCGATGGCCGCGCCGGCGGCCGCGCCCTTGGCGGCTCTGGCAATCGATGCCTGTCCCGCTTCCTGGTAACCGCTGGTCATGATGGGCACCGGCTGTCCATTGATGACCATTTGCGCCAGGCGCAAGTCAAGCGTCGAACGGCCCACCGCACGGCCCGCCTGAGTTGAACTCCCAATCCGGCCATAAATGATAGTCCCCCCTTTGACCGCGGCCGGTCCGCCGACACCCAGGTCATATTCCAACCGGGTCGTGAAGGGCGTGCCGGCCCCGTTCCTGGAGGAAACGCTGTCCATCATCCGCACCAGCAGAGTAGTGCCGGCGGGCAGCGTTACTGAACTTGGCGCCGCAACGGGCGCGGGCAGTTGCGCAGGCGCAGGCGCCGCGGAAGCAACGGCGGCAGGCGCAGGCGTGGTAAATGTGAGGGCGATGATCTGCGGGGTTTCGAGAACCTGCTGACCGGCGCTGGTCTCAAAGCGGACGGTGCCGGCTGTGCCCCCATCATATTTGCCATTGAGAACGGTGCCGTTTTTGAGTTCGAGAATATCGCCGCGGACCGACAAGCCCAAACCAAGGACGGCGACCATTATATATAAATGGGTTGTTTTTTTCATGTGTTGTGTTTGCTTTGGGGGAATTAGGTTTTAAATCATTTCAATCTACGGGCCGTTTCATCCAGGAGTTTTTGGTACGGTCGCCGGTTCAGCAGAACGTTTCGACTTTCGCTGCTAAAGAAGGGATCGTCCGAGTTCTGCACCGCATACGCATCCGCCTGCAAGCGATAGCCGCCGTCGAGCACCGCAATCAAGCGCACCTTCACCCGCATCGTGACACCCTGGCCCGTCCAGCCGCCCCATTTGAGCGCGTCCCGACGGGTGCCCGGCCGCTCGAACACCATCTCTTCCGGGGTGGCCGTAGTCAATGCATAGGCCTGTTCGCGGAACACCGCGGTCGCGGTCTGCTGAATATCGGCCACCGGACGACCCTGAATCTGGACCGAGGCGTGACTCATGCTGCCGGGTTCTTTTGCGGACTGGCAGCCGACCCAGCCGGGCAAACTGAGGGCCAGCATTCCGAAGAACAGAAGTTTGTGGGTATTCATTTTCATTGAGCGAGAGATTGGTCTGCTTCCGCCAGCAAAGGGACGCTGTTGGTCTGGATGGGGATTACCGGCAACGATGGGCGGTTGTCCATCAGCCCAGGCAGGAGGAAGTCCAAGGGCGAAATGGATTTACTGGCGTTGATGCCGCTGCAGCCCGTCGCAACTGCGGCGATCAGAATGACTCCGAAAACACAGAAACCGCGTGTTTTATTGCATTTCATATTTCGTCTTGTTTGTGGCGTTGCAAACACATCTGCATCAACTCGCTTTTTTGGGTGTCATAGGACCCTTTGGCCGATGCGATCAGCATCCCGAGAAGCAAGGCAGACATCGTAGCGACCACGCCCATGCCAATCCGCACCGCGTCCTTGATGTCGCTGCTGAGATGATGCTCCGGCAGGTACACGCGCAGACGAATGCCCAGCAAGGCTGCGCCCAAGACGCAGCCGCAGACGATCATTGCAAGGGAGATGGGGTTCATAGCGTGCGGCTATCACACCCGAAAGGCCGGTCACCGCACCGACAGCGAAGACTCGCCTCTTCTCTGCTAGCCGACGGACGAAGACCACCAGCGCCGTGGGAGAAAGCGGCTTTGCTAAAGGTCGAAGTTTGTTGCGGCCTGCGGTCATCGGGCACTTTTCATTTAGGTGTGCCTTCGTCTGAGGCAAGGATCCTGGCTCCTTTGATGGCGCCAAAAGGCAGTGCCCCTGCGGGCACCGAGGCGGCCTCGACGAGCTTTACGCTGGACCATGGAACAATGATGACTTGCTGTTCGGTCTGAATGACCAGCTTGTCGGACTCCAAAATCTTCTTGGCCGCTTCGATCAGGGCTCCAGGGGAGTTCTTGATTTGGGTGGGAAACGATACTTCCATTTTCGTGCCATTGTTGAAATGAATGGTTAGAAATTTCTCGTCGTTCACAAAAGGTATCCTCCGTTCATTTGTTGATTTCTCGTGTTCGTTCTTTTCATGGTTATGCCTCCGCTTTCTGGCCATTGTTTACTGATTAGCTCCAACTCTGTTCGCCCTATTCGCTTCTGCTCCTCCAGGACTATAGTGGTCAAGTTCGCCGGCGAAGCCAGCGGCTGTTCCGGCGGCGAGGGCACCGGCCATCACCCCGTTGAGGCATCTGATTGTTCTCATCATCGCGTGTTGGTTGTCATGCTCCTAGGTCTTTTTCGGCTTTCGCGACATGAATCGGCGTGCTACCAGGAGCACCAGGACTCCACCGCCAAGGGAGAAAAGAAGGTCTTCGTAGCGGATGAGGACTGGACCCAACCCCAGGTTGAACTGGGTTAGGTGAACCAGAATTCCTCCGAGGAAAGCGCCGATCAGGCCAAAAGCGAAGGCAGTCCACGACCGGAGGCCGGCGGCCCGGCCGAGGATGCTCCCTACGAGCAAGCCCATGATGAGCCAGGCAACAACCTCGTCCGGCGTGCGGTTTTTGAGCCGCTGTTCGTCGATCCGCTGCCAGAGTTGTTCCAGTTTGTTCGCCGCGGTTTTGCCCGCGTCCTGAATTTTCTCTTTGGTCTCGCTGGCGGCGGCGCCGACCTTCTCGCCAACAGACTGAGCAGAGGTTTGTGGTGGCGCGAGGCACGCCAGTGCCGCAAGATACAGCAGCGTGGTCAGATAAACGATGGCGTGAAACCGGCAACGGCTGAGGGCATTGTTCGCATTGTTGGTTTCCATTGTCCTGTTCCTTCGTTTTTTGGTTGTGTCGGTTGGGCCATTCAGGGAGTCACGTTTTCGCGTGCCATGCGGTCCACGATCGTTTCAACTAGCGCAACGAAGCAGGTGAAACTTGCTATCAGTGACCTCTGTAATCCCAACGTTGCGATTCTAATCACTGACGACCGATTACTGATTTCTGCAAGCGCCAGCATACCCGCCGGCAGGAGTGTGACCGGGGCAAACCCTAGGATCTTGGATTTCATAGAATAATTTCTGTTGTTGTTGACCAGTGCTGGCCTGTTAATTTGTTGATTACTGGTTACCGATTACTGATTACTGATTACTGTTACTGTTCACCGGTTACTGTTCACTGGTTACCCGTCATTATTAGAAGGAGAAAACTACAAAGATCTTCGCTACCGGCCACCACGTGAATTGGTTGGCATAGTGCTGGACCCGGTTCTGCTCGACGCTCAGCGCTGCGTCAATTAATGGACTTAAAGGACCGCCAGGGCCCGAGCGTGTCAGGCTGACTTTCGGGTCGCCGGTGTAGGCCACGCCCAGTTCGCCTCCCAGGGCCCAGTGGTGGGCATGATCGAAATAAAAGAAGTTCCCACCAATGCTGAGATAGGGGTTCACCGGTTGCTGATCGATCTTCAGGTTGAGCGACCCGACCCGGTCGCTGGGGAACGGCATTCCGCCAATGATGATGGTTCCGGTATTACTCGCTGAGCCCGTCACTTGGTTCTGATTGAACAGCCAGCCAAAGCTGACGTGGAAAGAGTGTTTCTGCCAGGGATAGACATCGAGGGTCAGCGGCTCGTTTAAGAGACGGACCTTGGCGTCGTATTTTATGTCGTGGATGCTGAAGCCGCTGACCGAATCCTGCGTAAAATCTGCGCCTAGCCGTACTCCTACATGATCGGAGAAGCGCCACGAACCGAACAAGCCGAAGATGCCCTCCGTGCCGCCCTCCGCGCCCACAGTCCACGGCCGATAGAGAGGCCGCGACGGCGGTTCGGCGGGGTTGTTGGTCTCTTCAGCGGCGGTCGCGGTTAGGTCGGCACCGATGCAGATGATCAGGCCTGCAATGTAGAGATACGTTCTGGTCATATTTTTATGGAATTCGGTGTTGGATGTTGGTTGGTGAAACGCCGCTCAAAAGACTGCGGATCAGCCGTCTCCATCTCGCTATTGTCGTTAACGTCCATGACTTATCACCGGAGTGATCCGGTAGTTGGTTTCACGGGTGACAGTCCAGCACGGTTGGCTTCGCTAGTGAATAGGTGGCACCCCGTGAAACCTCTACGTGATAGCCCGCGAAGAACTACGTAGTTACACCGAGGCGGCCACGGCCCGTGAGAGTGCCAGGAGGCGAAGTGGGGCCGCTTTAGCAGGGACGGGAACGGTGAAATTGAAGATCAGTCTGACTCGTGTGAACTCGACTCCTCAGGGACAGGTGACGAGCGCTTTCAGAGCTCCGACTGGTGCTCGATGGAGAATTGAAGCAGTTTGTGCGCGCCTGCCAGTCCGAGTTTCTGGCAAATGTGCGCGCGGTGCGTCTCGACCGTGCGATGGCTGATGAACAACTCGGCAGCGATTTCCTTATTGGTTTTGTTCTCGGCCACCAGCAGCAAGACGTGGCGCTCGGTCGGAGTCAGCGCCGAGAGGCCCGTCTTCTCCTCTTTTAAGGCAGAAGCGCGCCGTTGCCGACGCACAAACCAGGCAGAAATGGACGGGCTGAGATACACACCGCCGGCCGCGACCGTTTTCAGGCCTAGCAGCACCAGGTCCATTGCGTCCTCCTTGAGCAGATAGCCCTGGGCGCCAGCGTCCATCGCCGCGTTGAACGTGGTTTCCTCCGCATGCATGGTGAGCATTAGGCACGCAACGCGTGGCTTGATGGCCCGTAGCGCGCGCGCCACAATGATGCCGTTGCGTTGGGGGAGGCTGATATCCAGGATGGCGATCTGCGGTTTCGCCTTGGGTATGGTCGCCAGGGCAGTGTCGCCGTCGCTGCACTCGGCTACGACTTCGAAGCGCGGGTCAGCAACGACGATTTCCCTCAAACCGTGGCGGAACACCGGATGGTCATCCACGATCAGCACTTTGATCTTTGCCGTCATGATTCAGCCCTTCGCCTTTGGAAACGGAACCCGCACCGTAATCCGCGTGCCGCGTCCAGGAGCGGATTGGAGTTCCAGGCTGCCTCCGAGATATTTGATGCGCTCCTCCATGCTGTCCAGGCCCAATCCCCCGTTTGTTTCGAGTTCATGACGCGGCTTCTCCGCATCGAAGCCGCGGCCGTCATCGAACAATGACACCCGGAGGCCGGCTTCCTCGTGTTTCACTTCAAGTATGGCACGCGCCGCGCCAGCGTGCCGACTGATGTTGTTCAAGCCCTCCTGGATGGTGCGGAAGACATGGATCTCCATCTCCGGAGCGAGCAAACCGTCAATGTTGTCCAGCTCGGCGGAGAACTTCGTGGCGGAGCTCTCGCCGAGTTGCCCGACTGTCCACTCGATGGCTTTAGTCAGCCCGACCTGATCGAGGGATACGGGCCTGAGGGCGTGCGAAATAGTCCGTACTTCGCCGATCGCACGGACCGTGGCCGCTATGGCGGCGTTGAGTTGGCTGGTGAGTTCGACGGGGTCGGCCTTCCTGACCGCGACCAGCGCCAGGCGGTTTTTAATCAATAGCAAATCCTGACCCAACCCATCGTGCAGTTCGGCCGCGATGCGTTTGCGTTCGTTTTCCTGTGACATGATGAGGCGCCGCGCGAAGTCTTGCTTTGCAACGCTTTCTTTCTCCAACTCGGCCAGTTCGCCCTGATGCCGACGGCGCGCTCGCCACCATGCTGCCAAACCGCCGAAGTTGAAGAGTGCCGCCAGCGCCGCCAGCCGGAACCACCATGTCTGCCAAAAAAACGGTTGCACGGCAAATGCGAGGCTGGCGCCCGTCTCGTTCCAGACACCGTCGTTGTTGGCCGCTCGAACCCGGAAGACATACTCTGCAGGTTGGAGGTCGTAATAGTAGACCACTCTTCGGGCCCCCACGTCCCGCCACTCCTTGTCGCCCGGGGTGAGCTTTGCTTGGAAACGCACCTTTCCGGCGTCAACAAAACTCAGCCCGGCATAATGAATTTCGAGCCGCCGGCTGCCTGCCGGTATAAGCAGCCTTTTCGAAGCCGGTGGCTCCACTTGCACTCGGAGGTCATCCACCGCACCAGGGCTAGGAACAAAATACGAGACCTCCTCGATTTGGGTCGGTGGCGGTTTGTCGTTCAGGAAAAACTCCTCCGGATCAATCACCGCAACGCCCTTGGACGTCGCGAACCACAATTTGCCCGCCGTGTCGCACGTCGACATCGGTTGCCGCTCTGTAGAAAAGTCTGTGCCCGGCAGACCGTCGCTCATGTCGAGAATCTCGCAGTGGACGCGCGTCGCTGGGCTGTCGGCTGCGGCTTGCAGATCAGCCAGAGCGACGCGCATCACGCCATGATCCGAGGCCATCCACCAGGTGGCGTGGTGGCCTTCGATCATGCTGGAGATGGCGCCGGCCGGCAGCCCCGATGCCGCGCCGACCGTCGCGACACGACCTTCGCGCCAGCGGATGAGCCCGCGCGCGTTGGACCCCATCCACATCGCGCCGCTGGCATCGCGTCGGAGGCAGGCAATGTCACGTAGCGGTCGGCCAGATTCGTCGTTCATCAATGTGAAGCGACCCTTTTGAAAACGGAAGACCCCGTCCTGATGCGCGAGCCAAACCTCGCCGCTGCTTCCCTCGGCAAAGCAATCGACCGAACCGTGAGGCAAACCGTCCTCCGGGCCGAAGACACGGAACCCGCCTCCGTCATAAACGGAGGCGCTTTCCCCACCCGACACCCAAACGCGTCCTCGCGAGTCCTCGAACAGCGCAATAATGTTCCCGCCGCCGGTATCATTCGTGGGGAAGGCGCGAGCGTCGCCCTTGTCCAGCAACCAAAGTCCGTAGGAGTAAGTACCCACCCAGACACGTCCCGATCGATCCGCGAGCACGCTCTGTAAGTATGGCATAGGGGTAACCTTCTCGTGCAGAGCGATTTTGGTCACTCCGGCGGCGCTCTGCCGAAAGAGCCCCTGGCCGTATGTTGCAACCCAAAGATCCCCGGTGGCACTGGCCGAAACAGAAGAAACCACCTGCCGCCATGACTTCCCCTGCACAACAAGGCTGTGGACTCGTCTCGGCTTGAAGCGCTGAAGCCCACCAGCGCTGGTGCCCACCCAGAGGTCGTTCTCACGGTCCTCGAACACAAAGCGAGTGTGGTCGCTGGAGAGACCGTTTGTCGTGGTCCACGAGAGCACCTCGCCTGCTGGCGACACCCGACGAATTCCGTGGTCAGGAGTGCAGATCCACAAATTGCTACGGCTGTCTTCGAACATACTCCACACAACGCTGAGCGGCTCCGGCAATTTAAGACGCGACACTTCGGTTCCGTTGCGATACTTGCGAAGCTCATTGTTAAAGAAAAGCCACATTCCGCCATCCCGCGCCGCAGTGATCCCCACTTTATCCGGATCCGCGTTGGTGGATGCGAATATTTGCGCCCAAGTCCGTCCATCCCAACGCCCGACCCACCCTTGTAGGGCCACCCACCATTGGCCCATCTCATCCACGTAACCCAAGTAGCCCAAGTTTGGCCCTCCTGGGGGTTCTGGCAATTGGACCAGCCGGCCATTGGCAAATTCCAGTACCTTTCCGTCGAAAGTCGTGAGGAGCAGGTCGCCATTGCTGCGCTCGGCGAAGGTGCGCACGTAGTTGCCTGCCCAGCCCTCATTCGTGCCGAAGGACCGCCACTTGCTATCGGCGAGCACCATCATCCCTCCGATAGTGCTGACCCAAAGCCAACCGCGTTTGTCCAGGTGCAGATTGACGATACCTGCGCTCGGCAATTGGGGAGTGTTGGCGCGATTAAACACGGTAAAGTTCACCCCGTCGAAGCGCACCAGCCCGTTGAAGGTACCGAACCAGAGGTAACCATCCGGCGTCTGTACCATGGCGGTTGCAGTGTTTTCCGGCAGCCCATCCTCCGTCTCCCAGGTGTCGATCAAATACGTCGGGTCGTCCCGATAAGTGGCTCTCCCAGCGATGGCGTTAGACGCCAGCAGGATGCCCAAGAGCGGGAGCGCTCGAAACAATACATCCCTACCAGGAACGTGCAGGCGGCCAACGTCCCATGCGGACCTAGCGATTCTTGTACAAACCCCTACCATCAGTTAGGATAACCCTTAGTATTACCATACTGGAAGGGGGATCGGAGGTATGCAAGCGCCAAAATTTGGCCATCAGCCGGGCGCATTCACGAGGAGGTTTGGGAGCTTGGGTTGGAGGCACTAAGGGCACGGATGGCATAGCGGTGGTGCTCGGCATCCATCGCGGTTAATCGGTAACGTTTTCATTTTTTGACTCATGTTGTGAGCATTAGCCAACCCGATTCGCCCCCGTTAGCGAGTTGTGGGTGAGATGAATCAGTTTTATTCGAATGGTGGCACTCGTTCAGGTTGTAGACGTGATCCCAGCGCATTACCCCTACAAACGCAGTGACTGGGGCGGCATTTTTCGGTGTTTGCTCAACTCCGGAGAATTCCTAACTATAAAGTATAGCAATGATGGGACAACCATTGCCGGCAGCGACCAGGTGCTGGACCCACTACACACGGCTTACGACTATAACGATGTGGGAGGAGGCTGTCTTTTTGAGGGAATCATAGGCTTTGGTCTTGGTGGAATTCTTGGCACCGCAGGGCTACCCACCCCAGAGTCCGCGGCGTTTGGATTCCTGCGTCTTTGGTGGCGCCGCCACTGAGCATTTGCGGCCGGCCGGGCGCCTGGCATCCGTAAAACCAGGGAGTTGACGCGAATCGGTATTGGATGGAAATTCTACCATGGCCCAGGAAAACTTGTTCAACCTGCCGAAGGAGGAGGTGTGCTCCATATGCCACAAGTCCTTTCCGATTCTCAGCGTCGTGATTACTGAGTCGGGCGAGATTGTCTGCAAGACGTGCGAGAAGATTGGCCAGATGAATCAGGTCATGCCCAATGTTCCAGAGCAACGGTCGTCGCCTCCGTTAAATCCTTAAAGCCAGACGGAAGCTTTCCCTCAATTATTTCCATGATGCCCTTCATCCAGCAGGGCCGATTCTGCGCATTTTTGCCGAGGGAGAGAATTACGTAATGACCTTGGAGCCGCTTCCAGCAAAGCAGTAATCCGCTTAGGATTTCGAAGATTGAGTGGACCGCGCCGAGTCGTCGGCAGAACTCAATTATTTTTTCCTTTGCCCTGATGTTGCAGGGCTTTTAATCAAGCTGTTCCAGCAATGCTGCTGGGGTTGCAACCCCATACAAACGCAAGCCCCTTCCTTCATAATCACCAGCCAAATGCAGACCTTTCTGCTCGTCGAAGACAATGAGGATGATATAATATTGATGTGGCGCTCCTTCATTAAGCGCCGGGTGTTGAATCCCCTGCATGCCGTGAAAAGCGGAAAAGAGGCCATCGAATATCTGATGGGTGAAGGCCGCTATTCAAATCGTGAGGAGTTTGCAATCCCCAAGACGATCCTGCTCGACCTCAAGATGCCTGGGATGGATGGATTCCAAGTACTGCGCTGGATTCGAGAGCGCCCGGAGTTCAACCACATCCGTGTGGTTGTGCTTACCTCCTCGCACCTCCTCCAAGACATAGTTCGCGCATACGAGCTCGGCGCCAATTCCTTCCTCGTGAAGCCGGCAGACCTCTCGGACATCCTCAGGATTTCACGGGCCGTCGAGGGTTACTGGGCCTGGACCCCCGACCCGGGCGAATCCGAAGACCGCAATGAGGCTGCAATCCCGCCAGCCCGGCAAAAAGTGGGTTGAGCACCGGCCCGCCTTCCTGATTTCGCGAGCCTAACAGGGGCGGGGACGGCCTCGTCCCCGCTTTGCCCAACGAGTTCAGTAAAACGCGGGGACGAGCCGTCCCCGCCCCGATGCGACCTGAACGGTTACGAAAAAAGAAAGTGCGGACTTCAGTCCGCACCGCAGGTCACCTGCTGAATGTCTTTTCGGAATTAAGCTGCCTTGCTCATCCCCTGCCTATCTGGGTAATTCCAGCCGTAGCGGATGAATTCACGATAGACGATCCAATCGCGATCGGCGTAGATTTCGCGCCAATCCATTGCCAACTGCGTCTCCAGCGCAGGGTCCCAGCGAGGAAACCGGTTGGCGTATTGCGCCCGGGCGCCGTATCCAAGCCGATAGGCATCTTCAGCCTCCTCATAAGTTGGCGTGCCGCGCGGAGGAATCGCTTCCTTGCCCGCCGCCTGTTTCACCGTGTTTCCGACATTCTGGTCAGTGTCGGGCTCGTTCCCGCCGACATCGTGCTTCGTTTGGTCCCAATCGCGCTTGAACGCGGCTTTCACGCGTTCCCAAGCTGACTCGTGTTGATTATTCCACCATTTTGGATTTTTTCGCATTCAGGAATTATAAAAGCAATATCCCAAAAAGGTTATTGGGTAGGCACCTGCTTCACGATGGGCAGCCAACCCCACAGCCGTTTTACCCCATAGCCATGAATTGGCTTCGGCCCTAGTGTTTTGGTGAAGAAGAACAAGGAGTTCCAGGTGGGAGGAGAAGAGCCAAGGTTTTTGTGCCTGGCTCTTTTTCTTGGTCAGAGCGATAGCCAAGCCTGACGGAAGTTTTCTTCCCCGGCAAATTTGCACCACGTGCTTTCTATGCTAATTTCTCTCTGACTCCAGAGACGCCTTCCAAGGCCTTCTTGGATTCATACAGTGCAGGGTAAGGGTTAAATGGGAATTGAAGATAGCCCTTCGCCATAAGCCGGTGTTCGGGCAGGAACATCAGCTTTGTTGCAGCAGCCCTTTGCACGATTGAACCCCTCGGACTGCCCTCCGAGGGGATTTTTCAAAAAACTGTCTCGTTCTTTACAATCGGAATTTCCAACTTCTCCTCGATTCGTAGAAGGCGATCAATACGGTCACACTCATCCTTGAGGTTCTGGATTACGATTCGTTTGCAATTCTTCGCCTTTTTGAGGAGGTTGATTAAATATTTGCGGTCGGTCGGGTCGAAAGAGTATCCAATCACCCAGATTTCAGATGCTTCTTGAATCGTCTGCGAGGCATGCTCCCACACGCTTTTTATATAATCACGAAACACTAATCCACTATTATTATTGGACATCACAAAGTCTTTTTCGTAGGGAAACACAATAAGCGGATCTCGCCATGTTTGCCATGTTGGCTGGTCGGAAAAATAGGTAGAGTCCGAGGTGGGAGTTGGCGACGCCCAGCTCGCAATATCAGAAAGTTGACGGACTTGCTGGCCAAACCCGTCTTGATTACACATCAAACCGATTGAGCCATGCACTTTTAAAAAACAGAATGTGCCTGGGTCAAACTCACCGACTTTACCGCCCAGTTGCAAGCCAGAGTTAAGAGCATGCGTCCCGTAAGCATACTGACCCCTCAATGAGGCGTCTCCAAATGCTGCGAAGAACGCAAGCTCAAACATCCGGTCGTAGTTGAAGCTCAGCACCCTCGCTCCCGATTGCCTTAACCTGTGCAGTGTGGGGGTGCTGGGCCCTCCATCATGGAGGATTTTGCGTTGTATGAAATCGCGATAACGGTCAATGAGCGCACCCCGCGCCACGTCTTCCTTGTCCAGCAGGCACGCCGCAGTTGCAACCTTTGCCTTGCGCACAGCAAGCCTTTGCAATTCATCTATCTGAATAATCGACGGCGAATTTACGCCTGCTATTGCAGTCAGGAGGTCGTCGCATTGTTCCCTAAGGATGAGGTTGATCATCCAGTCAATTGTCGAAGCATGGCACGACCAGGATTGGCACGCGTTGAGAAGAGCGACCGTGTCTTGCACAGCTTTGTGGATTCTCCGGCAGGCAGGTTTACTGGATATTTTGGACCCGAAAGCCGAGAGCGATTCGATGAACTCGCTAGCAAGCGGATATCCTTTATCACCCGCGTATGAGCAACCAGCCCCGAGGATGTAAACCGTTGATTCCTTCACACCGTTCCTACATCACTCTGAAACGAAGATTTTCCCCTTCGAGTTAATGACGTCGACCAAATCTTTAAAGCTTTTCGGTAGCAGATAGCCGCGTTTGCTGTAGTCCGGGCTCATCATACCATCAAGTTAGCGCAAAGGTCAGCACAGGCAACCGCAATACCGCAATGGCATAACGATGCGGCTTGCTGGCTGCGGGGCAGTGGGCCAGAAATGCAAACAAAGCCGGACGCCCGCCGTCCAGTTTGGCCGCCGGGTTCGCTTCTCCGGAACCCCGGAGGGGACCCCGGAGGGGCGGCAAGATAATAGCCCCGGGCAAGCGCCGCCGCTTGTCTCGCCGTAATCGGATGAAGATGAAGGCCGCCGCCCGGGGTAAAGAGCCCTCCCACCAGCCTCTTTTTTTTCCTTCTGGTTTAGGCGAGCCCGCTGGCGTTCGGGGTTGCTGCGGACTGGAAAGTCCGCGCGCCGCGCGCCGTCACTGACTGATTATAGACTCCCTTAGCAAGATGGTAGACAAATCACGCTAATAGACGTACGGTGCATCCCAAGCCATGACAGGGAAGCTTGATGGCCGATCTGACGCGCGTTGGGAGAAATGCACGGGAAGGGGAAAGTCTGCGTTCACCCTCATCGAACTGCTGGTGGTCATCGCCATCATTGCCATTTTGGCGGCACTGCTTCTGCCTGCGTTAAATCGGGCGAAGAACGCGGCGAAGCTCACATCTTGCCGCAATAATCTTCGCCAGATTACGTTGGCTTTGGCCTTGTACGCCTCGGATAATCGCGGCTACCCCTATGCGATGGTCTGGGACATGACCAAGCCGTCGGGAAGCTTTTGGGCCGATTCACTTCAGCCATACACCCGCAACGCTTGGACGAATGCGCTGTATATTTGTCCATCCAATCGTGGCATTCAAATTGATCCACTGTATCTGACGACTGCAACGAGTCTGCCAATCCCTTATGGAAGCTATGGATACAACGGCTCTGGAACGGGTTTTCCCAGGATGCCAACTATGGGGCAATCCCCACCCAACCTCGGCTTGGGTCCAGGCTTTTTGCTTGCTGCCGTGTCGAATCAAATGCCGAGGCCGATTTCGGACGCACAGGTCGTTGCGCCCGCCGAAATGTTCGCATTCGGGGATTCTTTCGATCAAACATATGGCATCAGCCCCGCGCTCGGATGGAAAGTCTGGACAAACACAATTCCAAACTCATGGCCAATTATTCACAAGACGGGTTATAATATCAGCTTTGTTGATACTCATGTTGCGTTCATGAAAGGGCTGGCGGTCGTCGGCCAGGACGACGAAGTGCGCCGCCACTGGAATAACGACCATCAGCCGCACCCGGAAACCGAGTATTGATGCCCTTTTTCGGCTCTGATCGTTTTGTGATGTTCATATCCCGTGACTGGTTCTAGCATATCAGGATGGCCCTCGGTGTATTTATCGCAACGACTCCCACGGTTCTGTTGATATGGATGTTCGTAGTCGTTTTGGCGGCTATCCTCTTTTCTAAGAACTGGCCCAAGAAATAGGTCTGCAACACCCAGGCAAAAGCATTTCTTGTTTGTTTTCAGGCAAGGAGCGCGCATACGATCTTTCCGCCAGGGCCCGCGTTCCCGCTGCTTTGGATGGGGACAGGGGCCCTGAGAAGAACTGGCTCCGTC
>Ga0210409_10005334_pt1 | contig 13513 bp, 12 predicted proteins | sample IncBWH17MmetaG_FD_161649 | JGI IMG/M metagenome (GOLD analysis project Ga0210409, IMG submission 161649) | Forest soil microbial communities from Barre Woods Harvard Forest LTER site, Petersham, Massachusetts, United States - Inc-BW-H-17-M | ecosystem: Environmental > Terrestrial > Soil >... | reverse complement strand
CGTTCATGTAACCCCATCCTTTCGAGACCCCCGCGCGGTGTTCGTCAGAAATCGTTCCGATAGCAGAATGCCGGAATTTGATGAGCGTTACCCCGTTGGCCTCGCTCAAGCGGTACTGCACATTGGAGACGGCCGGATAGGACATGAAGAGCGGGCCGGAAAATTCCAGCAAGATCGGACGTTTGATGGCCTGCACCACCGCCCAGAAGTGGCCGTTATTATCACCCAGGTCGCGGTACCACCTGCCGCCCGGCCACGGCTCAAGCTTCATCGGCATCGGCCCGCCGGAAGGAACTTCGTTGTAGGGCCCCAGTTGTTCGAGGAGGGCAGAGAAAGTCGTATCCAGGGGAGCGTGCACGTGGATTTCCTCCGTGATGGTCAACGTCAAATCCTCAATTTTTATTCCTGTCGAAATCATCTTTCCTCCCTGAAATGAATTCCGGTCCCTTGTCATTCGACGGATTGCTCTTCCGTTCGGCCCGCTCTTTGATGCGGCTCAATTGGTGACGCCAGAAGCGCTGAAATGTTTCCGTCCATTCATGAAGCGGACGGATCGCCTCCGCATTGGTCCGATAGAGCATGCGCCGCCCGTCGCGCCGGACATTGACCAATCCGACCTCCAGCAAAACGCGCAGATGCTTCGAAACGGAGGGCTGTTCCATCCCAAGCGAATCGACGATCTCGCCTACTGGCCGCTCCCGCGGCGCAATAAAGCTTAGAATTTCGCGCCGGCGAGGCTCGGCCACGGCGTTAAAGGCGTCCGAAGTTGTCGCCGCTCGTGCCATGCCACAACATTACATTCCCATATAGGAATATGTCAAGCACTTTTTTTACGGTACTTCCCCAGTCCCCGCGCACGTATAGGCGCTTGACCCCAGCCCCATTTGGCAGTAGCTTCACGCCTAATTTCCCGAATTCGTCTTTGCTTTCAAGGAGGCTGCGCATGGTTTCGCTCACTGCCCTTTTGCTCCCTATCCTGCTCGCTGCCATCATCGTGTTCGTTGCTAGTTCGCTGATTCATATGGTGCTGCCGTTTCATCGCAGCGACTACAAACAGCTCCCTGAGGAGGACAAGCTTCTTACCGCACTGAGACCAGCGGGCCTGCAGCCGGGCCTCTACGTTTTCCCCTATGGCACCCACAAAGACATGAAATCGCCCGCCATTCAGGAAAAATACAAGCAAGGACCGGTCGGAACGCTCACCGCGTTTCCCAGCGGGCCGCCTGCCATGGGGAAGTTCCTCGGCTTGTGGTTTGCCTATTGCCTGCTTATCGGATTCTTCGTTGCTTATCTCACGGGACGCACCGTTGCGCCCAAGGAGCACTATCTGGCGGTGTTTCGGGTTGCTGGCACCGTCGCGTTCATGTCGTACGGCCTCGGACCTCTGGTAAACGGGATTTGGAAGGGTCAACCCTGGAGTAATGTCTTCAAGGAATCCTTCGATGGCCTGATCTACGCCTTGTTGACCGCCGGCACCTTCGGCTGGCTCTGGCCGCGGTGACCCCGTATTAGCTTTTTTGATCGAGCCGGGCTCCCACTTCCTCGTGGGTCAGGGATTCTCCCGGGTCGAGTTGGTCCAAGCCCTTTTTGACCTGCCGGCGGAACCAGACGTCATGATCGAGGTAGTGTTCCACTAGTTGCTTGACGCACTCTTCCGCGCCGCTATTGTTGTCTGCAGCCGCTTGGTCCACTTTCGCCTGCAATTCACGAGGCAGATGCACTTCCATACTTCTTAAAACTAGGGGCGTCTAAAGCCGCTCGCACGCGAACCATCGACTGCATCTTCAACGCTTGCCGACCCAATGAATCAGCGCGCCAGGGAAGACGAACACAATGCCAGTGTAAAAGACTGCATGACAGCTGAGATGCACACCGCGCTCATAGCGCATCGGCCCCAGGAGACAGAAAGTCTCTCCGCCAAAAATCAAGACTACGCCCAGTAGGGCGAGCCGCTGCTGCATCTTGGTGTGAATTCGCAGAGCAGTTCCTTGCCGACATTTACTGGCGCGTGTAGGTAAATTCTCCGGAGGGGTCGCGCTCCTTCAAAACGGTCACCTTGCTGTTTTCCATGACGAACTCATAGATGTCATCCGCGAATTGCGGCGTTCTGAACTTCAAACCTTTGATGGGAATCAGCTTGATGGGGGGTCCCCCCGGAAAAGAGAGCGAAAGCCCGGCACCGGGTTGATAGAGCACCTGGAATTTGACCTTGGTCGGAGTCATGTAATCTCCGGCTAGTTTCTCGAGCAGCGCGGGGTCCAACGTTTCGGGCTTGCGCGTGAAGACGACTTCGCCCTCGTCCAAGGAGATAACTGCGCCATCAACGTCTCCTTGCGGATTGGTCCGGAAGTTGAGGGAAAACCGGCCGTACTGTTCGTCGTCGGGTGTGTCAAACCGGTCGTAGTGGAAGTGGCTCAGCGGAAAATCAAACGCGTGAAAACCGAATTGCAGGGCGTCAACCTTGAGACCGATTTTAAGAATGCCGTAAGCCGGATTTTCATAGTCACCGGCGTAGTCGGCCAATGCGTGAGATGGCTTGGTATTTGGGACACGGTCACCGCCGGATTTCGCCCGTGCTTCCGTGCCTGCCTTCTTCCCCGCGAGGCGCTGCTGCAGACGGCGCTGGCTCCAAGGGGTTTGGTCCATTCCCAGCAGCCGCTCATAGATGTTGTAGCTGACAATGTTGTACAGCGGGGCGCTGTGGTCGCTGATCACCAGAACGATCACGCCGATCTTGTCGTTAGGCATGAAAGAGACTTGGGAGTGGAAGCCGGGGAGGTCACCGCCGTGAAAGGTCATGAGGTGTCCGCGATAGGCTGCGGTTTCCCGGCCCATGCCATACGCCGGATTGAGCAGCTCCCAGAATCCCATTGATTCTCCGAGCGCGTTCGGCAAACCGATGGCCGGTTGCAGTGAGGCTCTTAGCACGTTTGCGGGCAAGACCTGTTTGCCATTGTATTTCCCCTCATTCATCAGCGCGATGAGCCAGTGTGAAATCTCATCAATATTGGAAATGATGGCACCTGCTGGGGCGATGCCTTCGGTGTCTTCGTAGTAGGGAATCTTGTAGAGCTCGAAGGAGTCGCGCTTCTCCTTGTAGGGCACGCCGTGGTCGGGATTCTTCGTCATGTCGGAGATCGAGTAAGTAGTCGTCTTCATGTCGAGCGGAGTCAAGATCCTCTGGCGTACGAACTGCTCCCAAGTCTTCCCGGATTTCAATTCGATGATGTTGCCTGTGGCCGCGTACATGAGGTTGTTGTAAAGGAACGTTTGCCGCATGGGCTCCTGCGGCTCGAGGTACTTCAGTTTTTCGAAGAGCTCCTTTCGCGTGAAGGGCGACTTGAACCAGATCGAATCGTGCCGTGTCACTCCCGTGCGGTGCGACAACATGTCGCGCAAGGTAACGTTGTTGTTGAGCTGATCGTTGTAGAACTGAATGGTTGGAACGGACTCGCGCACCGGCTTGTCCCAGGTTAATTTTCCTTCTTCCACCAGCATTCCCGCCGCTACCGCGGTGAACAGTTTTGAATTCGAAGCGATCTGGCACAGCGTCGTCGGCGTGAAGGGCAGTTTCTCCTCGTAGTCGCGATAGCCGTAGCCTTTGGCGAAGACCAATTTGTCGTTCACCACGATGCCCACGCCGATCCCCGGCGTATTCCAATCTTTAAGGACTTGCTCCATGTAGGAATCAAAGCCGCTCAGCTTGCTGTTAATGTCCGGTGCTTGGGCCCGGGCAGCAGGCCCACACAGCATAAGGAGCAAAGCCAGTGTGAAAAAGAGGACTGCGGGGCCCACTCGGATGAACCGCTGCTTGGTATCGCGGAATTCGATCTCGCAGAACATGTAGGGGGAATCTCCTCTTTGGAATGTTAAAGGGAATTTGCCAGAGCATTGTATAACCACGCTGCCGTTTCGCAAGCTCGTATGAGCCACGCCAAGGACGGCCGCATGAACTCCACAGTTTCTGATTTCCGCGCGCGATCCACGCTGAGCTCCCGCGTGTTCTCGCACTAACTCACGGTGCCACGCGAAATTCGAAGCTATTTTTTGGATTGAGCCAAGGACGGCGACGCAAATGCTACAAAACTCCACGGTCAAATATGGAAGTGGTATCCTTTCCGGCAATAAGCCTGCCAGAAAACTGAAGAAGGGGGGACTCTAATGAAAAAGCAGATGAAGCTGATCGTGATTGCCGCATCCGTCGTGATGATCGTCCTGGCCTATCTTCTGTTGGCCGGCAGGCGCACGCAGTGCGACACCATTTTCGAACAGACCGCGACTCGGGTAGGAGGAAACGTCGAGATCATCAAGAACAAAGGCGCGTTGTTCGTCGGGCGCGAGCAGGTGCAAGCACTCACCGAGGGCGCTCAGAAGGTTGGTCTGCACCTGAAATCTTGCTGCCTCTCCCAACAGACCGGGAACATGACTCATGACGAATTCCAGGACTGCGTCAATGGAGCAAAAGACTACGAGAGCAAAGTCCTGCTGGTCACCAATCTCATCAACGAGGCTCAGGCGGCAAAGAGCCAGGGGAACGAGGAGCTCTCACAGCAGAAGGCTGGTCAGGCCCGTGAGGCGGTCAGTGCCGCGACTTCTGCCTCCAGCGAATTGGGAAAAACAGCCGCCAATCTTTCTTCCGATCCCGTTTCTATCAAGAGCGCCGAGCAGGAACCGAACAATACGATCTTGCAAGCCAACGCTGCGGAGATAGGAACTACCATCTCCGCTGAAATCTCCACGCCAGATGATCAGGATTTTTTCAAATTCTCGTACAAGGACCCCAAGGATCGCCGCGACTTCCTGCGACTCCACATCGAAAACCGGTCCAGCACGTTGCAGCCCCAATTTCAGATCTACAACGAAGACAAGTCGTTGTTACAGAACTGGTACGGCACAAATGCCGCCGGAGCCAACCTGGACTTTCCCTTTGTCGCGGAACCCGGCAAGACTTATTACGTTGCCGTGGGATCCTATTCGGGAACCGGCAAATATGCGCTTTCCCTCAACCCACAGAAGGCCTACGATCAATTTGAGCCGAACGAGGACGCCTTCACTGCCACACCGATTAGACTGGGACAAGCCATCGAAGCCAACATCATGGACACCAAAGATGTGGATTGGTATCGCCTTTCTGGCGCACAAGGAAAGACGGTCACTGTTCATCTGGAGAATGTCTCAAGGGACTTGCAGCCGCAAATTCAGGTGCGCAATGCGGACAAGTCCGTGCTCCAGAATTGGAACGGAGCCAACGCGCCCGGTGCTAATCTTGAAATCACTTTCCCTGCCGAGTCTGGCAAGGACTATTTCGTGATTGTGGGAAGCTACTCGAACGCGGGAAAGTATAAGCTCACGACACACTGAGCCGGGAAGCCGCGTCAAGCCTTGTTGGCCCGATAATCGACGCTTTTCGAATCAATTGACCGCAATCGCGCGACCGTCTACCATCCTTTCTTCATTCCGCGCCTATGATCAACGAGACCATCGCGCACTACCGCGTCCTCCGCAAGCTGGGCAGCGGCGGCATGGGCATCGTCTACGAAGCCGAAGACTCCAAGCTCGGCCGCCGCGTCGCCTTGAAATTCCTTCCCGAAGGCAGCCATCGCGATCCACAATCTCTGGAACGCTTCCTCCGCGAAGCCCGCTCCGCCTCCGCCCTCAATCATCCCGGCATTTGCATTATTCACGCCATCGAAGAACACGATGGCCGCACCTTCATCGCCATGGAATTACTCGAAGGCCAGACCCTGGACAAACTCATCCCGCTCGGCGCCCTTCCGATTCTGCGCACCATTGACATCGGCATCCAGCTCGCGGACGCTCTCGACGCCGCTCACAAAAAAGGCATCATCCACCGCGACATCAAGCCTGCCAACATTTTCGTCACGGAGCGCAACACCGTCAAAATCCTCGATTTCGGGCTTGCCAAGCTGCTCCCCGAACACCACGCTAAACTCGGCGGCGAGACCATTCTTGGAGATTCCGAGACTCTGCTGCTCACAAGTCCCGGCACCGCCGTCGGCACCATCTCTTACATGTCCCCCGAACAGGCCCGTGGCGAGGAGCTTGACCCGCGCAGCGACCTCTTCTCGCTCGGCGGGGTCCTCTACCAGTTGACCACCGGCGTGCTTCCTTTCGCCGGCAGCACCAGCGCCGTCGTCTTCGATAAGATCCTGCACCACGCTCCTGTGGCTCCGGTCACTTTGAATCCCGGCGTCCCCTCCGAACTCGAGCGCATCCTCAACAAGGCTCTCGAAAAGGATCGCGACGTCCGCTACCAGGTGGCCGCCGAATTGCGCGCTGACCTTAGGCGTCTCCAGCGCGAATTGGAATCCGGCAAGACCGCGTCTGTTTCCGCTTCTTCGGGCCGCATCCCCACACAAGTGTCTATTCCGGCCGCCGCGGACGTCGAGCCGCCGCGCACACCTTCGAGCGGCTCCGTTCTGATCGCCGCCGCCAGCAAGAATAAGTTCGGCACGGGCCTCGTGCTCGCAGCCGCCTTCCTGTTACTGGTCGCCGCCGCCTTCGGGGTGTACTCCCTCTTGCCGGGCAAGAAGGAATTGCCTATTGAAAGAATGTCAATCGAAAATCTCACTAACAGTGGCAATGTTTTTCTGTCCAAGCTATCCCCTGACGGAAAGTATCTGCTACACGTACGTCAGGAAAATGGTCTTCAATCCCTTTGGCTTCGCCACATCCCCACTGGCAGCAACACACAAGTGGTCGCCCCGTTTGCCACACGCTATACAGGACTTACCTTTTCACCCGACGGCAACTACATTTACTTCGTGCGTCGTGACGAATCCGAGCAGTCCATCGCCTCTCTCTACCAAGCGCCGATGCTGGGCGGTACTCCGCGCCTTTTGATCAAGGACGTCGACAGTCCCGTCGTGTTTTCCCCCGACGGGCAATCCTTTGCTTATCTTCATCGCCACGAGGATTCCGCGCTGACAGATCTCTACCTCGTCCACAAAGATGGATCTCCGGATCGTGCCCTGTTCAGGCACAAGCCTGTTGCCACCGATAGCCTCACGATGGCGTGGTCGCCGGATGGAAAAACGATTTTAATCCCCGTGGCGCAGCCAACGCCGACGGATTTTGGCGGCTTTCTGGCCGTGGACGTGGCCAGCGGTAACCAGAAGCTGGTTGCGCTCGCCAAAGACAGGGATTATTTCGATCCGTCTTGGATGCCGGACGGGAAGAGTGTCCTGGTTGCGGCGTCGCTGGCGGAAACTGCGTTCGAACGGCGGCAGATCGGGCTCGTGGGGTATCCGGGCGGAGAATTTCACCTGCTTACCACGGATACGAACTTGTATTTAAATCCAAGCATCGCTTCGGACGGACGGACCATCGCTGCCAGCCAAGCGCAGTTCAAATTCGAGCTCGATGTGGCTCCCGCAGGGTCGCCGGATTCCATCCATGCCGTCCCGTTGTCTTCCCGCTTGAGCATTTATCGATGGGATTGGATGCCGGACGGGCAATTGATCGTGCCGCAAGGCCCGGACCTCCGGATTGTGAACCCGGTTGGTGGAGAGAACGTCGTGGCCACCAACATGAAGCATCCTGCGGACCAATCAGCTTCGTGCGGTGGAGGGAAATACATCGTTTATCGCCAGTTTGGAGGCACCAATGGTGTCGCCGACAATCTCTGGCGCATGGACGCCTCTGGCCTCAATCTCAAGCAACTCACTTTTGGATTGAACGAGGCGGATCCGGAATGTTCGCGAGACGGGAAGTGGGTTTACTATGTGGATCGCGCGGACAATATGTGCCTGAAAAGGATTTCCGTCGAGGGTGGGACTCCGGAGACCATCATCAATATTCCAACGGGCGCTTACGCCGTCTCTCCCGATGGTAAGAAGATCATTCGCGACGAAGTCCGGGAATCGGATCATAAGCTAATGCTGGCCGTTTATTCCATCGAGGATAAGAAGAAGTCTTACATTGAATACGACCAACGTGCTTTGCTCGGGCTCACTTTTCTACCCGATGGCAAGTCAATCGCCTACGTGATTCGCGAAAAAGCGGTCGACAATCTCTGGGTTCGGCCCTTGGATGGCTCACCCGGCCGACAGTTGACGCACTTCACTTCCGAATCCATCGCTGCCTTCCGCTATTCTCAAGACGGAACGAAAATCGCCCTTGAACGCGGGCATATGGATTCCGACGCGGTCCTGCTGAGCAACGCCTCCCCACAGTAGACATTCATTGCAGATTACTGAGCCGCGCCCCCGGGCGGGTTTGGGGTCGCCGGCACATTGGCGTTGGCGCGCGCGAAATAGCCGCGGCGGGCACGCACCTGGTAGCCCTTGTGGTCGGGCACTTCGATGCGAATCTTGTGGTAGCGGCCGTCGAGGACATAGTTCGTCGGAAGATACGCGATGGAATACTGGTTGCGCAGTTCGTCGCCAATGTCCTGGAACGACTGGTCCAGATCATCAACGTGGTAAGGGAAAAACGCGCGGCCACCGGTTTCCTCGGCCAGCTCCTGGAGGATTTTGTCGCCGTCCGTGAGGTGGTATTTGCGGTCACCTGTCTTGCTCGGATCGGTCTGCGAGAGCGAAACCCACTGCGTGCTCGTGCTTATGGTGTAAATGACCACGCTGGTGCGCTGGGCCATTTCGATGGCGTCGGCTCGCGTGTGCGTCGAAAGATTGTCCTCGCCGTCGCTGATGAGAATCATCACGCGGCGCACCACATCAGGCTGATCGCCCGGCGGGCGTGGCGGGTGGCTCAGCTCTTTCACGCACGCTTCGTAAATCGCGTCGTAGATTGCGGTGCCGCCGCCAGCGCGCGTCCTGGTGATCTGGTCGCGCAGCGCGTTCGTATCGCCCGTGAACGCCTGGACGATTTGCGGCTCGTCGTCGAAAGTCATCACAAAGGCTTCATCTTTATTGCGGCGCAATACGCTGAACAGAAAATTCACGGAAGCGTCCTGTTCGAATTTAATGCGGTCGCGGATGCTGTTCGAGGTGTCCAGCAGCATGCCGATGCGCAGCGGCAGATCGGTTTGCTTGCTGAAATAGCGGATCTCTTGCAAAGACTTGTCGTCAAAAATCTTGAAGTCGGCCTTTTCCAATTCGGGTACGAGCTTGTTGCGGCGGTTGAGGACGGTGAAGAGCACGTCCACGAGGTTGACCGGAACTCGAATCGTTTGATTGCCTTGCTGCGCGGGCTCCTGGTTCGGTGCCCCCGGCGGCGCCGCTGCAGGCGCCTGGGGTTTTGTGTCCGGTGAAGATTGCTGGGCCCGCTCGGTCAGCGGAAATAGGAGTAGCGCCAAGGCTAAAAAGATCGTAGTGATTGTCCGTCGCATTTGCATCGATTATAGGTATCCCGCTAGTGCAGCGTCAATTCGGCTCTGCGGTTCTCCGGCAGCGTCGCAAAGTTTCTTCAAAAAGTCCCGCAATTCAAGCGGCAACGCAGCGCGAACCTCAATCCAGGCACCGGTCACCGGCTGCGCGAAGCCGAGCTTTGCAGCGTGCAGGAAATTGCGGTCGAGCGGCAGCAAATGAAGCTTGCCAACTCGCAGTTCCCGTGCCGCTCCGTAGAGTGTATCGCCCACCACCGGATGCTTCAGCGCGGAGAAGTGCACTCGAATCTGATGCGTGCGCCCGGTGTGGAGTTGGACCTCCACCAGGGTCGTGCCGTCGATCTTGGCGAGCGCCTTCCAGTCCGTGCGCGCTTCCCGCGGATTTGCGATTGCTTCGCCGTGCCAGGACTTGCGCTGCGTGGTCATGCGCGTGCGATGAATCGGGTCGCGCCCGATGGCTAACTCGATCCGGCCGCTCTTTTCTCCAAGAACGCCCTGCACCAGCGCGATATATGTTTTCTTGATGGCGCGCCGGCGAAAGGCTTCGCCTAGCTTCGCGTGCGCTGCGTCGTTCTTGGCGACGAGAATCACGCCCGATGTTTCCTTGTCCAATCGATGCACGATTCCCGGCCGCAATGGATCTTCAGCCTGCGAGAGCGATTGCCCGCGCCCCAGAAGCGCGTTGACCAGCGTGCCGGAGACGTTTCCCGCTCCGGCATGAACGGTCATCCCCGCGGCCTTGTTGATGGCGATAACGTCATCGTCCTCGTACAGCACATCCAGCGGAATCGCTTCGGCCGCAGCATGAGGCGCCGGCCGCGCAAGGGCACGCACGGTAATGAGTTCCCCGCCCCGTAGCTTCTGAGAAGATTTTGCCGGCTTGCCATTGACGATAACAAGCCCGCCATTGATAAGTTCTTGCACCCGCGAGCGCGAAAGTTCCGGGCAATGCGCGGCCACAAACCGGTCGAGCCGCGTCCCCGCGTCCGTATCAATCGCCAAAAGTTCATGCATCTCGGATTGGACCCCAGTCGCCACGGAAAGATTGTAGCAAGGGAGATAGGGGGAATGGGGTACCTGCAAAGGGTCGTTCAACCAACTAAAGTAAAGCATCCTTCCTCGATTTAGGTTTGAATGATACGAAGCAGAAGTGGTCCAACGACCTATGAATCGTCCGCGGGAAATCACGGCAGCAGCATTGGTCGCTTTGATTGGCAGCGGAATATTTATGCTGGCTAGTCTGCTCCTTGCAGCTGCCATCGGAGTCATGCTTCTGGGGATTTCGCGAGAATATCCCGGCGTAAGTTTTCACTCGAGCGATCCTGACTTCCAGCAAGTGGAGGAAATCATCGGGGCAGCGATCGTGATACCTTTGGCGTTGGGGGCGATTGGGATTTTCGCCGGGTGTGGACTGCTGCGCTTGAGGGCATGGGCGCGAAAGGCTGCAATCGCCTGGAGTGTCGGCTCTTCTCTGCTATGTCTTGCGGCTCTGGCGCATCCAGCATCAAAATCGGGAATTCAATTCAGCGCATCGCCAATTCTTGCGCTAATGCTGGTTCTTTACCCCATCAATGCCTGGTGGCTGTTGCTTTTTTTCCGCCCAGACACAAAGGCGCTTTTTGCGGCTCCCGGCACTGCACCACGAATCATCCAGCGACCCACGTGGTTAAAGGAGCAATTCATGCCGAAGCTGGTCATCGTTGTAGCTGCAATCCTCTCAGCCGCCGTCGGCGCCGGCTGGATGCTAAGGCGCAATTCGCCGATGCGCGAGATCGAACGCTCACGTGATGCTGTGGCGGCAATCAAGAGCTGGCACTATCACACCGTTCGTTATGTCCCGAGCTTGCCGCCCGAGACCATCGACATGGATATTTTGTGTCCTTCCTTCCAGCACAGGACTTCTTCCTACGTCGATGAAAAAGGAGCCACGCAAGTTCGTGAGACGATTTATTATTTCAGCAGCTATTACAATCTTATTGGAAATCGATGGCTTGCCGCGACAAAGACTGCCGGGCAAGCAAGTAGCACTGATGCCGGAATTTTCGAATGTCGCAGCGACGTTGGTCCCCTGGGCGGAGACGAGTACTCGTTGCCTTTTGCCGGAATCATTGACGATGGCAGCGTGAAACGGGGCGAACTGAAGGATGTGGGTGGTGAATCCTGCCGTGAGTACGATATCGCGGTGCCCACCCCGCACGATCCCAAGGAGAAGGATTTTCTGTTCACTATGTGCATCAGTGAGCAGGACCACCTGCCGCGAGAAACCCGGCGCACTCCGCCAGACTCGAGCCATGAAGGGATGAGCCTCTATCAGCAATGGGATGCGATGAAAGAGCCGCAACTGCCCGCCGAAATCGTAAAATGACCGTGACTGGTTGCTGCCCATCCTTGCCTGGGGAGATGGAAAGTTGAATACTACTTCCTCAACCGATCTGGCCTAAAGCGAGTGCCGGTTGAACGGAGAATCACATGCGGAGCCCGTCTGCTTTTCGTTTCCTGGTTGTGTGCAGTCTCGTGGCGCTGGGCTCTGTCTCGGCACAGCAGAAGAGCGCTTCGCGGGCCGGTTGGATTAGTGATGAGGCTTGCGGAGCCGATCACACCAAGCCGGGCCGCGCGGATTGCGTACAGAAATGCTGGCGCGGCGGTGCCGCAGTGGGACATCCGGAATGGAAACCCCAGCGAGCCGTGTTTGTCGCTGACGAGGATCAGGCCATCTGGATTGTCGAAAATCCGGATGCCGTCAAGGACTTCCCTGCCGAACGCGTGGTGCTAGCCGGCCAATTTGATCCGGCAAAGAAGACCGTTCACGTCGACAAAATCACTCCCGCCACGAAATAGAGTGGTCCGGTATTGAAACCCTTACTCCGTGATGATGCGGTCGGCCCATTCGACCAATCCGACAAAGATTGTTGGATTACCGAATTTTGCGCCCCATTGAGTTACATCTGCTTCCGTGACCCCACGGGCCCGGCTGCAGGCTCCTCAAGCAAAGACGGGAATGTGTTTTGCGAAAACCTTCTCGAACGTTTCGCTGAGCGGAGGCCAGCCTACCGGCACGACAGCATTCGCGGTGGCTTTGCGCATCAGTGACGTGGCTTCTCCGAGGAGAAAAATCTGAACCTCGTGGCCAGCCTCGGCGAGCGCGAGTCCATGCAAGAAAGCAAACGCGGCCTTTGTGGGATCGTCCGAGCCCCAGGCAGTTTTCATCATGATCTTCAGAGTTTTCTTTTTTGGCTCCTCGCTCTTCGCGCCCAACGAAAGAAAAGGCAAGCCCGCTAGCTGAGCTAGAAACTGGCGTCGCGCCATATTTTTCTCCTAGTCTGAAATTCCGGGAAAGTTGACGCGCAGCTTACTCCTTTCCTCCTTCGAGTGTCTACACTACGATCGATTCGAGCTGCCAGCAACGAGGAGAGGCTAACGGTGGGGAATTAGTCTCGTCTAGAATGTGCGGCGGAGGAAAACATGCGTAAAGCCTTGTTTTTGCTGTTGTTGGTTCCGGGAGTCATGTTGGCACAGAACGCTCAAGAAGCGGCTCGACCAGCGGGCGGCGGCGTTTCCGGGCGATGGGTCGTGAACACGGACTTTTTCGGCTCAACGATTTATTTCAAGATGGAACTAAAGCAGGAGGGAGAAAAGCTCACCGGGAATTTTGACGGGGATAAGTTGGAGGGCACGCTCAAGGGCCACACGATTTATTTCCTGGCCAAGGACGAGGAGGGTGGGACAGACGAAGGCAAAGGTACGTTGCAGGGCGGAACGATTACCGGGACGGTGGTGTTTACCCACCTTGATGACCCTGCGCATCCGGAGACGCACAAGTTTATGGCGGAACTCGTGCCGGCACGTCGCGCGGGAGCGGGGCAGCGGCATGAATTTGTGCCGACAACTTTCTACCGGCAATTTTCGGCGGTGAACAAACCGGTACTGACGATTGCTCCGGGTGACAGCGTTCACACCACGACGGTGGATGCAGCTGGAAAAGATGAAAAGGGCGTGGCGCGGGTGTTGGGCGGAAATCCGGAAACCGGACCTTTTTACGTGGAGACTACCGCACCGGGAGACACGCTCGTGGTGCACTTCACACGGGTGCGGCTGAATCGCGATTGGGCCGGAAGCGATGATTTCTTGGTGGGACGCGCCGTGGACAGCGAACTGGCGGTGAAGATGAAGGATTTAGGGAAGTCTGTGCGCTGGCATCTGGACACG
>Ga0210409_10005332_pt1 | contig 13518 bp, 13 predicted proteins | sample IncBWH17MmetaG_FD_161649 | JGI IMG/M metagenome (GOLD analysis project Ga0210409, IMG submission 161649) | Forest soil microbial communities from Barre Woods Harvard Forest LTER site, Petersham, Massachusetts, United States - Inc-BW-H-17-M | ecosystem: Environmental > Terrestrial > Soil >... | reverse complement strand
CATCAGCTCCTCGACGAGCTCGGGCTTCAACGTAATCGCGGTCGAATCATCCATGGGTGACTCCTTGCGTTAGGTGTCACCCGCCTTTGTCCAGTTACACAAATTTTCGGACAGGCTCTTCCTTGTATGCCAGGGCAGGACGCCGGCACACCTAATTTCGAAAATTCGTCCTCTCCCGTCAGAGAAAATTGCGCCCTTTCCGATTAAGGAAGTAGGGGGAACGAAGTCAATCCTCGAACGCATCGTCCCGTTCGGCGAAAGCCGCTCTGGCTCGACGGAGAGCCTTTTGGACTCGAGCCGGAGCGGCTTTGATTCGACGCAGACGGCCTCCCGCTTCGACGCAAGCCGCCCGGACATGAGCCACTGTCGCTCTTTCAATAGGAAAAGAGGCTCTTTCAACAAGAAAAGGCGCTCCGCCAATTGGAAGAGACGCTCTTCCAACGAGAAAAGGCGCTTTGCCAATTGGAAGAGACGCGCTTCCAATAAGAAAAGGCGCTCTGCCAATTGGAAGTGACGCTCTTCCAATAAGAAAAGGCGCTTTGCCAATTGGAAGTGACGCTGTTCCAATAAGAAAAGGCGCTCTGCCCATTGGAAGAGACGCTCTTCCAATAAGAAAAGGCGCTCTGCCCATTGGAAGAGACGCTCTTCCAATAAGAAAAGGCGCTCCACCAATTGGAAGTGATGCTCTTCCAAGAAGAAAAGGCGCTCTGTCCATTGGAAGAGACGCTCTTCCAACAAGAAAAGGCGCTCCGCCCATTGGAAGAGACCCTTTCCACAAAGATTCCGCGGAAGTACCCGAAACGAAAGCAGACGACAGCACCACCAGATCGGAGAACCATCATGGCCACCACCACCAAGTCCATCCATCGCTCGACGGTCACGCTTCTGCTGCCGAAAAGTGTGCCGGCGCTCATCGTGTATGCCCAGGGCATCGTGAAGCGGATGACCGGAAACGTGTCCTTCTCCAGTCCTACGCCCACGCTCGACGCGGTGACGACGGCCATCGACGGCCTGCAGGCCGCCGAAACCGCGGCGCTAGCGCGTACTAAGGGCGCCGCCGCGGCGCGCAACGAAAAGCGCGCAGCGCTCATCGCCTTGCTGCAGCAGCTCCGGGCCTACATACAAGCGAGGGCCGACGCCGACCCGACCAACGGCGCGTCCGTCATCGAGAGCGCCGGCGTTGCCGTTCGCAAGACGGCCACGCATCGCGCGCGCGCCTTCGCCGCGAAGCCGGGGCCCGTCTCGGGGGTGGCGACCCTCGTCTCGGCATCGGCGGCCCGGCGTGCGTCGTACGAATGGCAGTACAGCATCGACGCCGGCAAGACGTGGGTCACGGCACCGGCCACCCTGCAGGCCAAGACGAAGGTCTCAGGCCTGCAGCCGGGCGCGACGGTGTACTTCAAATACCGGTCCGTGACGAAGACGGGCGAGGGCGATTGGAGCCAGCCGGTCTCTCTCATGGTTTCGTGAACGTAGTCCTCGTCGCGACATTACTAGCGGGCCGATGCGACGGGGGTCGCGGGACAGGTCCCACGCCCGGTAAGGTCCGATGGAACGAAAAACCGGAGGCGAGCCTCGCGCCCGCCTCCGGTTTTGCTTGTGGCCTTACGGTTTCAGTCGCCGCCGCCGCTAACGCTCCACGGTCGCCTTCGCACGCGTGCGCTGGCGCATGGGGCACGACGTGAACGCTATAGAACGTTCACGAGCCTCGAACGCCGGATGCGCGCGTCGTCGGTCATGAGAGAAGCGCCGAGCCGGCGGCAGGTTGCGACAATGATTTGGTCGGCCGGATCTCTATGCATCCTGGGCGCTATGGCGTGGAGCTCGATCATCAGGTCAGCGTCGTATTGGGCGATGGTGTACCGAGGATGGCTGCATAGATCGCGCATGAACCCCGCGAAGCCGTCCGGTAGGACCAGGTGTCCGAGCTCGACGAGCTTGGTCAACTCCCATAGCGTCACTGCGGAAAGATAGAGTTCCGAGGTCGCGTCCTCCAGCAGACGCTTGCGCGCCGGTGCAAGCTCGCCACCAGCGGCAAAGACCACAACATGCGTGTCGAGGACGATCCTCAAGACTTGCGCTTGCGTTTCGGCCGGAGGTTGGGCAAGTCGTACGTCCACGCCGCGTCCAGCACCTCCAGCGAACCCTTAACCACCACTCGAGCGAATCCGGTTGCTGGGCGGTTCCAAGCCTTGTGCGGCGAAAGGACGGCAACAGGTTCGCCGTCCTTGGTGATTTCAACCACCTCGCCCTTTTCGACATCCCGCACGACCTCGAGAAGCCTGTTCTTGAGGTCGCTGACCGTCATCGAACGGGAAGGCTGCATTACTCGAAAGGATGGCACATCGATGGCTACGTGGCTAGCCATGTAGCCATGTGGCCATGTCCTGCGAAAGATTCGCTCACGCCTGAAGCGCGAAGGACGCTCAACGCCGGGATAGACGAAGCCGAGCGCGCCGAGTTCGCTGATATGACACCTGACGAGACCGAGCATTATCTTAGGACAGCAGGAGAGCTCCCCGAGCGAGTGGAGCGTTGGCTCGGCTCTTACGATTCACGCCCGCGTACTTGAGAGCAGCGCCCGGCAATTGGGGGGCCGCGCTGGCACCTTGTTGTCGCGAGACATCGTGCGCGTGCTCCGCGCACTGGAAGAGGCCGGCGAGCTGGAGCTCCCGCAGCCCGACGACTTGACGACCTTGCGACCGCCGCGCGCGTCCTTGTCAGGAAACCATAGTCGGTGGCGCGGTTGAAACTCAAAGCGTCTCGTTGGTCCAGGTCGGTCCGCTGGTTCGTCAGGTCGGGAATTGTCGACCGACCTTAGAGTCAAATCGGCCGGTTTTAGATGAACCAGCCGCTGGTGCGATGACGCACAGTCGCGTTCGCGACATCGTGAACCATTGATGGAACGAAAAACCGGAAGCGAGCCTCTCGCCCGCCTCCGGTTTTCATTGTCCAGCTACGATTTCAGCCGCCGCCGGTGTCGCTCGGCGCGTCGCCGGTGCCCGTATCGCTTGCGTCGCCACCGCCGCTGCTGCTGCCGCCGTCGCTGGCGTCACCACCGCCTTCGCCGCTAGTGCCGCCGTCGCCGGGCATGCAAACTCCAATCGAAGCGGGCCCGACATTGATCTTGGGGCAGGTCATCCCGGCGCCGGTGCAATCGCTGGCCACGCCGCAAAGCTGCATCTGTCCGCTCGGGCAACTCATGGCCGTCGTGCACACCGTGGTCATCGATGCCAACGTCCCGCAACAGATCGAGCCTGAAGGACAACTGCCAAGCAGGCCTGGGAGACAGCATACATTCGGGAACATGGCATTCGCCATGCCGCCGCCGGCGCAAGCGTTGCCGCCGCTGCTGCTGCTAGTGCTGCTACTAACGCCGCTACTGCTGCTGCTCTTGCCGCCGCTGCTACTACTGCCGCTCCCGCCTTCCTTGGAGGCGTCGCCCCCGCCGTCCGCGGGCGTCGCTGAGTCGTCGCCGCAGGCAGCGACCACCGCGGTCCCGAGCGCCGCAACTAAGAAAATTAATTCCTTCTTCATCGAATTACGAGCCTCCACGGAGAGGTTGTTGAGGGCCGGCAGCTTGCCCGCTCAGCGGGCAAGCGTCCACTCTTTTGCCTAGCGTTGTGCCTAGTTTGGCGCCGATTCAGTTAGTCAGCGCGAGGGTCGGCCTGTTGCAGGTTGCGTCAGCCGCCGGAGTCTGCTGCGTCGGAGACGGTGCTGGTGTCGCCGCCACTGTCGCCCGGCGGGGCTGCCTCGCCGTCGCCTGCGTCGCCTCCGTCGGGGGGGGGACCGCCACCGCACGTGGTCATGTTCATCATGAAGCAGCCCATGTACCACTGCAGCCCGCCGTCACCGCCCCCGGTCACGGCCGGAGTGAAGCAGGCCGTCGTGTCGCCGCCGTCCGCCACGCACGCGAGCGCCGTCGCAAACGCGGTGTTGCAGGTGCAGTCGGCTGCGCACGCCGGAAGATTTCCGTTTCCGGTCGTGCAGTTCTTTTGGTAGCAGCCCCATGAGGCCGACCCGGAGTCGAAGGTGGCCACGTTGATCGCCGCGTCCACGCAGGCCGCCGGGGCTGAGTCCCTAGCAGCCTCCTTCGGCGCGTCCGTCGTCGACGAGTCCTTCACCCCGCTGCTGCTGCCGCTGCTGCCACCGCTACTGCTGCTTCCGCTGGCGTCGCCGGTGGGGGTAGTTGGGCTGGTGTCGTCACCGCAGCCCGCCGCGGCCACGCCAAAGGCGGTAGCCAGTAATGGGATCGAAATAAGCCACATACGCGTACGCATGATGTCGAGCCTCCCTGTGTGGCGCGCACCATATGCGCGCTGGGGCCGCCGACGCAACGCCATTTTTCAAAGAGTTCACGGAAACCTGGAGGAAACCGACGCCGAGGCGAGCGCGAAAGCCATGAGCAGCGCGCTGCGCTGGCTGCGCAAGCGGTTGCGCAGGTGCGCCAGGTCTGGCCCGGCGTCGAAGTACGCCAAGTGGACAAATCTGGCTCCACCAGGCTCTGGCCTGGGCTATGCCTAATTCGTCCAAGCCATGGTTGCGGCTGCCATCCAAGGGTTGCGTGAGAGGCGACAATCGGCCCGCCTGTTGTGGCCATTCATCCGGTTGCTCGGGCCGAGCGCGACTTCGGTCGCCGTGCTCGAGCGAGAGGCCGTCGGGCCGGCTGAGCTCGCGCGGCCCGATACACGACTGCGCCATCGCGCCGTGATCGATCTGCTCGACGAGTGGGTCGAGCGCAGCGGCGATGCGTCACTCGGGTTGCGCGCCGGGTTGTCGGTCGAACCGGGCGATCTCGAGACGATGGAATACGCCGCGCGAAGCTGCGCCGACCTGCGCGAGGCAATTCAGTGCTGTTCGCGTTTCATCCACTTGCTGAGCGAAGCGATTGACATTTCGCTCGTCGAGTATCGCGATCGCGCGCTCGTGCGCTTGTCGGTCAGCGATGGTGTCCCGACGTCGCGGGTGGCCAATGACTTTGCGGTCTCGTGTGTGGTGACGTTCGCAAGGCGTTATGCGCGCATCGAGGAACCGGTGCTGGAGCTGCACTTGATGCACCCGGCTCCGCCCGACGCGAGAGCGTACGACGTGTTCCGAACGAGAGTCCGCTTCGGGATGCCGCACAACGGATTCTTGATTGCGCGCGCGCTGCTTGAGCGGCCGATGCAGCAGGCCAACGTCAGCATGCGCGAGGCATTCGAAGGCTACGGGCGGGAGCTATCGGAGAAGCTTGCGTCAGGGGTTCGTGGTCGCGTGCGCGAGATCATCACGGCCCAGTTGGCGAGCGGCGAAATGACCATGGAGTCCGTCTCCGCGGCGCTCGGCGTGAGCGTGGCGACGTTGCGCCGGCGGTTGGAGGAAGAGGGAACGACGTTCACGGGGTTGGTCGACGAGGTCCGGCGAGACCTTGCGGAGCGGCACTTGAGCGACCCGCATCGGACCATCAGCGAAGTCGCCTTCATGCTCGGCTTCGCGCACGCACCCGCGTTCCACAAGGCGTTTCGCCGCTGGACGGGGGCGACTCCGTCCGAGCGGCGCGCGCGGCTCTGGACGTAGACGCCACTTAGACGATCGCCCGGCGCCGATGGATATCGGATCGCAGCGTCGGGGACGAATGGCCGCTCATCCGCATTCCATCCGGGCTTCGCGTCGCGAGCCATACCCCGACGCTGCGATCCGATATCCATCGGCGCCGGGCTGTTGCACGTAAGTGCTCGCGTACGTGATCGCCAACTGGGATCGGCTCACCCGATTTCTCTGCGACGCTCGTATCGCGTGAGCCGCGCACGCACGATTGGCAAAACATCACGCGCATCAGTGTGCGAATCCGCGGCCTCGATCTCCAGTTGGTCTACACTCAAAGAGCCCGGTGCCGATGGATCGGATCGCCGCGTCGGGGTATGGCGCGCGACGCGAAGCCCGGATGGAGTGCGGGTAAGCGGCCCCTCGTCCCCGACGCTGCGATCCGATCCATCGGCACCGGGCGATCGTCTAAGTGGCTCACCGAGGCGCAATTTCGTCGCTATGAGTCACGAACTTCTCGTTCGGCACATCACCTCGACGTAGAATTTCCGTATGCCCTTTCCTCCCGGGCCCGAGACGCCGGCCCTTTTGCAAACGGTGCGATGGCTGCGTAACCCATTCGCGGTGCTCGACCGGTGTCACGAGCAATTCGGCGACATGTTTTCGCTGAGAGCAGCGGCGTTCGGGTTCGTCCTCGTCGTCGTCTCCGACCCCGAGCTCGTCAAGGAGATCTTCGCGCTCGGGGCGGACGAGGCGCACGCGGGGAAGGCCAACGCGGTTCTGAAGCCGTTCCTCGGCAAGTACTCGGTCTTGCTCCTCGACGGCGCGGAGCACATGCGGCAGAGAAAGATGATGATCGGCGCCTTCCACGGCGACCGGATGAACGCGTACGGGCGAACGATGATCGAGCTCACGCACGACTCGGTCGACCGGTGGCCGGTCGGCCGGCCCTTCCCAGTGCATCGCCCGATGCAGGCGGTGACGCTTCAGGTCATCATCCGCACCGTGTTCGGCATCGAGGCGGGGCCTCGCTTCGTCGAGCTCGCCGACGTGCTGACGGGCGCGCTTCAGGCCGGAGCCTGGCCGCCGCTGCTATTGCCGTTCATGCAGCGCGACCTGGGACGATTCAGTCCGTGGGGACGTTTTCGTCGCCTCTCCGCGCGCGCGACGGAAATTCTTCGGGGCGAGATTCGGCGTGGTCGCAGCGAGGGGACCGCCGGACGCGCCGACGTGCTCGCGATGCTGCTCGATGCTCGCGACGAGGCGGGCCAGCCGCTGAGCGAAGACGAGATCCACGACGAGCTCGTCACGCTGCTCACGGCGGGGCACGAGACGACCGCCACGGCGCTCGCGTGGGCGCTTCGATGGATCCTGCCCGACCGCGTGTTGCTCCGTCGGTTGCGCGACGAGATCGACGCAGCGGACGGCGATCCCCAGCGCATAGCGAAACTCGAGCTACTCGATGCGACCGTCAAAGAGACGCTTCGTCTGCAGCCCGTCATCCCGATGGTCGTGCGTGTGCTGCAAGCGCCTATGCGCTTGGGCAGCTTCGAGCTCCCGGCGGGCGCCGTGGTCGCGCCCGCCGTGTACTTGGTCAACCGGCGAGCGTCCCTTTATCCAGAGCCGACCCGCTTCATGCCCGACCGCTTCCTGACGTTCAAGCCGAGCCCCTGGGAGTGGATCCCCTTCGGCGGCGGTTTGAGGCGATGCATCGGCGCGGCGTTCGCGGTCTACGAGATGAAGATGGTGCTCGCATCGATGTTGCCTCGCGTCGACGCACGCCTCGCGACGGACCGTATCCGCGTCTCGCGGCGCGGCGTGACCATCACGCCGTCCAACGGCTTGCCCATCATCGTGACGGACCGCCGAGCGCGCCACAAGCCCGCGAAAGCCGCGTGATTTTATTCTCACGTGTATGGAAGAGAAAAGAGCACCACTCAACTAGCTAGTCGCTGAATAGCGCTACCGTAAACGTGCCCGTGCCCGTGCCCGTGCCCGTGCCCGGAAAGGCGAGCAACGTGAAGGCCGGCGGTGCCGATAGGAGGGCATGGCGCTGGATCACGAACGCCTCGACGTCTACCACTTGGCGCTCGACTTCCTGGTCATGGCCAACGGCATCATCGAGGCGCTTCCGCGTGGGCAAAGCCATCTGGCCGACCAATTCACACGCGCATCGACGTCCATCGTGCTCAACCTTTCGGAAGGTGCCGGCAAGGTCTCGAAACCAGACAAGAGGCGCTACTACCTGACGGCCCGAGGGTCGGCGACCGAATCTGCAGCGCTGCTGGACGTATGTTATCGGCTCGAACTGATCGATCCGGTCCGCCACCAGGCGGGCAAAGATATGGTCGTGCGCATCGTCTCGATGCTTGTGAAGCTGGCCCAAGCCTGCGAAGAGTAGTGGCTCAGATCCGCACCCACAGCAGTGCGCAGCCGATGGCGACGACGGCGGCGTAGTTACGCAAAGTCTTCTCGTACGGCGCAGCGTTGCGCTTCCGGAATGGCCGCGACCTTCGACCACTGCCGCTCGTCCAGTTGCGCTCGAACCATCGCGGGTCCGCTATGGAGCACACTGGCTCCGCCATGGACACGTTTCCTGCCCCTTCCGGGCACGGGCACGGGCACGTTTACGGGAGCGCAATTCGACGATACGCCCTAGTCGTTCTGAGCGCCCATCGTGATCCAGTCCTGTACTTGCTGAATGTCGCGCGCGTCGAGGAAGGCGCCATTCCCCGGCATCGGATCCCCGCAGAGGTCCGGCGGACTCGGCATTTCGATCTTCTTGTACAAGAGGCTCGTCTCGGGGTGGCCGGGATCGACACGCAACAGACCCGCCGTTCCCGCGTCCCCGCAATACGGCCCGTTGGCCGGCACGCTGACCATCTGCATGTAGGCCTCGTCCTGGCTGCCGAGCGTCATCGGTGCGCCGGCGGCGCCCAGGTGGCAGAACGGGATTGCGCACTTCGATACCAGGATCTGGCTGTAGACGGCGGTCAACGTCGGAGCGTAGCTGCGCCCCGCGGCCGCCTCGTGCGACATTGTTCCTGCATCCATCGTTTTCATGGACGTGGACGTGGCGCCGTGCCCTCCGGAGCACGCTTGCGCCAGGAGAGACGCAAGAACAGTCACGAGGGCGAGGACGAGCAGAGCGCCTGGGGCGCGAATCCGGGTCACGAGGTTTGGCGGGGCTTGAGGATGGCGCACGAGGGGATGGCTACCTACTACTTCACCGCGCGGCCTACGGCACGCTGAACGCGTAGAGAGACGCTTTGGTGGTCGACGTGCCGAATCCGAGCGGGCGTTTGGCCGTGAGTCCGCCCTGTCCCGGGTAGCCACAACCCCAATAAACCATTCCGCCCGAGATGGCCGGGCCGCCGTAAACCGTGGCGCCGCACTGGAACTGCCAGAGAACGTCGCCGGTGGCCCCGTCGAGGGCGAACATCGTTCCCTGGGCGTCCATCGAGCCGCCGAACATGACGCCGTTGACGACCGCGACGGGGCCGTTGACGGTCGCGGCGTTCATCGGTTTGTCGAGCGCGGGGTTCGCGATCTGCCAGATGATATCGCCGGTCGCGGCGTTGAGGGCTGTCCAGGAGCCGGTGGTGTAGGGCTGCCCGGCGTTCGCGCCCGTGCCGAGCAGGGTGAGCATCGCGCCGCTGCTGTTGTTGTTGCCCGTGTAGATTCGAGTGCCGTCGGTCGCGGTGCCCCACTGGATGCCGCCGGTGCCGCCGCCCGGCCCGATGTTCATCGACCAGACGATGTTGCCGTTGTCAGCGTCGAAGGCGAAGACATATCCGCTCTTCTGTCCTGCACCGACGAGGTCCTTGGGCGCGCCGTCGATCATCGCCGTGTACAGATTCGGGCCGGCGCCGAAGTCTGAGTCGGGGCCCGTGCTCCCCATCTTGGCGACGGCGAAAGAATCCGACATGGCCTTGTTGCCGTTGGGTACCGACTGCACCCATTTCATCTTCCCCGTGTCCATGTCCAGAGCGACAACGGCGTCGACCCAGTTGCCGTCGACCTTTCCAACGGTTCCGGACGGCTGCGAGTAATTGTCGCCAGTCCCAAAGTAGACTTGCTTGCGCTTGCGGTCGACGACCGGGGTGCTGCTCCAGATGGCGATGCCCGTGTATCCCGGCATGGGAGGCGGGGCAGCGTCCGTCACAAGCTGGCCCGCCTTCGCTCCGTAAAGCTCATCGCTGATCGTATACGTCTGCCACTTGATCGCGCCGGTCATCACGTCGACGGCGACCGCGCTGCCTCGGAAACTACAGCAACTGTAGTTGATGCCGAGCGCGGGGGCGATCGCTGCGGCGAGCCCGCTATATTCCTCTTGTGACGACACGCCCACGTAAAGCGTGCTGCCATCGACGACGGGCGAACCCGAGATGACCGCGACCGGGTGCGGTTCGAGGAGCGTCACCCACTTCACGGCGCCGGTATCCTGGGAGATCGCCATGAGGTACGCGCCCGTGCCGGGCATCGTGATGACTTGGGGCGGATCGCGCATGATGCCGAAGATGACGAGTCCCTCCGTCACGACCGGCGTGTTGCGCGAGACGAAGCCTCCAAGATTTCCGGGTTTGCCCGCGGCCGTGAGAAGGTCGCTGATGCTCTTGGACCAGGTGACCGATCCGGTCATCGCGTCGAGGCGGTTTATCATGCCGCCCCAATCCGGGAAGAACACGCTGCCGCCAGCGACAGCGGGCGTCGCCGACACATCGCCGGCCGACTTGTCGTATTGCCACTTGGGTGCGAGTTTGCCGACGGTGTCCTTGCTGATTCCTCCAGCGCTCGCTTGCGACGACGTGTTGCACACGTTCTGGCCGAACATGGGCCAATCCTTCGAATCGGCGCTGCAGTCCGGCTGAGGTACGCCGGGACCCATCATGGCGGCCGCGCCCTCGGGCCCGGCATCGTTGGCGCTCGATTTGTTTTTGGTACTGCAGCCTAATGAAGCGCATGCAAGCAAGGTGGCGGCGGCCAAAAGCGGGCACTTCAGCATGAGAATCCTCCGAGGGAGCGCAGGCTAGCCCGACTAGCTCGAGGTGCGCGGGCCCTCACCTTGTGCTCCGCATGGTCATTTGGTGGACTCCCCTTAAAGATGCGCTAAGCGGCGGACTTTGGATTGCCAGACCCCGCCCGCGCGAAGTAGACCCCTACCATGTCTAACTTCGGTGCGAGTCGTCATTTGTTCGCAGCGTGTCTCTGCGGCGCGGTCGCGTTGGCGGTCGGCTCCAAGGCGTCAGGTCAATCGGCCCCTGCCGATGCGTGCGCGCCCCCGCCCCCCTTCGTGATGCCGCCGCCGCCCACGTGCGACCCGAGCCTCTTCATCTCGACGCCCGACGCGGCCACCGGGCCGAGCACGCCGGCTACGAACAAGTTTTCGCTGCCGCCCTTGGCCACCTCGACGCAGCCGCCGCCTCCGCCGGGGGGCGACATTTACCAGACGCTGGGCATTATGAATCCGAACGCCACGACGTTTACGTACGCGGACGTGGCGGCGCCGTACCCCGACGCAACGGGTTGCAAAGCCGCCGACGCGCAGGGCCACACTACGGTGCACAACTGCCTTTGTGACAGTTGCTTCACGACGATGCAGGAGTGCGACGCCCTCCCCGGCTGCAAGGTGATCGCCAAGTGCGCTTGGGATACCGGCTGCGACCCCAGCGCAAGCCTCACCAGCCCCACGAGTTGCTATCCGCTTGCAGGGACCGGCGGGTGCGTGGCTCAGATCAACAAGTACGGGACCGGGAGCGTCGCGACGTCCATTGCTCAGCAGTTGGGGCTGTGCGGTCGAATGAAGAGCTGTCCGGCCCAATAGCGTCCGGATCGAGGGACAATCACATGGCAAAATACGCTTGGCTCAAACCTATCAAGAAGACCGATCCCGAGATCCCTTACGAGTCGCCGATTTGGCTCGGGAACCACTCGAACGGCGAGTATTTCCACCCGCAGACGCCGGAGGAAGCGAAGCTGCGTGCGGAGATCATGCGCCGCGGTGACGAGGAAGCGCGGCACCGCGGCCTCGACCGGCGCGAGTTCATGTGGAGCGCGGCGGGAATGGCCGTTGCGCTGTCGGCGATCAATGAGCTCGGTTGCGGCACGAAGAACAAGAACGCGCCGGGCGGCTCCGGACCCGGCGCCGATGCCGGCACTGCTTGTTTCAACCCGGGCGCGAACGGCTCGAATCTCACGGGCAACGAGTTCATCATGGACGTGCAGACCCATTGCTTCGACAACGGAGAATGGCGCACGCGCAATATCGTCTATCCGGCCTTCCTTGGGACCTTCGCGAACTGCTCGGACGAGACGGTGGCGCTCGATTGCTTGAATCAGGCGCACTACGCCGAGCTGTTCTTCATCGACAGCGACACGACGATGACCGTCATCACGGCGTGGCCCGCGGCGCAGTGCTACCAGGAGCGCTCGCTGCTCGGCAACCCGGCGACCGCTTGCGGTCTGCCGCTGTCCAACGAGGCGATGCGCGGCCTGCGCGAGTGGCTCAACACGAAACTGATGTCCCAGCGCTGCATCAATCAGTTCCAGGTGATGCCCAACGACCGCATCGAGCGCCAGATCGATGGGATGTACGCCGCCGTGAATGACCCGACCTGGAAGTGCGGATCGTGGAAGGCGTATCCGGCGTGGACATCCGATACGTATCCCGCCGCCGACGGATCGGCCCAGGGGTATTACCTGACCGACCCGATCGGAATCGCGTTCATCGAGGCGGGGCTCAAGCTCGGTGTCCCGAATTTCGCGGTGCACAAGGGTCTGCCGATCCCCGGCTTCGACATGCTGCACAACGAACCGACGGACGTGGGCCCCGTCGCCCGGATGTACCCCCACGCCAACTTTGTCATTTACCACTCAGGGATCAACGCCCGCGCCTGCGCCAGCGGCGGTGTACTTTGCTCCCTTACGCCGACGCCGACGGAGACGGTTCCTTACGACGACACCGTCGATGAACACAGTTTGACGGGCGTCAACGTGCTCATTCGGAGCCTCCTCGCGCCCAACGGGGACCGTTCGAAGGCCGTCATCGCCAACCCGGACATGGGCGAAACCTTCAGGCCGCACAACGTCTACGCCGAGATGGGGAGCGCCTGGCGGCAGGTGATGACCAACACGACCCAGGCGCAGCATTACATCGGCAAGCTCCTGAAATATCTCGGCCCCGACAACATCGTGTGGGGAACCGATTGTATCCTCGGCGGCAGCCCGCAGAGCCAGATCATGGCGTTCCGGGGGTTCACGATCTCGCAGCAGTTCCAGGATATGTACGGCTATCCGCAGATCACCGACGACATGAAAGCGAAGATCTTCGGTCTCAACGCCGCCCGGCTCTATCGCATCGACCCGACGGCCCAGCGCTGCCGCGCGGACAGAAGCACCTTCGCGATGTTGAAGAAGGACCTGGACGAGGGCATCGGCGGTGGGCGATGGGGCGCGAAGCCGCCGCTCGGACCGCGGACGTGGCGCGAGTTCTTTGCGCACGCCCGCGAGAGCGCGGCCAAGGGCCTACCCGGCTGAGACCACCTTGGTCACACAGAGCGCTGGCGACGGCGTCACCGCGGCCATCGCCGCGCTCGGGTGTGTGTTCGCCCTCGGTTGCTCCTCGGACAGCCCAGCGGACGCGGGGGACGCCGGTCGCGTCGGGGACGCTCGTCACGATCGCGGGGCAGTGCAGGAGGAAGCCTTTTTCGACCCCTGCTCGGTCGGTGACGGCGCGCCGACCTACGCGCCCACGTATACGGCGGTCTACTGCGAGATCTTGTCCCAAAGCTGCGCGGTGGTGTTCTGTCACTCGAGCGACGTCGATTACCTCGTCATCAACAACAAGGACCAGGGATACGGCGCCCTCGTCAACGCGCCGGCGTTGGGACCCAATTGCGCGCCAACGGGGCTCAAGCGCGTGGACCCGGGACACCCCGAGACAAGCCTTCTATTTCTGAAGGTCACAAGCCCCCCGTGCGGCGCCAGGATGCCCCG
>Ga0210409_10005330_pt1 | contig 13520 bp, 9 predicted proteins | sample IncBWH17MmetaG_FD_161649 | JGI IMG/M metagenome (GOLD analysis project Ga0210409, IMG submission 161649) | Forest soil microbial communities from Barre Woods Harvard Forest LTER site, Petersham, Massachusetts, United States - Inc-BW-H-17-M | ecosystem: Environmental > Terrestrial > Soil >... | reverse complement strand
TTTGTTCTATTTCCTGCCGAGTTTAGTGAGGTACTCGTTGTCGTAGCTCTTGGCAGATCGGGCCACGAATTCGAGGATCGTCTGCAGGTGGGCGCGATCGTCGCGATTGCCCTCCTTGAACTTGATCGCAAGCCCCATGCCCGGATCGCAGCGCACCACGCTGCCATCCGCCAGCATCGATCCGCCATCGATAGAAAAATTAATGTTCAGGCGAGCATCGGGGGGCAGGATGACGCTGGTCTCGATGTAGCATCCCCCCAAGCTGATGTTCGTGAGATTGCCAACCACGGGGACGTCGCTGCCGTCGGGACGGAATTCCACCGTGACCCGGCCGTTCATGCGGGGATAGAGGCGGCGATTCTTGCGATTTCCCTGCTGCTGTTTCTCGATGTACATGCGCCGATCGGCTTCGGCGAGGAGCTCTTCCGCGTCCAGACCGTCATCGGGATAGACCGCGCGGCCCACACTGAGCGAGAGGATGTCTTCCTGACAAATCTCCTGCCCCACCTGACGGGCCAAGTCGCGCAATTGTTCCGCTTTCTTGCGGGCTGCTTCCGGGGACAGGCCAGATGCGATCACGACAAACTCGTCGCCACCCATGCGCGCGACCTGGTCATACTCGCGACACGAATCCTTCACCGTGTGGGCAAAAAGCCGAAGCACACGATTGCCCTCGAGATGGCCGAAGCGATCGTTGATCTGCTTGAAGCCGTCCATGTCGCACACCATCACGGTGAGCGAGCTGTTTTCACGCTTGCAGCGAGCGAGTTCCTTATCGAGCGCCAGGAACAACGAACGCGCGTTCGGCAGGTCGGTCAGGTAATCGGTGGTCGCCGAGCTCTCTGCCTGCTGGTACTTCAGCGCATTCTCAATCGCCAATGCCATCTTCGAAGTCACGGCCTGCAGGATGCGGAGATGGTCGGCAGTGAACGCGTCACTTTCTGACTGGTAGAGCGCGAGCACGCCGACCACGCCACTGGTTCCTTCGAGTGGAAGGGCGAGTGCGGAACGGAGCGTGCTGAACTTGGTCGGGTCGTTCAGGTATCCGGGTTCGACCGAGGGATTGCCGTTGATAATCGGCTTCCGATTTTGCGCGACCCAGCCCGAGAGACCTTGCCCGAGTGGTATCCGAAGCGAGGCGAAAAGGCGGAAGTTGTCGCCATTCACATACTCAGGGACCAGGATGTTGTCGCGGCGGACGTAGATCGCCACGGAATCGTAAGGAACCAGGCGCTTCAGCTTCACGGAAAAAACGGAAAGCGTTTCGTCCAGGCTGAGCGACGCCCCCAGATCCTGGGAAAGCTCGAACAGCGTCTGCGCTTCCTGGCGCGCGGCGGCAATCGAAGCGAGGAAGGTGGCTTCCTGGTTCGATTTCGCGCCGGTGGCAACAAAACCAGCCGCCGGAGCCTCTCCGCGCTCGACTTTGACGTCGGTCGAGAGCTTGGACCACGGCACGGCTTGAGAGCGCTTCTCCACAAGCTTCTCGAGATCGAGATAACGCCGCCTCAGCACATCCACGACAACAGGGTCGAAGGATTTGCCGGCTTGGCCCTCCAGGCGTTTCATCACGTCGTCCAAGGGCATCGCGCGCCGATATTGGCGATCGGAGGCCAGAGCATCGAGAAAATCGACCGCGCTCAGGATGCGAGCGCCCATGGGAATCTCCTCTCCCTTCAGGCCGAAGGGATATCCCGAGCCGTCGAATTTCTCATGGTGCGCCCGAACGATGGGTACAACGGGATACGGGAAGCGCACACGCTCCAGAATCTCCGCACCCACCACGGGGTGAATCTTCATCTTCTCGAACTCTTCCGGGGTGAGCTTGCCCGGCTTGGAGATGATGTGTTCAGGCACGGCGAGCTTGCCGATATCGTGCAGCAACGCTGCCGCCTGCAGAGCTTCCATCTCTTCGTGAGTGACGCCCAGTTCCTTCGCAACTTCGACAGCGTAGACCCGCACGCGCTGCAGGTGGTCGTGAGTCGTATGGTCCTTGGCCTCGATCGCGAGAGCCAGAGCTTCGATGGTCCGGAGGTGGAGGTTGGCCATCTCCTCGACGTGACCTTTTTCATCCTCGAGCTTGGCGAGGTACAGACGATAGGAGCGATAGATCAGGTACACGGCTGGCAGAATGAGGAGCGACGTCTGCCAGTCGACCACGCGGTTCAGCCAACTGACCAGCCCCGCCACGCCGGCGCCGACCAGGTAGTACGGAAATGACCAGAAATAACAATCTGACCAGATGTGCCGCAGCGATTTGCGCTCCGTAAGCGAAATGATCGTTGCCACCGGGAGCGTATTGGCCACGAAATACGTCGATGCTGTCGCAACCAGCAAAACGGCCGGGTTGTTCTGGCTCTTAAACAGCGTGACGTGATAGACGATGTACGCCAATCCGATGGCGATGGATGTGGCGCACGTGTTGAAGATGACTTGGACGGCACGCGGGCGATCGCGGTAGAAACACTGCGTCAGAATCGCGAAGCAGCCGAGTGCCAGCGTCTCCGCGAAACTCAGTTCCAGGATGCCCAGCAGGATGAAAAGGAAGTTGACCGACATCGTGCCCGTGATGCCGGGCAGGTTCACCTTGAGCCGTGACGCGGCCACTGCGACCACCAGATAGCAAATGAACTTCACCGGCTGGTGGCTGGTGGGATGCATCGCCCCGACCGCCAGCACGAACGACCCCAAGGCGACGACGACCGTAATGTACAGACGCGCGCCAAGAGCCATGGATCTCCATGACTGTGCTCTGCTCGCCATACTTAGATCACATCCGGCCCTCTTGTTTTTGTCTTAGGGGAAGTCAAAAGACACGATGGCCTGCTTCGAGTGATATCAGCTAACGTCTGTGAATCCAATCAATTGCAGGTTTTCTGCGAAACTTTCGTAACCTTTGGGAGCGTCCAAAAGACAAGGCCGGTGCGAACTCTTCTGAGGGTCACAGCGGACAATTTGGCCTCCCAGAGGCGCCTTCGCGATATCAAGCTGAGCAGGCTGCGGTTAAGCCGGGGCACGAGCCTGAGGCAGACTTGCAGCCGGACAATCTGTCCCGCGAAGTGGATGCTAAATTTCGCGAAGCCTATTCCTTTGAACTCGTTACATAGAAAAACCCTTTGGACTTCGACCTGCAATCTTTCAAACTTCCACGATCCCCTGTGGACTCGGATTGTTGGAGACTCGAATGAAGTCGAAGGCACAACAGACAACGGCGGGTCGCAGGCTGCGGGGTGGTCTGGCGTTTCTTTGCGTTCTCACAGTGGGGATCGGTTCTGCGATGGGTGAAACCCGGTCGTTGCCGATGCAAACCGTTGCCAACGGCGGCGGTTTTCACCCGCGCAAAGTGTCGCCAGAGTTAGCAAGCTTTTCTCAGGCGAAGAGTCTTGCCCATCAGCGCATGGAAGTCATCGTACAGTTCAAGCAAAACCCAACCTCTGTCCACTTTCAACGTGTGGCAGCCCTGGGCGGCGTGCATCGCCGGACACTGAACCTGGTCCGGGGCGGCGTCTTCAACTTGCCGCTTAGTGCGATCAAAGCGCTCGAAAATGATCCGGACGTGCTCTACGTTTCCCCGAACCGGTCCGTACAAATGACGGCGTCCGATGAGTATGAAGCCACGGTCGGCGGAGACGCGGCCCAACGCTACGGCTGGGATGGAACGGGAGTGGGAGTTGCCGTCATCGACAGCGGCATCGCAGATCATCCGGATCTTCACGATCCAGTGACAGGCGCATCTCGAGTTGTTTACAGCCAGAGTTTTGTTCCGGGGTTGGATGCGAGTGATCAATACGGTCACGGTACCCACGTTGCCGGAATCATCGCCGGGAACGGCCAATCTTCCGGCGGGAACGCAAAAGGCAAGGGAAACTCCGCGACGTCAATCTTCGGCATTGCGCCGAACGTGAGTTTAGTGAACCTGCGGGTTCTGGATGCCAATGGATCCGGCACCGATGCGCAGGTGATCGCCGCCATCCAGCAGGCGATCGCGCTGAAGAATACTTACAACATTCGCGTCATCAATCTCTCGCTGGGCCGCAACGTATTCGAGAGCTATACGCAGGATCCGCTTTGCCAGGCAGTGGAAGCGGCATGGCAAGCGGGAATCATGGTGGTTGTGGCTGCCGGCAACAGTGGGCGCGACAATACTCTGGGCACCAATGGCTACGGAATGATCGGTGCGCCGGGCAACGATCCCTACGTGCTCACCGTGGGCGCGACGCGAACGATGCAGACCGCCTCGAAGAACGACGATCGCATTGCCAGCTATAGCTCGAAAGGGCCGACGCTCATCGATCATCTCGTGAAGCCCGACCTGGTTGCGCCGGGCAACAACATCGCGTCTCTGCTTGCGTCCGGAAGCACTCTGGACAGCGGGCATTCTGACCATGAAGTGAACCCCGTGAGCTACGGCGGGACCGTGAGCAGCAAGAAGCTTTATTTCGTATTGAGCGGAACCAGCATGGCCACACCGGTGGCTGCCGGCGCGGCGGCACTGTTGCTGCAACAGAGTCCGACGCTTACGCCCGATCAGGTGAAGGCCCGGCTGATGAAGACGGCGGACAAGATGCTGTTCCCGTCCTTCGATTCGATGTTCGAGCCGCTCTCAGGCCTTACCTACAGCCTGCAGTACGACATCTTTACAGTCGGCGCCGGCTATCTCGACATTCCAGCTGCGCTGGCCAACACGGATCTCGCTTCCGGCAGCGCAAAGTCGCCGGCCATCGCTCGCGACAGCTCCGGAAATATTTCGCTGGTCTCGGATATGTCGGTGATCTGGGGCAATTCCGTGATTTGGGGCAATTCCGTGATCTGGGGCAACAGCGTGCTTCTGAATGGAACCTCAGTGATCTGGGGCAACTCGCTTGTATGGGGAAATTCCCTGCTGACGGGCAACAGCGTGATCTGGGGCAACTCGGTCATCTGGGGCGCGAGCGTGGGCGCGAACAATGCAGCAAACAGCGTCGAGGGATCCGGAGATCCTGACTAATCGGCGCCGGTCACAAACAAGCTCTGGCAAACGCAAAACAAGTAGTGAAATCGTGAGGAGACGAGAGCAATGAAAAAAGCGGTGGTGGTGGCGTTCCTGGTGGCGGCATGCGTGGTGGCATTCAGCCTGGTGGCGTCAGCTTCAGCAGTTTGGGGAAGCTAACAGTCGCGATCTGCTTCAGGAGCAACTCATGAAAACAGTGAATGCAAACACACTCATCACAGCGGTCGGGCCGGCGCGCCGGTCCGACGCGGATCGCAAGTATCCCTAAGCCCAATGCGGTCACCCGCTCGGGGCAACGATCCCGGCATCAAATGTTGGCTCCTTCCGCTTTTAGATCCTCGAAACTTCAGTAACCTACCTCGGCCGCAGTAAACCTGATAAAGACATTGCGGGGAGCGGTGTGCGGTGACTTGTATCGTGTCGGGTTCCCGACCGCATCGATCAATGTCACGGCAGCTGTTCCGAGGTCTTCTTTTGTGAAACCAGCAGTCGCCATGAAGCTTGTGAATGGAGGCACCGCGGTCGTGTGCAGCGACGCGATGCACCGACTCATGAGCATGGTGGAGCGGGTGGCCCGCCAGGACGCCGCCGTTCTCATCGTGGGGGAGACCGGCGTTGGTAAAGAGATGATCGCACAAGCGATCCACCAGCACTCCCTGCGCTGCACAAAGAGTTTTGTGGATGTAAACTGCGCCGCTTTGCCCGAGCACCTCGTAGAAAGCGAGTTATTCGGATACGAGAAAGGCGCCTTCAGTGGTGCCGACGGAACCAAGCCAGGCCTGTTTGAGCTGGCGGATCAGGGCACGTTGTTTCTGGACGAAATCGGCGAACTCGATGCCAAGATCCAGGCAAAGCTTCTGCGTGTGCTGGATGGCGTCCCCTACTATCGCCTTGGAGGAGCCCGAAAGGTGGCGGTCAACGTACGTGTAATCGCGGCCACCAATCGCGACCTGGAAGGCGAGGTCCAGCAAGGCAAGTTTCGGCGCGACCTGTTTCACCGTCTTACCCAATTCCAGCTGCGGGTGCCCGCCTTGCGTGAGCGCAAGGAAGAGGTCGCGGCGCTCGCCGATCACTTCCTGAAGGAACAGCTTCCTGCAGCTCACTTCACGCAGGAGGCGCTGAAAACGCTACAGCGCTACAACTGGCCCGGCAATGTTCGCGAACTCAAGAATGTAATCATGCGCGCCGCTCTCCATGCCAAGCCCGGCACTCACGAAATACGGGCGAGCGATCTTCCGGCGGCGATCTGCGGCGTCCCGGAACTGACCAGTCAGCCGGCAGTCTTCAGCGGAAACCTGGAAGACATGGAAAAGCAGATGATCTTCCAGGCCATGGCGCAAAACGGCGACAACCAGGTGAAAGCTGCACAGCAATTAGGAATTTCGTCGCGAACGCTTCGCCGCAAGTTAGACAAGTACCGCAAGGAGTCTGCGGCAGGCACTTCTTCCCTTGGCTCGCTACGTGAACAGCAGCAACGTTATTTCCGCGTCACTGTCGAAATTCCGGTTACGCTGAAGTATGAGGATCACGAGGTCGAAGCCACCACGGTCAACCTTAGTTCTGGCGGCATCGCCATTCAGTGCCCGATCGAAATTGCGCATGGCTCTTCGTTGGAAATTTCCTTTAACCTTCCCGATACGGATTCGGTGATCGAAGGGAGAGCCAAGCTCGCGTGGACAAGCCCCGGCGGCCTCGCCGGTCTAAGCTTCGAAGAATTACATCCCGCACTCAAAAGCGAACTGCAGCAATGGCTTCTGGAGCGCTCCCGCGCAGAGGGCTGGACGGAGCCGGACACGGCGCGCTAGTTTCTTCCCCTTTCCTGCAACGTTCCTAGAAAACGAATCAATTGAACAAGTTCGCCGGACGAGTTCTTTCGTAACCTCCTCACGCCGCGAGACGAATGCGATAGTGGTGGGTAGGTGTTCATGACCCAAGTTCCCCAAACGCAACGGGAGAAGCGCGGCGCCCGTGTAAAGCTCGGGGGCTCCGTGCTGGCGTTGTTGCAGCTTCAGAATCGCAGACAGATCCGGGCGCGCTTGAACCAGGTTTCTTGCAATGGTGGGTTGTTGCAGCTTGAGCAGCCTCTCGACGAAGGGATCGTGATCGAAATTCTGTTTCACGTGGGTGCCACCACAGTTCGCAATAAGGCGGAGATGCTGTTTCCGATGTGGGCGACCAAGGGCTGCCTGCAACCATTCCGCTTCAAAGAGATTCCGGATGATCTGCGCGCCAGTTTGGAAGAAGATCTGACCGCTCTGTTGAAAATCTCTCCCGGCGCCGCGGACGACGACACAACCCTGCCCTGACCTCCCATAGCCCAACCGTCGTTTACCGATTTCGTTTCTCCCGCTGTGCTGACTGCGCATCACCGTTGCCGTTCCTGAGCCTGTAAAGCCTGCTCGAAGTCCTTTTCCATCTCAGTTAAATGGCGCCCTAACTCTGCCGGATCGATGAAAGGGTTCGTCTCGCCCTTCTTCTGACGCTCAGCCTTACCTTCCAGATCAAAATAGAAGCCGTGCGACGCAAGCAAGACATCGGTGTGCATGCCGCGCAGCCGCTGGAGTGTCCCACGCGCGTCTTCGACGATATTCGGATAGCGTTCGTTATTCGTAAGCTTGTAAAGCGATACAGTGAGTCCGCAGAGAAACAGCACGTCGTAGCGCTTCCCGCTTTCGACGGCCTGCAAGGACCAGCTTGTGCATCCCTTGGTGTGTCCGGGGGTGAGGTGAGCCGTCAGACGTACCCCGCCCAGTTCGATTCGCTCGCCATCGGAGACGAAACGGTCCGGCGCTACCGGCTCGTAGGCCAGGTCATCGCCCCAAAAGAAATCGCCTTTGCCTCCGCGCGACATGAGTTCTCCGTCGGCTTTACTGGCAATCACGGTCGCTCCCGTGTGGCGCTTGAATTCAGCGAAGCCGCCGCAGTGGTCGAAATGGGCGTGACTGTTCAGCAGGAGCTTCACGTCCTGGGCATGGAATCCAAGCTTCTCGATATTTGCTTCGACTTGGGGAAGCATCTGAACGTGGCCAGTGTCGATCAGGATGTGGCCGGCGGGCGTGACAATCAGAAACGAGCTGATCAGGTTGCTGCCGACGTAATAGACGTTGCCGATGATCTTTCTCGGTTCCAACGGGAGCGACCAGTTCTTCAACGTATCGTCGACTTCCTCTCGCCCGATGTCGCGGTGCTCCGCCGAGAAGACTTTGTTCACGACTTTCCATTCGTCGCCAATTTTCAGCAGGGACAGATGATCTCGGAACAGCACCTGCGGATAGTCGAGCGTGACCACGGCGCTGGCTGCTGCGCCGTTGACATCCAGGCTTTCGACGCGACGGACCCTGCGGTATTCGTCCTTGGCGGGCTCGTTGAACCTCATTGCAAACTCCTCGCGCGTCCATTCTTTGGCTTCGCCGTGGTCTACAAACGCAATCTTGGCGGCAGGCGTGAATGCCTGGCGGATATAGCTGCCATCGCCCAAAGCATGCGCCTGAAAATACAGCTCGATCGCGGCGCGAGGACCGGAATCCGCCGGTGGGGTACTTGCTTGTAGCAGCAACGCGAGGATGAGCGGCGAAATCAACATCGTTGTCTCCCCGGCCGATCGGCGGCGATCGGTGGCTTTGGGTCAGAGGGCTTCTCCGCGATTCGCAAACTGCCTCTACGGCAATATTGCAACCGCTTCCACCTCAATCAGGAATTCGCTACGAAACAGGGCCGCTACTTGTACCGCGGTGCTCGCGGGCGGATTCTTGAGGTCGATAAACTTGTCCCTGACCTCGCGATACTCCGGCAATCGCGCACGATCCAGCACGTAAACATTGAGCTTGATGATGTTGGAGAACTTTCCACCGACGAATTCCACGGCCGTTTTGAGATTCTCGAAAACCTGTTGAGCCTGCGCGCGAAAGTCGCCGGCCCCAACAAGGTTCCCAGAGACATCCAACGCAACCTGCCCCGCGATGAAAACAGGCGTGCCGCGGTTTACTCTGGCCAGATGCGAGTACCCAATGAGATTGTGCATCGATGTGGGGGATATAAAGTCCACTGCGGACTGATCGGACATAATCGACCTTTCAAAGTTTTGTAAAGTTGCTGTCCAGCGAAAGCAACCTGACCGAAGCGCTGTTCGCTTCGTCGTCTTTCCCGAGTAAAACATTCCAGTACGGCGGAAGGTTCAAGCAAAAAGAGCGCTAGAGTAATTGCGAGGGTGGTATTTTCGATAAAGACCAAGAGGTTGGGGAACTAAGGATTTTTGGAATGGCTGCGCAATATCGAATCGGCGAGTTTGCTGCGCTGAGCGGGGTTTCGGCGAAGACGCTCCGCTTCTACGACGAGATTGGACTCCTCCGTCCGGCCAGCATCGATCCGCGGACCCGTTACCGCTTCTATCTTCCGCGGCAACTGGAAGAGCTGGCTTCCATCCTCGCGTTGAAAGAAATCGGAGTCCCGCTTGCCGAGGTTCGCCATCTCACCAGTAAAGCTGGTTCTGCGAAAGACCGACGCGAGATCTTGAACGACTTCAAGAGAACCCTGGAGCAATCTATCCAGACAGCAACCCAGTCGCTGAATTGGATTAAGGCTGCACTCAACCAGATGGAAGATTCCGGGCATCCGATTCCGGTTGTCGTCAAACGGAGGCCGGCCATCCTCGTCGCTACTATCCGCTCCCGGCTCGAAAGCTACGCCGGGATCACACGCCTGGAGAAAGAATTGTCTGATGCCTTGCCGACCCACGCGGTGGCTGATCTGCGAGGCGTCCTCTGGCATCGTTGCGCGGACTCTGGCGGACTGGAAGGAGAAGCCTTCATCGGTTTGAAAGAGCGCGTGCCGACGCGCAGCCTCTACGACCTGAAACAACTTCCTGCCGCCACTTTGGCCTGTGCATATTCGGATTGGGACGACGATCGTTCGGAGTTGGCTTATCGGACGATTACGAAATGGATAAGCGTTCGGGGCTATGTTCTTGCGGGACCGAAACGCGAGATCTATCTCGATCAGCTTCTCGCCATCGAATTTCCTCTGAAATCGGCCTAGAAGAACGTGCGCCAAAAATGCAAAGAAGAACATTTTCGCCGTGTTCCCTAGGAGATCCTCCGCATTTTCTCTAATAAGAAAACAGGGCACATCCGAAGACGTGCCCTGCACCCATTGCACTCGACTTCTTTCGAACGACGGCCGCGCTTCGTCCCCCGACGAAAACACAGCCTGTCACCGCTGACTACGCTCCTTCACCCTGCGAAGAGTGCAAGACTCGGAACGTATTTCCGCCGTTCGAATAAACCAGCAGAAGCGCGTCCTGTCCTTTGGGAACGTTCGCGAGTGCTTTCTGGACATCGGAGACCGACTGCGTTTCGTGCCGGTTGACGCTCAGGATCACATCACCGGGACGAAGACCCGCGTTGTCGGCGGGGCTGCCCGGAAGTACGCGCTCGATGACCGCGCCTTTCAGTTCGCTGTTTGCCTGCAGCTGCTGGCGAACGTCGGGCGTGAGATCACTGAGAGCGAGTCCCCAGCGCGGTTTGCCACCTTCAGCGCTGGCGGTTTCCTCATCCTTGTCGCGAGCGCCCATCTTCTCGAGCGTCACCGGAATTTCCATGTTCTTGCCATCACGCATCACGGCCAGTTTGATGGTGTTTCCCGGCTTCGTCTGCTCGACCACCACCTGCAGCGAGCTTGCGTCGCTGACGTTGTGGCCATCGACGCTGGTGATCAGGTCGCCGACCCTCAGGCCGGCTTTGGCGCCGGGTGCATTCGGCGTTACCTGGGTCACGATCGCGCCGCGGTTGTCCTTCGATTCGAAGAACTTCGCATTTTCGGGCGTAACGTCGGTGATGCCGACACCCATGAAGCCGTGGCTCACCTTGCCGTCACGAATCAGCTCTTCCACGGTCGGACGAACGATCTGCGTGGGGATTGCAAATCCCATTCCGGAGAACGAGCCGGACTGCGAAATCAGGAACGTGTTGATGCCGACGACTTCGCCGTGTGCGTTCACCAGCGGGCCGCCGGAGTTGCCGGGATTGATGGCCGCGTCGGTCTGAATGAACTGACCAGGCTTTCGCGCATCGTTGGGAGAGGGATTCGGGCGGTTCAGCGCACTGACGATTCCGCGCGTTACGGTGAAACGCATGCCGAACGGGTTACCGAAGGCAAGCACGGTCTGCCCGGGATGCAACGTGGTGGCGTCGCCCCAGGGAACGTTCGGGAAGTTATGGCCTTCCATCTTGATCACGGCGAGGTCGGTGAGCGGATCGGTGCCGATCAGTTTCGCCGGAAGTACGCGGCGGTCGCTCATGGTTACGCGAATATCGACCGCGCCTTCGACCACGTGGTTGTTGGTGATGATGTATCCATCGGGCGAAATAATGACACCGCTGCCGATGCCATGCTCAATCTGCGGCCCCTGCTGATGAGGCATGTTGAAGTTGAATCCGGGACCGAAGAACTGACGCATGTCATCCGGGATTTCGCCTTGCGCCTGCTCGTCGGCCTTCGTTTTCGAGGTTACAGCGACGTTGACGACGGCGGGCGTGACCCGGCTGGCGAGCGTCTCCATGGCGTGATCGAGCGAGAGAATCGCGCTGACACTGTTGTCGTCGAGCGGCGCAGTGCTCGGTTCAGAAGCAGCCGCTTTTGCGACTTCGGGTTTGAATGTTTCGTAGGCCGTCAGAGACCCGATCATGCCAAGTGCCAGCACAGGCGCGATCATCCGTCGGCTCCATTGTTTCCAGTTTTGAGAGAACCACGTTTTCATGTTCTTGCTTTGCTCCTTAAAGTTGTTTGAGTGTTGCTTTTGCTTATCAACTAATTCGTTAGTTATTTGCGGCTAAAAAAATTTAAGCTCTCACTGCACGCACTGAAGAGCGGCATGAGGCATCACTGTCTGCGTCCTCTGCGGCTCTTCTCTGCGATCTGTGCGGTTCAAGACTTTCTTTTCCCCTGACTAAATCGACTTGGACGCATTGCCCACTGCCGCGTGACGATTCATCACGCGTGGATCGCGCTCCAATACCGTGATCCGCCAAATTGAAACTTGCCACAGCATCGCGTTGCCGTACTGCTGACCTTCGACGACCACGAAGACCGCTGGCTGCGGAACGGTCTTTTCGTCCTCGAGCGAAGCGCTGGCCGGCACAACTCGCGCCGAATTTTCTGCGGGCATCGCATGTTCCCGTTCCCCAGCCCGTAGCAACCTCGGCTTTGACGCGTGCGCGGGTACCTTCGTGGCGCGATGCGTGTGCGTCACCAGCATTGCGGCCTCAGCACTCCGGCGCGCCACAAACTTTGCGGGAACGATGCGCGGGTTGGAGAACATCGATGCATCCACCGATCTTCCAGCGACCGCGCTTGCGTACTGAGATTCCCTGGCATGAGCCGGATTCCCGAATGCCACCAGCTTCGGCGCGTGACTCGAGGACACCAGGCACACAACCGAGAACGCACCCACGAGCCACGGCGCCGGCTTCCACACCCGCACGCCGTTCGGCCGACGGGCGTCCAGTATCCGCAGGACGCGCTGTGTCGTCTGCCGCACTCGGCCAACCGCGGCCTGCGCCATGGCCATTCCGCGGCGAAGCAGCACGTTCTTCTCAGCTAGCGATACCAGGCACTGCGCGTAGGCTCGTGGATTCGCGGTATGGGCGAGCACAATGTCATCGCAGGCCATCTCGCGTTCCAGCGACAAACGGGCTTCTACCCACCACACAGCCGGATGGAAGAAGAACACGGCTCGAAGGACTTTCTGCGCCAGGTTGGTCCAGTCGTCCCAGCGGCGAAGGTGCGCCAGTTCGTGCAGCAGAACGGTGTTTAGCTCGGCGGGCGAAAGGTCGCTCATCGCCCACGCAGGAAACACGACCGCGGGCTTGAAAAACCCGATGGCGGTCGGAACGCGTTGTTCGTCCGATACGCACAGCTCCACCGAACGCACGGAGCGAAATTCGGACAACGCTTCCTGGAGCATCGGATCCAATGCGCTGACGTTAACGGCTCGGCAGTCTTTGCGAATTGTTCGCAGGTGCCAAAGTCCCGCTGCGACTCGCATCAGCCCGAAGGCCGCAATCGTCGCCCAGGCGGCGAAGAGATAGAGCGCCCAATGCGGCGACAACGTTACCGCGGCGGATGCTCTCGCGGGACTCACCGCGTCCGCAAATGAAATTTGCAGGAATGGAGTTGCCGCAATCGCGAGCAGGGCGCAGAACCATACGGCAAATCGCGTCCCAGAATTGCGCCGGCCGATCACGCGCAGCACGATCCAGGCAAAAAGCGCAATCAGGATGCCCTGCAAGAGGCCGTTCAGCATCCTCTCTGCCGAAATCTGTGCGATTGCGTGAAAGTTCTGCATGGCTTCAGCGATTCTCCTCCAGCAACTGCCGCAGGCGTTCCAGTTCGTCGGCCTCAATGCCCTGCTCTTCCAGAATGTTCAGCACAAGCAACTCGCGCGAATTCTGAAAGAAACGACTGACCAGGTGCCGGATCTCCGACTGCGTCGCTTCCCTTTGATCGAGGAGCGGGAGATAGATATGTGCGCGGCCAT
>Ga0210409_10005328_pt1 | contig 13526 bp, 11 predicted proteins | sample IncBWH17MmetaG_FD_161649 | JGI IMG/M metagenome (GOLD analysis project Ga0210409, IMG submission 161649) | Forest soil microbial communities from Barre Woods Harvard Forest LTER site, Petersham, Massachusetts, United States - Inc-BW-H-17-M | ecosystem: Environmental > Terrestrial > Soil >... | reverse complement strand
GTCGAATTGGCGCCCAGCGAGAAGTAAATACTCGAAGCTTGCGCAAAAGTGGAGGTATTGTCTACAACGATCCCGCTCGTGGCACCGGTGACGCTCGCTGGCAGTGTCGTCGCGTTGGTGATGGTTGCGGGGGGCCAAGTCGGATTGCCGGTGACGTCAATGGACACGATACAGCCGAGGTTGTTGTTGTAACAAGAATTACCTACAGGTATGGGGCCGCCACTGTTGGCTTGACTCCCAAAGCTGAAGAAAATCAAATCAGTTTCGATCCCGGTTCCGCCGCCGTTGGGGTTGTCAAACTCGGTTACAGGAGAGCATGCTTCGCCGGTGGCCTGTACCAGATTAACAAGGGGAGTAGCACCCACACTTGTCAGCACACCCGTGGCAGGAGCGAAGCTGAGCTGAAATATGGCTGGTCCATCGTTGAGGCTCGGGTCTTTCCCGCAGACGTACATGTGGCCCTGAATGTTGTTGCTGGGACTGTGAAAGTAAGTGTTGTCAAAAGCGCCCGAGTATATGGCGGAGCCAGCTGCAAGACCGCCGATGGAAAATGACACTGCGCCGGTCAACGCCGTGCTCGCCTGTAGGATGGTCCCATTGTGGGTGGTTTCGGTGCCGTTGACTGCGAAAACCCTTCCTGTGGTACCGTCCACGATGGGCGCGTCAACAATGGCGCCGCTTGTCCCCACGTGCTGATTGCTCGCGTCGAGGCACGGCTGCGGACTGCACGTGCCTGCCGTGCTGCCCACTTCCCTAATGAAGCTTAGACGTCCCGTACTGTCGCCGACAAAGATGTTTCCTGATAATCCGTCATAAACGGGACCCGTGAGAATGGTTCCCGCGTTCACCGTGATCGGCCAGTTGGTGGTGACTTCGGCCGGCGTTCCGGAAAACACGCCGGTGAACTTGTGGATACGGCCGATGTTATCACCTACGTACATGATATCCGTGGCGTAATCGTAGAAGGGCGCCGACCTGGTATCGGTGGCTGCCGGGATTCTAAAGGGGACGCTCGCAATACAGGAATTGCCGGCTGTGCACGTAGACCAATTCGCGCCAGAAATGTTCTGATCTACGGCCGCCGGGTACCCGGCACCGGTGCCCTGGCCAGCTTTCCACTTCAAAATCCGAAGGTTAGCGGTTGCGCCGACGTTCTCCACGAATGCCACCTTCGAGCCGTCACGCGAAAGGACAACAGAGGTCACGGCTGTCCCCGTCCCCGTGAAATAGGCCCAATCAACCGACGGCCCATTCTGGCTGCAAAAGCCGCCTATGCTGCCTTGATTCGAATAAAGTTGGTTGAAGGCGACGAGGTTGCCCCTCCCCACACCGCCCGCAAGGGCGGCGCCACCAAGCGTGAGCAGGGTGTTACTGATAGTCGTCGCTAGCCCGATGGAGTTCCCGCCAACTCCGTTGGCCAAAGCGGTGATGGTTACGATGGCACCGGAAGACGTTGCCGTGACGTTGACCGGATTCCCGAGCGATGCGATTTTGGTCGCGAGACTTGCCGCGTTGGCCGCATTGCCGCCTGCGCTGTTGTCGACAACCAGAAAGTTGGTACCTATATTGTTGATCGCCGAAGCCGTCAAAGTGAGTCTTGTCGCACCGTTTGTGATCCTGAAGGTGCCCGCAGGGATTCCCGCGGTGGCAGTGAATGTTGCGGTCCGGCTTGCTGCCGTCGTGGGCGCTGCCCCCGCCAAGCTGGTATTGAAAACCACAAAATCGTTCGCACAACTCGGGCCGGCCGACACATCGAACGTGAATTTCGCCGGGTACTGCCCGATCCCGACTCTACCCCCGGCGAGCAACGACATGCCCCAATCTCCCGATCCCTGAGAGCTTGCAGACGGCGGACCATCTACCTGTGCGTCGGAGCCGCTGTTCGAGAGCGCACCGTTGCACCCGGCCGTCATGAGCAACAAGAAAAAAGTGGCTGCTCCCGGCAGAGTTCGCGCGGCCCGTTCGATTTTCATGGTGCGGTTCTCCTAAGAAATAGCACAAATCGAAATATTCTTCACTTTGCAGCTTATCTTCTCTACTACGGCCCCGCACTCCCAGAGGTCACTGGGCGCCCTGCGCCTGCGCTGCCGGCGTGTTCCGCCGCGTCCACTGATCGAGGTAACGAGGTTCAAACTGGAGCCTCCACGCTTGCGCCATCGAAGAAGGAGCGGAATAGACCATGTGCCGATTACTCCAGTCGGTCGTCATGTGGACCGGGGTATGATTTTGGGCGTGTGTTTTCTTGTTCCAGGACACTACTAGCAGAGCTGCCACCAAAGTACCGGCGGAAACCAGGCTCAATCTGATCAACCGTCTGCGATTCCATTTCTTATTCATGTCGCTCCTCGCCAAAAAGACTTCTATGATTGAACGGGGGCCTACACAGAGCCATGGGGACTCACAGAACTTCCATTCTGCGAGTTCCATCGGTCCCACGCCTTAGCTTTCATTCTCGCTGCCTCAGTTTTGTGTTGACTAGAAAAACCAAATTTTTGAGTCCGGATGGGTTGGGCTCATACACGTGCAAAAAAACGGTCGCGGCATGCAGGATACCGGAAAAACCGATGTCACTTAAGACATACCCCCGAAAGGCAACCACATGCACATCAACTTCCAACATCAAAGGCGAGTCTATGTAGACGAATACGCCATGTCAATATCAAATTGGCACTCTATTCTAAATTGGTCCTTACCTTTTCCTAAATTTCTTGCCTACACGCGCACTTAATGTTCGACCTCGGCACAGGTGTTCACTTTAGAAGGTCAAAATCTTCTGTCTGGCTTCGAGCAGTGTCCCCCGCACGGGTTCATGGGCCTTGCTCCGGCGCTCCGGCCACGATATAAGGCCGGTCGGTGAAAAACTTCGCGCTCAGCCTTGAAATTGTCTAAAAGCCCGATCCCTCCTTCACCTCGATCAAACCTTCGGCGAGAAGTTTCTCGAGAAGCCCAACCAGGTCACGGGCGCAGCGCTCCGGTTCGACGTCATATTCATCGGTGATCGCGTTTTGAATCTCGGCGACTGCGCGCGGCTCCTGCACCAGGTTCCAGATTCGCGCCCCGACCGGGTCGAGCCCGTAGTAGACGCCTTTCTTGATGTTGAGGATCGCGGCTTCTCCGGCAAGGTCGCAGGAAACCTGGTCCTTGGTCGCTACGACAACGGAACGATCGGAAATTGTCAGGCTCATACTGATTCTCCCTTACTTCTTGAATCCGGAGAGTGACTGGGCCCGGGGTTCGCGCTGGACTGCGTTCGAACCCCATAAACAGGCCGCTGGCCCCGATCGGGGGGACGGCCAATGGCCGGAATTGTAGCGACTCGGGCGTCGAACGGCAACGTGACGCAGACGCCACGTGATGCGTGATTACCTGTGGGTCTTGTTTCACGCCGTTTGAAAGGTTATAACGGCGGCTCGTGAAGAACTCTGCGCTTTGCCTCGAAAATGTGGAAAAGTATTTTCCTCCAGCAGCTTCCGGTTGGCGCGCGTTCGTGCAGCCCGTCTCCCGGTTAACGGTGCCCGCCTTGCGCGGCATTTCCTTCGAAGTCAAGCCGGGCGAGGTCCTGGCCGTGGTCGGGGCCAATGGAGCGGGAAAGTCCACCCTCCTGCGCATTCTCACCACGCTATTGATTCCCACGCGCGGCCGCGCCCAGGTGTGCGGTTTCGATGTCGCCCGGGCGCCGGCAAAGGTCCGCCTGCAGATCGGCTATCACACAGGCGGGGACGCCTGCTTCTATTCGCGGCTCAGTGCGAGGGAAAACCTGGTGCTGTTTGCCGGCCTCAATAATATTTCCGCAACCGAGACCGCGAAGCGGATTGCGGAAATCACCGGCCCGTTTGGGCTCGGCGAGCTGCTCGATCGCCAGGTGCGCACGCTTTCGACGGGGAACATTCACCGGCTGGGCTTGGCGCGCGCCATGCTTCATCGGCCTTCGGTGCTTTTCCTTGATGAACCCACGCGCAGCCTGGACCCGCTCGCGGCCGCCGACTTCCGAAGATTCCTGCTCCAGGACGTTGTCGGCAGGCACGGGACGACCATGATTTTCGCGTCGCATATGCTGGCCGAAGTGGAACAGCTCGCGGGCAGGATAGCGGTGCTGGATAGTGGGCGCTTGCTCGCCTGCGACACTCTGGCGGGACTCAAGGCCGCGGCCGGCGCGGATACGCTTGAGGAGACGCTGGAAATTCTTACTCGCCGGAATTCGCGGGAAGCACAATGAGGCGCGCGCCGCAAATTTCCTTGATGCTCCGAAAACTGTGGCTCTTGTTTCGCCGGGATTTGGCGGTCGCCCGCAGCTATCGCGCCGCATTTGCAGTCGAGATATTCCAGGCGCTGTTCGGCTCCGCCGGCTTTTACTTTCTCTCCCGGTTTGTCGAAAGCCCAAAACTCGAGAGGTCGCTGCCATCCGGCGCGAACTATTTTTCCTTTGCCCTGGTCGGAATCGCGTTCTTCGACTACTTGAGTGTCGGGCTCAGCACATTTGACGCAAGCCTGGAGGAGGCTCGGCAAAACGGCACGCTCGAAAATCTGCTGGTAACGCAAACTTCCCTCCCCGTGATCCTGGCCGGATCGAGCCTGTATCCGTTCGTGTGGATGTCGCTGCGCACGGCGGTCTATATCGGCTGGGGAGCGGTGTTGTTCGGCTTTCCCTTGCGGGGAGCCAACTGGCTGGGTGCATTTCTGGTGCTGGGCGCGTCCGTTCTGGCGTTTTCAGGGCTGGGCATCCTGAGCGCGAGCTATCTGCTGGTTTTCAAGCGGGGCAATCCGGTGAATTGGGCCATCCTGGGCCTTTCCTCGGTGGTGGGAGGAATGTTGTATCCGATTTCCGTCCTGCCGGTGTGGTTGCAGTACTTGGCGAGGCTCACCCCGGTCACGTATTCGCTGGAAGGAATGCGGGCCGCGATTCTGGGCCATGCGTCTACGCGCGAGTTGCTGCCGTCGATCGCGGGATTGGTCTTGTTCGCGGCCGTGCTTCTGCCGCTCTCTTTCGCGATTTTTTCCTGGGCCCTGCGGCGAACCAAGATCACCGGCACGCTCACCCATTTCTGAACGCGCCGCGGCTGGTGTTGCCGGAGGGGCACGCGTGGTTGACAAGCCTCGGCGTCAACTGTACAGTTCGATTAATCGAACTGGAGAGTTCATTCCAATGCCGAGAGCGGTCAAGAATGCCAGTATTGTCGTTTCGGCGCTACATGCCCGCACAAACTTCGGCAGCCTTCTGCGGCAGATTGATGAGGAGCGCGGTTCGCTGGTGATCGAGAAACGCGGCACGCCGAGAGCCATCCTACTGAGCATCCGGGATTACGTGCGCCTTGCCGCGCCCGAGCCCGAAGTCCTGAAAGCCATTGGCGAGGAATCAAAGAGCAAGGGGACGGACACTCTCTCTTCACGCAAAATTGACCGGGCCATCAAAGCGGCGCGCGCGAAAAAATCGAAGCGCTGATGCTTCCGCTCCGGTTGGTTCTCGACACGAATATTATCGTATCCGCGGCGCTTAAGCCGGACGGATTGCAGCGCACCGTGCTTTTGCTGGCGATTACGCATCCCGCTCGTCTGTACGTATCGGCGCCCATTCTTTTGGAATATCATGATGTCTTGGCGCGTCGCGAACTCAAAATTCGCAAAGGCCTGCAGCAACAAATCCATCAATGGATTAAAGGCAGCTCTCGCATGGTTCGTCCCACTCGCCAATTTCGCGTGACGAGCGATCCCGATGACAACAAATTCCTGGAATGCGCGGATGCAGTCCGCGCCGACTTTTTAGTGACGGGCAATCAGCGACATTTCCCGAGCTACTGGAAGCAAACCAAAATCGTCACGTCCCGTGAATTCGTAACACTGATAGCTCCGCATATAGTCCCGTGAGTGGGGTCAGTATTCGTTCCGCGTCGGGAGATTCACGACTAGTCCCGGATATATATCTGGAATTTAGAGTTCACAATTGAGAGTCGAGAGCCTTCCGTTTCGAGGCGGAGTTTGCTTTGGAGTTTTCTTTGGGTAAAAAAAGATGCGCGATGGGTCCGGTTTTCTCGGGCCCATCGCGCATTCCTTGAAAGGGAAATATTAATTCTTCTTCTTCGTCGTCTTGGGAGGCGCCTCACCGACCTTCGTGGTGATACCGACGCCCATGGCCTGGAGGGAATCCAAACCCTGCTTGGCCTGCGCGCCGATCGGCCCGTTCGGATCGAGGTCGATCGCGTGCTGATAGGCTTCCACCGTGCCGGGCTGCATCACCGGAGTGATTTTGTCGCCCTCGGTCTTGAATTCCATGGTGTTGACCAGAGCGATCCCAAGCAGCAGCCAGGCCGTCGCGTTTTTCGGATCGAGCGTTGTGGCCTTTTGCAGCGGCTCAATGGACTCCTTCATGCGGTTGGAGTTGTACAGCACGGTTCCGAAATTGCGCCATGCCAGCGCGGCGTCGGTCGGATTCAGGTCCACATACTTTTGATAGGCTGCCCGGGCGTCATCGACCTTTCCGAGTTTCGCAAGGTCGTTCCCCAGGTTGTTGTAATTGGCGGCGACGTCCGGCTTCAATGCGATGGCCTTCTGATAGGTATCCGCGGCTTCCTGCCATTTGCCCATGCTCTCGTATGCTTCACCCAGCCGGGACAAAACGATGGGGCGGTTGGCATCCTCAGGCTTCTCCAAATCTAAGGCGGCGGAGAGTTCCGTGACAGCAGTGCCTCCCGCCTGATTAATCTGGGCCTTAATCGGATCCTGCTGATCTTTGGGAGTCTGCGCCAGTTTCGCCTGGGCGGCTTTCATGTCTGTGATCGCCGCAATGCCGGCATCATAGTGGGTCTTCAACGCCTGAAACTGCACTTCCGCCTCTTGCCGTTTCCTTTCCGCCTCAATGGCGGCAAGCTTGCCCTGCTCCTGCAATTCCTTCAAATTAATGTCGAAACTCGGAATGGTGCCAGCCGCAAGCTTAATGCCTGTTTGGTAAAGAAGTATTTCTTTCTGGTCCTTGTCTTTTCCTTTCACGTCGACGTTGTAGGTCCCAGGCGCCAAGCCAGGCACCGAATAATGACCCTTGTCATCGGTTTTGCCTGCGGTTTCCTTGTTGGTTTCGATGTTCTTGATCGCGATTGTAACGTCGGGGTACGGCTTTCCCATCATGTCGAACACCGTCCCTGACAGCACGCTGCCTTGCGCATAGGCGGCCGGGGCGAGCCACGCCGCCAGCGGCCCGGCGATCAGCGCGAACAAGGCTGCCATCCTGATTGCTTTCATTCGGTTCATGATCTTCACTGCCTCCTAGCAACGCAGATCCGCACTGGGAATTACCCGCGCGGTTCGTAATTATCTCTCAACTCGGACCCGATAGGCGATAGGATCGCCGATCCCTGCTTCGTCGAATGCACTGAGCCGCAACCGGCAGCTATCGCACTCGCCACATACCGCATCATCAAACCGGTTGCAAGACCACGTTCGATCCAGCGGCGCGCCTAACTCCATGCCGCGCTTTACGATCTCCCATATTCTCATACCTATGACCGGCGTCACAATTTCGATATGAGTTCGGAGCGCATTGCCTCGCGCACAAATTGCTGAAAAACGCGGCAGTATCCCGGCCGGCATTCCGGACAGCTGGAACCGCCCTCCGCGACGGCGCAGATGAAGACCGCTTTAGCCCCAATGACCTCCGCCCAGCTTACCGCAACGGCAAGGATATGCGCGTTACGAACTTGGACGTACGAGAATGGTATTCAGTTCCCCCCGATTGAGCTCCTTGTTTGCCCTTACGACACGAAAGTGGAGGAGTCCATCGCATCGCTCACCAGGTCCATTGCCTTGGGTCTCCGACTCATGGCCTGAGCCAAAGCTTGCTCTTTGGAGTTAGATGCAATCCTTAACCTCGGAGTCTATACGCCGCGAGTAGCCGGATGCCAGATGAATTTACGAACTTGTGGTCCTGGCCGTATCGCCGGGCGGACCGCCAAAATCCGCTAGCGGCTTCCACGCGAGGCTTTTCGACGCTGGCGCCTCTGAACCAGGATCACCGCCGCGATAATCACAACCGCCGCTCCTACGAAGCGAAATGGCTCCAGCGCAAACCCCAGCCAATGAAACATGAAAATGTAGCCCAGTCCCACGGCAATGGCCGGAAGAATAATGATGAGGAAAGAGCGGTTCATATCGAAAATATCCGATCAGGACCAGTAGGTCGCCGAAGTCGTGTCGGTTTCCCAGACCGTGACGCGCGCGATGCGGGCTCCCCCGGGCATCGCATCCATCTGGCGGGAGATCTCATCATAAAAAAACTTGGCGAGATTTTCGGCCGAGGGATTGATGGCGTCGAAGGGCGCCTGATCGTTCAGGAATTTGTGATCCACTCCGCCGACGATTTCGCGGAGAATGCGCTTCAAATTGGTGAAATCATAGAGCAGGCCGACGGAATCGAGACCGGGGCCTTCGAGAATAATTCGCACTTTGTAATTGTGCCCGTGAACGTTCTCGCACTTCCCCTTGTAGCCGCGCAGGGCATGCCCCGCGGAAAAAGTTTCATCAACGCTGACTTGAAACATCGATTTTCCCTTTAAAAAATTGCCGGTTTTCGTGGCGCCGGCGTCTCGCCGGCGTTTTGCACCGTATCGAAATCGGAAAAATCGCCGGCGCGACGCCGGCGCCACAAGACGCATTCCGTCATGCGGCCTCGAACATTCCAGCTTTCTGCCCACACGCCAACGCTAGTCAGGTTTCTGCATGAACCGTTCGACTGCGGCGATGTCCCTGGTGGTCGCGTACGCCGGAAGCGATTCCATAAAAATTTTACCATACTGCATGCGCTGGATGCGGTTATCGAGAATGGCCAGCACGCCGCGATCGGTGCGCGAGCGGATCAGCCGCCCGAAGCCCTGCTTGAGCGCCAGCACGGCCTCCGGCACCTGGTATTCCGCGAAGGCATTGCGGCCGTCCTCCTGCAGCGCCTTGACGCGCGCCGCGACGATGGGGTCCGACGGCACGGCGAACGGCAGCCGGTCCACAATCACGCAGGAAAGCTGCTCGCCGCGAACGTCGACGCCCTGCCAGAAGCTCGATGTGGCGAAGAGCACCGCGCCGGGCATGGTCCGGAATTTTTCGAGCAGCGCCGTGCGCGGCGCCGAGCCCTGTAGCAACAGCGGGAAACGCACGCGCGTGCGCACGCGTTCGTACAAATCGTTCAGTTGGCTGTAGCTGGTGAAGAGGCAGAACGCGCGCCCCTGCGAAATCTCGAGCAGCCGGACAATTTCCTGCGCCGCGCGTTCCGGGAACGCGGCGTCGCGCACATCCGGCAGCGTTGCGGGAATGTAAAACAGCGCCTGCTCGGAAAAGTCGAATTCAGAGGGCAGGACGCGCTCGCTGGCCACATTGATGCCGAGGCGCTGCTTCAGGAAATTGAAGCGCCCTTCGACCGCCAGCGTGGCCGACGTGAGGATGATCGTTTCGAACGGCTCGAACAGACGCTCGCGCAAGAGGGCGCTCACGTCGATCGGCGTTGCCGCGACGAACACGCCTTTGTTGCGGCGTTCGAACCAGTAGACGTAATTCCCTTCGCTCGATTCGAACAGGAATTTCAATTCGCCGCGAAGTTCCATTCCGCGGCGGGCGATGTTCAGCAGTTCCTCGGGCTTTGTGGGGAGCGAGGCGATCTCCGCTTCCAGGCTTTTCAGCGCGTTCACCAGGGCGTCGTAGGCCTCGCGGTTCTGTTCGAGAAAGCCGGCGCGCTGCGTCTTGTCGAATGGAAAGCGGCCCTCGCGCGCGGGGAACGCTTCGAAAAAGCTTTGTGCTCGCTCGCGCATCCGGGTGATCTGCTTTTGCAGGCCAGTGCTGCCGGCCTTTGTGACGCGCGCGGCAATTTCGGCGTCCCTGGCCAACTCCTGGAAGCGGTAGTTGGAAATCTGCCTGCCGAAGAAATCGCTGGCGACGTCCTCGATTTCGTGGGCCTCGTCGAACACCACGGCGCCGTATTCGGGAAGCACGCTGCCGAAATCGTCCTGCTTCAGCGCGAGGTCGGCGAAAAAGAGGTGGTGATTCACGATGATCAGGTCGGCCTCGGCGGCGCGCTGGTGCATCGCGGTAAGGAAACACCTGTTGAACTCCGGGCATTTTAAACCCGTGCAGGCGTCGCGGCGCGCATCGAGCCGCTGCCACAAATCCGAATCGTCGGGCAGAAAATTGAGTTCCGCGCGGTCGCCCGTGGCCGTAACTTTTTCCCAGTCGCGGATTTGGTGAAACCAGTCCACCTCGTCGAGGCCCTTAAGCGTAGGCTGGTCGCCCATCCGGTAAACTTTTTCGCGGCACAGGAAATTGCCGCGCCCTTTCATCACGGCCACTTTCAATTTGGGCGCGAAATATTTCTGCAGAAATGGAATGTCCTTCTCGAAAAGCTGCTCCTGCAGCGATTTCGTCGCCGTCGAAATCACCACGCGCCGCCCGCTGCGAATCGCGGGAATCAAATACGCCAGCGTTTTCCCCGTGCCCGTACCGGCCTCGACGATCAGGTGCCGCTTTTCCTGGAACGCGGCCTCCACTAGCTCCGCCATCTCCAGTTGTGACGGCCGGTGCTCGTATCCCTCCGGCATGCATTTCTCAAGCGTGCCGCCCGGCCCGAAAATTTCCGCAATCGTCGGCTTCTTCAGATCTGGCGCGTCCGAATAGGCGTGCGTCCCTTCCGTCAGCGGCGAAGCTGCGGCCACGGCCTGCGCGTTTTCTTTGGCGCGTTTTGGCATTAGAGGGCGGGTGCGAGCGATTCTTCTCGAAAAACCGCGAACCGATAAAATAGCACACCCCGGCGGCGTGCGCCGCTTTGCTATACTCGCGGCGATGGCAAAAGCTACAGTTGCGAAAAAAATCTTTCTTGTGGATGCGATGGGATTTATCTTTCGCGCGTACTTTGCGCCTATGGCGCGGCTGAACAGCCCGGCGGGCGTGCCCACGAAAGTTCCCTACCTGTTCTCGAACATGCTCAGGAAACTTCAGAAGGAACACGCGCCGGATTATCTCGCCGTGGTGTTTGACACGAAGGAGCCAACGTTTCGCGACAAGCTTTTCGACAAGTACAAGGCGCAGCGGCCTCCGATGCCGGAGGATCTTTCCGTGCAGTTGCCTTATGTGCGGCGGATGTGCGAGGCCATGCGGCTGCCGATTCTCGAATTCCCCGGATTCGAGGCGGACGACGTGATCGGCGCGCTCTCCAAACAGGCCGCGAAAAAAGGGCTCGACGTTTCCATCGTGACGAGCGACAAGGACATGATGCAGCTCGTTGGCGGAAACGTGCGCGTGCTGCGGCCCGGCGGCGCGCCCGACAAAACCGATCTGGTTGTGGACGCAGCGAAGGTGGAAGAAATCATGGGCGTGCCGCCGCAAAAGGTCGCCGACGTGATGGCCCTGATGGGCGATTCGATCGACAACATTCCGGGCGCGAAAGGCATCGGCGAAAAAGGCGCGAAGGAACTGATTCGCCGGTTTGGCTCGGCGGAAGCGGCGCTCGAGCGCGCGAAGGAAGTCGAAGGAAAGCGCTACCGCGAGGCGCTCGAAAATAGCCGCGAAGCGGTGGTGATGTCGAAGCAGCTCGCAGTTATCGACACGGCCGCGCCGGTGAAGCTGGTGCTCGACGATTTGCGGTCGAGCGGCCCGGACGTGGAAGCGTTGCGCGCGCTTTACGCGGAGCTGGGATTCACCTCGCTGCTTCGCGATCTGCCGGCGGCGAAGAACGCCGCGCCTGCCGCGAAAAGCGATTCCGAGGCCCTCGAATCTCCCGTGGCGCTCAAAAAATATCTGGGCGCCATTCCGCGCGGCGCTGAAACCGCCGTGTGGCTGACGCTCGCTGAAGGCGAGCGCGAAGAAGAGGGCTTCGGCTCGCAGGTCGCAGCGGTGGAAATTTCGCCGAAGCCGGGCGTTTCGCGCACGGCAGAGCTTGACGCCAAGGGAGAGATGCACGCCGCGCTCGCCGAATTCCTGCACGACCCCGCGCGGCCAAAAATCGTGCATGACCCGAAGCTCGTCGATCTGCTGGCGGGCCCAGTCGAGGGGATCCGCCACGCGACGATGCTGTACTCCTACCTGTTGCGCCCCACGACGGCGAAACACAGCCTGGCGGACGCCGTGTTGCGGCAGGAGAGCGTCACGCTCTCCGGCGCTCCCGGAGAGCACGCGGAACATTTGCAGCGCCTCGCGCCGCTCCTGCGGAAGGAAGTCGAGGCGCAAGGGCTCGCGGAATTGTACGAGACGATCGACCTGCCGCTCGCGTCGGTCCTCGCCGCGATGGAGAGCGACGGCGTGCGCGTCGACCCCAAAGCGCTCGCCGCGATGTCCAAGACCATGGAGCGCGAAATCCGCTCGCTCGAAAAAGCGATCTGGAAACTGGCCGGGTCGGAATTCAACGTCAACTCGCCGCAGCAACTTGCCGAAATTCTGTTCGATCAGATGGGGTTGACGCTCGGCGGAAGGCGCAGAGGGAAACCCCGCTCGACCGCCGCGGACGTGCTGGAAGAGCTGGCGTTGCTGCACGAAATGCCGCGCAAGGTTCTCGAATACCGCGAACTCACCAAGCTCAAATCCACCTACGTCGATGCATTGCCGAAACTGATTCACGCCGAAACTGGCCGCCTGCACACAAGCTTCAGCCAGACCACCGCGGCCACGGGCCGCCTCAGCTCCTCGGACCCGAACCTGCAGAATATTCCCGTGCGATCAGAACTGGGCCGCCAGATTCGCGCCGCGTTCGTGGCCGGCCCGGGCAACACGCTGCTGTCGGCCGACTATTCGCAGATCGAGCTGCGCATCCTGGCGCATTTTTCAAATGATCCCGTGCTGGTCGAAGCGTTCCGCAACGGGCAGGACATTCACGCGCGCACGGCCGAGGAAGTGTTCCGCGTCGGTCCCATGGCGCAAAACGCCGAGCATCGCCGCGCGGCCAAGGCTATCAACTTCGGCATCATCTACGGGCAAACGCCCTTCGGCCTCGCGGCGCAGCTGGGCATCGACCAGAAGGAAGCCGCGCAATTCATCGCCGCCTATTTCGCGCGCTATCGCGGCGTGAAGGAATATCTCGAGCGTTCGCTGGCCGAAGCGCGCAAGACGGGCGCGACGCGCACGATGTTCGGACGCACCCGCCCAGTCCCCGAAATCACATCTCCGCAGGTGAACCTGCGCAGTTTCGCGGAGCGCACCGCTCTCAACACGCCGCTGCAAGGCACCGCCGCCGACCTAATCAAGCTCGCCATGATCGCCATCGCCCGCCAGCTCGTGGAACAGAAGTTTCAAGCCAAGATGATCTTGCAGGTCCACGACGAACTGCTCTTCGAAGCTCCACACGACGAACTGGACCGCCTGCGCCCGCTGGTACGCGCCGCAATGGAAAATGTGCACGAACTCGCCGTCCCACTCGTCGTGGACTTGAAAGCCGGCCCGAATTGGCGCGACATGAAGTAGCGCCAGGTATTTCTAGTTTGTGGTGCCGGCGTCTCACCAGCGGTTTTGGGGCATTTGAAATCCGGGAAAAATCGCCGGCAAGATGCCGGCGCTACGAAATCCTTAGTTCATCG
>Ga0210409_10005325_pt1 | contig 13534 bp, 8 predicted proteins | sample IncBWH17MmetaG_FD_161649 | JGI IMG/M metagenome (GOLD analysis project Ga0210409, IMG submission 161649) | Forest soil microbial communities from Barre Woods Harvard Forest LTER site, Petersham, Massachusetts, United States - Inc-BW-H-17-M | ecosystem: Environmental > Terrestrial > Soil >... | reverse complement strand
GATCGTGCCTTGAATCCATTCCGCGCCTCCGCGCACCGCCGCCACCGCGCAAGCCGTCGCCATCCCGAAATCGTTGTGCCCATGAAAATGCAGCGGAACTTTCGTCCCAACCCACTCCCGCACTTGACTCACCAGAAACTCAACGGCCTCGGGGCCGCACGCGCCGATGGTATCCACGACGACCAGCTCATCCGCTCCAGCATCCAGCGCGCAGCGATAAAAATCGCGCAGCACTTCCAAATCCGTGCGCGTGCCGTCCACCGTGAAAAACGCCACGGTGACTCCGTTTTTTCGCGCGTAACCAATGGCCTCCGCCGCGCGCCGCTTCGCTTCCTCCACGCTCAAGCCGTAAGCCTTCAGCTTGATCGCGCTCGTGGGCGTCTCGATGACGGTTGCATGCGCGCCCAAGCGCAATAACTCGTCGATGTCCGCTTTCAGCGCGCGCCCGAATCCCCAAATCTCCGCCTTTAGGCCGGCCCTCGCGATCAGCCCAAGCGCCTCCGCATCCTCCGCGGAGACTCGAGGAAACCCCGCTTCGATGCGTCCAACGCCTAAATCATCGAGTCCGCGCGCAATCTCCAGCTTCTGCTGTGGCGTCAGCACCACGCCAACGCTCTGCTCCCCATCGCGCAGCGTCGTGTCGTAAAACTGAACAGCGCGTCCCGGAGGAAAGTTTGTCCGCACCTCCGGCCTGCTATTCAGCTCGCTGACCCAAAAGCCGTTTTGTCCAGCGCTCATCGTTAATTCCGTCGAATCAATTCTCACGCCGTGGCAACTGATTTCCCGCCGTGCTTCTCTTTGTACGAAACCACCGGATTCCGCAGCACTCCAATCTTCTCGATCTCGCACTCAACGACGTCCCCTGGCTTCAAGTACAACGACTTCGGATCCCCGCTGAACGCCGCTACCCCCGAAACCGTTCCGGTTGACAGCACATCGCCCGCCGAATAGCCCATCGGCGAATAATGCGCGATGATCTCCGGCACTGTCACCGACATCTTGCTCGAATGCGATTGCTGCCGCGTCTTTCCATTCACGCGCAGCTCCATCGCCAGATTATTTGCGTTTTGTATTTCATCGGCCGTCACAATGTGCGGGCCCAGCGGGCAAAACGTATCAATCCCCTTGCAAAAACTGAACACTCCCGACTTCATCTCCGTCCGCTGAATGTCGCGTGCCGTGATGTCGTTGAAAATCACATAGCCGCCGATGTACTCGCCCGCCCGCTCCGCCGAGAAATGCTTTCCACTCTTCTTTAGCACCACCGCAAGCTCCAGTTCATAATCCAGCTCTTCCGTGAGATGCTCCGGGTAAACGATCTCCTCATCGGGGCCGATAATGGCATCCACATTCTGGAAAAATACGATCCACGGCAGCACCGGGTGCGAAAATCCTGCTTTCTGCGCCTCCGTATGGTGCTCCCGAAAATTCCCGGCAGTGTGAAAGAACTTCTTCGGAATAATCGGTGCTTTGACGCGAACTTCCTCTCTGCGGAAGAAAACCGGCTCTCCGTTCGGCCCCTTCGCTTCCGGTCCTTCCTTCAACGCGTATTCGAGCGCGGCACGCGCCGCATCGAGACCGCGATCCCCATTTTCAAAAAGCCCCCGCATGTCCGCAGGCACGCGCGCATCCGCCAGCGCATAAAAAGCGCCTTCTTGCTCTACGTTTCGCAGATACAGCGCGTACGCGGTATTGAGATCGACGATGCTTCCGTTCGCCGCAACCGCGCCAACCCGATGTTCGCGCGCTCCCCAATGGAACGTAACCAGTTTCATGGAAGTCCTCGTAGTTTTCGGTCGAGCGCTCGAGACAGAACGCCGGAGTTTCTATATTCTCCAGCAATTTCCCTTTGGGTCGCAGGTCTTTGCTGCATTGCAGCGCGCGCAGCGCGTTTCCATGCGCACGATTATAGCCCAAAGCATGAGTGGCCCTGTCGCCGGAAATTGCCGCCTCGCGGTTGTCCCAAATCATTATAAAATCAACCGTTGCTTCCCGTGGGGCCCGTAGCTCAGCGGTTAGAGCAGCGGACTCATAATCCGTTGGTCCTAGGTTCAAATCCTAGCGGGCCCACCACTTGTTTTCGGTGGCTTAACGTGTTTGCTCACCCTGCGTCATGCATGACTCACGGAAGGTCTACACCTCTCTTGTTCTGATCCTTCTCGTTGCGTTCGCAGCGCGCCTGGTTTTCGTTTGGGATCAGGAACGAAAAATCCCAGACACTGCTCTTAGCACGGCGCCGTTTGCGCAAGAGACCGGCAACATCGCCTATTCGCTGGTCTCCGGCAGGGGATTCAGCAATCCATTTCGCCGGGAAACCGGGCCGACGGCCTGGCTCACTCCCGTCTATCCGCTCTTGGTGGCTGCGGCGTTCAAGTGTTTCGGTGCCTTCACGATCCCCGCGTTTTTCTTCCTAGTTTTTCTGAACATTCTCTTTTCGACGGCGGTGTGCATCCCGATTTTCCACGTTGGCAAACGCGTTGCGGGCCTGGGGGTGGGCGTCGCCGCTGCCTGGCTTTGGGCCCTTTTTCCCAGCGCCATCATGGTTCCTTTCGAATGGATCTGGGACACGTCTCTTTCCGCGCTGCTGGCCGCGACGCTCTTGTGGTTCACGGTGGAATTGGCCGATTCCCATCGTATGCGCGACTGGTGCGTCTACGGGTTGTTATGGGGTTTTACCCTGATGACCAATCCCTCGCTCGGCTCGCTTCTTCCGTTTCTGCTCGGTTGGGCCGCGTACCGAACACGAAGGCGGGAAGCCGCGGCGTCTTCGACTCCATCCTTCGGTTGGCTCCAAACACCGGCCCTCGCGCTCAGCCTCGCAATCCTATGCTGCGTTCCCTGGACCATTCGAAACTACGTGGCGTTCCACAGGTTCGTTCCGCTGCGTTCCAATTTCCCGCTCGAGCTCTACATCGGCAACAACGAAAACTACGACGACAAGCATCCGCATTTTCCCGCCACCATAACGAAAGACCGCGAGACGCTGCGCTATTTCCGCATCGGCGAAACGCCGTTCATGGACGAAGAAGGGCGCAAGGCCATGGCCTTCATTGTTTCTCATCCGCGCGTCGAAGTGATCCTCTTCGCCGACCGCTTCGCCGCGTTCTGGACCGGCCTGCCAAACGCCGTGCAAAACTTTCTGTCAACGGACTCCTGGCTGGTTCGCGCCCTGATGCTCTGCGCCGTTCTTTCCGGGATGGGAGCGATTGCCGGCATCGCCGTGCTCGTTCGACGCCGCAGCGACTACGCGTTTCCGCTCGCCGCCTACCCCGTCGTTTTCCCGTTTTTGTACTACATTACGCACACTTCGCTTCGCTACCGGCATCCGATCGAACCCGTCGTTCTTCTGCTCACCGCAATCGCAGCCCAGGCGGTTTGGTGTATAGTCCGTCCACGACAGACGCATCCATAACCGATACGGAGGCCAGCACATGAGACGCGCCGCTCTCGCCTTGCCTTTATTTTTGGCCACTCCTCTTTTCGCCCAGCAATCCTCCGTACCCGCAATCCGCTACCACTCCGTTCCCGATTTCCTCAAGCTCCCCGCCGATCTCTACCTCGGCGAATCCGTCGGCGTCGCCGTCAACTCCAAGGGCCACATCTTCGTCTTCTCCCGCGGCAGCACCACCGGTCCTGCCTACGGCGCCGCCGCCGCCCAGCTCCTCGAGTTTGCCCCCGACGGAAAATTCCTTCGCGAGATCGGCCACAACCTTTACGCCTGGTCCTTCGCGCATTCTGTCCGCGTCGACAAGGAAGACAACATCTGGGTAGCTGACAAGGGCTCCGACATGGTCATCAAGTTCAATCCGCAAGGCCGTGTCGTTATGGTCTTCGGCCGCAAGCAGGAAGCCTCCGACGAAGGCACCGAGCCGCTCAAGCATCCCAAGCCGCCGCTTCCTCCTGTCGACGGCATGTTCCGCCAGGTCACCGACATGGCTTGGGATTCCGCCGGCAACACGTACATCAGCGACGGCTACGTCAATTCCCGCGTCGCCAAAGCCGACAAAAATGGCGTCTGGCTCAAATCCTGGGGAGAGCCCGGCGACCAGCCAGGCCAATTCAACACGCCCCACAACATCGGCGTCGACGCGCAAGACAACATCTACGTTGCCGACCGCGGCAATCGTCGCATTCAAGTCTTCGACACCGAAGGAAAATTCCTCCGCCAAATCACGATCAACGTCCCCGTTTCCGCGGACGCTCGCCCCGCTATCGGCAGTCGTCCCACGCAGAACACTGGCACCATGTCGCCCGGCGCGCCTTGGACCATCTGCATCACCCCACCTCCCAATCAGGTCCTCTTCACATCCGACGCCTACCCCGGCCGGATCTACAAGCTCAGCCTCGATGGCAAAGTCCTCGGCGTACTCGGCCAAGCTGGGAAGCAACCCGGCGAGTTCGGCTGGGTCCACGAAATCGCCTGCCCCTCCGAAAATGAGTTGTACGTCGCCGAAATCCTGAACTGGCGCGTCCAAAAACTGGTCCTCGAGCCCGCCCATTGAGACTCCTTGGAGTGCGGCGGACTTGCCGCCGCTTTTACGACCGCAAACGTGCCACAAAATTCTGCGTGAAAAGGAGCTCGCAAATGCTGAGACTCGCCCGTCTGCTAGTTTCTGTTACCCTCCTTACGCCAGCCGCTGCCTTTAGCCAAACCCGCCCGATTGTCCTCAAGACTTCGCTCCTCCTCGATGGAAAAGGACAGACCCTTACCAACACCATCATTCTGATCGAAGGATCGAAAATCGCCCGCATCGGCGGAGTCGCGCCCTCCGGCGCGATCACCTACGATCTAACCGGCTTCACCGTAACTCCAGGCTGGATCGACACCCACGCCCATCTCATGTGGCATTTCAACAATGGCCGCCTAGCCGGCAAGGACGAGCCACCCACGCAAGCCATGCTCCACGCGGTCGACAACGCCGTGCTCACGCTAAACGCCGGCTTCACCACCATCCAAAGCCCTGGCTCTCCCGAAGACAAAGATCTTCGCGACGCTGTCGCTCGCGGCATCCTTCCTGGCCCGCGCATGCTTACCTCTCTTGAGCCGCTCACCGAGCAATCCGGTCCGCCGGAGAAACTTCGCGAGCTCGTACGCGAACGCAAACAGCAAGGCGCCGACTTCATCAAGCTCTTCGCCTCCAAAAGCATTCGCGAAGGCGGCACGCAAACCATGACCGACGCGCAACTCCAGGCCGCCTGCGGCGAAGCCCGGTCTCTGGGACTCCGCACCATCGTTCACGCGCACTCCGCCGACTCCGCAAAAGCCGCCACGCTCGCCGGCTGCACCTCCATCGAGCACGGCGCCTACGTCACCGACGAAGTCTTCGATCTCATGGCCAAACACGGGACCTATTACGATCCCAATATTGGCCTCGTCCTGCAAAACTATCTCGAGAACAAGGAAAAATTTCTCGGCATCGGCAACTACAACGAGCAAGGCTTCGCCTTCATGGAAAAAGGCAAGTCCATCGTCCTCGACACGTTCAAGAAGGCCCTGAAGCATCCAGATCTGAAAATCATCTACGGCACTGATGCCGTAGCCGGCGCCCACGGCCGCAACGCCGAAGAGTTCATCGTCCGCGTGCGCGACGGCGGGCAAGACTCCATGGCCGCGCTCGTCTCCGCCACATCGCTCTCCGCCGAATCCCTTGGCCTTGGCAACATCACCGGCTCCATCGCACCCGGTATGGACGCCGACATTATCGCCTTCGACGGCGATCCCCAACAAAACGTCACCGCCGCACGCCGAGTCCTCTTCGTCATGAAAGCAGGAAAAGTATTCGTGAATCGTTTGCAAGAATCGTCTTCACACAGCGGTCGCTGATCCACGAATATATTTCGTGTCGCTGCATTTGCGGCCGCTGCCGTAAACGGTGTAGTCTCTCGCTCTAACTGATCGTGAACGCCAAATTATCCTGAGTGGAGACGAAAATGACCGACCGCCGGACGTTCCTGCAAACTGCCGCTGCTGGCGCTGCCGCGATTGCTCTTCCTCGTTGGACACGCGCCGCCTACGCGGCCTCCGACCTCGACCCAATCTTCGCCGAAATCAACAAGCGCCACGATGAGTCCCTCAAGCGCCTGCAAACCTGGATTCGCCAGCCTTCCATCGCCGCAGAAAATCGCGGCATGAACGAGGGTTGCGAGCTCACCATGCAAATGCTGCGCGACGCCGGCTTCTCCCAGGTCGCCAAGGTTCCCACCGACGGCCAGCCTGGCATCTTCGCCACGCTCGATGCCGGCGCGCCCAAAACCGTCGGCCTCTATTTCATGTACGACGTCAAACAAGTCGATCCCTCCGAATGGTCCTCGCCGCCGTGGGACGCCGCAATCGTCGATAAGCCCGGCCTCGGCAAAGTCCTAATCGGCCGCGGCGCCGTAAACCAGAAAGGCCCCGAAGCCACCTTCCTCGCCGCCCTGCACGCCATTCGCGGCGCAGGCCGCAAGCTTCCGGTAAATTTCGTCTTCGTCGCCGAAGGCGAAGAAGAAATCGGCTCCCCGCATTTCCCGCAAGTCGTCCACCGCCCCGATATTCTCGCCGCGCTGAAAAAATGCAACGGAATCTTCATGCCTTTTCCGTCGCAGGGTCTCGACGGCGAGGTAACTCAATTCCTCGGCGCCAAAGGCGTCGTCGAGCTCGAGCTCGTTTCCAGCGGCGAAAAGTGGGGACGCGGCCCGCGCAAGGACGTGCACTCCAGCAACAAAGCGCGCCTCGACAGTCCCGCGTGGCATCTCGTCGAAGCCCTGGTCACGCTCGTTTCGCCCGACGGCAACGATCCCGCCATCGAAAGCTTCGCCGCAAAGGCTCGCCCGCTCTCCGATTCCGACAGGAAAATGATTGCCGAAGCGGCGCGCCGCCTCAACGAAGCCGAAGCCAAGAAACTTCTCGGCGTTCAGCACTGGGTTCATGACGTCAGTTTTCAGGAATCGCTCGAGCTGCTCACCGCGCGCCCGACCGTCAACATCGAAGGCTTAGTCGGCGGCTACACCGGCCCCGGTGGCAAAACCATTCTCCCCGGCCGCGCCGTCGCCAAGATCGATATGCGCCTTGTTCCCGACATGACCGCGGTCGAATCGCTGGCCGCACTAAAAGCACACCTTGCCAAGAAAGGTTTCGGCGATATCGAAGTCAACATGAGCGGCGGCTACGACCCCACCAGCACGCCCGCCGACGCCGCGATCATTCGCGCCGCCACTGCTGTCTACAAACATCACGGCATAGATCCCGTAATGATGCCGCGACTCGCCGGCTCCTGGCCCGGCTACGTCTTCACCGGCGACCCGCTCCATCTCCCCGCCGGCCATTTCGGTCTCGGCCACGGCAGCGGCGCCCACGCGCCCGACGAATATTACGTGATCGAATCCGCCAATCCCAAAGTCCAAGGCCTCGACGGCGCCACCCGCTCCTACGTCGAGTACCTATACGAACTCGCCTCGACAACCTAAAGAGGGTTTTCTTTGCCAGGCACCGCGAAAGTAATGGTGTCATCCCGAAGTCCGGCGTAGTTTGCCGGGCTGAAGCACGTCAGCCGCTCGGCAAGCCAGCGCAAATGCGTGAGCGCTCTCAGTCCCTTACCGCAACTCCTCAAACACCCGCTTCCCCTCCTCTAACTTCCCCATCACGTACCGTTTCTCCCCCGCCGAGTTCCAATCCGGATACCGCCCCGTCTCCTGCATCACCCGCTCTATCCAGGCCACAAAATACTTGGCGTCCTCGGGCGAAGTCGGCTTCTTCCCGCCAATCGTCACGTAAATCGGGCTAGTCGTCGCGTACACATAATTATCCAGCACCGGATACTCCGCTTTATCGCTCGAAGCCCGCAGCACGCACCACCCGCTCTCCTTCAGCGGCACTGTGCCGCTGACATACACCTTGTCCGCCGGTCCTTCGCTGTCGCTGCCACCTTCGCCGATCAGCGACTTCACCACCACTCCGTTACAGACCACCTCGACATGATCGACCGGCACGATCGACTGCAACTGCGCACGGAATGGAACATTCTCTTGTGGTTCGTCAAAATTCAACTCCCCGCTGACCTCCACGTCGCCCAGCGAAAAATCCAGCAGCGGCCCGTTCGTAGCGAACGTCCGCCCGCTCTTCAGCGCGTCGAGAAATCTCTCAATCGTCACCGGCCCCGCCGCCACCCGCGCATAGACCCGATTCATCCCGATTGGCCCGCGCAGCGAAGCAAAATTCGCCATCGCATCGGTCCCCGCACCCGCTGGAATTCGGAAACCCAGATTCAGCAACCGGTACCAGACTGCCGCGGTCGCGCGGTGATCGCTGAACCCCACGATCTCCATGTAATCCAGTTTTCCCAGCGCCGCGTCCACGGGCAGCTCGTCCGTAATCCGTTGCGCAGGCTTCGCAAACGGATCGGGTGCTTCATCGAACGGATGTACCGCTCCGACCACGGCTCCCTGCGCATGCGCCATGTCATACACATCTGCGTTCATCGGATACAAACTCGCCGCCGCCGTGTTCGGATACCCCGCATACCCCGGCAGCAAAATATGTCCTCGAATGCCCAGCAGTCCACGATGTCCCCAATAGCTGGTGTGAAATTCCTGTCCGTGCAAAACAAGCTGCTGGGCAGTGGAAGCTGGATCCAGGCCCGCCCCGCTAAGGTCGATATCCGGGAACCGCTGCTCTTTGTTGACGATCAAATTGTTCACGATCTGCAGATTTTCCGATTCCGCTGCCCGCACTAGGTCATTGGAAGCATTGTTGTACGTGCCGCCGTAGTTCATGTGTACGTGAAGGTCGCTGCTTACCCAACGCTCGCCTTCGGGATGAATTGCGGGAAGCCGGCTCAGGCGCACAACAACTTGCTGCTGAATGCCGGCTTTTACCTCGACGCTGGGCCGCTGGACTCCATATTCGAAGCCTTTCATCACTTCCAATTCCACTTTACCCGCGGGTGCAGCGAAGTTCTCATCACCCGAGGTTTCCACGTAATGGGCTTCAAAAGCCCGTTCGGAGCGATCAAATGCGTCGTCTGCCCGCACTACTTGCTTCCGGGGAATGCACGCTCGCCCGTCAGAATCTGTCACGGAGACGCGAGCGGGAGTCGGACGCCCCTTCTCATCCTGCACCAGGACCTTTAGGAATCCAATTGGCCTGAGATATTTTGGAAGAACTTTCAGGGTTTGTGAGGTGCCGCCGGGAATGGTCACCAGGCGGAGCGCCGTGTTGCCCGCGGAATTCACGATGCACGCAATATGGTGGCCGTCCGGCGACCAGCGAGCACTGGTGCTATCGAAGTCGCCATAGGTCAGAGGGAAAGCGTCGCCGCCGTTTGCCGGCATCAGCCACAGGTTGTGCCACTGCCCTCCCAAGTACGAGCTGTAAACCATCCGCGACCCATCCGGCGAAAAATCCGGCCGCGCTTTCCAGTTCGTCTCCTCATAATGAATTTCCCGCGCCTTGGCTCCTGGCTCCGCCTTCATCCGCCAGAATCCGCCCGTCCCGTGGACGTGCCCACGATTGGAGACAAACAGGATCTCCGCGCCGTCGCGCGTCCACACTGGGCTGATCTCCATGTCGAAGGCGCTGTAGTAATATCGTGGCAGCGAACTTTTCGTCTCCCCCGTCAGCCGCACCACGTTTTCCAGTCTTCCGTCGCGCGCCTCCGCCCGGAAAATATGAAACCGCTTGTTGTACGCGGTCGAAACGAAAACCATCAGCTTTCCATCCGGCGACCATCGCGGTTCCACATTTACCGCTCCGCCGCTGGTGATCTGCTGCGTCTTCCCGGTCTCCAGGTCCAGCAGCCACAATTCCATCGCGTCCTTCTGGTACGAAACGTAAACAACGCTCTTCCCGTCCGGCGACCAGTCCGGCTGATAGTCGTAACCCGGTCCATCCGTGAGCTGCTGCGCCTCGTTCGAATCAATTCTCTGCAGCCACAGCGAACCACCCATCGAATACACCAACTTACTGGAATCAGGCGACCAAGCCATGCTGCTCGGCCCGCTCGTCAACTGCGGCAAATACATTTCCCGAAAGTAATAAGGATGCGGCAGGTCAATCTGCTGCAGCACCGGCCGGCGTTGCGCCGCCGCCGGTTGCAGGGAAGCCACGCTAAGCAATGCAAATAAAAATGTCTTGAGTCGATTCGGCATGAGGGGGACTAAAAACGGATCGCTGAAAGTTGAAGGCTGATGGCTGTGCTCAGGCCAGCCCTGCCTTCGTCAGCGGCAATTCCCGGATGCGCTTGCCGGTCGCCGCGAAAATTGCGTTGCAAATCGCCGGCGCGATGGCCGGCAATCCCGGCTCGCCGATTCCGCCGGGAGCCGCATCGCTCTCCACGATGTGCACGTGCGTCTCGCGCGGCGCCGAATTCATGCGCGCCACCGGGAAGGTATCGAAGTTCGATTGCTCGATCGCTCCGTTCGCCGCGGTAATTTCTCCCCACAGCGCGATGCTCGTCCCCATCACCGCCGCGCCCTCGAACTGGTTGCGCGCCATTTCTGGATTCACCACCGTCCCCGCATCCAGCGCCGAGTCCACTCTCGTGATCTGCACTTTACCCGCGTCATTGACTTGCACTTGCACCACGGAAGCCGCATACGTCAAAAAGCTGCGGTGCATCGCGAGGCCCATGCCAAATCCATTTCCGTTTTTCTTCTTGCCCCAGCCCGACTTCTCCGCCGCCAGCTGCACCACCCGCTTGAATCTCCCGGTATCGATGGGATACTGCTCGTAATCGCCGCCGTAATTTGTGTAATCCTTCGGCAGCTCCGTCTTGGGCACAATGCGGTCCGGCCCCAGCAGCGCCAGAGTGTATTCCAGCGGATCCTTGCCCGCCGCGTGCGCCAGTTCGTCGGTAAACGACTGTATCGCGAACGCGTGATAAATGTTCGCCACCGACCTCAGCCAGCCGATGCGCACGTGCGCCGTAGCCGGCCCATTCTCCGAGCGATGATTCGGAATCGCGTACGGCAAATCCGTGAAACCCAGCCCTAACTCATCGGCCGATGAATACACCGCGCTCGCGTCAAATGTCGACCCGATCGGCGGAAACACCGTGCGCTGCAGCCAAGCCACCGGCTTCCCATCCGCGCTTACCGCCGCCTTCATGTACATCGCTGAAACCGAATGGTACGTGTCAAAGCGGATGTCGTCCTCGCGCGTCCAAACCACTTTCACCGGCTTCCCGGTTTTCTTCGACAACACCGCAGCTTCCACCGCGAAATCCGGAAACGATTTCCGTCCAAACGCTCCGCCCAGCAGCGTCACGTGGACCGTAACATCTTCTTTCTTCGCGCCCACCGCCTCGGCTATCGCGTCGCGCGCGCCTTGCGGGTTCTGCGTCGGCACCCACGCTTCCACTTTTCCGTCGCGGTACACCGCCAGCGCCGCCGGCGGCTCCATCGAAGCGTGCGCCAGCAGCGGCGCATAGTATTCCGCCTCGATCACTTTTCCGCCTTTCGCAAACGCTGCGTCCACATTCCCGACTTCGCGCACCACTTTCCCTGGCTTCCGCGCCGTCTCTTCCAATTCCTTACGGTACGGCCCGGAGTTAAAAACTTTGTTCGCGCTCTCGTCCCATTCCACTTTCAGCTTCTTGCGTCCCTGCATAGCCGACCACGTGCTGTCCGCCAGCACCGCTACGCCGCCCAGCGCCTGCATATTCACCGGAGGCTTGAAGGTGGGAATCGTTTCTGTCCCTTTCACGCCGCTCACCGCCAGCGCCTCTTTGTTATCCACCGACTTCACCGTGCTACCCATCACCGGCGGATGCATCACTGTCGCATAGAGCATCCCCTCCATCCGCGTGTCCTGCCCGTAAACTCCTTTGCCCGTGCATACATCCTTCAAGTCGTAGCCCGAAGCATCTTTCCCGATGTAGCGCCACTCGCTCCGCGCCTTGAGTTTCAAATCTTCTTTCTTTGGCACTTCCAGTTTCGACGCCGCTTCCGCCAATGCTCCATATCCCAGCTTCTTCCCGGATTTCTTGTGCACCACGGCATGCAATTCCGTCGAGCATTCCGCCGCCGGCACGTTCCACTGCACCGCCGCCGCCCGCACCAGCATCAATCGCGCCGTCGCTCCCGCTTCGCGCAGCGGCACAAAGAAGCTCACCACCGAGTGCGACCCATCCGTATCCTGGTCGCCGTATTTTTCATCGCCGGTCGCTTGCACCACCTTCACGCGCGCCCAGTCCGCGTCCAATTCGTCCGCAACAATTCGCGGCAGCGCCGTGCGCACGCCGTTCCCCATTTCCGAGCGGTGCGCCACGATGTACGCCGTCCCATCCGTATCGATCGCCACATAAACGCTGGGATGCAGTGGCGCGCTGTTCATCGGCGCAGATGGATCCATGGCGCCGGCCTCGCCGCTCGCCAGCAACTCCACCGGCATCAGGCGCACGCCCAGCACAAACGCGCTTGTGCCCACGACGCCCTTCAGGAATCCGCGCCGGCTGAGATTTTCAATGGAGATCATGTGCGCCCCCAGATTTGCAGCGTCTTCAGACCTATCCTACCGCCAAACCCCTGCCTGCAAACGATTTCTTAGTCGTGCGGCCAGGCGCCCAGCGCTCGCCGCAAATCGACGAGCTGGCCCAGGTGATACGAATTGTGATCCGCGAGTACCAGCGCTTGGCGCAGAATTGTTTGCCCATCGCCATGCGGAATTTTCGCGAAGAGATTCGTGCGAGGATTCTTCACCAGGTCCATCATCCCCGCCAGGTCGCGCTGAAACGACTGCACGCCCTTGTCCCATTCCGCCTCGGTCGGCGGCCCCGGCGTCTTTGGCCAGTAACCCTCCGGAAATCCCGGCGAAACGTGCTTGGGGTTGCGGCTGAATTCCAGGATGTCCCATTGCGCGATGCGCGAATGCTCCAGCAGTTGCCAACCGGTGTGCGGCAGGCCCGGCGCAAAGGTGCCACGTTTGTTCACCGGGAATTGCTCCAGCGCGTCCATAAAGTGCACGTGCGCCGCGCCGCCCTTCAGAACGTCAATTAAATGTTGGCGCAGCGCCGCATCGCTGCCCACGCCCGAGCTTTTTCTGCTCGAGCCCTTCTTCGCCTTAACGGCCGCCTTTTTTACTGTCTTCTTTTTCTTCAAGCCGATTTCTCCGAGACCAGCACCTGCTGGGGCATGTCCGGCACGGGATGCAGGGTTGTCTTCGCAAATCCCGCGTTGCGGAACATCTTCTCATATTCGGCGAGCGTATAAGCATCGCCGGAATCCGTATTCGCCAGCATGATCAGGCTGAAGGCGGCCGCGGTCGGCGGCGTCACGCGGTCTTCGTTGGGCACGAATTCCAGGGTGATGGCCTTACCGCCGGGCTTCAGCGCCGAATGCACGCGCCGCATCAGCTTCTCGCACGTGGCCATATCGAAGTGATGGAAAATGTTGGTCAGCAGCACGTAATCGTAGCCGCTGCCCAGCTCCGTCTCGAACGCGCTGCCTTCGCGTACGCTGAATCGATCCGCGACGCCGAATTTCTGGGCGTTCTCCCGCGCCACCTGCAGCACCGCCGGCCAGTCCAGCGCGACAATTTCCGCCTTCGGATTTTCCCGCG
>Ga0210409_10005324_pt1 | contig 13537 bp, 8 predicted proteins | sample IncBWH17MmetaG_FD_161649 | JGI IMG/M metagenome (GOLD analysis project Ga0210409, IMG submission 161649) | Forest soil microbial communities from Barre Woods Harvard Forest LTER site, Petersham, Massachusetts, United States - Inc-BW-H-17-M | ecosystem: Environmental > Terrestrial > Soil >... | reverse complement strand
AAGAATCACGAAAATTTTCACGTTCACGGTTACCGCGAAGAAGGAACCACCACGACGCCATTTGATATGACCGTGCTTAATGAGCTCGACCGCTTCCATCTGGCGAGCGACGTTGTGGATCGCGTCCAGCGGCTGCATCCTCTGGGCGGGCATTTCAAGCAGATGGTTAGGAACAAGCTCGTGGACCACACGCAGTATATCCGCGAGCACGGCGATGACATGCCGGAGATCCGCGATTGGAAATGGCCCTACTGAATGAAGATTTTGGTTCTTAATTCTGGATCGAGCAGCCAGAAATCGTGTCTCTATGAGCTTGGCGCCGCTCTCCCGGATACTCCGCCTGCTCCGTTGTGGGAAGCCAAGATCGAGTGGGGCGAAAACGGCGCCGCGCTCAAGGTGCGGACAAGCTCGGGAAAAACATCCGAGCAACGGTTGGATAAATCCGAGAGGAGCGAAGCGATTGCCCAACTGTTGAAGGCCCTGGTGTCCGGTGAAACTCGGGTGCTCACGCAGCTTTCGGAGATCGATGTTGTCGGCCACCGCGTCGTGAACGGAGGTCGCGACTACACGACTCCCACTTTGATCACACCAGCGGTTACGGCGGCAATCGAAAAGATGTCTGCGTTCGCGCCGTTGCATAATCGCGCCGAACTGGAAGGAATGGGGCAAATTGAGAAACGGTGCGGATCCGTTCGCCAGGTCGCGGTGTTTGACACGGGATTTCATCGAACTCTGCCGGAAGAGGCGGCCGTTTATCCGGGCCCATATGACTGGGTCGAGCGGGGTATCCGCAAATTTGGTTTTCACGGAATTAACCACCAGTATTGCGCCGGACGAGCCGCGCAATTGCTCAAGCGAAATCTCGCCGACCTCAAACTGGTGACCTGCCACCTGGGCAACGGGTGTTCGCTCGCGGCGATTCGCGGCGGCGTGAGCATCGATACCACCATGGGATTTACACCGCTGGATGGACTGATGATGGGAACTCGCTCGGGCTCGGTCGATCCGGGAATCCTCACGTACCTGCTGCGGCAAGACCGGCTCGACGCCAAAACGCTGGACGACCTGTTGAATGCAAAATCCGGGCTGGTGGGCATTTCCGGAGTTTCCGGCGACATGCGCGAGGTTGAGGCTGCCATGAAAAAAGAGAGCGCTCGGGCGAAGCTGGCGTTCGATATTTTCGTGCATCGGCTGCGGTCGGGCATCGGTTCCATGATCGCGGCCCTGAACGGCATCGACGCTTTGGTGTTTACGGCGGGGATCGGTGAGAATTCGGCGGAAGTCCGGGCTGCCACGTGTGCCAACCTGGGCTTTCTCGGGTTGTTCATCGATGCCGATAAAAACTTGTCGTCGCCAGTGGAATCCGACATTTCGGCGGCCAGTTCGGCGGTGCGTGTGCTGGTTTTGGCCGCGCAGGAAGATTGGGCGATTGCGCGCGAGTGTTGGAAGTTGGCTCGGAACGCCCTTGGTGACGAAAGACGAGGCTTGGAAGCTAGCCCATTACCGGGTTGCGGCTTGGAACGCTCATGATGTGGATTTGATGATGACGCACTAGGACGATTCCGTTGAGTTGACGTCGCCGGTTGCGGCGCAGCTTTTGGGGACGCCGGATGGCAGGGTGATCGGAAAGGCAAACTTGAGGGCTTACTTTCGGCGAAGGCTGGAAGCGTACCAGGAACTCCAGTTTCGGTTTGATGATGCGCTGTGGGGAGCGCAGGCAGCTTGCAGCCCACCTGCCTTGAGGCACACATTGCTGCAGTTTTTGAGGTTCGAAGAAAATCCGGTTGAATCCTAGAAACTCGCGGAGTAGAGTTGCTTAAATCCGAATAAGGCCCCCATTCTGAACGAATTCGTCGGAGGGATTATGCATCGTTTGCCTCGACTCCTTTCGCTTCCTCTCTTTGCGCTCGCCGCCAGTCTTATCTATTTCACCTCCTCTGCGCAGGAGAAAACTTCCAAACCCGATTTTGATATGACCGCTAGCTACATCGAAGCCTGCAGTTGCGACATGTTCTGTCCCTGCTACTTCAACACGCAGTCCACAAATCACATGGATGAGCATCATATGGACGCGCATTTTTGCCGCGCCAACCTCGTTCTCAAAGTGGACAAGGGCTATTACAAAGAGACCAAGTTGGATGGCGCCAAGGTCTGGATCGCTACCGACCTAGGCAGTGACTGGAGCACTGGCAAGGACTCCTGGCTGGTGGTGAACTTCGATCCCAGTGTCAGCAAGGAACAACAAACCGCATTGGCCGACATCCTCGGTCAGCTTTATCCGATTCCCTGGCAGAAAAAGGGAGTGGAGACCGGGGCATTCTCATGGAATGTAGACACTAAATCTGGGGTAGCTCACGCGAAGATGGACAGCGGCAAGGGTGAAGTTTTTCTGGAGCGCGTCAAGGGCGATAACCCTAATCACGAAGTTGTTGTGCACAACTTGAAATACTGGGGCGCACAATCCAACGATGGCTTCCGCATGTGGAAGAGCAAGCATGAAGCCTTCGAAGGAGATGGCCACAAGTTCGACTATGCCGGCACAAACGGTTTCCTAATCACGATCCACTTTTCTGGCGCGGCAAAATCCGCCGCTGCAGACTAATCCTCAACTCCAGCAAAGCCGGTGATTCCACACTTTCGGGCGCAAGGGCGGCAAGGCACGCCATCCTTCAAAAGACCCGCAAGGATGGCCACCAAATATCCTTTCACGGATTCAAGCGTCGGCTACCTGCGCGCACCTAGGCGAGCTGAAAGGATGGCGGTGTGAGAGCTTTGGGTCGCTGCCGGGGACTGAAGCGAAATGGAAGCAGCGGACTAGACTTACCATGGGAGCGCTTTCGGCGAGGATGTGGGTCACGATGGTACGGATTTTTTTCGGCGCGGGCGATTTTCGGCTTCTTCGCAGCTCGAGAGCAATCGACCAGTCACCGAAAACTTAAATGAGGTTGGTGGACGTGACAGGGTTCGAACCTGCGACCTCATGCTTGCAAAGCACGCGCTCTCCCAGCTGAGCTACACGCCCACAGTAGGACTAACATACATTCTAAAGCATTTCTCCCAATTCCAAAATCCATTCCCTCGCATTTAGAGCCAAACTGTGTCCAAGACTGTTCTAAAATCCCTGGCTTTGGGGACTGGCTATGCTTCGCCAACAGTCATTTCATCTTATGCCGACGTCGGCATAATTGGTAATGCCGCCTTCCGAATTATGCCGAATTGAATCACCTTGCTTGCTCCCTTTCCCTAGATTAGCTGCGTTTAGACCGCCGCGAATCCTTGATTGAGTTGGCATATTCCCGCTCACTTGTCGGGACGGTCCCTCGGACCGAAAGGAGAAGATTCGCATGCAAGTCATTCGGATAGGGTCCCGTGTGCCCGCTGAAAGAGGCGGGAGGCCCGCTACATTCATACATCCCCGACTTCACTGATTCGCTTGCCGACCGAGGAAATTCCAAGAGTGTATCGCCTGCAAATTCCGCCTTGTGCGACATGACCTACATTTCGTCTGAAGGCCGACTTCGTCATTCGGCGGTGACCCTGGCCGCTTCTCGCGGAAAGCGGTGGCCTGGTCGGTGGATCGATCCTTGCAAGCTCGGCTTCCGAGAGTTGCGCTGGAAACGCGATCAAGAGTCGGCCCTAACAGAACGAGGCGCTCATTTCTATTCTTCTCTTTTCGTCCCTCAGCAGGCGGGGCTTGCAAGTTTGCGTTAGTCACTATAATGTTGGCGCGACTATCGTAATGCAACAAATGCCGCAACACCGAGCGGCGCACAATCCAGGGAGGGCTTTTTCATGCGCCGCGCAAAAACAGCCGCGAGAAGATCGCCCCCGCCGGCGCATGGGAATATCAAAAACACCGAGGCTTCCAACAGCAGGCGCGGACGGCCAGCTTCTGGGAAGAAGCCCAGCGGCGGACTTCGCGAACGCAAGAAAGCGCGGCTAAGGCAGCAAATCGTCGAGACGGCTCTGCATCTTTTTCGGCAGCGCGGCTACGAGAACACCCGCATCGACGACATTGTCCATACGCTGGAAATCAGTCAGCCTACGTTTTTCCGTTATTTTCCCAGCAAAGACGCGGTTTTACGGGAAGTGGGGCGCCGTGCGTTTGCTCGTCAGGCCGAAAGCCTCAAGTCTGAGCTTGCGATTAAGGCCACGACGGAGCAACGCTTGCGCCGGTTTTACGAAACACTGGGAAATGTGACGGAAGTGGGACGGCCGCTTTGGCAGGCCGTGATTCTTGCCGGCGCGATGGACCCGGTGCGCTCACCGGAACTGCGAGGAGCGGAAGCGGCGACGGTCAGCCTTCTGCGGGAAATCATTGCAGAGGGACAAAAGAGCGGCGAGATCACGCGAGATTTCCCGGTCGTACATCTGGCCGAATTTATGGAGGGGCTTTTCAATACCGTGGTGCGGCAGTGGGCTGTCGATCTTACGGGACCTCACAAACTCACTGAGCGAGTGCGCAATGCGGTAGAATTTTTCTTGCGCGGCGCAAAACCGTGAACGCTGCGGCAAATTCCTTCCAGTTCAATGCCAAGTTCAAAGGAGTTCGGATCCTTTGCGCAGAGACACTGAGGCCCGCATCCCTAAATGGTTAAGGCCTAGACAATGAAAGCCGCCATTCTGCGCGAGTTCAAATCGCCATTGATCATCGATGACGTTGATCGGCCTCAGCCCGACGCGCAGGAAGTGCTCATCCAAGTGGAAGCGTGCGGCGTGTGCCATTCGGATTTGCATGTCGCCGATGGTGACTGGCCGCAACTTGTGCCTATTACCAAGATGCCTTTGATCCTCGGACACGAAATCGCGGGCCGCGTGGTGGAAAAAGGCGCGTCCGTGGGTCATTTGAAGGTCGGCGACCGCGTTGGCGTTCCATGGGTGTATTGGACTTGCGGCGAGTGCGATTTTTGCCGCGAAGGCAATGAGAATTTGTGCGTCAAACAGAAAATTACCGGCGTAACCGTGGACGGCGGATACGCAGAGTTTGTCAAAGTCCCGGCGAGCCATGCCACGAAGATTCCCGAAGGGCTTTCCGCGATCGATGCGGCGCCGCTTTTCTGTGCGGGCGTCACCGTTTATCGTGCTCTGAAGCACGCCAAAATTCAGCCAGGGCAGCGTTTGGCAGTATTCGGAATTGGAGGACTCGGTCACTTGGCAGTGCAAATTGGATTGGGTATGGGAGCGATCGTAACTGCCGTTGACGTTTCCGATGAAAAGCTTGTTCACGCCAAAAGCTTAGGGGCTTCTTCCACTTTGAATGGGTCAAACGTAAATGTCGTCCGAGAGGTGCGTCGCGCGGGCGGCGCTCACGTTGTGCTTGTAACCTCCGCGTCGAAAAATGCCTATGACACGGCTTTTCCTTGCGTTAGGCCCACCGGGATGCTTCTCGTGGTAGGCCTGCCTTCTGAATCGCTCTGCTTTCCGCCAATCATGATGGCTGCCACGGAAGTGCGCATCCAGGCATCCTCCGTCGGCACGCGCCAGGATTTGCACGAGGTGCTGGCCATGGGAGCGGCCGGCAAGGTTCGCTGCCAGACGGCCACGCGACCGTTGGCTCAAATCAATGAGGCCATGGAGCGACTGAGGCAGGGACAAGTTTCCGGCCGCCTAGTATTGGTGCCCCGTTAACAAACTCGGCACAGCCGCCCGGTCAACGTCTTGCTGCTCGGCTTTGGCGCGACCGGTCGAGCCGCTCACAATACATCCTGAATTCCGCCCAGGGGTCTGGCTGTGGGCAGGCAAGTCTAGCCACGGCAAGCGTTGTGGTTTCGTCTTGACGTTAGTCAATATTATGTGATACGGACAATCATAATTTTGAATGGTACGTCGGGGCATGGGGTCTTCGAATTCTTGGGACTGCGTAAGAGTCTCGCCCTGACCGCATGAGCTTTACCAAAATTGGTGCGCGCTGGCATGCGTTCGCCTGATAGCGGTGGATCCGGGCCCAGCACTAGGGACTCACGGTGCAAGCAGGGGTTACGTTGGAAAACTCAGCAACACCTCGGTTATGTGTTCGCTGAACCTGGAGGACTTATGAGGGCAACTTTTCTTGCTGGGGCATTCCTGTCATTGGCATGCTTGCTGCCTGCAAATGGCGTCGCCCGCGCGCAGGGCGGAGGTACTTCCGGAGAGATCCGCGGGACGATCACAGATTCCACGGGAGCGACAGTTCCAAGGGCCACGGTGGCCGTCGAAGATTCCGAGAAAGGAATCCGGCGCACCGCGATCACAGAGACCGATGGTGAGTATCGTGTGACCGGGCTTCCGCCGTCTTCCTATAGCGTGAGCGTGGAGGCGTCCGGATTTCAAACGGAGATCCGCAAAGGAGTGGTCCTCAACGTTGGTCAGACGCTCATACTAGATTTTCATTTGCAGGTGGCCTCGGCGACCGCGCAGGTGGAGGTGACGAGTGAATTGCCAGTCGTGGAAACGGCAAGAGGAAGCCAGGCGGATACCCTGGTGCAAGAATATATTGCGGACCTGCCCATCAGTCGCCGCGACTACTTGACGTTTACTTTGTTGGTGCCGGGCGTGAGCAATTCCAACACGATTGCGGACAATGCCGACTTCCGCGTCAAGCAGACGCCGCAGAGCGGCCTGTCTTTCTACGGTAGTAATGGCCGGGGCAACAGCGTCACGGTGGACGGAGGAGAAGCGAACGACGATGCCGGCGGGGTGCGCCTGAACCTGGGCCAGGACGCCGTGCAGGAATTCCAGATCAACCGCAGCAACTACACGGCGGAACTGGGCGGGGCGAGCGGCGCCACAATCAATATCGTCTCCAAGTCTGGCACCAACGAACTACACGGCGGTCTCTTCGGTTTTTTCCGCAACGACGCCATGGATGCTCGCGACCCGTTTGCGTTCACGCAGGCGTTGCAGCCGGGCAGCACGTTTTCTCTCGCAGCCCAAGGCTCGCCAATCAAGGATTCCCTCAACCGCCAGCAATTCGGCGGCAATGTGGGATTCCCCATCAAGAAAGATAAGACGTTCCTGTTTGTAGCCTATGAGGGTTTGCGAGCCGATGCGCAAAAGTCGGTTCCCTTGCTGACAAGCAGCAGCATTTTTGCTCCAAGCAAGGTGCAGCAGGCGATTCTCGCGAATCTGGCGGCGCAGCCCGCCACAAATCAGGTTCCGTGCCTCACCACGAATCCGGCGAATCCTCTGCAAAATCCTATTATTCTGCCGGCACCAACATGCGCTTTTGCGCTGCAGAGCCTCCTTACCGTGAACCCATCGCCCGGGCCCAACCCTTTCATTCCCGGGATTAAAAGAGCTTTGGATCCCTATATCGTGAATCAATTCGAGACCAATGGTGGTCTGTTTCCCTTCCCAACACGCCAGCATGACGCTTCCGCGCGTCTCGATCACCGCTTCAGTGACACGGATCAGGGTTTTCTACGGTACAGCTTCGCGCACCTCACGGAAAAGGATCCGGACGTTCAGGCTTTGACGGCTTTCTCTCGTGGCACGTCTGAACTCGCCTGGGACAGCACCATACAAGGCTCCTGGTTTCATCAATTCAGCGCTGCGACGCAGAATGAGCTTCGCCTGCAGTGGAACCTGTACCAATTTAACGTGGACACCAATGACCTGGGAGGGCCGGGCCTCGACGTCGAGGGCTTCGGTTTCTTTGGCCGTGGGATTTTTCTTCCGAGTCACACCACGGGGCGGCGCTATGAATTCGGCGACAACTTCAGTCTTATTCGCGGGCACCACACGATCAAGACGGGATTCGAAGAGCAAATTCGCGGCAACAACACGACCTCGCAGACATTTTTCGCCGGCCGCTTTGAATTTCTGGAGCTTCCAGGCGCTTTGGTGAGTCTCTGTCTGGAAGCCCCGGCGGCGTGCGGCGTCAATTCTGCGGCATCAAGCATCAGCACGCTCCAGTCGTGGAGTCTGGGTTTACCGGCGTTCTACGAGCAGGGTTTTGGCAATCCGAAATACGTGCAAACGCGTCCCTTCACGGCGCTTTATTTGCAGGACACCTGGCAGGTCCGGCCCAACTTCACGATGAACTACGGCCTGCGTTACGAGCTCGATTCGCAGTACGGCCCGTTGAATACACCCAAGAAGAATTTTGGCCCCCGCGTTTCCTTTTCCTGGGATCCATTCAACGACCACAAAACGGTCATCCGCGGAGGTTACGGTATTTTCTATTCGCCAATTTACGCACAGATTCCCGGAGTTGTGTCGGTGCTCGGCAACGTCAACGGGAAACGCACCATCGCCAACACTCTCGTTTCGATCCTCGGTGCGGCCACTGGCAATCCGTTGCATCCGGCAACGAGTTCGCCGGAGATTTTCCAGACGCTCTTTGCTGAGGGTCTTACAACGAATCCGGTACAGAACAGCATCATCGGCTGTGGCACCCCGCCTGCGGGACAATTTGCCTGCCTGACTCCGGCGGACATTGCGCAGTTTGGTCTGACCGTTTCCAATACCGGCCCCCTTCCGCCAGGCACCGTGCTTTTCGCCGGCCAACCAGGCTATAAGAGCCCAATGTCGCAACAAGCCTCGCTGGGCATCGAGCGAGCGCTAGGCGCGGGGTTTTCGCTGTCCGCGAGCTACATCTATGTCCATACCACTCATCTTCCTGTCGCGCTCGACACGAACTTGCTCCCCGGCGCGCCGATCTGCCCGACCGCCGGCGTCGCGGCCTGCGGTCAGCCAGGCATTGGGGCAAATAATCTTCCGACCAACGGACTGCCTTTCCAGGACTGGGGAGCGCCGGCGTGCGCAGCCAGCCCCGCTTTGTGCTTTGGCGATCCCAGTCACACGATTCTGCAGAACAATGTTTATAGTTCGGCGGCAGCGGCGCTCTATCAGGGCGGCATTCTCGAGCTCAAAAAGCGCTTCTCGAACCATTTCACCTTGCTGGCGAACTACACCTACAGCAGAGCCGTGGACAACTCCACGGACTTCAACAGCGACTATTCTCCGTTTAACGCGACGTGCCTGAGTTGCGATCGGTCGCTCTCCGATTTTGACCAGCGCAACAAGGTAGTCATCGCGGGCGTCATTGAAAGCCCTTGGGAACACTCCCGCGCGCTCGGCGGCTTCCAGCTTTCGCCGATCTTCAATTTCAACAGCGGCCATCCCTTCAATCTTCTCGCCGGCGCGGATATCAATGGTGACGGTCACTTCACCAACGACCGCCCGCCGAGCGCCGGGCGCAACGCCGGACTTGGTCCCAGCTACTACGACTTCGACATGCGCCTTGGCCGCTCCTTCAAACTGGGGGAGAAGGCGTCCCTTCAATTCACCGCGGAAGCCTTCAATCTCGCTAACCGTACCAACTACGCCAGCGTGAACAATATCGTGGGCGCAGCGTTTGCTCCGCCTTTCAAGGTGCATGGAATAAAACCGGGCACGGTCCTTAGCGATGGAACCGTTGTGTCACCCAGCACGCCGCTTGGCTTCACGGCTGCGTTCCCCAAACGCGAAGTCCAGCTCGGCCTGCGGCTTACTTTCTAGTTCCCAGACAACCGAATCGCTGCGGCATCCGCGCGGATGCCGCAGTGACACGTGAATTCTAAATTCCAAATGTAGGAGGAATCCGATATGTGGCAGACAGCGAAACGGGCAGTTGTTTTTCCTGCGTCGGTGGCTATTCTTCTTTTTGCATTTGCGGGCAGCGCACGCGCACAGGCAGGAGTTACCACGATTCCCGGAAGCCTGCCGGACGGGGCAACCTACTTAATTGAGGTCCCGGCAAATTGGAACGGCACCTTATTTCTCTACAGTCATGGCTATGTGGTTCCTGGGAGTAAGAACCCGGCGCAGGATGTCGGTGACCCCTTCACGCGTTTTTTCATGCTCTCCAGCGGCTACGCACTGGCTGGATCTTCCTACGCAACGACCGGTTGGGCGATCCACGAAGCGCTGCTGGACCAAATCGCCGTTCTCGAAAAGTTCAAGAAAATGGTCGGGGATCCGAAACGGACCATCGCGTGGGGGCACTCGCTTGGTGGCATCATCACTGCTGGGCTTGTCCAGCGGAATCCGAGACGCTTTGACGCGGCACTGCCGATGTGTGGTGTGCTTTCCGGCGGAGTGGCCACATGGAACACTGCGCTGGATGGCGAGTTTGCGTTCAAGACTCTTCTCGCGCCGGGGACTGGCCTGCAGGTCGTCAACATCACTAACCCCATTGCCAATCTCGACCTCGCCGAGGCTCTGCTTGCCGAAGCCCAGGCCACCCCCCAGGGCCGAGCGCGGATCGCGCTATCTGGCGCCCTTTCCGATCTGCCCGGGTGGTTTGTTCCGCTGTCACCAGAGCCGGCCGCCACCGATTTTGCCGGGCAGGAGACGAACCAGTTTTTGTGGGATCAACAAGTGGACTTTCCATTTGTATTTGCGTTTCGCGCTGAACTTGAGGCGCGCGCGCAGGGAAATGTTTCGTGGAACACAGGAGTCGACTACCGAAGACAGTTGGATCGTTCGATCGGCCGCGAGCAGGTTCGCGCGCTTTACAAGCAGGCCGGCCTCGACCTGGACGCCGATTTGGACGCGCTGAACGACGCGGCGAGAATCAGCGGCGACCCCGAAGCCGTCGAGTACCTCGAGAGGAATATTGTTTTTGACGGCGAAATTCATATTCCGGTGCTCACGCTGCATACCACCGGCGATGGATTAGTCGTGGTTCAGAACGAAAGCGCCTACAAACAGGTGGTCGATGAAGCGGACAACGGAGAATTCCTTCGCCGCACCTTTGTCCACCGCGCGGGTCACTGTACGTTCACACCCGCGGAAACCATCGCCGCGGTTCAAACGCTCATCAACCGCCTGGATACGGGGAGATGGCGCGACTTGGATCCCAGTGATTTGAACAATGCCGCTACGGCGTTAGGGCCTACGTTCAACATTTTCGGTACGTCGCAGGGCGTCGTTCCTGTTCCGCCGGCCTTCATTGAATTCGATCCGAGCCGGTATCTCCGCCCATTTGATGCGCCGACGGAAGACTGCGATCGCGGATTCCCGTGCCGCGATCCTTTCTTGCATTTTAACCAGCACTAACGGCCACGTATCGCGTGTGTCCCTATGTTTCTTGAGGGCGGAGCGTGTCGACAATAGCGTTAGTTCCTAACATATGATATAAACACTCCCCGTCGACGAGTGTCTCGCAGACCCGTAAGAGGCGCGGGCCCAGTTCGTGTCCGGCGAAGCGAAGGAGTCAAATTCATGGATCTAAACCTGACCGCCGAGGAGTTGGCTTTTCGCGACGAACTTCGCTCGTGGCTCGCTGCCAATGTTCCGAAGGACTGGGACGAGTGGCGCGAGAAGCCCATGGAAGAATCGTTCCCCTACCTGCGCGCCTGGCAACGAAAGCTCCAAGAAGGACGCTGGGCAGCCGTTTCGTGGCCCAAGGAATACGGCGGCCGCGGCGCCACGCTGATGCAGCAAGCCATATTTTGGGAAGAGATGGCGCGTGTGGAAGCGCCGCCCATGGCCAACTCACTAGGATTGGGACTCATCGGCCCCACGATCATCGCGTACGGAACGGAAGCCCAGAAAAAACGTTATATCCCAACAATTCTGAGCGCTGAAGAGATCTGGTGCCAGGGCTTCTCCGAACCCAACGCCGGTTCTGATCTTGCCGGTCTGCAAACCGAAGCGCGTCTCGACGGCGATCACTTTGTCGTGAACGGACAAAAAGTCTGGACCAGCTATGGGTGGGTGGGCGATTGGTGTGAACTCGTCGTTCGCACCGACCTGAGCGCCGCCAAACACAAAGGCCTCTCCGTTCTTCTTGTGGACATGAAATCGCCCGGCGTCGAAGTTCGTCCCCTCCGCCAAATGACCGGTGAATCCGAATTTAACGAGCTGTTCTTTCGCGACGTGCGCGTCCCTGCTGGCCATATTCTGGGCAAACTGAATGACGGCTGGAATGTGGCTGTGAGCACACTGATGTACGAGCGCGGTTCCTACGGCGCGCGCCTGCATCTCATTTTCAAGCGCTACATCACACGCCTCATCGAGCTCGCGCGCAGCATCCAACGCAGCGGCCGCCCCGCCGCCCAGGATCCGATCATTCGGCAGAAGCTGGCGCAATGCAGCGCGGAAATTGAAATCATGCGCTTCAACCAAATGCGCGCCTTCAGCCGCATCACCGCCACGGGCGTTCCTGGCCCGGAGGGGTCGATCCAGAAAATTTTCTGGAGTGAACTCAATCAGCGCCTGCAGCAAGTCGCGCAGGAAATTCTGGGTTCCTACGGCCAGCTCATGGCCGGGGATCGGCACGCCATCGACACAGGGCTCTGGTCCTACGCCTATCTCCGCGCTCGCGGAAACACCATCGAAGCAGGCACCTCCGAAGTACAACGCAACATCATTGGGCATTTCGTTCTCGGCTTGCCCAGAAGCTACTAACCCGAAAACGACAGGGGACAGACAATGCAATTCGGTTTGAGCGAAAGCCAGGAATTTCTAAAAGACAGCGCGCGCAAATTTTTCGCGGGCGAATGTCCCAGCGCTGAAATGCGGCGCCTGATGGAAACGGACACCGCGTACGATGCTGCGCTTTGGTCCAAGCTCACACACCAGGGTTACACCGGCATCATTTTTCCGGAAGAGTATGGCGGAGTCGGCCTCGGCAACGTCGAGCTGATGTTGCTCATGGAAGAAGCGGGCCGCGCGCTTTTGCCTGGGCCGTTTTTCTCGACTGTCGTCCTTGCCGGCTCTCTTTTGAACGCCCTGGGCACGCCTGTGCACAAGAAGCGGTATCTTGCGCCCATCTGCCATGGAAAAGTTCGCTCGACCGTCGCTTTGGTCGAAGATAGCGCGAACTGGGACCCTCGATCTGTCGAGCTCACAGCCAACAACGGAAGACTGACCGGAGAAAAGTTCTTCGTCTCGGACGCCGCCATCGCCGACTTCCTGATCGTCATTGCTCGCGATGGCGTCTTCGTCGTGGACTCCAAAGCCCGCGGCCTGAAAATATCGCCGATGTACGGAATGGATCTGACCCGAAAACTTTACGTCGTGGAATTCACCGACACTCCAGCAGAAAAGATCGCTGCCAGCCGGAACCTCTCACGAGCGTTCGACATCGCCACCGCCGCGCTCGCTGCCGAACTCGTCGGGGGCATGCAGCACACGCTCGACCTCACCGTTGAATACGCCAAGACTCGAAAACAATTCGGCAAACCCATCGGGATGTTTCAAGCCGTGCAGCACCAGTGCGCGGATATGTATCTGGAAACGGAGAGCTCCCGCTCCGCCGTCTACTATGCCGGCTGGGCGCTCGAAGAAAATGCGCCAGACGCCGCCACTGCCGTTTCCATCGCGAAGATGTATGCCAGCGATGCGGCCCGCACCGTAGGCAATCGAGGCATCCAAATTCATGGCGGCATGGGCTTCACGTGGGAGAATGACATTCACCTCTATTACCGTCGCGCAAAAGCATGCGAAACCGCATTCGGCGACGCCACCTTCCACCGCGAGCGTATTGCCTCGATGGTGATCGATTCCGCCAACAGTTCCGCAAAAAGCGCCTAAGTCCGGATCACGCACGAGAACAGCCATTCTAAGC
>Ga0210409_10005321_pt1 | contig 13542 bp, 13 predicted proteins | sample IncBWH17MmetaG_FD_161649 | JGI IMG/M metagenome (GOLD analysis project Ga0210409, IMG submission 161649) | Forest soil microbial communities from Barre Woods Harvard Forest LTER site, Petersham, Massachusetts, United States - Inc-BW-H-17-M | ecosystem: Environmental > Terrestrial > Soil >... | reverse complement strand
CAGATCGAAGGCCCCGTGGCGCGCAACGAGTTCCAGCATGTGGTCAAAGAAGCGAATGCCCGTGGTGATGCGGGCTTTTCCGCGGCCATCCAGATTGAGCTTGAGGCGGATATCGGTCTCGTTGGTTTTTCGATGAATGGTGGCAATGCGTGGCATTTGCGTTTCTTATGAGCGCGTTTAGGCGCGCGGCTTCCAGTCCTTTCGAATGAGCTTAAGCAGGCGCTGCATTTCTGAAAGTGTTCCGATGGTAATGCGAACGAAACCGGGGCCGATGTCGGTGCTTTTATCGCGGAGGAGGATTCCCTGTTTCTCCAGCCTCTGAAATAATGCCGGCCCGTTTGGTCCGAAATTCGCCAGGAGAAAATTTCCGGCGCTGGGATAAGACTTCACGCTCAGTTTGTGCAGTTCAGCGGCGAACCAGCCGCGGGTGCGTTTGATATCGCGGACGTAGCGCTGCATCGTGGAACGGTCGTTGATGGCGGCTTCGGCAGCGACCAGTGCGGCGAGATTAACGGGGAAGGGCGGCATGGCGCGCCGGACGAGCGAGAGCGAGGCTTTGCAGGCGATGACGGCGCCGAGGCGCAGTGCTGCGAGTGCTGCCACTTTGGAAAAAGTCCTGGCGACGAAGAGTTGCGGATAGTTACGAATCCACGGGACGACGGAGAAACCGGAGAATTCGGCGTAGGCTTCGTCGAGAACTACAGCAGTGTGGGTAGCAGCGTTCAGGATCTTTCGAATCGCGTACTGCGGAAGAAGTGTTCCGGTGTGATTATTGGGATTGGCGATGAAGAGCATACGCGGTTTTTTGCGGAGAGCAGCGAGCAGGTCATCAAGAGGGAACTCCATTTGTCTGCCGTAGCGAAGAACGGAAATGCGAGCGCTGTAGATTTCGGCGTAGTAGCGGTACATGGGAAAGGTGGGCTCGCAAATCAGGATGCTGCTGTCTGCTTCGACGAAGGTATCGAAGAAAACGCGGAGGGCGTCATCGCCGCCGTTGGTGAGCAAAAGCTCTTCGGGGCGCACACGAAAATAGCGTGCCAGACGCTGCGTGGGCGCCTGATATTCCGGGTACATGGCAATCTGCTTGACGGTTAGCTGCGCGAGCGCGCGGCGCACGGCGGGCGAACAGCCCGAGGTGTTTTCGTTGAAATCAAGGCGCAGCTTGTTCGAACGTCCCTCGGCGGGGGCCTCGTAGGTGCGGCGATTCAGAATGGCCTGCCGCACGGGCAAGTGGACTTTCATCGGCGAACCTCCACGGCTTTGGCATGCGCCAGGAGTCTACGCGGATCGCTGGCCATCGTGAGTTCAAGAATAGGCATCAGAGCACGATCTTGTTCAAGGGATATTCGACAATTCCCTGGGCCTTGGCGGCTTTGAGTTTCGGGAGAATCTGGCGGACGACGGCTTCTTCGACGATGGTGTTGATGGCCACCCATTCGGGATCGCTCAGCGCGGAGATCGTCGGTTTTTTGAGCGCGGGGAGAACGCTGAGAACGGCGGGCAGATCGTCGCGATGGACATTGAGAAGAAGGCCGACCTTGCTGGCGGCGGCGATGGCGCCTTGTAGCATGAGGATAAGGTTCTCGGCTTTTTCGCGTTTCCAGGAATCGACGGAGGCGGCGCGATTCATGATGAAGACGGTGGCGGACTCCAGAACGGTATCGACGATGCGCAGATGGTTGGCGCGCAGCGAGGAACCTGTCTCCGTGACTTCGACAATGGCATCGGCGAGTTGCGGAACTTTGACTTCGGTGGCGCCCCAAGAGAATTCCACGCGAGCGGTAACGGCATGGCGGGAGAGATAGTCCTTGGTGATGCGAACGACTTCGGTGGCGATCACTTTGCCTTCGAGATCGCGCGCTTCGCGGATGGCTGAATCTTCGGGCACGGCGAGCACCCAGCGCACGCGCGCCAGACGTTGTTTCGCGTAGACGAGCTCGGACAATTCATCGACGGCGGCGCCGGTTTCGACGACCCAGTCATGGCCGGTGATTCCGGCATCGAGCGCGCCGGATTCGACGTAGCGGGCCATTTCCTGAGCGCGCACGAGCAGACATTCGATCTCCGCGTCATCGATGGAGGGCACGTAGCTGCGCGAGCCGAGAGTAATTTTCCAGCCGGCGCGTGCGAAAAGCTCGAGGGTAGCTTCCTGCAGGCTGCCTTTGGGAAGGCCCAGCTTCAGGCGGCTCATCGGAGCTTCTCCCGTGCGTAGACTTTTTCCGGCGCGAAGGTGCGCCCGGCGAGGATGGTGGCGCTGCCATCTTTTTCCAGCGAGCGAAAGAAGCAGCTGCGGTAGCCTTCGTGGCAGACGCCCGGGCCTACGGGCTCGACGCGCACGAGGAGGCAATCTGCGTCGCAATCGATGCGCAGCTCGCGGACTCTCAAAACGTGGCCGCTGGATTCACCTTTTTTCCAGAGCTTGTTTCGGGAGCGGCTGAAGAAGACGACTTCGCCGGTGCGCTGCGTTTCGGCGAGAGCGGTGGCGTTCATGTAACCCAGCATCAAGACTTCGCCAGTGCGTTCGTCCTGGATGATGGCGGGAACCAGCCCGCCGCTTTTCTGGAAATCGATCTCCACGATTCTGCCTCCTAAAAATCAGCGGCCCGAAAATAAAAATCCCGCTGGGGCTTTGTTCCGCCAGCGGGCTGAAGAGTGCTTGGTTTAGCGAATTGCTAGGCACACCTCGGCGCGCGTGGCGGATGGCCGTGATGATGATAGCGATGGGCGCGAGCTGCGAATGTGCTCTTCATTGCGAGAGATTAAGATAAAGGAGGATTCGGTGTGTGTCAACGAGAGGATTGGGAGGCGGCTGGGCGATCGAAAGGGTTCAGGAGCCGTAATTTACAGACATTTGCAGGTGCACGGCCACGCCAAACTTTTCATTAGGCAATTGCTCGACTCGTTCGACCTGGGCGACATATTCGCAGTTCATGGGATCGTGCGGGGAGCTGAAGGGGAAGGTCACAAACACGCGCATGCCTTTATAGTAGGAATTCAGGCGCGTGACGAAATAGATGCCGTCCTTGGAAGCGTTGACGCTGACGGGCAAATCCTCGAAGTGGTCATCGCGGGGTTCGGAAGGCCGTACGCGGACAGGCCGGGCCATTTTCGCCCTGCGGCCGCGTCGTTTTTCTGGGTACTTGGTGGCTACGGCTTCTTTCATTGTGGAATTCTGGATGGCGTCCTGATACACCAGTAGGCCATGAGTATTCGGGCACGCGGATGAAACTTCAAGGCGGTGCGCTGAATCTGATATTGCACTGGATGTATCACAGCGTAAGCGGAACAGGGGAACGTATGGAAGAAAAGATCCGCAAAGACAATGCGGCATGGAAGAAACAACTCACGCAAAATCAATACTATGTAACCAGGCAAAAGGGAACAGAACCGCCTTTCACCGGAGAGTACGAAGATACGGAGACCGCGGGGACTTACAAGTGTGTTTGCTGCGGCCAGCCCTTGTTTCGTTCCGACACAAAGTACCACTCCGGCTCCGGCTGGCCCAGTTTTTATGCCCCGGCGAAAGAAGAGGCGGTGGAGGCGGAGACGGACACAAGTCACGGGATGCGGCGGACGGAGGTGAAATGCAGCCGGTGCGATGCGCACTTGGGCCACCTCTTTGAAGACGGTCCACAACCGACCGGAATGCGGTATTGCATCAACTCCGCGGCGTTGGACCTGGAAGAAGACTAAAAAAAGCGTCCCGGTTTTCACCGGGACGCTCCCCCAACGCTATTTGTCCTCAAGGAAAAACGAAAAAGGTTTTACGCCGCGGGACAGGAACACGCCACGAGTGTGGCTACCGGGTCGCTCTCACGTTCCCAGGCGCCGAGCAGCAGGACTTTCGTGCCTGTCGGATACTTAAACACATAGTAGGTGTCCGCATGGCCTTCGATTTCATAGAATCCGGGCCGGCGCGGGTCTGGCCGCGAAGGCGCGCCCGAAGTAAGAAGTAGACGCAGTTCAGCAATCTGTTCCTGCGAATGGTTGCGCAGATCTTCCACAAGGGGCGGTTTTTTTGTCACTGTGAGCATCATTGGAGTTCTCCGCCACATTCAGCTTATCTTCTCCCTCAGCTATATAGACGAAAAAACCTGGAAAATGTTTCATGCCCGGCAACAAGTTTTTCCGACAAATTGGCCTGCCGGAGGCCTGAGCGCTACAGCGCGAATTGCAGACCCTTATTCGATGCTGTGGCCGGAGCCTTCGTTGCGCCGCCTTCGAAGAGAAGAGCAGAGACGGCGCTCGAAAAGATCCGTGAGATTTTCCCGGCCCGGCGCAGCCTGTTACCTGTTCAAACTAGATACCTTTATGTCTGTAATAAAGCGCGTGCTACTATCTTCTCCGGTACTTGTGCGGCACTCGTGGCCCTGAGATAGTGCTGTGCTAATCCTCAACCGACAGGGATGGCCAACGTGACCAAAAACGGGACAAGAAAAATCTCCAGAAGAGGGAAGACTTCCTTCAGTAAAGACCGCCGCCGCAAACACCATCATTTTCTGGTGAGCGTATATTATGCAGACGGCGAAAAGTTCGGCCGTGTTTATACCGACAAGGACAAAGCCACGCGCTTCGCGGAGCGGCAGCGGCGCTCGCCGGTGGTGAAGTCCGCGCGCATCACGCAGGTCTCCTAACCATTCGAGGTTTTTGGGTGTTTGGCTTTTCGGCGGAGAAGACAAGGCAGGCTTGTGGCTGCCCTGCGGGCGTGCTATAAAAAGAGAGTCGTTGAGCGGCCTTAGTATAGTGGTAGTACGGAACCTTGCCAAGGTTCAGGTGTCGGTTCGATTCCGATAGGCCGCTCCATAATTTCCAGTTTTTCCTTTCATTCTCCCCCCACGCAGTTAGCAAAAAAAATGCAAATTCTTCTCATGCTGTGCACGGCTGGGAACCCCGGCCCGACGTACTTCCCAAGGGAAGAGTGGCTGTTTAGGACACCAGGACTATTATTATTTTGACTGTTCACGCCCACGGATGAATACTTGATTCCCCCTTCCAGATTTTCCCTACGGGGCTGGTACCTCCTCTCGCGCAGCTCAGTGGATTGCATTGCCATTTGCCGCAGGCCTCCGCTACCAGCTGAGCTGGCGTTGTGCCACGGGAGTTTTTCAGAGGGATGTCCATGCCAGGGCCGAGGACGATCAGACGGAAAAGCGAGGCGATGAGGGTCCTCATCGCCGACGATGATCCCCTCACGCGGCGTCTCTTGCAAAATACCTTGGAGCGCTCCGGCTTTGAAGTCCTGGCGGTTGATAACGGGCGCCTGGCCTTGCAATGGCTGTCCCGCAAAGACGGCCCGAGGCTGGCCCTGTTGGATTGGATTATGCCGGAGCTGGACGGGCTGAGCGTTTGCCGGGAGGTCCGCCGGCATTCGGAGCACCCCTATGTCTACATGATTCTGCTGACCACCCGAAAAACGAAGGATGACATTCTCAGCGGATTCGAAGCCGGAGCTGACGATTACATCATCAAACCCTGCGATGCAGAAGAACTGAAGGCGCGCTTGCGTGCCGGCGAACGCATCCTGATGCTGGAAGACAAACTGTCCCACGACGCACTTCACGACCCGCTCACACAGCTTCCGAATCGCGCCTTCTTTCTCGAGCGTTTGGCGCTCTGCGTCAGCTGGGGGCTGCAACACCCGGACTACAATTTTGCGGTGTTGTCCGTGGATATGGATCGCTTCAAAGTCGTGAATGACAGCGTGGGTAATGCTGCCGGCGATTCGCTGCTGGTGCAAATCGCGGATCGCCTGCTGGGATCCATTCGCCGGGACGATTCCCTGATCCGTTCCGCGGAAGCGGGAGGCTTGGCGGGTCAACCGGAAGAAGGAGGCGTACTCGCGCGGCTAGGCGGCGACAAGTTCACGATCCTGCTGGATCATATCCACAACGCCAGCGAGGGAATCCGTGTGGCTCAGCGTATTCAACAAAACATCCAAGCCCCGTTTTACATCGAGGGACAAGAGGTGTTCACCTCCGCGAGCATCGGCATCGCTTTCAGCGGCAGCGGTTACAGTGCGGCGGAAGACATGCTGGGTGACGCCAATACGGCAATGTCCCGTGCGAAAACCCTGGGCAAGGCGCGATACGAAATGTGCGATCCGTCGATGCATGCAGCGGCAGCGGGCCGCCTGAGGCTGGAAACGGATCTTCGCCGTGCGACGGAACGCGAGGAATTCTGCGTCCACTACCAGCCGATTGTTTCCTTGCGCGAGTTCCAGATCATCGGGTTCGAAGCCCTGGTGCGGTGGCGGCGGCCGGACTTTGGACTGGTGATGCCGGGAGGATTCATCTCCGTGGCCGAGGATACCGGCCTCATTCTATGGATCGGGAACTGGATTTTGCAGCAGGCCTGCCGCCAGATGCGCGCCTGGAACTTGCAATTCCCCTGCAGCCCTGCATTTACGGTGGCGGTAAACATCTCCGCGAAGCAGTTTGCCCAACCCAATCTGGTGAGCCAAGTCGCACAAATCCTTCAGCACTCTGGCCTAGCCGCTGAAAACTTGAAACTAGAGCTTACCGAGAGTGTGACCATGCGCGATGAGGAGCGTACAACGCGCATTCTCGGCGAACTCCGAGCCCTGGGAGTCCGCTTGTGCATCGATGACTTCGGCACGGGATATTCGTCCTTGAGCTACTTGCGCCGCTTCGCTTTGGATATTCTGAAGATCGACCGCTCATTCATTTCCGACATGTTGAATAACAACGAAAGCCAGGAAATCGTAAAAACCATTTTGAGTCTTGGAAGCAACCTCGGGATGCAGGTGGTAGCGGAAGGCGTGGAGACATCCGAGCAGGTGAGCCTGTTGAAATCTCTTGGTTGTGAATATGCGCAGGGCTACTTCTTCTCCAAGCCTATTGATGCAGTGGGCGTGGAGCGGATCCTGGCGAAATCGGAAGCGAACTACTACACCCTGCCGCAAGGATCTGCAAAGCAGCTCGTTGTACCTGTGAGGTGAGCGGAGAAAGAAGAACGTAGTCTGTTGGACATCAGTCTGGAAACAAGGGTTGCACTCGCGATTTCCGGCAATTTCTTTATCGCCCGGTTGCGCGACCCGGCCGCTGTGGAGGTTTTCTGAATGAAACAGGATCTCATCGAGAGCAAGGAGTCGGGAGCGAAGTACCGCGGTCTGCTGGAGGCGGCGCCGGATGCCATGGTAGTGGTCAACCAGAGCGGGGAAATCGTGTTGCTGAATCTTCAGGCGGAGAAACGGTTCGGATACCGCCGCGATGAGCTCTTAGGGCAGAAGGTGACAAGCATAATTCCGGAAGGATTCGCGGAGCGTTTGATCGCGGACGCTCTTCGATCGGCGGAAGACGCACTGGCGCAGCAGATCGGCACGGGGATTGAGCTTAATGGACGGCGGAAGGACGGAAGTGAGTTTCCCATTGAGATCATGCTGAGTCCCCTGAAGAGTGCCGAAGGCATCCTGGTGACGGCGGCGATCCGCGACATCAGCGTGCGCAAAAAGGCGGAAAAACATCTGGCGCAGATGGAAGGGCGGTACCGCGGGCTACTGGAAGCGGCGCCGGACGCCATGGTGGTGGTGAACCAGGACGGGGAGATCGTGCTGCTGAATGTGCAAGCGGAGAAGCAGTTTGGATACAAGCGCGATGAACTGCTGGGGCAGAAGGTGAAGAACCTCATTCCGGAGGGTTTTGCCGAGCGGCTAGTCGCGGATGCTTTGCGCTCCGCGGAAGACGCGCTGGCGCAACAGATCGGAACGGGGATTGAGCTCATTGGACGGCGGAAGAATGGAAGCGACTTTCCCATCGAGATCATGCTGAGCCCGCTGGAAAGCGCCGAGGGAATCCTGGTGACGGCAGCGATCCGTGACATCACCAAGCGCAAAAAGGCCGAAGCGCATCTTCTGCAGAAGGTGGAGGAATTAAACCGCTCGAATGAGGAATTGGGGCAATTTGCCTACGTTGTCTCTCACGATTTGCAGGAGCCGCTACGGATGGTGGCCAGTTACACGCAGCTCCTTTCCCGGCGGTACAAGGGAAAGCTGGACTCCGATGCAGATGAGTTTATTTCTTTCGCAGCGGACGGGGCCAGCCGCATGCAGCGGTTGATCCAAGACCTACTGGCCTATTCGCGCGTCGGCACAAAAGGGAAGGATCTGCTCGATACCTCCAGTGAAGATGCATTGCAACAGGCGCTCATAAACCTGCGCGGCGCCATCAAAGATAGCGGTGCGCTAGTGACGCACGATCCCTTGCCCGGCGTCCTGGCGGACGAGATGCAACTGATTCAGTTATTTCAGAATCTTGTGGGCAACGCCATCAAGTACCAAAGCTCCGGAGTCCCCAGGGTCCACGTCTCCGCGACCAGGAACGGCGTAAGGAAATGGGTATTTTCGGTGCAAGACAACGGACTGGGAATTGACCCGCAATATTTTGAAAAAATCTTTGGCATGTTCCAGCGCCTCCACAAGCGGGAAGAGTTCGCCGGGACGGGCATAGGATTGGCCATCTGCAAGAAGATTGTCGATCGGCACGGCGGCAGCATCTCGGTCGAGTCACGACCCGGGCTGGGTTCCACCTTTCGCTTTGCCCTGGCAGGAACTGAGAAGGGATCATGAGAGCCATCGGAGGAGAAAGCATGCCCAAAGAGGTTCTCTTGGTCGAAGACAGTCCCGGCGACGTTCGACTGACGAAGGAAGCATTCCGGGACGCCAATAGCTCCATCCATTTGCACGTGGTTTCCGATGGCGTGGAGGCCATGGCTTTTCTCAGGCGCGAGGGGGCCCACGCCCGTGCACCTCGCCCGGATCTAATCCTGCTGGATCTAAACCTCCCCAAAATGGATGGCCGCGAGGTTCTGGCTAACATTAAGCAAGACGCCAGCCTGAAAACGATCCCCACAGTGATCCTGACCACTTCGGAAGCCGAAGCGGACATTCTGAAGAGCTATCAACTTCAGGCGAATTGCTACCTCACCAAGCCCGCCCAGTTGGACGCGTTCGAAAGCCTCGTGAAGAGCATCAATGATTTTTGGCTGACAAAGGCCAAGTTGCCACAGCAGAGGCAAAGCGGATGAGCAAGAAATCGATCAAAATACTTCTCCTGGTCGAAGATAACCCTGGAGACGCCCGTTTGCTCCGCGAGATGTTCCAGGAGCAGGGCTCGCACAACACCGAATTGACGCACGTGGAGCGCATAAGCGAGGCCGAGAAGCATCTTGCGGAGCACGCGTTTGACATTATCGTGCTCGACCTGGGATTGCCCGATGCGCAAGGGCTGGGAGCGGTACGGCGGGCTCACGCCGCTGCGCCCCGCATCCCTCTGGTGGTGTTGACGGGAATGGATGACGAATCGTTGGCCACGCAAGCATTGCAAGAAGGCGCGCAAGACTATCTCATCAAAGGCCAAATCGATGCGCGCGGCCTTCTGCGAGCGCTGCGCTATGCCATCGAGCGCAAGGCCATGGAAGAGGCGTTGTTCGTGGAGAAGGAGCGCGCCCAGGTCACGCTCAACTCCATCGGCGACGCCGTTGTTTGCACGGACATCTCGGGAAATATCACCTTTCTCAATCTCGTCGCGGAAAAAATGACGGGCTGGTCATGGCAGGAAGCGGCAAGCCGCCCCATGGCGGAAGTTTTACGAATCCTGGACGCCACGAGCCGCGAAACCACTGCGAATCCGATGGATATGGCAGTTGGGCGAAACCGAACTGTGCATTTGCCATCGAACTGTATCCTCATCCGGCGTGACGGATTTGAAATTCCGATCGAGGACTGCGTTTCCCCCATCCACGACCGGGACGGTCAGGCTACCGGAGCGGTAATCGTTTTCCGCGACGTGAGCGCGGCCCGGGCAATGGCGCTCCAGATGGCCCATTCCGCTCAACACGACTTTCTGACCAGTTTGCCCAATCGTATGCTCTTCAACGACCGGGTTAGCCAGGCTATCGTCTTGGCGGCGCGTCACATGAAAAAGGTCGCGGTCCTGTTCCTGGATCTGGATGGCTTCAAGCACATCAACGATTCCCTCGGCCATCCCATCGGCGACAAACTCCTTCAGTCCATCGCAAAACGACTGGTGGATTGCGTACGCGGCTCGGACACCGTCAGCCGGCAGGGAGGCGATGAATTCGTCGTGTTGCTTTCCGAAATGGATCAACCGGAAGATGCCGCTCTTTCGGCAAGAAGAATGTTGAAGTCGGTGGCGGAGCCCCATTCCATCGACCAGCACGATCTCCATGTCACTACAAGCATTGGCCTGAGCGTCTATCCCGATGACGGCTTGGACGCGGAAACGCTCATCAAAAATGCGGATACCGCGATGTATCAGGCAAAAGAAAATGGACGTCAGAGCTATCAGTTCTTCATGCCGGCCATGAACGTCCGGGCCGTGGAGCGGCAATCCATCGAAGAGAGTCTGCGGCGCGCCATGGAACGGCAGGAGTTCTCGCTGCACTACCAGCCGAAAATCAACCTCCGGACTGGAGAAATTACTGGGGCCGAGGCATTAATCCGCTGGACGCACCCCACACGGGGACCGGTCTCTCCAGCACAGTTCATTCCTGTTGCGGAAGACTGCGGGCTCATCCTGCCAATCGGCCAATGGGTCCTTCGTGAAGCGTGCAAACAGGCCCGGGAATGGGTGACTGCCGGGCTGCCGCTGGCGACCATGGCGGTGAATATCTCCTCGATGGAATTCCGCGACGATAACTTTCTACAGAGCGTGTTCGCGATCCTCAAAGAGACGGGATTGGATCCGAAATCGCTGGAGCTGGAGCTGACCGAGAGTGTGCTGATGAAGCGCGCGGAGTCCGCAGCCTCTGTCCTCAAGACACTTAGGGCCAGCGGGGTGCAGATTGCCGTCGATGACTTCGGTACCGGTTATTCCAGCTTGAGCTATCTTCGGAAGTTTCCGATCGATGCCCTGAAGATCGACCAGTCCTTTGTCCGCCAGATCACCACCGCTCGCGACGACACCACTATCGTGACCGCGGTGATCAGCATGGGCCGGAGTCTGAAGCTGCGCGTCGTTGCCGAGGGCGTGGAAACACAGGAAGAACTGGAGTTCCTCCGGGCGCACCAGTGTGACGAGGCGCAGGGATACTTTTTCAGCCGGCCGGTGGTCGCGGAGCAATTCGCCAAGCTGCTTGAGACCGGCATTCCCGAAGCGTCGGTGGTTGTCCATCGTTGATTATTTCCTTGGCTAACTGAACGGAAAGGCTAAATAAGTGATGTCCCCGCCGAGTTTTCCTCAGCCCAGTGAATTCCCAGTGAAATTACATCGAGAAAACCGTTAGAATCGGCGCGTCGTTCGTCATGAACATGGAAAAATTCATCCTGGCTGTCGGCAGCACGCGCAAACCGAAATTGAGTGCCGTCACCCAAGCGCTCGCGGCATTTTCGGGCGTCCTCGCTCCCGATACTCAACTCGAGGTTGTCGGCGTGGAAGTCGAAAGCGGCGTCAGCCATACACCGTCGTCGCGGGAAGAATTGATGCGCGGCGCCCGGCAACGCGCCGAAGCCTTGGTGCACTTGGCGCGGGAAAACGGCGCAGCCTGGAGGTACTTCATTGGATTGGAAGGCGGACTCGATGTCATCCAGGAAGGGGCTTGCGCGGAGGAAATGCGCTGGCGGGCGACTCTGAAGCAGTACGGCCGACGCCGTGTTTTTCTGGAGAGCTGGGCCTACGTGACCGACGGTGTCCGCGGCCACTTCGGACGTTCCGGCGGCATCGAGATTCCCGATGCGCTGGCTCGCGAAGTTCTCGAAAATGGCGTGGAGCTTTCCGTGGCCATCGATAAGTTTGCAGGCGCCGTGGGTATCCGCGATGCGCAGGGCGCCTGGGGCGTGCTTTCGAGCAACTTCATTACGCGGCAGGAGGCTTTTCGCGTTGCCGTGCTCGCAGCCTTCGCCCCGTTCTATAATGAGAAGATGTATCGTGCCGCAGCGGCAGCGAGTTCCTGAGTCTAGGGGGACGATTTATCGTGCCCCACGGTCGTGGATGCAAAGTGAGCGATAAAGGGAGAAACCGTGGACATCGTCAAGGGCAATATGGGCTGGATCGAAGTCGTGGTCGGGCCGATGTTTTCCGGCAAGAGCGAGGAATTGATCCGGCGGCTGCGCCGCGCGGAAATCGCCCGCCAGCGCGTGCAAATCTTCAAGCCCGCCATTGACGAGCGCTACGCGGCCAATGAGATCGTCTCGCACTCCGGCCTGGGCATTCCTTCGGACAACGTTTTCAAAGCCGCCGAAATCATGGAAAAGCTTTCGCCGCGCACCGAAGTAATCGGCATCGACGAAGCGCAGTTCCTCGGCGACGAAGTTGTCGACGTCTGCACCAAACTCGCGAACCTCGGCAAGCGTGTGATCGTCGCGGGCCTCGACACGGACTACCGGGGGCGCCCCTTCGAACCGATGCCGCGGCTGTTGGCCATCGCCGAAGAGATCACCAAACTTCTCGCCATCTGCGTGCGCTGCGGCAATCCTGCCGTTCACACGCAGCGCCTGGTCGAAAGCGAGGAGCTCATCGTCGTTGGTGCCATGGGCGCTTACGAAGCCCGCTGCCGCCGCTGCTTCGAGCCCAACCCCGCTCTCGCGCAGGAAAAAAAGGACGGCCCGCAGCTCATCGCCCGCAACCGCGCCGCCACCGCCGGGAGTTAGCATTCCTGTTTGCACGGAGATGATTGTCTTTCCGTTGACACTCATTACGCTCCTTGCTTGAGCTTGGCGCGCCGTTCCGTCACACTGGCTCGGCGGAAAATTCCTCAGAATCGAGTTACCGGAAACTCATGATCATTGAATCCAAAGCACCGACGCGCGTGGACTTTGCCGGAAGCACGCTGGACATTTGGCCGCTGTATCTCTTCCATCCCGGTTCGGTCACGCTGAACGCCGCGATCTCGCTCTACGCCTCCTGCACGTTCGAAACGCATGACAGCGGCGACAAGCGCATCAAGCTGATCTCCCGCGATACCAAGCGTGACGAAAGTTTCTCTTCCTTCGCAGCGCTGGTGAAAGCCAAACGCTATCGCCTTCCCCTGCTCGCCGAAATCGTAAAATTCTTCCATCCGCAGGGCGGATTCACGCTCACCACGGATTCCGAGGCACCCGCTGGCGCAGGTATCGGCGGCTCCAGCGCCATGGCCGTGGCCATTTGCGCGGCGCTCGACCGCTTCACCGGAGCAGGGAAGAGCAAAGTGGATTGGATTCACATCAGCCGTGACGCCGAAGCCATCGTCATCAACGTTCCCACCGGAACGCAGGATCACTATCCGCCGGCTTTTGGCGGCGCCGCAGCCATCGAGCTCCCGCCCGGCGGCGAGCACCGCGTCGAGCTGCGCATGAATCTCGACGAGCTTGAGCGCCGCGTGATGGTCTGCTACACCGGCAAGCCGCGCCAGCACGGCATCAACAATTGGGAAGTCTTCAAAGCGCAGATCGGCGGGAAGCGCGACGTACAAAAAAGCCTGGAACGCATCTCCGAAGTAGCCCAGGAAATGCGCGTGGCTTTCGAAAAGCCCGACTGGTCTGAAGCGGGCCGCCTGATGCGCGAAGAGTGGTCTTTCCGCAAGCGCAAC
>Ga0210409_10005320_pt1 | contig 13546 bp, 12 predicted proteins | sample IncBWH17MmetaG_FD_161649 | JGI IMG/M metagenome (GOLD analysis project Ga0210409, IMG submission 161649) | Forest soil microbial communities from Barre Woods Harvard Forest LTER site, Petersham, Massachusetts, United States - Inc-BW-H-17-M | ecosystem: Environmental > Terrestrial > Soil >... | reverse complement strand
GACACGCGCCGTCTCCAAGCCGCACTGAACAAAGCCAAGGTCAACGTCGACTACACCAGCGGCGGAATCCCCGGCATGGGCGGCGGTCCCGTCCCAACGCAGAATGCTCCCGGCACGCTGCTCTACGACGCTGTCTATCTCTCCGCCCACGACATGCTGGCCAAGGAAGTGGGCCGCAAGGCCATGGTTCTTCTCACCGACGGTCAGGACGAAGGCAGCCGCCTCAAGATCCGCGACGCCATCGAAGCCGCGCAAAAAGCCGACGCCATCGTCTACGTCCTGCTCTGCGCCGATCGCGGATTCTACGGCGGGATCGGTTACTCCGGTGAAGGCGAGATGCGCAAGCTGACCGAGCAGACCGGTGGCCGCGTCATCAACGTCGGCAACAAGTTCGACAAGCTTCGCGAAGCCTTCGATCAAATCGCCGCCGAACTTCGCAGCCAGTACAACATCGGCTACGTCCCGACCAATTTGAAACTAGACGGCACCTACCGCAAACTCGAGATCAAGAACAAGCAGAACTACAAAATCCAGGCCCGCGCCGGATACTACGCCGCCCGCAGCCAAGACTGAAGTTCCTGTAAACCAACGAAGGTTCCCTTCGTGTACTTTAGTGTCCTTCGTGGTTAAAGCCTTCTCCAGATGCCCGGTGCGTTCGAGTCTCCGCGTTCTCTGCGATATTGTCTCAGCGATCTCAGCGGTTAAGAAATCAAACCAAGCTGCTAAGCCTTTGACTTAGAACTCGCTCAAAGGCACAATGAACACCCACAGGCTATACACAAGCCTTGTCGACAGCTAATCGCCAGGTCGATCCCGAGGGTTCCGATGCCTAATTTCTCGCGACGTTCATTTCTCCACCTTTCCGCCGCCGTCAGCTCTGCCACGGCTCTGCGCTTCATGACCGAGCCCATGTTCGCGGCTGCGGCCCGCCGTCGCCCTCCACATGCTCCCGACGCCGTCATGATTGACTCCAACGAGAATCCCCTAGGTCCCTGCCAGTCTGCGCGCGATGCCATGGCCGCAATCCTCCCCCAGGGCGGACGCTACGCCGACAACCTCACAGACGATCTCGTCTCCGCCTTCGCCAAGATCGAAGGCCTCAATCCCGAATACGTCCACGCCACTGTCGGCTCCACTCCGCCGCTCGCTTTGAGCGTGCTGGCTTTCACTTCTCCTCAGAAAAGCTACGTCACCGCCGATCCCGGATTCGAAACTGGCATGAAGATGGCCGAACAATCCGGAGCGCGAACCGTCAAAGTTCCGCTCACCAAAACCTATGCCCACGATGTCAAAGCCATGCTAGCCGCGGGTTCGGATGCGGGAGTCTTCTATATCTGCAATCCCAACAATCCCACCGGAACCCTCACGCCACGCGCCGACATCGACTATCTAGTCGCGAACAAACCGAAAGATTCCATCGTCCTGATCGACGAAGCGTACATTCATCTCACCGAAGCTCCCAGCGCACTCGACCTGGTGAAAGCCGGAAAAGACGTCATTGTGCTCCGGACATTCTCCAAGGTCTACGGCCTTGCCGGCATTCGCTGCGGATTCATCATCGCCCGCCCGGATCTCGCGGACAGAGTCCTGCAGCGCGGCGGATTAAACTTCATGCCCGTCACCGCCGTAGTCGCCGCCACCGCCAGCTTGAAAGATCCAGGCCTCGTCTCCGAACGCCGCCGGATTAACGCCACGATCCGCCAGCAAACCTTCGACTGGCTTGCCCATAACGGATATTCGTTTATTCCTTCCGAGTCCAACTGCTTCATGCTCGACACCAAACGTCCCGGCGAGGAAGTCCGCGACGCCATGGCGAAAGAAAATGTCCTGATCGGCCGCATCTGGCCGATCATGCCCACCTACGTGCGCATAACGGTAGGCACCCAGGACGAAATGTCAAAATTCCAATCCGCCTTCCAAAAAGTCATGAAAGCCTAAGTGTGGAGCGGGCGCTTCCGCCCGCTAAGGTTTCCTTCCTGTACCTTCGTGTCCTTAGTGGTTGAAGCCTTTCGGTCCTGCCCAGACGACCACAAGTCACTCCGCCCACGATTACCAACGTAAGCTGCCCCGGACGTCGTTGCTTCGTTAGCTTGATGACAAGGGATCCAATCCACGGCCCCTGCCACATCCTTGATGACCTCTTTTGCCATAGCCCTAGGTGCGCTCAACCTCGCAGGAGTTCGTCTCCTCTGCACAATCGGCAGCTGCTGCGGACCGATCGTCGTTCTATTCGGACTCCGGCTCAACCGCAAAGCGCTCAACACGTCGCAAGAGCCCCCTTCCGCGCCGACTGAAGCACGTCCCATCCCTCAAGAACCACCTGCGCAACCTCCCGCTGCGGCGCAACAGATCATTCACCTCACCACCACGAACCCCGGATCCATCAGAAGCTCCGAGATGAGCCAGCAACAGAAGATCGCAGCCGCGCTCGATCGAGCGGGAATCGCCACTTCCGCCACATGGTCGAATTCGACCCCGCCAAGCGAGCCCCCAACAGAACAGCAAACTCCCGCCATCGCCCCGGACCCGCCTCCCGCCCAGACCCACTCTTCAATTCTTCGAAAAATGTTTCTGCTGGGTGGGGCGATGCTCGCCCTGATCAGCCTGATCGTATTCCTGGCCATTCGTTAGCTCGCGCGCGTCGACCAACCAACAAACGCCACGCTCGCATGCACCACGCTCCTAACCCTGCCCGCGTGGCTCGTTACATGGTCCGCACGATGCGCTCTAGTACAATCGAACCCGTGAGCGACAAGGTCCGCATCGGAATCCTGGGCGACTTCAACGCCGATTTCCGCTCGCACCACGCCACCAACGACGCCCTGCAGCACGCCGCCCGCAAGCTGAAGATGGAAGTGCAGGGCGAATGGATCCCGACTCCGTCCCTCGACAATCCCGACGCTGAGAAAATCCTGGAATCTTTCGACGGACTCTGGGCCTCACCCGGCAGCCCCTACAAAAGCTTTGACGGCATGCTCAAAGGCATCGAGTTCGCCCGTCGTCGCGACTGGCCCTTCCTCGGCACGTGCGGCGGATTCCAATACGCCTTCATCGAATTCGCTCGCAACGTTCTCCAGATCGCTGACGCCGACTCCGCCGAAAACAATTCCGGATCCAAGAATGTCATCATCTATCCGGTCGCCTGTGCCGTCCCCGACCGAAACGGCAACTCGCCCAAGCTTTCCGGCGCCATTCCCGAGATTCGCCTTCGGCCCGGCTCCTACTTGCAGACGTACTACGGCAAAGATAAAGAAGTGGTCACCGAAGAATTTTTCTGTAACTTCGAAATCAATCCCGATTTCGAATGGACCACGATGGAAGCCGGATTCCCCGTAGTCGCCCGCGGCTCCGAAGGCGAAATCCGCGCCATCGAATCCCCCACGCACCGCTTCTATCTGGCGACGCTGTTCCAGCCGCAACTGTCGTCGACGGAAAAGAATCCGCACCCGCTGGTCCTGGCCTTCGTCCAGGCCGCCGCCGACTGGGGCATGAAAAAGCTGGACGATAGCGTTCTGGAATAACACAAAATCACTCACCACAGAGGACACAGAGTTCCACAGAGAAAGTCCCTCTGTTGTCGAATGTCCTTCTCGGTTACGAAAGTCCACTTACCCGAACCGTTACGTCCACTCCCCAACCGCATCTGGAGCGCTCGACCACTCGCCGCTACACTCGCTTCCGTCGGTCGCCCTCCCCAAGCCGCGCCCGCAGGAGCCACGTCCGTCTATGCACATGCAGTTGATTGATTCGTTCCGCCTCCCTTTTTCAACGCTGATGAGCTACATCCCAGTGATCGCGACGATCGTGACCACGTTCTTCAGCATCGTGCTCGCGCGCGCGACTCTGCGCTACGTCGAGTCCACCGACAAAGGACTCGCCCTCGCCCGCGAAGAATTCGAGCGCGAGTGGAACCCAGACCTGCACATCAAGATGGAGCGCGTCTCGAACACCGAAGCCCAGCTCATCGTCACGAACCTGGGGAAGACCTCGGTCCTGTTGCAGCTCCTGCAACTGCGTAAGCTCACGCACGCCACGCCGTTTGAGCGCTGCCGCCTCAACGACCCGCTAGTCGGAGGCCTCACCTGGACGCAGGAAATGGGCAAGCGCCTCCTCGCCTGTACGGGATACGAATTCGAAGGCCCCATCGCGGCCGCGATGACTTTCTACGCCGCCGGACGCATGTACCGCACCGACTGGTTCCGCTCGCAGATCGTAGTCCGCGAAGGCCGCATCGTCAGCCTGGAGCCCAGCACCATGCCAACGCGCAGAGTGCGTCAGGTAGAACGTAAAGGCCAGCCAGAACGCCGCCGCGAATTCGTCCAGGACCTAGCCGCCGGATCCGCTTCTGAAAAAGAGGCAGCCAAGCCCGAAGAAAAGTCCTTCGGCGCAGGAGCGTGATCCAGCTGACTTGGCAACAACTCGTGTGGCGACGGGCGCCTCGCCCGTCCCGCGAAGCAAAGCTCGCCAGGTTTTTGCTGGGGACACTACACCAGATAACACTCTTCCCTAATTGGCACTCGCGGGCACGAAGGACGTACTTTCGCAGTACTGCGACGCATGCCCCGCTGCTATTCTGCTGCTAGTCTTCTCGAAAACTTGAGATCACAATTTGTGATCTCAAGTTTGAAGCAAGTCTCTAAATATGGCGAAATCAGCGATTGTGGTCGCAAGAAAGGTTGATTCGAAAATCTTCGTTCTCCGTGGGCAGAGAGTCATCCTCGACTCAGATCTGGCCGAACTCTACGGAGTACAAGTCAGGCACTTGAATCAGCAGGTCAAGCGCAATGCGAAGCGATTTCCTCTCGCCTTTCGCTTTCAACTCTCTGCGCACGAATCTAAAATCTTGAGATCACAAAATGTGATCTCAAGTGAAGGCCACGGCGGCGCCCGTTATCTTCCCTACGCCTTTACCGAACACGGCGCCATCATGGCGGCCACGGTACTGAACTCCGAACGCGCGATCGAAATGAGCGTGTTTGTAGTTCTCGCTTTCGTTCGTATGCGTCGTGCCATTGCCGGGCACCGACACATCCTGACGAAGCTGGCGCCATTGGAACGCCGTCTGGAGAAACATGACGCCGATATCCAGGACTTGATGGATGCGATCCGCGAGCTCATGACTCCCGAAGAGCCCAACCGCCGCCACATCGGCTTCGAAGCGCCCTCAGTTCCAAGTGCCAAGGCTCTCAAAGGTCGCACCGTTCAATTCCGAAAGAACAGGTAAATTGACTGCCGATTGATCCTGCTTAGCGGGCTGCCCCAGTGAGTCCAAGCCTTAACAGACACGTCCTTGTCGGGAAGAATTACCTTGCAGGTTTGATCAGTCATTTCGCGTCTTTCTTTCGCGTTCGCGAGGCAGTTTCTAGCTATGAACTTTCGGTTCCATCAACTAAAGGAAACGCACCCCAGCTCGGAGCAACCTTGCCCATCAATCTCAGAATTTCGCTCTGCGCGCGCTCGTCCCCAAGCTTGCTAACGAAAAGAGGATGGACTGCCGATCTGACGATGCAAATCTCGCCGAAGTAATCCGCTACTTGTCGACCCAACGCCATCAGAAACGTGAGCCCTGGTATGTGGAACCGGTAATAGCGACAGAACTCAACGCGTAAATGCACTGGGAAATTGAAGGTGAGCACAGGTGTTCCCAGTCCAGAGGCAATTACAACCACCGCAGCCGTTTCTGGGAAGGAGATTTCGCCAAGTAGGTATCGGCGGATCTCGTCCTGATATCGATATCCCAATTCAATGCGTTCGTACTTTCGATCCGAAGCCCACCAGTCAGTGACCGAGGCTCGCCAGACTACGCTCGCACAGAAATACACCAACGAGTCAACCTCCAAACCTTGGACCGCGTGCGCCGAGTAGATGGTTTCTTCTTCACTAGTATGAACTGCGAGCGCTTGACTTAGGAGTTCGCGCAAGCGGAAGATACCTCGTCCGCGATAACAATGCCTCAACACCCAATTTTCGCCGTTCCTATCGAAGCGCTTTTCGCAGTCCGCGCAAAGAAGTGTCTGCACAGCCTGCCGTGAAGTTTGTCGCCTCTCCTCTGCGGACACCAGCACCGGATGTGCTCCCTTCGTTCCGGCTCTCACTAGTCGGTACAAAGCCTTCGGCACGAAGTGGCTCTCAAGAAGTTCTCGGTCGTTCGAGCACAAGCGACAACGTCCTACCTTTTGAGGACTAATGACCACTCCGATATTTCACAAGAGTAACCCTTACCAAAGATCATCAACTCGCCCCGTGTTCACTAAAGTCTTCTCGCTCCGTGCCGATCCTATCTTTCAGGAGACCAACCATGATCACTCCAATCAACAGTCCTCACCCGGTCGACGTCCACCAAGCCGCGCATCCGCCGACGGAACCCAAGCCCGATCCCAGAGCCCAGACTCCACCCGTCCACAAAAGCGGCGAAGTCTCGCAAGATCAGGTCACGCTCAAAAGCGCCGGCCAACCCGACACCGACCGCAGATAGCGAGCAGTAGCGCGGGCATCCCGTTGGCTGTCGCGGGGCCATCTTGGCTCCCGACATTCTCAAGGGTGCCCCATCCTAGCGTCGCGTTCTTTGCGACGCTAGGGTGGGGACTTTGACTTTCTCAACGCGCCATCGGATCTCCGGCGCGAATCCAACCCGCAGCCGAGGCGGCGTGTTCCGGTTCCGATAATCCGTGCAATAGAGCACGTCGAGCTTCACCTCTCGCACGCCCCCACCGAATGTGCAGAACACAGCATTCCGCCCCGTCGCACCGTATTGCATATGCACAAAGGCGCACCGTGCGCACAGCCCGCGCTGCTCTCGCCGCGGAGGCTTCGTTCGGACGTACCGAACCAGTCGCGCCAAGGCAATTACAATCGCCCACCACAAAATTGTCGTCACGGAAGCCTCCTTCCCCTGTGAACGCGTTCACCGAAATTTTCCACAGAACAAAATCCAAATCGTGTGACATCTGACCTTGCCTTCCAGAGCCCGAACGTCCGATCATGGCGTAGGCCGAAAGGCGTGGGGCTACTATGTGGCCGAGAGCTAAGTGCTTATTTCCGCAATATTTTGTGTATAAGTACAACAGGCTCAAGATTTTGCGAGCATGTCGCGAGATCAAATTCACTTAAGCTCTTTGAAATCTATATTTTCGGATTTAGGGTCCAGAAAATCGCGAGCCTGTCGATCTTCTAACCCCAATGTTCCCAAGATTTTGCCGGCAAAATATTGAGCGCCAATGATTTGCGCGAAATTCTCCCCTAACTCGATGATTCCAAGGGAACCCAAGCGAGGGGGTACCCACCCATTAACAAAAAGGTTAATACCCCATTCCTCGCTTACTCCCCCGCCCGCTCTAGTTCGCGGATGTACTCGACGATCGACTGGCTCCAGCCGTCGATGTGCGTCCACTTGCCGTAGCCGACGCCGTTCTTATAGCTGGCTACGTTGATCACGTATCCCTTGCCCTGCGGCGCGGGAACCGTGTCGTGCGCCTGCTCGTCGGTGATGACGATCAGGCGGTCGTAACCGTACTTCTGATTCAGCTCGGCGACTGCGTTGCCGAGCATGGTGCTCGAGTGCGGCTGCGAGGCGTCGATCGCGTCGCGCAGAGCGAATCCGCGGCGCGCCGGAACCTCAACCAGCTTGTCGGAGAAGCTGAACACCCCGACCTTCTCGCCGATCTCGCGCAGCAACACCGCGAGACCGTAAGCCGTGTCGGTGCGCTGCATCTCGGAACGCTGTGAGAGCGAAGCGGTCATCGAGCCGGAAACGTCAGCCAGCACGATGGTCTTCCCGCGCAGCTTTTCCGCGCCCGCAACACACTTGAGCATCGCCTGCTCGAGCGCCTCTTCCCACTGCGGAGCGTATCGCGCAGCAGCCAGGAAGCGGAACGGCAGCACGCGCGTGGTGCTCATCGAGCCGAGCGCGGTGAGAACGAGATCTTCGTTCACACCCGCGTCGCGCATGTTGCGCAGGTTGCGGAGCAGAGCCAGCGCACCGAGCTTCTCCTCGCGGAGCAGGCGCTCCCAAGCCTCGCGCTTGTTAGCACCGGAGCTCAGCGCCACTTCCCAAGTGTCAGGAGCGGTGAGTTCTCCGGCGATCAGGCGCTTCCACACTTCGGCCTGCGCCTCGTCACGCGGCTTGGCGTGAGCGAGGAACAGAACGTCGCGCAGCTTGATCGGTCCGCCGCGATCGTACTTCGCGAGCGCGTACGCATCGAACTTCGGGAAGGCCGCAGCCAGCCCCTTCTTCACCTGAGCGGAGAGAGGCACGCGGCCGTCCTTCCAGTAGATGGCGACGAACTCGGCGAGTTCGTCGGCACGCTGGATGACGCGCGCCAGCATCTCGGCCACCAGTCCGCGATGCGTGGCGTGACGCGCCATCTCACGCACGAGCAGAAGCGGCGCGTGACGCAGCTTCATCTTCTCACGAGCTTCGACGGCGAGCGCAGCCACATTCTCAGCCGCGACCTTGGGGACGAGTTCCGCGATGCGGCCCGCGATCTCGACTCCGTCCTCGTAGAACTGGCTCTCCCAGAGCAGGCAAGCCAGCACCGAGCGCCGCAGTTGTAGCTCCGTGGAGATGTTGCGCGCGGGAGCACTTTCGTGCGTGCGCGGACCAAAGTTCAGGTTGAGTAAGTTGAGTCGAGCCATTTGTGTTCTCCTTTCGATTTGAGCTAGGAGAAATGAGCTATGAGCCGAAGCTTCTAGCCGCTCGCTCTTCTCCCAATGTTCGCGTTGTCATTCCGATCCGCGTAGCGGTGAGGAATCTACTGTCCTGATTGCTGCGCCTCATAATTTACTTTTTGCCACACAGCAGCTTTAGAACCTTCGCGTTCCGGGGTCTTGCAGTGCTTGTGGCTTGCTATGATGAATCGTTTCCTTTTTTGAGGTCGCAAATTGCGACCTCAAGTTTGGTTATCACCTATGAACAAAACTGCAATCGTCCTCGCCAAGAGAGTCAGTTCGAAGATCGTGATTCTGCGCAATCAAAAGATCATTCTCGATAGCGACCTGGCCGAACTTTACGGCGTTCCGGTCAAGCGCTTGAACGAGCAGATCAAACGGAACCATGAGCGATTCCCAGCCGACTTTTTTTTCACTCTGACGAGCGAGGAATACCAAAACTTGAGGTCGCAAGATGCGACCTCAACTTCAGAGCATGGCGGACGCCGCTATCTGCCGAACGCCTTCACCGAGCACGGCGCGATCATGGCTGCGACCGTGTTGAACTCGAAGCGAGCCATCGAAATGAGCATCTTCGTAGTGCGCGCCTTCGTGCAGATGCGCCAGGACATGGCCATCAATCAGCACGTCGTGTCGAAGCTCTCCGAACTCGAAGCCCGACTCGACGGCCACGATACCGAGCTTCAGGACCTGGTCGGGGCCATCCAGGAACTCATCGCACCGTTGCCGGCCGGCAACCGGCGCATCGGTTTCGAAACGCCACCGCTCCCGCCGAAACCCCCAGAGGATTGAACGTCCATCGCGCGTTCGCACTTGCCCTTATCGTTACAAAAGTCGCCGGGGAATTCGCGGCAACGGTCTTGCTCTGCCAACTGAGCTACATGCTCCTGGTTGGGAACATGGCAGGACTCGAACCTGCGACCTTCGAAGGAACCGTTGACTTCACCACCGGCGAACTTCTTGGTGCTGGCTAGGCCAGCACCGATTCCACTTCCTCCTTTGCTCCGCATTGCGTTACAACTCTGCGTCGGATGTCACGAGTTGCGGGATCTTCTTCCGCCAGGCCCAGTAGCAAGCCCTGGAACTCAGCCATCGTCTCGGCGTGACTGCAGGTTCTGACGAACTCTCGCGCCTCCACCTCTGACGCATCTGGAAAAACTCTCAGGTACAGATCTACCTTCTGCGCATCGGACGCTTTGCCGAGATACAGCTTGTAGTCAATTCGTCCTGGCCGCAGCAACGCCAGATCCAGTACCTCCATGTGATTCGTCGTCATCATGAACAGAACTCCCGTTGGCGCGAAGAAACCATCGAGCACGTTCAACAGGCCGGACAACGTTACGCCGTTGTTGGTGCCTTCCTTCTCTCTCTTGTCGCCAGGCTTGTCTGCACCGTTCGAGGGCTCACGCTTTTGCCCACCTTTCATACAGTCGATGTCTTCAAACAGCAATACCGAGTCCCTCGGAACTTCATTGACTGCAGCCATCAGGCTTCGATCATTGAACTCGGTCAGGTTCACGCAATACACCGACAGTGCGAAATGTGCAGCCACCGCGGACACCAACGAAGTCTTGCCCGTTCCCGGAGGCCCATAGAACAAGTAACCTCGATGGTACGGAACGCCAAGCCGTGAGTAGCGTTGCTTCGAACTGCGGAAACGCGTAATGTCTTTGACCAGCTGTTCCTTGTCGCCGGACTGCAAGACGACCGACTCCAGCAAGCGCGGCATGTAGTTCCGCGAATAGTCCCACCCGTCGTTGTATGTGTACAACCATGACTGCACTCCCCTGCGCTTGTTGTGACTGCGTACGACATCGTCGACAAACTGCCTGAGAAACGCTTGCTTTCTGCCGATTGTCCGGAACGTCAACGACTCCATTCGCTTCGCTGTTCGCTCGCGGGTGTTCTCGGTGCGCGTGAACCACACCTGAAACGGCCTGCCTGCGTACCAGAACCAATGGACGCCTGGAGCCGGAATGAGCGCGACGCGTTCTGACTGCAAGGTCGTGTCGAGATCAATCCGCCGGACGCGCTTCAAGAACTTCTGATCGAGAAACCACTCCTTGACCCAGACGAATACTGCGTCGTCGTCCTTCACGGTAATCATCATCGTGGTCTGGCCGACGACCCAGTACCACAACTTCTCCGGGATCGATCTGAGGTACGCGCCCACTGCGCCAATCGCCATGAGGAGCAATCCGCCCGAGGCAAACTGGTTCTGGCCGCCGAGCACGTGTTTGAGAAATTCGATCATGTCGTTCGTTCGGTTATTGCACGCATTGCTTACGAATATTTTCTAAAGTGTCGCAATGGGGCACCGGTTGTTGTTTCAGTTGCTCTCGCCGGGGAATAGCGAAAAGAGTCGAGGCTACGTTCTCCAGGTACCTTGCGTTTCGGGACTACGCCCCCGTCCCTGGAGACTTGCACCTCGGCAGGTTACGCATACCGGCTTGGCATTTGGTGCGAACTAACTCTTCTCTTCACCACCGGCGAAACTTGTTGCAGCGATGCACCTCAGCGGCTAAAGCCGGCTTCATGAGGTCCGCCAGACGCGGTCCTTAAAGGGCTGCTCTTCCACGGCGATGGAGCGGCACGGAGATGCACGTGCAAGGAGATGCGCGTGGATTCTCTCCTTGCGTGCAGCGCGGGCGAGAACACCCGCGCTGCAACTGCGGTCGCAGCCAGGGAACCGGGATCACGGTTGGGGGCTCGAACCCCGGCCTGTGTTCATAGGCACGCCGCGAAGTTGCCGTGAACTTCACCACTGACTGAATTTCGGTTAGCGCGGAAGGTCCGCGCTGTTTTACGAACTGCTTTGGTCAGGGAACACTCGGTAACGGATTGGGCTTGCGCCCTGAGGGGTCGAACCTCGCAGCACGGTCTCCGAAGAGAGCGGGCTGTTCTTGCCAAGAGAAGTATCCGTTGCCTTTCACCACTGACCGAACTCATCGGCTGTGTGATCCGAGCTTCGCTCGGAGGGCGGACGAAGGCGTCCGCCCCTACACAATCCGTGCACACGAATGCGTTTTGCTGGGGGAATGAACGGCAGCGGCAATGATCGATTCTCAGTCGAAGGAACCGCGGCCTTCGCCACCCAGCGTACTTTTATTTTGTTAGCTTTGCGTTAAGGGCGCCGAGGAACTAATTAGCGCTATCGGACGACGCCCTGAAACTGACTTGGCCTGGATAAGGCCTTGTCAGCCCGCTAAGCGATTTGTGCGTATTTATCGACAAATTTGGGCGTCCTTTCCTTTGGGGATGTCTCAAGATGCCATAACTTTTAGTTTTTGGCAAGAGGAAAAATCAACAGTGTCGTTAGCAGATGATATGTCCGGTTGAGATAGCAAGTGATATGTCCGCTTTGCAGGCGGCGAGGGTAGGAGACCATGGAAGGCATGGTGTCTTACACGCAGGCCGCAGTGGAGCGCGCAATGAAGGTACAGGAAGTGATATTACGGGCCATGGCGAAGAAGATCACGTGGTGGCAGGCGGCCGAAATCATAGGGATCAGCGATCGGCAGATGCGGCGCTGGCATGAACGCTATGAAGAGTTCGGGTTCCGGGGTTTGTTTGACCGGCGGCGGGGAAAGCCGTCGCCCAAGAAAGTACCGTTGGCGGTTGTGGAGAAAGTGTTGGGGCTGTATCGGGAGAAGTATTTCGATCTGAACGTGCGGCACTTTCACGAGAAGCTGCAGGCGGAGCACCAGGTGGAGATCAGTTACAGCTGGGTGAAAGGGCTGCTGCAAGGGGCAGGGATGGTGGCCAAGGGGCGGAAGCGCGGGGTGCATCGCAAGTTGCGTCCGCGACGTCCGTTGCCCGGGATGTTGCTGCACATCGACGGCAGCGAGCATCGCTGGTTTCAGGATGAGCGGTGGTACGACTTGCTGGTGATTCTGGACGACGCCAACAGCGAGATCTATTACGCGCAGTTGGTGGAAGAAGAAGGGACGGCGACGGTACTGGCGGGACTGAGAGAAGTGGTCGAACAAAAAGGAGTGTTCTGCGCCCTGTACAGCGATCGCGGCAGTCATTTCTGGCTGACGCCAAAGGCGGGAGAAGCGGTGGATCGCCATCGCCTGACGCAAGTGGGACGGGCGATGCGAGAGTTGGGAGTGCGGATGATTCCCGCCTACTCGCCGCAAGCCCGTGGGCGGAGCGAACGTAGCTTTGGCACCTGGCAGGGCCGGCTGCCGCAGGAACTGCGGCTGGCGGAATGCCGGACAGTAGAGGCGGCGAATGCCTTTTTGCGCGGGCATTACATTGCCGAGTTCAACCGTCGCTTCCAAGTCGAAGCCGCGCAAGCGGGCAGCGCCTTTGTGCCCTATCGGGGTAAGAACCTGGAGCGCATCTTTTCGCTCCAGTTCGAGCGGACGGTGAATCCGGACAACACGGTGAGATTTCTTAACCTGATTCTGCAGATCGAACCGGTGCGTTGGCGGGGAACGCTGGCCGGTTGCACCATCACCTTGCACCAACACCTGGATCGAACCCTGAGTCTCAGCTATGGGCCGCATTCTCTCGGTCGCTATGACGAGCGCGGCGGTCCGCTGCTCAACCCGAAACTGGCGGCCGGCAAGGCCGTGGAAAAGACGCGGGGTGGAAAAGTCCAAAAGCCGACTTTCCCACCCCGCTTGGAAATCCCGCAAAGGGCGCGGGATTCCCACTTTCCCACCGCCTCGGCGGCTGCGGGAGATTAACCAAAACCGGACATTTCACTTGCTACGAAAAGCGGACGTTTTAACTTGCTAACAACAGAGGAAAAATCAACAGAGGAAAAATCGGCATCGACGAAAATTATTTGTCTCGCAGACAGATTTTCAACTTATGTCGCGCTTGTTATTCGGGTTAGCGAAACAACAGTCCCGAAAATTCTGCCAGA